>Ga0308158_10001458_pt1 | contig 25624 bp, 24 predicted proteins | sample PhyBR2_FD_201038 | JGI IMG/M metagenome (GOLD analysis project Ga0308158, IMG submission 201038) | Phyllosphere microbial communities from UC Gill Tract Community Farm, Albany, California, United States - DLSLB.R2 | ecosystem: Host-associated > Plants > Phyllosphere > Unclassified | place: USA... | reverse complement strand
AAGGCATCGAAAAACTTCGAAATTGTATTATTTTCCATGACATAAAGTATTTTTATTTCATAAATTACTTAGGTAGGAAACTAAAATTTGGGGAAAATGTATCGAAAAAAAAGAATTGTAAAAACACCTCCATAGCAAAATGTCATGAAGTAAATCATCAAACAAAGGATAAATAAGTATCCTCTTACTAACCAATGACTATTTAAAAAATAGTCGCTAATGATTAAAAAGATAAAAAAGGTTTAAAGCAGTTGTTTTCAGAATATGGGGGTTGAAAACATGTAGACAAACACCTTCATAAATACATGAAGCCATCCATCATCAATCAAGGAATAGATAAACATCCTCTTATTAATTAACCATGACTATTAAAAGAAATAATCCTGAATGATTAGAAAAGACCAACAAGGTTAAAAGCAGTTGTTTTCAGAATGTTGGGGGTTGAAAACTTGTAAAAAACACCTTCATAAAATCATGAAGCCATCAATCTTTTAATGGTAATAACTAAAAGAATAATAAATTGAATCTTTTGAGGTAACCAATATGCCAATAAAAAAATTATTTATTCTAGAAAAATTAACACAACATATAGGTTAAAAAATAAGTTTTGGGGAAACTTAAAAAAAGTAGTTTTTTTCGAAATAAAACTAAAGAATTCACAAACCCAAAGTGTTATCAATTCTGTTTTGTCCTTCAAAGTTAATTTTTAATAAAAGACTTAAATGTTAAAGAAATCTTAAAATAGACTATCCGCGTTTTTTACTCGATAAAAAGCAAAAAATCAAATTAAAAAACGATAAAACCTCAATACTCGTAATAAAAAAACTATTAAAAAACTCAACTGAACAACCGAAAATCAAACACAAAAAAGGTCAAAATAAAACTAGTTTATTTTGACCTTTTTATGATTAAAAAACTATAATTTTATTTCAAACTCAACAAACTTTGTTCAAGAGTTTCAATCTTAGCTAAGGCATCAGCTTCTTTTTGTCGTTCATTAGCAATTACTTTTTCGGGAGCACCTGCTACAAATTTCTCATTTGATAATTTAGCCTGTACTGATTTCAAAAAACCTTTGATATAAGCTAACTCTGCGTTTAATTTTTCGATCTCTTCTTCGATATTGATATTTCCCGTAATTGGAATAAAATATTCATTTGATTTTACACGGAAAGACAAAGCTGAATCTACTTTTTCAGAAACATATTCTAAATCACTAACATTTCCTAATTTAGTAATTACTGCATCAAAATAAGTCGCCACTTTATCATTATTCATCACCTTCAATTCGATGGCATCTTTAAACGGAATGTTTTTGTCTTTTCTAACCGTTCTGATTCCTGAAATCACTTCAGCAGCAAAATCAAAATCCTGAATTAATTTAGCATCAAATGATTTTATCTCAGGCCAGCTCGAAACAATCAAAGCTTCTTCGGGAGTTCTTTCGGCGATGTGTTGCCAAATTTCCTCTGTTAAAAACGGCATGAATGGATGTAATAATTTCAAATTATTCTCCAACATTTCAATTGCTTTGTCAAAAGTAAGCTTATCAATAGGCTGTTGGTAAGCAGGTTTAATCATTTCCAAGAACCAGGAACAGAAATCATCCCAAACTAATTTGTAAATTCCCATCAAAGCATCTGAAATTCGGTATTTTTCAAAATTATCTTCAATTTCCAGAAGTGTTTGCTGCAATTTCGCTTCATACCATTCGATTGCTACTTTTGAAGATTCCGGTTGAGGAATAGCTTCAGAAACCTCCCAGCCTTTAATCAATTTGAAGGCATTCCATATTTTATTCGAAAACCCTTTTCCTTGGTTACATAATTCTTCATCAAACATAATATCGTTTCCTGCCGAAGCACTCAACAACAATCCTACACGAACACCATCGGCTCCAAATTTCTCAATTAAATCTAAAGGATCAGGTGAATTCCCTAATGATTTAGACATCTTTCGACGTTGCTTATCACGAACCAATCCTGTTAAATATACATTGGTAAATGGTTTTTCGCCAGCATATTCGTAACCCGCAATAATCATTCTGGCAACCCAGAAAAATAAAATGTCCGGACCTGTAACCAAGTCATTCGTTGGATAATAATATTTAAAATCTTCACTTTCCGGATCCATTATTCCACCAAAAACCGACATTGGCCATAACCAGGAAGAAAACCAGGTATCTAAGGCATCAACATCTTGTTTTAAGTCGGAAGTTTGAAGTTGGGAGTTTGAAGTTTTTTCTTTGGCTAAAGCCAAAGCTTCTTCGATGTTTTCAGCAACTACAAAATCTTCTTTTCCATCACCATAGTAATAAGCAGGAATTTGTTGTCCCCACCACAATTGACGCGAAATGTTCCAATCGCGAATATTGTTTAACCAATGCGCATACGTATTATTAAAACGGGATGGATGCAATTTAATATCACCATCTTCCAGAACCGCTTTGATTGCCGGTTTAACCAAATCTTCCATTTTCAGGAACCATTGGTCTGATAATCTTGGCTCGATTACGGCTTTTGTTCTTTCAGAAGTTCCTACTTTATTCAAATGGATTTCGGTCTTTGCCAAAGCTCCAATTTCTTCCAGTTCTTTTTCAATTTCTTTTCGAACTACAAAACGATCTTTTCCCTGATAATGCAATCCGAAACTATTCAAAGTAGCATCTTCATTAAAAATATCAACGATTTCAAGATTGTGCTTTTCGCCCAACGTTTTATCATTCATATCGTGAGCCGGAGTCACTTTCAAACATCCGGTTCCGAATTCTACATCTACATATTCGTCTTCGATAATTGGAATCACACGACCACAAATAGGAACAATCGCTTTCTTTCCTTTTAAATGGGTAAAACGCTCATCATTTGGATTAATACAAATTGCTGTATCTCCAAAAATAGTTTCAGGACGTGTTGTAGCAACAGTCAAAAAGTCCTCTGAACCTTCGATTTTATATTTTAAGAAAAATAATTTTCCGTTTTGTTCTTCATAAATAACTTCTTCGTCAGACAAAGTAGTCTTAGCTTCGGGATCCCAGTTTACCATTCGGTAGCCACGATAAATTAGTCCTTTGTTGTACAAATCAACAAAAGATTTAATTACTGAAGCCGACATATCAGGATCCATCGTAAATTTAGTACGTTCCCAATCGCAGGAAGCACCTAATTTTTTAAGCTGCTCAAGGATTGTTCCTCCATATTTGTCGGTCCATTCCCAGGCGTGTTTTAAAAACTCCTCGCGGGTTAAATCGTTTTTATTGATTCCTTCGGCTTTCAATTTGGCAACAACCTTAGCTTCAGTAGCAATAGAGGCGTGATCCGTTCCCGGTACCCAGCAGGCATTAAATCCTTTCAAACGCGCTCTACGAATTAAAACATCCTGAATAGTATTATTCAACATGTGCCCCATGTGCAAAACTCCTGTTACGTTTGGTGGAGGAATAACAATGGTATAAGGTGTTCTATGGTCTGGTTCTGAATGAAAATAATTATTTTTCATCCAGTAATCATACCATTTTTGTTCTATCGTTTTAGCGTCAAATTGTGCAGGAATAGCCATAAAAAGTAAGCTTTAAAAACCAAAATCGCGTTTTGGTCTAATTTTTGTAATTTATAAATCGGGAACAAAAGTAAATAATAATGTACACTATAAAAAGGGAAATAAAAATTTGTGTACTAATTAAAACAAAGTATATTTACTTTATTAATACCAACTACCATGAAAAAAATTGCCACATTCATAGCAATCTTATTGTTTAGCAGTATTGGATTTGCTCAAAATGGAGCTAAAATAGAATTCAAAGCTAAAAATAACACTATCGATTACGGAACAATTAATAAGCAAAGCGACAACGGAATCCGTGCTTTTGAGTATACCAATACAGGAGACAGTCCTTTGATTATCTACTCTATCCAATCAACAGCCAGCTGCACGGTTTTATCCAAACAAAATGAAACTGTTTTACCCGGAAAATCAAGTAAGATAGAAATTAAATACAATATGGTTCCGGGACCAATCCGAAAAACAATCACAGTAGAATCTAACGCCATTAACTATGAAAATGGACGAATCCCACTGAAAATAAAAGGCGAAGTTGCAGCCTTGTAACTTTTATCCGAAAGCTTCTTAGAATCCTAAGAAGCTTTTTTTATAAAATATTCACCAATTGAAACTTAAACGTCATCAACTTCCCGTCTCTGACAACTTTTAACTCTATCCAAATTTCATCTTCTGACCACAAAAGCGAATTAATTTCCTGTAACGAATAATTATACACTTCTTTTCCATCAACAGCCACCAGAACATCTCCTATTAGCAAACCACTTTTAGCCGCATTTGAATTCTCTCTGATATAACCTATTTCATAAATAGGCTTTAATTCCATCTTATACTTAAGATTGACTGTAGTTTTTTCGGGATTATCTTTACTCCTGTCTATCACCATTGCATTGTCTGGAACTACAATCAACTGTTTTATCCATTGTACTCCGGAGCGCCACACTTCAACCCCGCTCTTGTTGTAATAAAAGGAAGACTTGTATGCTTTGTTTCTCTTTAAAAACAATTGTTGCCCTTCATAATCAAAAACTACCGAAAATCGTTTTAATATTTCACCTCCTAAAGATCCCAGACGATTATTAATTAAGTTGAGATTTTTTATCGAAATAGAATCAGGAAAGGCAACAATAGGCGACTCAAACTTAAAATTAGCAATCGAAAATTCATTAATACGCCCCCTCTTTCCCTCAACAGCACCACTCAGACCCTGCCCTAAATAATCATTAAAATGTTTTTCAGGCACATCAATTTTATCCGAAAATTTATCAAAAAGCCAAACCGCATCACTATTTCCGGTATCGATAAGGAGTTTTGCTTCAACCTCATCTGTACCAGCTTTTACTAATGTATTCACATATGGCTTTTGCTTTTCTATAGTAATTGGAACTTTAATATATTCTTTCTCGATTTTTTTATGAAAACTGGAATCCGGTTTATAAAAAACAACCTCTTTATTTTGATAATCAATCTCAACTAAATGGTTTTTAAAGGCCGAATAGCCAATAATTCCATTTACTGAAATCCCAACAAAACTAGACAAATCAAAAGAGGGATCAGTAATTAAATACAACAGATCATTCTTTGACTGAATATCACCTATAGTCAATACATTCCCCGAAGATTTCAGTCCTTCAACACCTTCATTTTCTCCTAAACCTCTAATATTTATTCTTTCAACATGTTGCAGATTTATCTTTTTAGGGTCTTCAAAACCGAATAAAATAGTTTCTTCAACTCCTGAATCTAACAAAAATAACAAACTCACACCGTTGACTTTGACAGGAATAAAAACCAAATTATTAATTATTTGAGCCCGAACTTTAACCCTGGTAGTTTTAGTTTTTACAAATTCAAACCCTTCCTGTGCAAGGACAGGAATCGCAAAACATAATAGAAAAAAAAACAATACTATTTTTTTCATGAATCGCAGTTTTCATAAAGTTAATAAAAATCCTGCTTTTAAATTCATATAATTTCAAATAGTAAAGCTATAGCTAGGCTAGTTCAAAAAAAAAATCGCAAATTTGCACCAAATTTTATTAACATGCCTGAAATTTCAATAAGAGGCCGAAGAATGCCTGAATCGCCAATTAGAAAATTGGCTCCTTACGCTGACATAGCTAACAAAAAAGGCCTAAAAGTGTACCACTTAAACATAGGTCAACCCGATATAAAAAGTCCAGAAATAGCCATTCAAGCCATTAAGAATATCAACATGGACATCATCGAGTATGGTCCATCGGCCGGTTATGAAAGTTACCGTAAAAAATTAGCGCAGTTTTATACCAACCAAAATGTAAGGGTAGATTTTTCAGACATTATGATTACCACTGGTGGTTCTGAAGCCTTATTGTTTGCATTAGGAAGCATTATGGACCCGGGAGACGAAGTAATTATCCCGGAACCTTTTTATGCTAATTACCATGCATTTTCTGAAGAATCAAGCGCTACAGTAATTCCTGTAAACTCTGATTTTGAAAGCGGTTTTACCTTACCTTCAATTGAAGCTTTCGAAAAATTAATTACGCCAAAAACTAAGGCCATATTAATTTGTAATCCAAGTAACCCAACAGGAAACTTATACACAGAAAGCGAAATTCAACAACTAGGCGAGTTAGTAAAAAAACACGATTTGTTTTTAATTGCTGACGAAGTTTATCGTGAATTTATATATGACGAAAAAGACCGCCATTATTCAGTAATGAACCTTATTGGTTTAGAGCAAAATGTAATCATGATCGATTCAGTCTCTAAACGCTATAGCATGTGTGGAGCTCGAATTGGCTGTATGGTCACTAAAAACAAGCAGGTTATTGCTGCAGCGATGAAATTTGCTCAGGCTCGTTTATGCCCGCCTACAATTGAACAAATTGCTTGTGAGGCAGCTATTGACACTCCTCAAAGTTATTTTGACGAAGTAATTGTAGAATACAAAGAAAGAAGAAACACACTGATTTCAGAATTAAACAAAATTGACGGTGTAAAAGTCACTCCGCCTAAAGCCGCTTTTTATTGTATTGCTGAATTGCCTGTAGACAACACGGAGACTTTTGCACAATGGCTTTTAGAAAGTTATAATTTAAACGGCGAAACCGTTATGGTAGCTCCAGCAGCCGGATTTTATTCGACTCCGGGGATGGGATTAAACCAGGTACGTATTGCCTACGTACTTAATAAAGAGGACTTAATAAAAGCAGTTCATATTTTAAAAGATGCAATTGCAACTTATAACTCAAAATAAGAGCTTACTTTTCTTTTAAAAAACAACACAAAGACAATAACTTGAAATTAGTTATTGTCTTTGTTTTTTAAAACAAACGCATCAAAATAAGATTAATTAGTAGCCAAAAGAGCTGATTTTTTATCAAAAGCTATAGAAATTCTTTAGTTTATATTAATTATCTTTACAGCCTTAAAAATATACACCCACTATAATAGTAGTATTTAATGATACAAAACGAAGAACTGCACGATGAAATAGGAGACAATCATATTGGTTCAAGTGCAAAAAATCCAATGCGAGCAGATGCTTTTGCAATTTCGGATGATGAAAAAATTGACAGAATAAAAAAAGACGTCGAAAATATCCTTCTTACCCTTGGAATGGATTTAACTGACGATAGCTTAAAAGGCACGCCTAACCGTGTAGCTAAAATGTTTGTAAAGGAAATTTTTGGGGGATTAAATCCAAACAAAAAACCCAAAGCTTCGACATTCGACAACAACTACAAATATGGTGAAATGTTAGTGGAAAAAAACATTATTGTTTATTCTACCTGCGAACATCATCTATTACCAATTATCGGTAGAGCTCACGTAGCTTATATTTCTAACGGTACCGTAATTGGTTTATCAAAAATGAACCGTATTGTAGAATATTACTCTAAAAGACCTCAGGTACAAGAACGCCTTACGATGCAAATTGTACAAGAATTACAAAAAGCTTTAGGAACAGAAGATGTAGCCTGTGTAATTGACGCAAAACACCTTTGTGTGAATTCAAGAGGAGTTAGCGATATTGAAAGCAGCACCGTAACATCTGAATTTGGAGGAAAATTCAAAGAAGACAAATGCAGAAGAGAATTTTTAGACTATATTAAATTAGATACTAAATTCTAATACACATCTTCTTCAACAAAACCATAAGCGAAGCAACTAGCTCCCAAAAAAATTAAACATGTCAATTTACAATACTCAAACACTAAAAATATACAATTCGCTCTCAGGAGAAAAAGAAACTTTTGTACCAATAAACGAAGGTAGCATTGGAATGTATGTTTGCGGACCAACCGTTTACAGTAATGTACATCTTGGAAACCTAAGAACTTTCATGTCCTTTGATGTGATATTCAGATATTTTACACATCTGGGTTACAAAGTAAGATATGTTAGAAACATTACCGATGTAGGTCACATCGTAGATGATGTGGATGAAGGAGAAGATAAAATTGCAAAAAAAGCACGTTTAGAACAATTAGAACCAATGGAAGTAGTACAGCGTTATACTGTGGATTTTCACGAAATTCTAAAAGCATTCAACTTTTTACCTCCTAGTATTGAACCTACAGCAACAGGTCATATTATTGAGCAAATCGAAATTATCAAAAAAATAATTGATTCCGGAATTGGCTATGAAGCCAATGGATCGGTTTATTTTGATGTTGTAAAATTCAACCAAACAAATCATTACGGAAAATTAAGTGGACGTAATATCGAAGACATGCTTGCCAACACCCGAGATCTTGACGGACAATCCGACAAAAGAAATCCTCAGGATTTTGCCTTATGGAAAAAAGCCGAACCACAACACATCATGCGTTGGCCATCTCCATGGAGCGACGGTTTCCCTGGCTGGCATTTAGAATGTACTGCCATGAGCACTAAATATCTTGGCAATCATTTCGACATTCACGGCGGCGGAATGGATTTAAAATTCCCGCACCACGAATGCGAAATCGCTCAAAACGAAGCCTGCACAGGACAAACTCCTGTAAATTACTGGATGCACGCCAACATGCTTACCCTAAACGGTAAAAAAATGGCCAAATCTACCGGAAACAACATTTTACCGGGAGAAATTTTATCCGGAAAGAACACTATTCTTAGCAAAGCTTTCCCTGCATCAGTAGCACGTTTTTTCATGCTACAAGCACATTACAGAAGTATTCTTGACTTTTCAGACGAAGCCATCGTTGCTGCCGAAAAAGGATACAAGAGACTTATGGAAGCCATTGATTCACTAAAGCAAATCAAAGTTAGCCCAAACAGCACTTTGGATATTGCCGACTGGAAACAACTTTGTTACGATGCCATGAACGACGATTTCAATACTCCTATCTTAATTGCTCATTTATTTGAAGGCGTTCGTTACATCAACTTACTAAAAGACAACAAAGAAAGCCTTAACACAGCCGATTTAGAATTACTAACTTCAACAATGAATGCTTTCGTTTTTGATGTTTTAGGACTTGAAAATCAAAAAGCAGCCGATAGCAGCAACGACAAACTGGAAGGCACAATCAATATGTTAATTGGTATGCGCAACAAAGCACGAGCCGATAAAGATTTCGCCATGTCTGACCACATCAGAGACCAGTTACTTGCTTTAGGAATCCAACTAAAAGACAGTAAAGAAGGAACCAGTTTCAGCATTTAGTATTGAGATTTTTATTGGAAATATTTTTTTTATGAATCTCAAAACTATTCTATAAATTAATAAAAATGTTTTCAAAAATCATCATATTTCCATTTGTATTACTGGTGCGCTTTTACCAGTTACTCATCTCTCCGCTCATGCCAGCGACTTGTAGATTTACGCCTACTTGTTCTGCCTATATGATCGAAGCCTTAAAAACCCACGGATTATTTTACGGAGGATTTTTAGGTATAAAAAGAATCCTTAGTTGCCATCCCTGGGGGAAAAGCGGTTACGATCCGGTACCCAAAAAGAAATGCGATCACAAACATTAACCTTTATTTAGTACTGCTTTTACTTTAAATATTTAATTTTACAACTATAAAATAAAATACATGATACACACTTTAAATATCGTATGGAATCCATCCGAAGGTATAGATTTAGGTTTCTTTGTAATTAGATATTACAGTTTAATGTTTGTAGTTGCTTTTGGATTAGGCTGGTACATCATGAAAAATATTTTCGAACGCGAAAATGAACCCATAGACAAACTAGACTCTTTATTTGTATGGACCGTACTTGCCACATTAATCGGCGCAAGACTGGGACATGTTTTATTTTACGACTGGGAATATTTCAGAAATCATTTACTCGAAATATTTTTACCTTTCAGATTTAGCCCTAAATTTGAATTCACCGGTTTTCAGGGATTAGCCAGTCACGGTGCTGCAATTTCGATCATAATTGCCATGTACTATTACAGCAAAAACATCTTAAAACGTCCTATACTTTGGATTTTAGACCGCGTAGTTATTCCGGTAGCAAGTGGAGCTATCTTTGTCAGATTAGGAAATTTTTTCAACTCGGAAATCGTTGGAAAACAAACTAATTCTCCTTTTGGGATAAAATTCATCCAGGATTATTACAGCAAAGCCGACGCTGTCAATGCAACACAAATAGCAAATCCCAAAGAAGCTTTTAACGCCATAGCAACAAATCCAAAATTCGCTAATTTATTGGCTCAGGTACCTGTTAAACACCCAACTCAATTGTACGAAGCTTTCTGTTACATTTTTGTTTTTGCAATCTTATTTTACCTGTATTGGAAAACAGAAGCCAGAAAAAAATCCGGATTCTTATTTGGACTTTTCCTTGTGTTGTTATTTTCAGTTCGAATGGTAGTAGAATCGGTAAAAGAAAGCCAGGGAGGATTTGAAAACGCTTTAGGATTACTTTCTACGGGACAATGGCTAAGCATACCATTTATCCTAATCGGTTTCTATTTTATATTTACAGCTGAGAAACCAATTAAAATATAATTCTTAAAACACATAAAAAAATGCCGTCTAAACTGGGTTTAGACGGCATTTTTTTATATTAAATTCAAATCCCAAGAATTAGAAAACAATTTAGAGGAATCAGAAAAATTGATTTTTTCCTTTTTAGATTATCTAATCTTTTTACTTATTTTAATACCCAACTTTTGAACTTGATCCGAAACTGACACATTGATTGGAATTTGGATTTTATAAAATTGGATTTTTTTTAAACAAAAAAACCATCTAATTACTTAGATGGTTTTACTTAAGAGCCGATAGAGGGACTCGAACCCACGACCTGCTGATTACAAATCAGCTGCTCTAGCCAGCTGAGCTACATCGGCCTGTAATAATGTCAATTTCAATAAAAAACCACCTAATTCCTTAAGTGGTTTTACTAAGAGCCGATAGAGGGACTCGAACCCACGACCTGCTGATTACAAATCAGCTGCTCTAGCCAGCTGAGCTACATCGGCGTCATTATTACGAGTGCAAATATACATCTGAATTTCGTTTTTCCAAAGGAAATCTGCACTTTTTTTCGCTTTTTACAGACTACAATTCGTTGATTTTAGCAATCAATTGATTAGCAGTTTGTTCTAACTCCACATTGATTTGTTTGAAGTGTGCTTTTTTGTTTTCAACATTCTTAGCATTTACTTTTACTATTAAATTATCAAAAGCAACAATGGCTTCATCAATAATATTGTTAGTCGCTTCTGTAGGTTTTCCTGAAGTTGAAAGTTCAAATAAGTAAACTGCTTCAATAATATCTCCTAAAACGTAGTTGATGTCTTTCTTTAAATTCTTAACGTTTGCCATTTTATTTAATTTTAATTTGCGTTTGCAAAAGTACACATAAACTTTTTATTAGTCACTATGAAATGTATATTTCTAAAATAGAAGCTTTTCCGTTTAAAACGTATGCTTTAATGGCAGCAGGAATTAAAACCGTATCTCCTTTTTTATAATTGTATTTTTCGCCATTATAATCCAATTCGAAACTTCCTTCAACACACATATAAACAGTAAAAGTATCTGCCGATTTTTCAATTGATACTTCTCCATCCAAAGGAACAAAATTAGTGGTAAAATAAGGACAATCTACAACCGGATTAGATTGATTTACTTCTTTATTGTATTGCTTATGCGTATCAACCTTGTTGTAGTTAATAGCATCCAAAGCCAAATCCACATGCAATTCTCTTCCATTACCCTGAGCGTCTACTCTGTCAAAATCATAAATACGATAAGTAATATCAGATGTTTGTTGGATTTCAGCAACCACTAAGCCCGCTCCAATTGCATGAACCGTACCTGTTTCCAGAAAAAACACATCTCCCGATTTTACTTTCACATCATCCAGAATAGAAAGCAAACTTTTGTTTTTCAGATTTTCGACATATTCATCCGCATTCGATTTTTCTTTGAAACCAACAATGATACGGGCATCTTCATCAGCCTGCATAATATACCACATTTCTGTTTTCCCAAACGAATTGTGACGCTCTTTAGCCAAAGCGTCATTAGGATGAACCTGAATAGATAAATCTTCACGAGCATCTAAATATTTAAAAAGCAATGGAAATTGCTTTCCGAATTTTTGATAAACCGCCGTTCCTAATATTTCATTTGGAGTTTCATCAACCACTTCAAGCAATGATTTCCCTTTTAACACCCCATTTGCTACAATACTCACATCGCCTTCAACGGTAGACAATTCCCAACTTTCTCCTGTAGTAGAAGATTCGATTGATTTATTAAGTACTGTTTTTAATTTTTCGCCGCCCCAAATTCTCTCTTTCAAAATAGGCTCAAACTGCAATGGATAAATATTCTTCATTTTGTTTTTTTAGTTTAATTTGTCTTGTTTTTAGTTTGAAACAAATGTAACCAGCTAAGCCACCTAAAAACAAGTATTTTTTATTCAATTCTATAGATTATTTAGTCAATTTTTCAATCATTTTCGTAACATGCTTCATTCCCATCATACTATCAAAAATCATTTGGATTATTCCATTTTTGTCAACTAAATAAGTTACTCTTCCCGGAAGTAAGCCAAAAAAATTTGGAGGCACCCCAAAAAGCTTTCGAATAGCATTATCTGAATCGGATAATAACAAAAAGGGTAAATTGTATTTTCGAATAAATTCCTGATGTGAATCAACATCATCCGAAGAAATCCCAATGACCTCAACACCTAAATTGAGAAATTCAGCATAATTATCTCTGAAACCACAAGCCTCAGCAGTACATTGAGGCGTATCATCTTTGGGATAAAAATAAATAACTGCTGCTTTTGTTCCAATTATTGACTCACTGTCAAAAATAGCACCTGTAGCATCTTTAGCTGTAAACTTCGGCACGGTATCACCTACTTTTAACGCCATCACTCTCCTTTATAAGTTACAAAATTACGAGGCGTTTCATAAAGCACCACCTCCAAATCAAATTGAGAAGCTATTTTTTTTCTCATCTTGTTCCAAATTACCACAGCAATATTCTCCGCAGTTGGATTTAGATTTTCAAATTCAGCTACATCTAAATTCAAATTTTTATGATCAAAAGCATCTTCAACTTCTACCTTAATAATATCAGCCAAAACTTTAGCATCCATTACAAAACCCGTTTCGGAATCAATAGCACCGGTAACACTAACAATTAACTCATAATTATGACCATGGAAATTAGGATTATTGCACTTGCCAAAAACCGCGTCATTTTGTTCAAAAGTCCAGTCTTTTCGATACAAGCGATGAGCTGCATTAAAATGTGCTTTTCTACTTATTGTTACTCTCATAGTGCAATTTTACTTTTTAAAGTTTATGCGCTTCTAAATAATGATAAAATTCATCAAAAATAATCTTAAACCAAACAGTATAATGATCCGGATAAGATTCGATATCTTCTTTTACTGCATCAATCCCCATCCATTTCCATGATTCCACTTCATCCGGATTAATTAATGGACTTTCATTATAATAACCAATCATCACATGATCCAGTTCATGCTCAGTCAAACCATTATCAAAAGGTGCTTTGTATATAAAATGGAATAATTCTTTCAATTCCGTCTGAAATCCCATTTCCTCCTTCAACCTTCTGTTTCCTGCTTCAAGATTCGTTTCACCTTCACGTTGATGACTACAACAGGTATTGGTCCACAACATGGGAGAATGGTATTTATGATGCGCCCGTTGTTGCAACATCAATTCATTTTTATCGTTCAATACAAAAACCGAAAAGGCACGGTGTAATACCGCTTTTTCATGAGCTTCTAATTTGGGCATTAGCCCAATTTGCTCATCTTTTTCATTAACTAGTATTACGTTTTCTTCTGTCATAATTTTTTATCGCTAGACAAAAATACAAAAAAGACCAGGAAACATTCCTACTTTAACGTTCTCTTTCAATTTATAAATTAAAAAGGCAAAACTCGATACAACTAAAAATCTGCTATTTTCTTCATTCTATAAATTTCATTTGACTTAAAAAACCAAACAGTCTATTTATTCGTAAATAAAAACTATAAAACAACTTATAAATAGCTGTTAAAATGCGGACTACAGAATATTAAATCCATCATTTGACTCCTATCTTTGTATAAGAAAAACAAAACGCTCAACACCTAAAAACAATTACCAATGAAAACCAATCCTATTATTAACTGGCTCTTTTTATTGCCTTTGTTCATTTTTACGGCTTGCGGACAAACCAAATCATCTCCGGAAACAGAAAAGACAATAACAGCAAATAAAATTAGTAAACCCGGAAACCCCTATTATTCCAATACAGATACCACAAAACTTAAACTAAGTGATGCCGAGTGGAAAAAGGTACTTCCTGAAGATGTTTATTTAGTAATGCGAAAAGCCGAAACCGAAACGGCTTTTACAGGAAAATATTGGAACACCGATGAAAAGGGAACCTATTATTGCGCTGCCTGTGGCAATTTATTATTTCGTTCTACCGCCAAATTTTCGAGCAGTTGCGGTTGGCCAAGCTTTTTTGAACAAGACAATAAAAAAAGTGTAATCTACAAAAACGATTTCTCCTATAATATGGAGCGTATCGAAGCCCTTTGTGGCAGATGTGGCGGACATTTAGGTCATCTTTTTGACGACGGCCCACCTCCAACAGGAAAAAGATATTGCATGAATTCCATTGCTCTTGATTTTATCCCTGACAGCAAATAAAAACAAACCTCTGATAAAACATATAACTTATGAAAAAATCATTTCTAATAATCCTTCTGTTCTCATTAAGCATGATAGGACAAAGCAATCTAAAGAAAAGTAATTCGAACCTGGAAACCATAACACTTGGCGGTGGTTGCTATTGGTGTACTGAAGCTATTTTCGAAAATCTTGTTGGAGTTAAAACGGTGGTTTCCGGATTTTCAGGAGGAAAAACGGTAAATCCTAGTTATGAAGAAGTTTGCACCGGAAAAACAGGCCATGCCGAAGTAGTCCAAATTACTTTTGACAAAAGCGTTACCAATTTAGATGAAATTTTAAAAGTCTTTTTTACCGTTCATGACCCAACAACATTAAATCGTCAAGGTGAAGATGTTGGAACACAATATCGTTCTGTAATTTTTTATAGAAATGAAGCACAAAGAAAAACAGCTCAGGATATCATCAACGTTTTAAATGCGAACAAAGTATACAATAGTCCAATAGTGACTAAAGTAGAACCTTTCACTCAATTTTACAATGCCGAAGATTACCATCAGGATTATTATGCATACAACAAAAACAAACCCTACTGCCGATTAGTAATCCAGCCCAAACTGGAAAAATTTGAAAAGATTTTTAAAGACCGTTTGAAAAAAAAGTAATAAACACGAATTATCACAAATTTTAAGTGTTTTAATTATTTCAATACCTCTTCATTTGACAAATTAGAAATTAGTGAAATCAAAAGAATTCCATTTCGTGTAAATTGGTGTAATTCGTGTAAAACATGAAGTCTTCACTTCTTCTTACTAAACCTCGAATTAAGTTACGATTCGAGGTTTTTTATTTAAAGCTTCACCAATCATCAAGGCACATTTTTCGCCATCAATTGCAGCCGAAATAATTCCGCCTGCATAGCCTGCACCTTCTCCGCAAGGATACAAACCTTTAATTTGCAAATGCTCTAACGTTACTCCGTCTCTCGGGATACGTACAGGAGAAGAAGTTCTGGATTCCGGCGCATGAAGAATCGCCTCATTTGTTAAATATCCGCGCATGGATTTTCCAAAATCATTAAATCCCTGACGTAAAATTTGGGTTAAAAAACCAGGAAAAACCTGTCCTAATTCAACAGAAGTAGTCCCGGGAACATAGGAAGTTTTAGGAATATCTTTCGAAACTTTTGATTGTGTAAAATCAACCATTCTTTGAGCCGGTACTTTTTGGGTTTGACCTGCCAAATGCCATGATTTTTGCTCAATGCTTTTTTGGAATTCCATTCCGGCCAAAGCGCCAAATTTAGCAAAAGGCTTAAAATCTTCTAATTTCAATTCAACAACAATTCCAGAATTGGCGGTAGCCTGGTCTCTTTTAGAAGGTGACCATCCATTTGTAACTACTTCTCCCGGACTCGTCGCACAGGGAGCAATCACTCCACCGGGACACATACAAAACGAATACATTCCTCTTCCGCCTACCTGTTTTACAATGCTATAAGGAGCGGGAGGTAACAATTCGCCACGGTAATCACAGCTATATTGAATACTATCAATTAATGATTGTGGATGCTCTGCCCGAACACCTAAAGCAAAAGGCTTTGCCTCAATCAATATTTTTTTTCTGTCTAATAATTCGAAAATATCTCTGGCAGAATGTCCCGTAGCCAGAATTAATTTATTCGCTAAAATCCTATCTCCATTTTGAGTTACTATTCCCTCAACCTCATTATTTTTAACTAAAATATCAGTTACTTTGGTTTCAAATAAAACCTGACCGCCGCATTCTTTTATTTTCTCTCGAATATCTTCGATGATTTTAGGCAATTTATTCGTTCCAATATGCGGATGTGCATCGACTAAAATATCAGGAGTAGCCCCATAAGCCACCAATAATTCTAAAATTCGATTGACATCACCTCTTTTCTTAGAACGGGTATACAATTTTCCATCAGAGTAAGTTCCTGCCCCGCCTTCACCAAAACAATAATTAGAATCTTCATCAACTACATGATCACGGTTTATCGCTTTTAAATCTCTACGTCTGCCACGAACATCTTTTCCACGTTCAATTACTACAGGCTTCAAACCTAATTCAATCAATTGCAAAGCAGCAAAAAGTCCTGCCGGACCAGCACCCACCACAATAACTTCCTGTGCATTGGCTACATTCGGATAATCCGGAAGCTGCAATACATTTTCCTGAAAAGATTCTCCTTTTAAATAAATAAGCACTTTCAAATTGATTTTTATCGCTTTTTGTCGCGCATCAATGGAACGCTTTAAAATTGAAACATGCTGAATTTCGTTTGAAGCAACTTTTATCTGTTTAGACAAATGGTCTTTAAGCAACAATTCGTTGGCAGCTATTTCCGGCGTTACCTGAAGTAAAAGTTCTTTTGGCATTGTAATCTTATTTATTATTAGCTTTCTTTTTATGAAAGAAGATGCAAAAATAACTGTTTTGAAACTAAATTAACAGACTAATGCAAACTTCATTTTCAAAATAGACTTTGTACCTTTGCTTCTTTCAAACTTTGCACCTAAAAAAATGTCCAGAAAAATAAAAATGATTTGGGATTTTCGCGGTCCTGCAGCAGCTAAAACCGCTGAACACCACGAAATTCATCTGAAAGAATATATCGCTATTGAAAAACTGCCATTAAACATCACCGGATTTGAAGTTCAGGGCGAAATGCAGGCAATTGCATTTATGGTAGTTACCGATGAAAATATGATTCAGGTAAGAGATGCTTTAAAACCGCATCGTGCTGTACTTTATGAATAAAAAAAGTCGCAGTTTACAGTCACAGTGCCAAACTGCCTACTGAAAACTGCGACTGATTACTTCTAGTTTGCTACTTCACTAATAAATTTAATTCGCATTAAGCGCAATTCGTCAATATCATAATCGCCTTCGAATTCTTTTAATGCTTCTTCTATTTTATCAGTTTTGGATTCCATAAAATAGTCGTGGATTTCTTCCTGCTGATCTTCATCAAGCATATCGTCAATCCAATATTTGATATTCAACTTTGTTCCTGAATATACAATTTGTTCCATCTCTTTAATCAGAGCATCCATTGTTAATCCTTTTGCCTTAGCGATATCATCTAAAGATAATTTCCTATCGATATTTTGAATGATATACAATTTATTAGCCGAATTGGTTCCTGTTGATTTCACTACCAAATCATCAGGTCTGATAATATCGTTATCCTCTACATATCTGTTGATTAAAGCAATAAATTCGGCACCATATTTCTTCGCTTTTCCTTCACCTACTCCATGAATATTAATTAATTCCGCTTGAGAAATTGGATATTTCAAAGCCATATCTTCCAGTGAAGGTTCCTGGAAAACAACAAACGGAGGCACTCCTAATTTTTTGGCTACTTTTTTACGCAAATCGCGTAACATTTCCATCAAAGCCTCATCAGCTGTTCCTGCTGATTTTGCAGCAGTTACAATTGCTTCGTCTTCAGCATCGCTGTACTCATGATCTTCAGACATCATAAATGAAGTAGGATTAGCAATAAAATCCAATCCTTTTTGGGTAATCTTAACTATACCGTAAGTTTCAATATCCTTCGACAAAAAGCCTTCCACCAAAACCTGCCTTAACAATGCCATCCAGTACTTCTCATCATGAGCAATACCACATCCAAAGAACGATTGCGAATCGGTTCTATGCGCTTTTATCACTGCATTCACACGACCTATTAAAGTAAAAACAATTTCTTTGGACTTGTATAAATGCTTCGTATCTCTAACTACTTCCAGCAGTTTTACTACTTCGTTTTTAGCTTCAACCTTAGTTTTTGGATTCCTAACATTGTCGTCCATATCAGCTCCTTCTCCAGTTTCGCTGTCGAATTCCTCACCAAAATAATGCAGTAAAAATTTTCTTCTGGACATCGAAGTCTCGGCATAAGCAACTACTTCCTGTAACAACGCAAAACCAATTTCTTGTTCGGCAACCGGCTTACCCGACATGAATTTCTCTAACTTCTCTACATCTTTATACGAGTAATAAGCCAAACAATGTCCTTCACCTCCATCACGACCCGCACGTCCGGTTTCCTGATAATAACTTTCTAATGATTTAGGAATATCATGATGAATTACAAATCGCACATCGGGTTTATCAATTCCCATTCCAAAAGCAATCGTAGCTACCACCACCTCTACATCTTCCATCAAAAACATATCCTGATGCTTGGCTCGGGTTTTAGCATCGAGTCCGGCGTGATAAGGAACGGCACTAATACCATTAACCTTTAACACCTCGGCGATTGCCTCTACTTTTTTACGGCTCAAACAATAGATTACACCCGATTTCCCTTTGTGCTGTTTAATAAACCGAATAATATCTGATTCTACATTCTTAGTTTTGGTACGAACTTCGTAATATAAATTAGGTCTGTTAAACGAAGCCTTAAAAGTAACTGCATTAGACATTTCTAAATTCTTCAAAATGTCTTCCTGCACCTTTGGAGTTGCTGTAGCAGTAAGCCCTATTACAGGCACATTCCCCAGTTGTTTTATAATATTTTTTAGATTTCTGTATTCCGGTCTAAAATCATGTCCCCATTCTGAAATACAATGTGCTTCATCGATAGCAACAAAAGAAATGGGTACACTTTTTAAGAAACTGACATTCTCTTCTTTGGTTAATGATTCGGGAGCAACATATAGCAATTTGGTTAATCCTGAAGTAATGTCTTTTTTAACCTGAGCAGTTTCTGTTTTAGTAAGTGAAGAATTTAAAACATGGGCGATACCGTTTTCTGAAGACAAACTCCTTATAGCATCAACCTGATTTTTCATTAATGCAATTAATGGAGAGACCACTACTGCAGTTCCTTCCTGTATTAAAGCTGGCAGTTGGTAACACAACGATTTTCCTCCACCTGTAGGCATTATAACAAATGTATTTTGCTTATTCATTAAGCTTGTAATCACTTGCTCTTGTAATCCCTTAAATTGACTAAAGCCAAAATATTTCTTTAATTCTTTATGGATATCAATTTCGTTTGAATTCATTCTTTATTATCTGGTATTTTGTATAAATTTGCATCACATAAAGATACAAATTTCTTTTACACACACAAATTTTAAACATTCCGTTTTGATATCCAAAGAAAATATATTGGCCATTGCCAAAAAGACTATGTTGTCTGAGAGTGAAGCAATTACAAAACTTATTGATTACCTCGATGATAATTTCTCAAAAGCTGTAGAAATTATCTTTCAATCAAAAGGTCGATTAGTCGTTACCGGGATTGGAAAAAGTGCTATTATAGGACAAAAAATGGTAGCTACCTTTAATTCTACAGGCACTCCATCTATGTTTCTTCATGCTGCCGAAGCTATTCATGGTGATTTAGGGATGATACAAAAAGACGATGTGATTATTTGCATTTCTAAAAGCGGAAACAGTCCCGAAATAAAAGCCCTTATTCCTCTGTTAAAAAGAGACGGAAATCCATTGATAGGAATTAGCGGTAACAGTAGTTCTGCTCTTGCAAAAGGTTCTGATTATGTATTAAACACTACTGTAGACACAGAAGCCTGCCCAATCAACCTGGCGCCTACCAATAGCACCACTGCGCAATTAGTTATGGGAGATGCTCTAGCCATTTGTTTAATGGAAATGCGTGATTTTAAAGCTGAGGATTTTGCCAAATACCACCCGGGAGGTGCTTTAGGAAAAAAACTACTACTCAAAGTAAAAGATTTAATCGAACATAATCAAAAACCCATTGTAAGTCCGGACACACTTGTAAAGAAAGTTATTTTTGAGATTTCAGAAAAAAGACTTGGAGTTACAGCCGTTGTAGAAAACAATAAGGTCGTAGGAATCATCACCGACGGAGATATCCGTAGAATGCTGAATGACAGAGATACTTTTACTGATTTGACTGCCAAAGACATCATGACTATAAACCCAAAGTCTATTCAATCTGAGACAATGGCAATTGACGCGTTACAAATACTGGAAAACCACTCCATCACCCAACTTATTGTAATTGACAACGGAGAATACAAAGGTGTTTTACACTTACATGATATATTAAAAGAAGGAATCCTATAATGGCAAAAAAAAACATAAACGAAATGTCGTTTCTAGATCATCTTGAAGATTTAAGATGGCTATTAGTTCGAAGCACCATTGCCGTAATTGTAATGGCTTTTATCACTTATTTTTTCAGTGATTATTTATTTGACACCATTATCTTTGGCCCTACCAGAGCCAGTTTTTTTACCTATGTTTATTTTTGCGAACTTTCACACAGCCTGGGTTTTGCCGACAGCATCTGCATTACCGAAATGCCTTTTATCATCCAAAATACTGAAATGGAAGGACAGGTCAATGTGTTTATATGGATTTGCATTTTGTTTGGATTTATTTTAAGTTTCCCTTATATCCTATGGGAAGTTTGGAAATTTATAAGTCCCGCACTATATAAAAACGAAAAGAAAAATGCCAAGATTTTCATCTTCTTTTCTTCTTTATTATTTTTTATCGGAGTTATTTTCGGCTATTTCGTGGTCATCCCAATGTCTGTAAACTTCGTAGCGACTTTCACTGTAAGCTCTGTCGTTGTCAATCAATTTACACTGGATTCTTATATTGGAATGGTAAAAACTTCAATACTAGCCAGTGGATTATTTTTCGAATTACCTATAATCATCTATTTCCTAACCAAATTAGGACTTGTAACCCCTAATTTCCTTAGAAAATACCGCAAATATGCCATTGTAATTGTATTGATTATAGCCGCAATTGTTACGCCACCAGATGTAGTGAGTCAAACCATTGTTGCAATTCCGATGCTTTTAATTTACGAGGCCAGTATTTTCATTTCTGTTTTAGTAGCTAAAAAGGAAAAAGAATAATTAATTGTTAATCTCACTATTTGTTTATTTGGTAATTCGTTAATTTGTCGAATAATCCAATCAACAAATACTCAAACAATCGAACACACAATGATTCTAAGAGCCGATAATTTAATAAAGACATACAAAGGAAGAAGTGTTGTAAAAGGTATTTCAGTAGAAGTAAACCAAGGAGAAATCGTCGGTTTATTAGGCCCTAACGGAGCCGGAAAAACGACTTCTTTTTACATGATTGTAGGATTGGTAAAACCAAACGCAGGAACTATTCATCTTGACGATACAGATATTACCCATTTCCCGATGTACAAAAGAGCACAGCAGGGTATTGGTTATCTGGCTCAGGAAGCTTCTGTTTTTAGAAAATTAAGCATCGAAGATAACATCCTAAGTGTTTTACAATTGACCAATCTTTCCAAAGAAGCCCAAATTGCTAAAATGGAGAGTCTGATTGCCGAATTTAGCCTGGAACACATCCGTACCAATCGTGGAGATTTGTTATCCGGAGGAGAGCGTCGTAGAACTGAAATTGCCCGCTGTCTTGCTACGGATCCCAAATTCATCTTACTTGACGAACCTTTCGCAGGAGTTGACCCGGTAGCTGTTGAGGACATTCAACGAATTGTAGCTCAGTTAAAAAACAAAAATATCGGAATCTTGATTACCGACCATAACGTTCAGGAAACCCTGGCTATTACCGATAAAACCTACCTGATGTTTGAAGGAGGAATTCTAAAAGCAGGTATTCCGGAAGAACTGGTTGAAGACGAAATGGTACGTAGAGTGTATTTGGGACAAAATTTCGAGTTGAGAAAAAAGAAATTGGAATTTTAATTACTGACAGCAGAAAAAATCAGATTTTAGACTCGATTTTAACATTCTTAATCTGAAATCTAAAACTACTCCTTAGTAATAAACTGCAATTGCTGTAAATCGCCATTAAAGATATTAACATCTACATTACCTTTTATTCCTGACACAGAAGCTTTTTCAGTAAACTGCCAAAACAGCCAGTCTTCTTTCATTTTTTCACGGTAAAAATTATAATTGGCAATCCAAAAAAGATAATCGGAGAATTCTTCTTTTAAAAAATCATCATAATAACGCTCTCCGGTGTAAATGATGGGTTTCATTTTATAATGCTCCTCCACCTTAGTCAACCAGCGCTTAAGTCCAACTTTTAATCGCTCAACAGATTGATTTTCGGGTAGTTTTTCAATATCTAAAACAGGCGGTAAATCGCCTTTTTGCAAACGAACCGTTTTTATAAAAAGCTCAGCTTGCTCTATCGAATTTTCGTTCGGGCGATAATAGTGATAAGCCCCACGAATGAGATGATTTTCTTTGGCGCTTTGCCAATTTTCCTGAAATCTTTTGTCCAATCGATCATTTCCTACTGTGGCGCGAACAAAAACAAAAGACAATTGACAATCATCATCTACAGCCTCTACCTCATCCCAGTCAATTTCGTCCTGATATTCAGAAACATCAATTCCTATGGCTTTATTGTCATTTTTTTCTAAAATCTGGTAATTACGAACATCCGAAAGTCGTTTTTCCTTAGCATCTTTATCTAAAACCTTATCGGTTTTAAAACTAAAATAATACGCTAAACCATTTCGATAATGATAAATAATCACAAAAAAAAGCAATACACTCGCTGCTATAATTCCGATTTTAATGAGTTTTTTTCGAAGAACAGCAGGCTTTTTTTTCGGTTTTCGGGAAGTGGTTCTGCGTCGATTATTTTGTTTTGCCATCCAGTGAAAATCTATTATTAACAACAGACAATAGTACATAGCCAATAATTACCAAAGGAACTCCGGTGTATTGAAAAAACGCTACCAATAAAACTGAGATTGTCAGGAAAACAATTTGAAGCAAATTGTCTTTTAAAGTAAACTTCTTAATTTTTAAAGAGAACAAAGGAATTTCTGCATTTAAAATATAAGCACTAAAAGCTGTAATAGCCAACAAAACCCATTGACTACTTAACAGCTCCAATGCCACCAAAGAATCGGAATATTTTATTACCAAAGGCAAACTCAACATAAACAAAGAATTGGCAGGAGTAGGCAAACCTATAAAAGAATCTGTTTGACGCGTATCGATATTAAAAAATGCCAAACGATAACAAGAACCCAGCGTAATGATAAAACCTAAAAAAGGAATATAAGGACAGTTCGAAATTTCGTGTTGGCTGTTTACTAATAAATAATACATTACATAACCGGGAACTACTCCACTTGTAACCATATCGGCCAAGGAATCCAATTGCAAACCTAATTCTCCCGTAACTTTAAACAAACGGGCAAAAAAACCGTCAAAAAAATCAAAGAAAATCCCTAAAAACACAAAGAAAAAAGCAATTTCAAAATCCTGATTACTTACAAAAACCATTGCAATACAACCACAAAAAAGGTTCAATAAAGTAATACTGTTTGGAATGTGTTTTTTAATATTCATATTTGATTTGTTTTTAAGAATAGTCCACAAATTTAATATATTTAGCGAATGAGAGTACTTTTCTTGAATATAGATTTCAACAGATTCTTTTATTGACTATTTATTTAAATCAAGAAAGAAATAAGCTCGGTAAAAAATGATACTTTTGAAAAAAATTAGCAAAAGAATCTCACCATGACGAATATTTTCCTTTCTAAAAAAATAACATTCCTTCTATTCTTTTTAAGTTTTTTTAGTACTGTCTGCGCACAACGCATTCAACTATCCAAAGAGGCAAAAGTAAGTGTGATAACCTGTGGGCTTGGAAATGAATCTTATTCCCTTTTTGGGCACACTGCTATTCGAATTAAAGACGACATCAATTTTGTAGATGCGGTTTATAATTATGGTGCATTTGATTTCAACACTCCTAATTTTGTTCCAAAATTTGCTAAAGGTGACCTTCAATATTTTGCTGTGGTAAATCCTTACACTGATTTTATCAATCAATACGCTTATGAAAATCGTTCAGTTGAGGAACAGGAACTCCAAATTCCTCTGGTTTTCAAACAAAAACTTTTTGAAAATCTAAACAATTCCTTAGCATCAGGAGACAGTCATTACACCTATAAATTTATCGACAAAAACTGCACTTCGATGGTCGTGGATATTATTAATAAAACTTTAGGGAACAATATTATCACTAAAAAAACAGATATCGACCTTAGTTACAGAAGCATTCTTTTCCCTTATTTTGACCACCACTTCTTTGAAAAATTAGGAACCAGTATCATTTTCGGTTCTAAAGTAGATGCTCCGGGCACCAAACTTTTTTTGCCTTTAGAATTACAAAAAAGCTTAACCCTAATTCAATACAACAATCAGCCTTTAGCACCTAAAAACAAAAGTATTCTCCACTTTGCCGAATCACATCCTGCAAGCTGGTGGAATAACATCTACACTTGTCTGATTGTATTAGGTTTACTAGTTGTGTTGAATAAAAAAAGCATCCATATTATCTACTTTGCTTTATCAGGAGTACTGGGATTGTTCTTTATTTTTATGGGATTTTATTCGAACCATTTGGAGTTAGCTAACAATTACAATGTACTTTTATTCAATCCTACATTACTGATTTTATGCTTTTTTTATGTCACAAAAAACAGAGCATGGACTTATAAATTAGCCTTATTCAATCTTTTTTCACTGCTGATTTATTTGGCCCTTTTAATCAATAAGGCTCATTTATTCATCGTATTGCCTTTAATACTTACTTCTGTTTATTTTTTAATACAACTGGTACGAAAAAACAGCAAACCAATTCCAATAATCATTTAAAAACTACTGCCCTCTATAGAATAACACTGTTGTTATTGTTTTTAATGCAATATTAAAGTCGAGATAAAAACTTCTGTGCTTGATATAATACAGATCATATTGCAGCTTAATCAAACTTTCTTCAATGGTTTCCCCATAAGAATAATTCACCTGAGCCCAGCCTGTAAGCCCTGGTTTTATAACGTGTCTGGTTTCATAAAAAGGCATTATTTCGGCAAGTTCTTTCACAAAAAAGGGTCTTTCCGGTCGTGG
>Ga0308158_10001456_pt1 | contig 25645 bp, 14 predicted proteins | sample PhyBR2_FD_201038 | JGI IMG/M metagenome (GOLD analysis project Ga0308158, IMG submission 201038) | Phyllosphere microbial communities from UC Gill Tract Community Farm, Albany, California, United States - DLSLB.R2 | ecosystem: Host-associated > Plants > Phyllosphere > Unclassified | place: USA... | reverse complement strand
TGATCAACGTGCGCCCCGTCGTCGCCGCGATCAAGGAGTTCTTCGGAACCTCGCAGCTGTCGCAGTTCATGGACCAGAACAACCCGCTCGCGGGTCTGACCCACAAGCGCCGCCTGTCGGCGCTGGGCCCCGGCGGTCTCTCGCGTGAGCGTGCCGGCGTCGAGGTCCGCGACGTCCACCCCTCGCACTACGGCCGCATGTGCCCCATCGAGACCCCTGAAGGCCCGAACATCGGTCTGATCGGCTCGCTGGCCTCGTTCGCCCGCATCAACGCCTTCGGTTTCATCGAGACCCCGTACCGTCGCGTCGTCGACGGCCGGGTGACCGACCAGATCGACTACCTCACCGCCAGCGAAGAGAGCGACCACATCGTCGCTCAGGCCGGTGTCGCCCTCCAGGCCGACGGACACTTCGTCGAGGATCGCATCCTCGCCCGTCGTGGCCAGGGTGGCGAGGTCGACCTCTTCCCGAACGACGAGATCGGCTACATGGATGTTTCGCCGCGCCAGATGGTGTCGGTCGCGACCTCGCTCATCCCGTTCCTCGAGCACGACGACGCCAACCGCGCCCTCATGGGTGCGAACATGCAGCGCCAGGCCGTGCCGCTCGTGCGCAGCGAGTCGCCCGTCGTCGGTACCGGTATGGAGGGCTTCGCGGCCATCGACGCCGGTGACGTCGTGACGGCCGAGAAGTCGGGCGTCGTCCTGGAGGTCTCGGCCGACGTCGTGACCATCCAGCTCGACGAGGGCGGCACGCAGGACTACTTCCTGCGCAAGTTCGACCGCTCCAACCAGGGCACGTCCTACAACCAGCGCGTGGTCGTCTCGGCCGGCGAGCGCATCGAGGCCGGCGAGGTCATCGCCGACGGTCCCGCGACCGAGAACGGCGAGCTCGCCCTCGGCAAGAACCTCCTCGTGGCGTTCATGACGTGGGAGGGTCACAACTTCGAGGACGCGATCATCCTCAGCCAGGACCTCGTGAAGGACGACACGCTGTCGTCGATCCACATCGAGGAGTACGAGGTCGATGCGCGCGACACCAAGCTCGGCAAGGAGGAGATCACCCGTGACCTCCCCAACGTCAGCCCCGACCTGCTGAAGGACCTCGACGACCGCGGCATCATCCGCATCGGCGCCGAGGTCCGCCCCGGTGACATCCTCGTCGGCAAGGTCACGCCCAAGGGCGAGACCGAGCTGAGCGCCGAGGAGCGTCTGCTCCGCGCGATCTTCAACGAGAAGAGCCGCGAAGTCCGTGACACCTCGCTGAAGGTGCCCCACGGCGAGCAGGGCACGATCATCGCCGTCAAGGAGTTCAACGCCGAAGACGGAGACGACGAGCTCGGCTCGGGCGTCAACCGCCGCGTCGTGGTCTACATCGCCCAGAAGCGCAAGATCACCGAGGGCGACAAGCTCGCCGGTCGCCATGGCAACAAGGGCGTCATCGCCAAGATCCTCCCGATCGAGGACATGCCCTTCCTGCCCGACGGCACGCCGGTCGACATCATCCTCAACCCGCTCGGTATCCCCGGTCGAATGAACTTCGGTCAGGTCCTCGAGCTCCACCTCGGCTGGATCGCCCAGCAGGGTTGGAAGGTCGAGGGTACCCCCGAGTGGGCCGCCCAGCTGCCCGAGTCGGCTCGCGAGGCCGCCCCCGGCACGAAGGTCGCGACCCCGGTGTTCGACGGCGCCTTCGAGGCCGAGATCGCGGGTCTGCTCGACTCGACGATCCCCAACCGTGACGGCGACCGCATGGTCGACTCCACGGGTAAGACGCTGCTGTTCGACGGTCGCTCCGGCGAGCCGTTCCCGGCGCCCATCTCGGTCGGCTACATGTACATCCTGAAGCTGCACCACCTCGTCGACGACAAGATCCACGCGCGTTCGACGGGCCCGTACTCGATGATCACCCAGCAGCCGCTCGGTGGTAAGGCGCAGTTCGGTGGTCAGCGCTTCGGTGAGATGGAAGTGTGGGCGCTCGAGGCCTACGGTGCCGCTTACGCGCTGCAGGAGCTCCTCACGATCAAGTCCGACGACATCCTCGGCCGCGTCAAGGTGTACGAGGCCATCGTCAAGGGCGAGAACATCCAGGAGCCCGGCATCCCCGAGTCCTTCAAGGTGCTCATGAAGGAGATGCAGTCGCTCTGCCTGAACGTCGAGGTCCTCTCGGCCGACGGCACCGCGGTGAACCTGCGCGACACGGATGACGACGCCTTCCGCGCTGCGGAAGAACTCGGCATCAACATCTCCAGCCGCTTCGAGTCCTCGTCGATCGACGAGATCTGAGCTTCCAGCTCAGCGACCCAGCTCAGATTTCAGAGAATTCCGACACAGGAGAACCAGTGCTCGAATCAACCACTTTCGATCAGATCCGTATCGGTCTGGCCACCGCCGACGACATCCGTCGTTGGTCCTTCGGTGAGGTCAAGAAGCCCGAGACGATCAACTACCGCACGCTGAAGCCCGAGAAGGACGGACTCTTCGGCGAGCAGATCTTCGGACCCTCCCGCGACTGGGAGTGCGCCTGCGGCAAGTACAAGCGCGTGCGCTTCAAGGGCATCGTCTGCGAGCGCTGCGGCGTCGAGGTCACCAAGTCCTCGGTCCGTCGCGAGCGCATGGGCCACATCGAGCTCGCCGCGCCCGTCACGCACATCTGGTACTTCAAGGGCGTGCCCTCGCGCCTCGGCTACCTGCTCGACATGGCGCCGAAGGACCTCGAGAAGGTCATCTACTTCGCCGCCTACATGGTGATCTCGGTCGACGAGGATGCTCGTCACCGCGACCTGGCCACGCAGGAGAACAACATCCGCCTCGAGCTGAAGACGCTCGGCGACCGTCGCGACGCCCGCGTCGCGGCCCGCCTCGCCAAGCTCGAGGAGGAGCTCGCCGCCCTCGAGGCGGAGGGCGCCAAGGCCGACCAGAAGAAGAAGGTCAAGGACGCCGCCGAGAAGGACATGACGGCGGCCCGCAAGAACGCCGACGAGCAGATCGCCAAGCTCGAGCGCGTGTGGGAGGACTTCCGCACGCTCGAGGTGGGCGCCCTGAAGCCCGAGGACGACGTGTTCCACGAGCTGCAGGACCGCTTCGGTCAGTACTTCGAGGCCCACATGGGCGCGGAGTCGATCAAGCGTCGCCTCGAGGCCTTCGACCTGCAGGCCGAGGCCGACAGCCTCCACCTGCAGATCTCTGAGGGCAAGGGCCAGCGCAAGATCCGCGCGATCAAGCGCCTCAAGGTCGTCAACTCGTTCCTGCAGACCGGCATGAGCCCGGCCTCGATGGTGCTGGATGTCGTCCCGGTGATCCCGCCGGAGCTTCGTCCCATGGTCCAGCTCGACGGTGGCCGCTTCGCGACCTCCGACCTGAACGACCTCTACCGTCGCGTGATCAACCGCAACAACCGCCTCCGTCGCCTGATCGACCTCGGTGCCCCCGAGATCATCGTCAACAACGAGAAGCGCATGCTGCAGGAGGCCGTCGACGCACTGTTCGACAACGGTCGCCGTGGTCGCCCCGTCACCGGTACCGGCAACCGCGCCCTGAAGTCCCTGAGCGACATGCTCAAGGGAAAGCAGGGTCGCTTCCGCCAGAACCTGCTCGGAAAGCGCGTCGACTACTCGGGTCGTTCGGTCATCATCGTCGGACCCCAGCTGAAGCTGCACCAGTGCGGTCTGCCCAAGCAGATGGCCCTCGAGCTCTTCAAGCCGTTCGTGATCAAGCGCCTGATCGACCTGGGCCACTCCCAGAACATCAAGGCCGCCAAGCGTGCGGTCGAGCGTTTCCGTCCCGAGGTCTGGGACGTGCTCGAGGAGATCATCCGCGAGCGTCCCGTGCTGCTGAACCGTGCACCCACCCTGCACCGTCTCGGCATCCAGGCGTTCGAGCCCCAGCTTGTCGAGGGCAAGGCCATCCAGCTGCACCCGCTCGTGTGCGCGGCGTTCAACGCCGACTTCGACGGTGACCAGATGGCCGTGCACCTTCCGCTGTCGGTCGAGGCGCAGGCCGAGGCCCGCGTGCTGATGCTCGCCTCGAACAACATCCTGAAGCCCTCGGACGGCCGCCCGGTCACCCTGCCCTCGCAGGACATGATCATCGGCCTCCACCACCTCACCACCCTCAAGGAGGGTGCGGCGGGCGAAGGACGCGCGTTCGGTTCGGTCGGCGAAGCCATCCTGGCGAAGGACGAGGGCACCCTCGACCTGCAGGCCAAGGCGCGCATCCGCATCCCCGGCCTGACGTTCCTCGAGGGCCAGGCGCCCGAGGGCTACGACAAGCACGGCCTCGTCGACGCCTCGCTCGGTCAGGCGATCTTCAACGACACCCTCCCGAAGGGCTACCCGTTCGTCCGCGAGCAGGCAGACAAGGGCAAGCTGTCGCAGATCGTCAACAAGCTGGCCGAGGAGTACCCGAAGGTCGAGGTCGCAGCATCGCTCGACCGGATCAAGGACGCCGGCTTCTACTGGGCCACCCGTTCGGGTGTCACGGTGGCGCTGAGCGACATCCTCACCCCGCCGAACAAGGCCGAGATCGTCGCCGGCTACGAGAAGCAGGCCGCGAAGGTCCAGGGCCAGTACGAGAAGGGTCTCACCACCGACGCCGAGCGTCGTCAGGAGCTCATCAAGATCTGGACCGAGGCCACCGACGAGGTCCAGAAGGCGATGCGGGACAACTTCCCCGCCGACAACACCATCAACCGCATGGTTTCGTCGGGCGCCCGTGGTAACTGGCTGCAGATCCGCAACATCGCGGGTATGCGAGGCCTGGTGAACAACCCCAAGGGTGAGATCATCCCGCGTCCGATCATCTCCTCGTACCGCGAGGGTCTGTCGGTCGCCGAGTACTTCATCGCGACGCACGGTGCCCGTAAGGGTCTGGCCGACACGGCCCTCCGTACGGCCGACTCGGGGTACCTCACGCGTCGTCTGGTCGACGTCTCGCAGGATGTCATCATCCGCGAGGAGGACTGCGGCACGTCGAAGGGCCTCGAGCTCCCGATCGCCGCGGCCGACTCGACCGGTTCGCTGGTCAAGGACGCCAACGTCGAGAACTCGGTGTTCGCTCGTACGCTCGCCACGGCGGTCGTCGACGCGCAGGGCACCGTGCTGGCCGAGGCCGGCGACGACGTGGGCGACGTGCTCATCGACAAGCTGGTTGCGGGTGGTGTCGAGACCATCAAGGTCCGCTCCGTCCTGACCTGCGACTCGGCGGTCGGTGTCTGCGCGAAGTGCTACGGCCGTTCGCTCGCCACCGGCAAGATCGTCGACATCGGCGAGGCCGTCGGCATCATCGCGGCCCAGTCGATCGGTGAGCCCGGTACCCAGCTGACGATGCGTACCTTCCACACCGGTGGTTCCGCCTCGGCGGACGACATCACGCAGGGTCTTCCGCGTGTGCAGGAGCTCTTCGAGGCCCGTACCCCCAAGGGTGCGTCGCCGATCGCCGAGGCCGACGGCCGCATCACGATCGACGAGACCGACAAGGCCAAGAAGGTCATCCTGACGCCCGACAACGGCGACGAGCCGGTGGTCTACCCCGTCCTGAAGCGCGCGACGCTCCTGGTCGAGGACGGCCAGCACGTCTCGGTCGGCGAGCCCCTCCAGGTCGGAACGCTCGACCCCAAGGAGGTCATGCGCGTGCAGGGTGCCCGCGAGGTGCAGAAGTACCTCGTCAACGGCGTCCAGGGCGTGTACCGCTCGCAGGGTGTGCCGATCCACGACAAGCACATCGAGGTCATCGTCCGACAGATGCTCCGCAAGGTCACCGTCGTCGATCACGCCGACACCGATCTGCTGCCCGGTGAGCTGGTGGACTTCAAGCGCTACCAGACCATCAACCGCGAGGCGGTCGGCGAGGGCAAGCGTCCCGCGTCGGGTCGTCCCGAGCTGATGGGTATCACGAAGGCGTCGCTCGCGACCGAGTCGTGGCTGTCGGCGGCATCGTTCCAGGAGACCACCCGCGTCCTGACGCAGGCGGCCATGGAGGGCAAGAGCGACCCGCTCGTCGGCCTCAAGGAGAACGTCATCATCGGAAAGCTCATCCCCGCCGGAACCGGACTTGCGAAGTACCGCAACGTCACGGTCGAGGCGACGGAAGAGGCGAAGAGCGAGCGGTACCCCAACCGCATCTTCGCTTCGGACGGCGCGTACAGCGACGCCGACCTGAGCTACGTCGACTTCGACAGCTTCTCGACGGACGACTTCACGCCCGGCACGTACAACTGATCGAGGCTCGGGAGGGCGGGTCGCCCGTCCTCCCGAACTCGACGGGAGGGATGCCACGCCCCGGCGCGGCGTCCTGATCCCCGAAGGCCCCCGGCTCACGCCGGGGGCCTTCGTCGTGCTCGCGGCGTGTCGAGGCGCGGGGGAGGCACCTCAGTGCGCCTACCGTTGTGGTGGAGGAACGCATGGCCCGCATCGGGGGACGCAGCTTGTGGCTGGCATGGCCGGCGGGTCTGCTGTGCGCGGCCGCCGTCGCCGCTCTGGTGGTCATCGCCACCCCCGGCGTGCCGATGGCCGTGGGATTCGTGGGCGACACGCTGAGGGCCGCCACGGGGCGGCACGCGGCGGTCGAGACCACCCCTCCCGCGCCGGCTTCGGACTGCCGACACCTGTACTCGCAACCGCTGTGGTCCTCCCTCGTGTGGTCTCCGCAGGCGTTGCTCTCCCAGCGGCGTACCGCGCCGGCGTCGACGCCCGAGGCGGTCGCCGCCGCCGCTCCGACGGTCGTGATCACCTGCCACTGGCGGGGCGAAGCCGGGCGTTCGATCGAGACGACCGTGTCGACGGTGACGCCCGAGGGGGCCGCAGCGGTCTCGACCACGCTCGCCGCACAGGGTTTCACGTGCTCGGTCGCGGCCGACGCCACCCACTGCGAACGCGCCTCGGGCGAGCTCCTCGAGGTCCACGATCTGCGTGCCGACCGGTGGGTGTCGTCGACGCTCTCCGGGTGGATGCCCGACGGGTACGCCGCGATCGTGGCATCCCACGCCTTCTTCGGCGAGTGACGGGGGGAGCCCCCTCGCGGGGTCAGCCGCCGAAGACGGAGGCGATGATGCTGCCGGTGTATCCCGTGGGGGCGAGGTTCGAGTACTGCGTGTCGATCAACACGCCGTCGCGCCAGTAGAGCGTCCGACCGTCGTTGACGGGGTAGCTCGGGTTGATCCAGGTCTTCTCGCAGCGCGTCCCCGCGTCGGGGGTGTAGCAGCTGAAGCCCTGGGTGTCGACGAGACCGTTCAGCATGTCGAGCGCGGGGCCGCGGTCCATGCGCGAGATGTGCGTGACGAGGCCTGTGGTGTCCGCCGCTGGGTCGCGCCAGATGCAGATCAGCGAGCCGTCGGACTGCACGCCCGAGGGCCCGAGCGCGGGGTCGTTCAACGGAGTCTGGCCGAGCTGAGCCAGGACGTCGGCCGAGAGCATCGAGCGGCAGTCGGCCGGGATGCGGACGGCCGGTGCCGTTTGGGTGATCGTCGGGATGGGGGTCGGGCTGGACGACACGACCGGTGCCGCGGGGGTGGGCGCGGCGTCGTCTGCGGCGGGGGCGCACGCGCTCAGCGCGAGGAGGGTGGCGCCGGCGAGAGCCGCCGCGACGGCCGGACGGAGCGGGCGACGGGACATAGGAACACCCTAAGCCGCCCCACCGACACGGTCGAGAAGGACATCCCACGGCACGCCTGCACGGCGCCGCGGGATACCCGGGTTAGCCTTGCGCCGCAAGCACCGCGTGAGGAGACCCCATGAGCGACAACACGTCGGGCAGCGACCCCGTCGCTGAACCGAAGGCTTCGTACGGCGACCCCGTCGTCGAGCCGAAGGACGAAGCGCAGGATGTCGTCGGCCGAGCCCACGAGGGTCTCGCCGATGCCGAGGCCGCCCGCCGCGACGCGGTCGACCCCGCGACGGCCAAAGCCGCGTGGGACGAGCGCGAGGCGCACGAGCACGCCGCCTCCGCTCCGACGACGGCCCGCAGCGAGCACGCGGCTCCCGTCGTGCACGACGCGTCGCCGGTCGCCCCCCAGGGGTCCACGGCGTCCTCCGGGTCGGTCGACCTCGAGGACGAAGACGCCCGCTGGGCCGCGTACGCCGCCTCCGCGGAGCCGGCGCGCGACGACGTCCGCCGCGACGACGTCCGTCACGACGACACGACCGCGACGTCGCGCTACGACGACGCGAGCACGACGGCGTACCCCGCCGCCGGTGCCGCCGCCGCGGCCGCCGCCGCTCCCGTCGCCGAAGAGCCCACCCGCACGGTGGGCGGGGCGCAGCCGATCTTCGTGCAGGCGCCCGAAGCCCCTCGTCCCCGCAACAACCGGGGTGCGGCCGGTGCCATCGGCCTTCTCGCCGCTCTGGTCTTCGCGGTGCTGTATCTCGCCGCGACTCTCGGCCTGGGGCTGTTGACCGGCCGCACCGCCACCGCCGACCTCGGTCAGGCGGCCCTCTCGGCGCTGGCCACGTGGGACCTGTGGGTGCCCACCGTGGCGTTCTACTTCGGGTTCTGGTTCCTCGGCGCCCTGATCAACCGTGGGCGCTGGGGTCACTGGGTGGTCTGGGGTCTCGTCGTCGGTGTCGTGGCCTGGGCCGGGCACCTGCTCGGCGCCCTCTTCGCCGCGCCGTTCTGGGAGATCTCCCCCCGCCAGTCGGTCGAACTGCTCCAGAACAACGTCCTCGCCCCGCTCGCGATCGTCGCCTTCGTCCTCGGCCGCGAACTCACCATCTGGTTCGGCTCGTGGGTGTCGGCACGCGGTCGCCGCGTGACCGAGATCAACACCGAAGCCCAGCGCGAGTACGAGCGCACCCTCGAGGCCGGTCCGCAGCTCTCGCAGCGCTGAGCCGGAGTCGATGACCAACGAACAGCGACCGGCGGGGGTTTCCCCGCCGGTCGCTGTCGTCTTCGCGTCCGTCGTCTTCATCGCCCTCTCGATCGGCGGCCTCGGGGTGACGAGCCTCGTCGTCGATGCCGATGTCATCCCCGTCCGCGGTCTCGGCGCGATCCCCGGCGTCATCGGTCAGGTGCTGGCCCTCGCGGGATTCGCGGCGACGCTGTGGTGGGGCCTTCGGGCCGATCCGCCCGGCTGGTTGACCGCCGTCCCGTGCGCCATCGCGGCCTATCTGGGCGAAGTACTCGGGGTCGTGCTCGGCGCTCTCGTCAGCGGGGCCGATCCGGTTCGCGGCGTCGCCGCGGCGCAAAGCGTCGCGCTGGGATTCCCCGGTCCGGTGGTGGCCGGCGCGGCTGTGCTCGCGGGACTCTTCGGCATCCTGCTGGTGCGGGCCCGCACGACGGGCCCGCGCTGGCGCTGGGAAGACGAGGACGAGGGCCCGTGAAGCGACCCGTGACGCGCGGGTCCGCCCGCATCCGCGTGTTCCCGGGCGTGTCGGGCTAGCGTAGGGGCGTGGAGCGGTCGCTCGAGAGCCAGGTCGGTCAGGCGGTGGACGCCTGGCTCCGTTGGCTGCCCCGGTGGGAGCCCGCGAACCACCGCGGACGTGTCGCTCCGTGCCGTCGGTGCTTCGGCTCGCCGGTCCTGTCGGCCGCGGGCCTCGGGTCCGATGTTCCGCACGGGGTGCAGCATGGCCTGTCGACGCGGGTGAAGGCGATCGTCGATCATGCGGTTGCCGAGTACACGTCCCGCAACCTCCCGATGCTGCAGGCCGAGCTCGACCAGCAGGCCGAACGCAACCGACGACGCTCCTACCGTCCGGCCGAGGGACTCGAACCCGAGTTCGACGGGATGCCGCTCGACCCCGACCCCGAGCCCGGATCGCCCTTCCTCTTCACCCTGTCGGGCCTCGCGGCCGAAGAGGACGCGGCCATCCCCGCTCTTCCCCCGCTGTCGGATGCCGCGAAGGCGGCGCTGCGACAAGAGGTGGGCCTCGCCGACGATTACGCCAACATGATCGGCCGCGAAGTGTGCACGATCCTCCTCCATCACCGCCTCCGGATCCAGGCGGCGGTGGCGGAATTCGTCGAGCCGCAGATCGCCGCGTTGCTGGACGACCTGACCCGCTCGCTCGATGCGCCGTTCGATCCGCGCGACGTGGAGCCTCCGGCATCCTGAAGCTCTGTTCACAAGGGCACGGCGGGAGGCCGCGCTTTTGTTAGCATCAACGGGTTGTCCGCTTATCGAGTCGCGGACGCGTCTCAGGGGGAGGGGGCTCGATGCCGCAGCGCCTGCCGTCGTCGCCGCCCATCTTGCCCGGGCTCGCGTACATCCGACCGCTGGGGTCCGGAGGATTCGCCGACGTCTTCCTCTACGGACAGGACATGCCGCGCCGCGATGTCGCGGTCAAGGTGCTTCCGAGCGATGTGCGCGACACCGATCTGCTGCGCATGTTCAATGCCGAGGCCGACGTCCTCGCCCATCTCTCGGCCCACCCCTCGATCGTCACCGTCTACCAGGCGGGGATCTCGGCCGACGGCCGGCCGTACATCGTCATGGAGTTCTGCCCGGGCTCGCTCGCTCAGCGTTACCGCGTCGAGCGCATGCCCGTGCCCGAGGTCCTCTCGATCGGCGTCCGCATGTCGGGGGCCCTCGAATCGGCGCACCACGCGGGACTCATCCACCGCGACGTGAAGCCGAGCAACATCCTCGTGACGACGTTCGGAGCCCCCGTCCTCGCCGACTTCGGTATCTCCTCGTCCCTCGTGCGCCAGGGGGCGGACGAGATGCTGGCGATGTCGGTGCCGTGGAGCGCTCCCGAGGTCGTCGCCGAGCAGACCGCCGGAACCGTGTCGAGCGAGGTGTGGAGCCTCGGCGCCACGATCTACTCTCTGCTGGCGGGGCAGAGCCCCTTCGAACGACGCGAGAAGGGGCAGAACTCCCGCGAGCAGTTGCGACGCCGCATCGCTCGCGCGACCTACACCGACATCACCCGCAGCGACGTCCCCGCCTCGCTGCAGGCGGTGCTCGCGAAGTCGATGTCCCGCAACCCCGCCGACCGGTACGCCAGCGCGCGTGAGTTCGGCGAGGCGATCCAGGCCGTCCAGGTCGAGAGCGGCCTGCCCTCGACGCCGCTCGAGGTCCCCGCCGCCGAGTGGGCGCCCGCCGCTCGGGCGGTCGATTTCGCCGACGGGACGTTGCGCGGCCCGGCGCGGTCGCGCATCGAGCGCGAGGGCGGGCGCAAGCTCCGCGGCACCTCCGGCATGGCGGGCTATGTCCGCGACGAAGACACCGACATCGCCGCGCCGGCTTCGACCGGCTCCAAGGCGCTGCCGTGGATCCTCGCCTCGGCGACGCTCGTGACCGCGGGGGCCGTCGTCGTCGCCGCCTTGTTCGCCACGGGAGCCCTCCGGTGAAGCGCTCGACGATCGCGGGGTTGGCCTCGACCCTCGCCGCCGCCGCCCTCGTCATCACGGCGAGCATCGTGTGGCCCGGTCTCGACGCCCAGCAGACCCCCGAGGTCGACACGTCGGTGTGGGCGCTGCAGACCGGTGACGGCCAGCGCTACGCGCGCGTGAACACCACCGTCGGCGAACTCGACACCGTGCGCACGGCGGGCAACCCCAGCCAGGTGGTGCAGAGCGGTGACGGTGCCTACCTCTTCACCGACAGCTTCAGCAAGCTCACCCGGATCAACGAGGCCCAGCCCGTCGACCTCTCCGACGACCAGCTCGAGGCCGCCCCCGACACCCCGCCGGGTACGACATCGGTGGTCACGGCGGGTGACTACGCGGTGTATCGCACCGACACCGGCACGCTCTTCGCGAGCCGCCTGAGCCAGGCGGGGCAGAAGCCCACCGAGCTCGACCCCTTTGACACATCGCAGGACGAGAACGCGCCGTCCTACACCGCGGATGCCATCGCCCTCGACGCCCGCGGCATGCTCTTCGCCTACTCGTCCGCCGACGGCTCGGTCATCCGGTACGACATCGACGCCGACGAGCTGCGCGGCCGCGACGCGCTCGAGGCCGAGCTCGCGGCTCCCGTCCTCTCGGCGGCCGGGGACACCTGGGTCCTCGTCGACGCGGACGCCGGGCGAGTATGGGTGCGCGGCGCGGACCCCGTCACCATCGACGCGGCCGATCAGCTCGTGGTCGCCGATGCCGACGCCGACGCACGCGCGGTGTACGTGGCCGACGACCAGTCGCTGTGGAGCATCCCGGCAGACGGTTCCGAGCCCCGGCGCGAGGTCGGCGGCGGCGGCAATGTCCTCGGCCAGCCGGCCCGCCCCTTGTCGCACCAGGGCGTCGCGTACGCCGCCTGGCTCCTGCCGGGGGATGCACGCGGCACGCTGTGGCGCTCCGACCAGGGCGAGACCGACCTCGACTACGGCGGAGCGACCATGCCCGACCAGCGGCGGCCGGTCTTCGTCGCGACCGACCACGCCGTCATCCTGAACGAGACGCGCACGGGGTGGGTCTGGACCGTGCCCGACGGGGCTCTCGTCGCGTCCAGCCAGAACTGGTCGCTCGACGACCGCACCGAGCAGACCGCCGTGCAGAGCGACGAGAAGCTGAGCGTCGTCCTCGACCCGAAGCCGCCGATCGCCGAACCCGATTCGTTCGGCGTGCGGCCCGGTCGTCTCACGACGCTCCCCGTGCTCTTGAACGACCACGACCCCAACGAGGACGTCCTCAGCATTATCGCCGAGAGCGTCACGGGACTCGATCCGGGCTTCGGAACCCTCACGGTGACCGACGCCGGTCAGCGTCTCGCCGTGCGCGTGGCGCCGGGCGCGACCGGCAGCGCCACCTTCTCGTACGCGGTCACCGACGGTACCGCCGCCGACGGCTTGAACTCCGCCCCCGCCTCGGTGACCCTCTCGGTCTCGGCGCCCTCGTCGAACGCGGCACCCGTGTGGTGCGGCGTCGACAAGTGCCTGCAGCCCTGGCCGACCCCCGAGGTCGCTCGCGGCGGCACCATCACGGTCCCCGTCCTGCCCGGCTGGGTGGACCCCGACGGCGACCCGCTGCTGTTGCTCTCGGTGGACAACCCCGGCGGCGTGGGCACGGTCGCCGCGACCCCCGCGGGAGACGTGGTCTACCAGCACGCCGACGACGGCTCGGGCGGAGAGCAGAACATCCAGCTCGACGTCACCGTGGCCGACACCGAGGGGGCCGTGACGACCAAGCCCCTCGTCATCCGCGTGGCTCCCGATCCCACGTTGGCCGTCCAGTCCTTCGCGAAGATCGACACGGTCGGGTCGTCGGTCGCGGTCGATGTGGGCCCCCACGTGACCGGGACCGCCGGCAATGTCAGCCTCACCTCGGTCCGGGTCCTCGACGACGCCACCGCCACCGCGACGGTGGTCGGCGGCAGCACCACGTTCGACTTCTCGGCGAACCAGCCCGGCGTCTACCGCGTCGACTTCACCGTCAACGGCGGGGGTCGCGACGCGACGGGGACCGCGCGCATCACCCTGCTCCCTGCTGACGCGCCGGCGCAGCTGGCGACCTCCCCGGTCGTCGCGTTCGTCCGACCTCAGGAGGACGCCACGCTCGACGTCTTCAGCGCGGTGTCGAATCCCACCGGTCGCGTGCTCCTGCTCAGCGACGTGGCCGGGACGGCCCAGGAGGGCGCCTCGCTCACCGTCGACACCGTGGGCCAGAACGACCTGCGCGTCTCGGGCAGCACCGCCGACGGCTCGGCGGGGCTGCTCGGCACCGTCGCGTACACCGTCAGCGACGGAACGGACGACGAGGGCTCGCGGGTGACGGGTGAGGCGACGGTCTATCTGCTCCCGCCGGCCCCCGAGATCGCTCCGATCGCGGTCGATGACAACGTCACGGTGCGCGTGGGCGCGCAGATCGACATCCCCGTCCTCGACAACGACATCTCACCGGCGGGCGGACGCCCGACGCTCGACCCCTCGAGCGTGCAGACCCAGCCGGCCAGCGATGCCCTCGCCTTCACCTCGGGGGGAGTGCTGCGCTACCTCGCCCCGACGACGCCGGGTTCGTACGAGGTGACGTACCGCGTTTACACGACCGGTACTCCGGCTCTCTGGGACGAAGCGACCGTGCACGTCACGGTCCTGGGCGGAGAGGCGAACCGCGCTCCCCTGCCCGACACCCTCGAGGGCCGCGTCCTCAGCGGCGGCACCGCCTCGATCGACTTCAAGGGTTTCGGTGTCGACCCCGACGGTGACGCCGTCACGCTCGACCGGATCGTCGCGCAGCCCAACCGCGGCACCGCCTCGATCTCGCCGGACGGGTCCAGCATCCTGTACTCCTCGGTCCCCGGTGACCGTGGTCAGGTGTCCTTCCGGTACCGCGTCTCGGACTCCTCGGGAGCGACGGGTGAGGGAACCGTCCGCATCGGCGTGCTCGACGCGCAGGCCAACCCGAGTCCCATCACCTTCACCGACTACGTGCAGGTGCAGGCCGGCGCAGACCGCACGATCCGCGTGAGCCCCCTGGCCAACGACATCGACCCCACCCAGGGGCGGCTCACGCTCACCGGCGTTCGTCCCGACCTGCCCGAGAAGCTCGTCGACGAGAGCGACAACCCTGAGTACGCCCGCCTCAAGGGATACATCGACGCGGTGTCCGACACCGGCGTCGTCATCGAGGCGGGCGAACAGCCGGGAACGATGTCGTTCCTCTACGACGTCGCCTCCGACTCGGGAAACACCGGCCGCGGTCTCATCGTGGTCAAGGTCGTGCGCGAGAACGTGCCGGACTATCCCGTCGTCACCGACACCGTGCTGACGGTCGAGAACCGCGACGATTTCACCTCCGGCGTCGATGTGCTCGCGGGCAAAGCAACGTGGTCCGGCGGTGACGTCAGCGACCTCGACGTCTCGCTATGGGGCACGCCCGCAGACGTCACGTTGAACGGTCGCCAGATCTCGGGCACCCTGCCCGCGACGCGACGCGTGATCCCGTTCGCCATCACCGGCCGCGTCGGCGACTCCGACGTGACCACCTACGCGTTCCTGCGCGTCCCCGGTGACGACGACCTGAGTCTCTCCCTGCGCCCGGGCGCCGCTCAGCGCGTCGACGAGCTCGCCTCGGTCGAGTTCGACATGGCAGGGCTCGTCGCGCTCCCACGCCGGGCGACGCTCGAGGTCGGCACCGATGTCTCGGCGACCGGGGTGCGCGCCGAAGGACGGTGCTCCGTTACGGGGACGGTCGTCCGCTACGACGCCGGCGCCGGCTCCCCGTATACCGATGCCTGCCAGGTGCCGGTGCGCATCGCGGGCACCGAGGAATGGACGGTGGTGTCGGTGCCCATCGGCATCGTCGCGCGCGACCCTCAGCCCGAGCTCAAGCCCGGAGCCCTGACCGTCGGGCCCGGTGAGACGGCCACCTTCGATCTGCGCAACATGACGAGCTGGCAGCTGGGTCGCGAGGACTGGGACGGCATCCGCTACGCCCTGGACTACGGCGGATCCGCCTTCGGCGTGTCGCTCGACGGGTCGATCGTGACCGTCACGGGCAACGACCGCTCCGTTCCCGGCACCGAGAACGCCGCGATCATCTCGGTGACGAGCCACAACGCGGTCGCCCCGGCGCGCCTGGTGCTGCGCGTGGGTGCTGCTCCCTCGACCCTTCCGCAGGGAGGCACCACGTCGCAGCAGTGCTCGCAGGCCTCGGGCTCGAGCTGCACCATCGGTGTCGTCGGAACGAGCGGCGAAGTCAACCCGCTGCCGCGCACGCCCCTCGAGGTCGTCGACGTGCGCCCGACGGCTGCCTGCGCCGGCGTGAGCTTCGGCGTCGCCTCGGCCTCGGGCATCGTCGCCTCGTGGAGCGATGACGCCCCCGGCGCCACCTGCAGCGCGAGCGTCACGCTCCGCGACGCGCAGGGGCGCACGACGGCGTCGACGCGCGACGCCCGCGTGGTGCTCGACCTGCTCGGATTCCCGCGCCCGCCGGGGAGCGTGCGACAGACCGCTTACGCCGACGGCTCCCTCACCCTCCGCGTGGACCCGGGCGAGGCGCGACGCGCCTACCCCGCGATCTCGGGCTTCACCGTGCGGTCCAACGGCGCGGTCGTCGGCCAGTGCGGCGCGGACGGCACCTGTCCGCCGATCGCTGCTCCCAACGGCGAACAGCGCGAGTACGTCGTGACCGCGGTGAACAGCGTCGGCGAGTCCAAGACGGCCGTGCGCACGACCGGGTGGGCGTACCGCCCGCCGAACGCACCGCAGGGCATGGACTTCACGCCGACGCAGACCGGGGGAGAGGGAAACCTCGCCGACCTCGTCGTCAAGGGCGTCGACAGCGCCGAGACGGGGACCCTCGAGATCGCGAGCGCCGCGGGCGACAAGATCCAAGTGAGCGTCGGCCGCAACCAGGAGGTCGTGCAGGTCGCCCGCTTCCGCGTGGGTTCCAACTCGTCGACGCAGGTCACCGTCACCCCGATCTCGCGCTTCACCGTGCCTCCGGGTCTCGGTGGCGCCTCGGCGGGCAATCAGCTGAGCGCTATCGCGCACGGCGTCGGGGCACCGACCAATCCGACCCTCACGCTGACCTCGACCTCGAACGGAAACGGCACCTCGACCGTCGACGCCCGCGCGACCGCGCAGCAGAACGGCACGGATTCCGAGGTGCGGTTCAACATCGTGCAGAAGGGGCTGCCCTGCATCCCCCGCAGCGGTGGTGACACCCAGAGATTCACCGCACTCGGCGACGGCGAGACGTACACGTTCACGATGTGCGCGGAGTCGTGGTTCAACGGCCGGTCGTACGGCTCGGTGAGCCTGGACCAGCAAGTGAACGCCGAGCAGAGCAAGGCGGCGCCGAAGGGGTACACCTTCCGGGTCGGAGCGAAAGAGACGATCAAGGGCAATGAAGCACGGTGGTACATCGACCGCATCAACGATGGCGATCCGCCGCCGCGCTTCAACGACAAGAGATTCGTCAACTGGGGTCCGGGTAACACGATCTTCGACCGCGACCCGGAGATCCAGGTGTACTTCCAGCACCAGGTGTGGGGTACCCAGTCGCAGTACGGCGCCGTGACACCTGCGAGTGGGAGCGCCCCGTACCAGGTCCAGGCGTCATGGAAGGTGGCGAGCTGCGAGGGCGGCAAGACCCTCTCCGCGAACGGCTCCTCGAGCAATGACAAAGCCAAGGTCACCTTCAACTACGACAACGCCCGCTACTTCGACAAGAACGGCAATCAGCTCCCGCGTGCCGAGGGTGCGGCCGCAACGGCCGTCCCCGCCGAAGCCGCGAGCGTCGACAAAATCCGCGTCACCGTCGATTGGTCCGCTCAGGGCTGGAACCTCGATTCCGCGTCCACCGACTTCGGCGGCGAATGCAAGCCCAGCGCCTCCGCCCCGAAGCCCTCGTCCTGAGCCCTCCCGGCATCCCCATTCCCGCTCTCGCCCACCGAAGGATTTCGACATGACGATCACCCAGGAGCAGGCCACCTGGTTCTCCCAGACCTTCTCGCAGATCGCCGACAACGTCGAGCGCGCCGTCCTCGGCAAGCGGCACGTGGTCGAGCTGGTGCTCACTGCCATGCTCAGCGACGGCCACGTCCTCCTCGAAGACGTCCCCGGCACCGGGAAGACCTCGCTCGCGCGCGCGGTCGCCTCGTCGGTCCAGGGCACGAACACGCGCATCCAGTTCACCCCCGACCTCCTCCCCGGTGACATCACGGGCATCACGGTCTACGACCAGAAGACGGGGACATTCGAGTTCCACACCGGCCCGATCTTCGCGAACATCGTCCTGGCCGACGAGATCAACCGCGCGAGCCCCAAGACCCAGTCGGCGCTGCTCGAGGTCATGGAAGAGGGCAAGGTCACCATCGACGGCGTCTCTCGAGAGGTGGGCGTGCCCTTCCTCGTCCTGGCGACCCAGAACCCCGTCGAGCAGGCGGGAACATACCGTCTCCCCGAGGCCCAGCTCGACCGCTTCCTGCTGCGCACCTCGCTCGGGTACCCCGACCACGCGGCGACCGTCCGCATCCTCGACGGTGCGCCCGTCGCCACGGCCGAGCTGCGCGCGATCATCACGCCGCAGGCCCTGGTCGGAATGGCCGACCTCGCGGCATCCGTCTACGTCGACGCGCTCGTGCTGGACTACATCGCGCGTCTCGTGGATGCCACCCGCACGGCCGACGAGGTCCGCCTCGGCGTGAGCATCCGGGGGGCCCTCGCCCTCACGCGCGCCACGCGCGCCCGTGCCGCGTCGCAGGGGCGGACCTACGCCACCCCCGACGACGTCAAGGCCCTGGCCGTCGCGGTGCTGGCGCACCGGCTCATCCTGCACCCCGAAGCCGAGTTCGACGGGGTCACCCAAGAGGCCGTCGTCGGCCAGGTGCTCCTCGACACCCAGCCGCCCTCGCAGCGCGAGAGCGCCTGACGGTGGCGCGTCCCGTGGCGTCCGCACCCCGCTCGGGGGGTGAGCCGTGCCCGATCTGAATCTGACCGAGTCGCGTCTCACGCGGACCTCGGCGGGCACCATGGCGACCGGCTCGCGCACTTCGGTCACGTCGACCTCGGTCCGTCGACAGCGTCGGATCGTGCGCGCGGTGGTCCAGGTCGCGGAGTGGTGGCGGATCACGACCGAGGCCGTCGCCGCCGCGGTGCGATGGGCTGGCCGGACCGTGCGTCCCGCCGGGGCGGTGGTCGTGGTCGCCGCGACGGTCGGCCTGCTGCTGGGCGTGCTGTTCGGGTGGGTCGAGTGGATGGTCGCGGGTAGCGCGGCGCTGATCCTGCTGGTCATGAGCGTGCCATTCCTGTTCGGCGCTCGGGCCTACGAGGTCGACCTGGCGCTCGAGCACGAGCGCGTGACCGCCGGCAACGGTGTGACGGGACAGATCGTGGTGCGCAACGAGAGCGCGCGTCCCGCGCTCCCCGGCCGCCTCGACATCCCCGTCGGTCGGGGCCTCGTGGAGTTCGGGGTGCCCTTCCTCCGCCCCGGGCAGAGCTCCACCGAACCGCTCGAGATCCCCCCGCTCCCGCGCGGAGTCGTCCGGGTCGGGCCTGTCACGACGGTGCGCAGCGATCCCGTGGGCCTGCTTCGTCGGGAGCACGCCTTCGACGACGTGCACGACCTGTTCGTGCACCCGCGCACGGTGGGGCTGCCCTCCACGAGCGCGGGTCTCGTGCGCGACCTCGAGGGCAACGCCACGCGCCGACTGGTCGATGCGGACATGTCGTTCCACGCCATCCGCGAGTACGTCCCCGGGGACTCCCGTCGGCAGGTGCACTGGAAGTCCACCGCGAAGACGGGCCGGCTCATGGTGCGGCAGTACGAAGAGTCGCGCCGCTCGAGGATGGCGGTCGTGCTCGCTGCGGCGACGCAAGAGTACACGGACGCCGACGAGTACGAGCTCGCTGTCTCGGCCGCGGCCTCCCTGGGCCTTCGGGCCGTGCGCGACGCGCGTGACATCGACATCGTCACCGGGTCCGAGATCCCGCGTGTCGTGAAGGGGCGCCTGCGCGCCATCCGCCACATCCCCGTCGTGGCCCCGCGCACGATGCTCGACGGTTTCAGCGCGATCGAGCGGCACGAGAACACCATGCCCGTCGAGGACGTCTGCCGATTGGCATCCGAGGCGAACGAACGCCTCTCGATCGCCTTCGTGGTCGTGGGCGCCGCAGTGCCGCTCAGCCGCCTGCGCCAGGCGGCCCTCGCGTTCCCGGCCGATACGGCCGTCGCCGCCGTGATCTGCGACGAGCGCGCGCACCCGCGGATGCAGAACATCGCGGGCCTGACGGTGCTGACCATCGGCACCCTCGACGACCTCTCGGGTCTGCTGGTGAGGGGGGCGACCTCGTGAGCGGGCGTCGGAGCACGCGCGCGGGGATGCGCCGGCGCGAGACGAACCTGCCGCGCAATGCGGCCGCTGCCGTCTACACCGTGCTGTCGGTCGCGCTGGCCACCGTCGCCGCCTGGCCCGTTTACGCGTCGGGCTCCTTCCTGCTGCTGGTGGCGGTGTCGGTCATCGTCGCCGGAGCGGTGGTGGGGGTCGTGTCGTGGCGCCGGTGGAGCGGGTGGATCCTCGCCGCCGGTCTGCTGGGGGCGTTCACGGTGCTCGCGGTTCCGCTGGCCGTCCCCTCGCGGCTCACCTCTCCCCTCGACGTCCTGCGCGGGCTGGGCGAGTCGTTCGCGGGCGTCATCGTCGCCTGGAAGGACCTCGTCACGGTCGATCTGCCGGTGGGGGCCTACCGCAACCTGTTGATCCCCGCGCTCGTGATCTTCCTCGTGGGAACCGCCCTCACCTTCGCTCTCGCTACCCGCGGCGATCGCTGGGCGCCGTTCGCGGTCGTGGGCGGTCTGGGCATGACCGGGTTCGGCCTCTTCTTCGGGCGCACCTCGACCAGCGCGCCCCTGTCGATCGGCTCGTTCGACCTGCCCGCGCCGGTGGAGACCTTCGTGGGTCTCAGCGCCCTGCTGGTCTCGGTGCTGTGGTTGGCCTGGAGGGCGCAGGACGAGCGTGGGCGCGCCCTCCGCCGAGCGAGCGACGTCTCGGCCGTTCCCGTGGGTCCTGGACGCTCGCGCGCGGATCGCCGGAGGCTGGGCCTCGGTGCGGGAATGCTCGTGGTCGCGGTCGCCGTCACGGTCGCCGTGGTCCCCGCGGCCGCCCGCGACGCGGATCGCCAGGTCCTCCGATCGGCTGCCGGTCCGGAGCGATTGATCGCCGAGGCCGTGAGTCCCCTGTCGGAGTACCGCTCGATGTTCTCCGATGCACGTTCCGATCAGGTGCTGTTCCGCGTCAGCGGGACGGGGGCGGAGCCCGAGCGCATCCGCATCGCGACCCTCGACGCCTACGACGGCGAGATCTTCCGGGCTTCCGGCAACGAGGGTGCCGGGTTCGTGCGCCTTCCGTCGACGCGCGATGCGGGGGAGGGCAGGCCCGTCGAGGCGGAGGTCGAGATCGTCGACCTCGGAGGCATCTGGATGCCGACCGCCGGCCGTCTCGCGTCGGCGACGTTCGAGGGAGACCGCCGCGGCCTTCTCGCCGACCGGTTCTACTACAGCTCCGACGCCGAGGCGGGCGTGCAGACAGCTGACGGCGGGCTCGTCGCGGGGGATCGCTACCGCCTCGACGCCGTCGAGCCCGTCACCGTCGATCTCGCCACGATGACGCCGCCGGGCGCGGGAGACGGCGTCTCCGGGGGAGACAACCTCCGTCGCTGGGTCGAGGAGCACGCCAGCGGCAACGACGGCGCGGCCCTGCAGAGCCTGGTCCAGATGCTCCGTCAGCGGGGCTACCTCAGCCACAGCCTCGCCCCGGAGGGTGGGCCGACGCCGAAGTGGGCGGCCGGTCTGCAGGGGTACCAGCTCCAGCCCAGCGCGTCCGGACACTCCCTGGCCCGTATCGACCGCATGTTCGAGCGTCTGCTCGAGCGGGAAGACGACCCGCGAGCCGCCGCTTCGGGTAACTTCGTCGCCGCCGTCGGCGATGACGAGCAGTTCGCCGTCGCCACGGCGCTCATCGCCCACGAGCTCGGCTTCCCGGCTCGGGTGGTCGTGGGCACGCGGTTGGTGTCCACGGACGCGAAGCTCTCCACCTGCGAGGCGGGGGAGTGTCGAGCGCGCGATCTCACCGCGTGGACCGAGGTGCAGGGATCCGACGGCCGATGGGCTCCCATCGATGTCACCCCGCAGTGGGAGCAGTCGCCGAGCCTCGAGGTCACTCAGCAGCAGGATCCTGAGAACGTCACGGAGGTGCGGCCCGACACCGTTCAGGAGGTCGTGCCTCCCGAGCCGGTCCAGGAGGACAACGCCCAGAACGACGACCCGCGCACGGACGACGGGGTCGACCTCGCCTGGCTGTGGGCGAGCCTGCGCATCGCGGGGATCTCGCTGCTCGTCCTGCTCGTGCTCTTCGGCCCGTTCCTCGCGGTCGTCATCGCCAAGGCGGTGCGCCGTCGTGGCCGTCGTCGCGACGCGGATCCGCGGACGGCCATCGCCGGAGGCTGGGACGAGTACGTCGACGCGGGCGTCGATGCGGGTCGCACCGTTCCGCGCGCGCCGACGCGTCGCGAGGTGGCGGAGGCTTTCGCCACCCCCTCCGGAACGCTTCTCGCCGAGGGTGCCGACCGGGCCGTGTTCTCGTCGGAGCAGGTGGATTCCGACGAGGTGGAGGCGTTCTGGCGCATCGTCGACGAGGAACGCCGTACTCTCACCCGTGAGCGGGGCTTCTGGCGGCGCCTGCGTGCGGCCGTATCGTTGAGATCGTTCCTGCGGTTCCTCGCTCCACGCCCTTCGCGGCGGGGGTCGCCGCACCGCGACGAGAGGGGGAAGCGCTCCACCGCCCTGGTGGAACGCGACACGACATGAACGATTCGACCATGGTGGTGCTCGGGGCGACGTCTTTCGCCCTCGTCGTCGTCTTGTACGTCTGGCTCGCTCTCGCCCTCGCGGCGCTTTTCCGCAAGGTCGGAGAACCCGCCTGGAAGGCGTGGGTGCCCGTCCTGAACGGGGCTACCGTGCTCAAGCTCGGCGGGTTCTCGCCGTGGCTGATCCTGTTGAACCTCGTGCCCATCTTCGGAGGGATCGCCTTCATCGCGGTCTTCATCGTGGCGGTGCATCGCATCAACACGGGGTTCGGGGTCGGAGCGGGCCTCACCGTCGTGGGGGCGTTGTTCCCCGTCATCTGGGCGAGCATCCTGGGCTTCGGGTCCGCGCGGTGGCACGGGGAGCGCCGTACGAGCCGCCCCGACGAGAACTCCGCTCCCGTCCGGCGCGGCAAGGACTTCGACGGCCCGTACGTCCCCCTCATCGGCGGATGGACCCCGGAACAGGGGCCCTCGGCTCCCGCCCCGGATGCCGCGGCTCCCTCCGCGCCGCCCGCGCCGGTGTCCGCCCCGGTCACCCTCCCCTTCGCCGGTCCCTCGCCGTCGCTCGCCGACGCGGTTCCCTCGGTGAACGACTGGGCCCCGCCGGCTCACGTCCCCGCGCCCGCGGCGGAGCGCCCTCCTGCAGAGGACGAGCGGGTCGGGCAGGCCCGCGACGCCGCGCCCGCGACGTCCGTCTTCGACGTGCTCGATGCCCTGCGCGACGGGTCACCTGTCGAGGACGACCGTCCCGCAGCCGCCCCCGCCGCCCCGCCGGTTCCGTCCGCAGCGCCCGAGGCTCCCCGCTCCCACGTCGCCGACGCTCCGGCGGCCGTCCCCACCTGGGCGCCGCCCGTGGTCGCACCGACGCCCTCGCTCGCTCCGGCCGACGAGGTCGAGGAGGAGTCCGACCCCGTCGCTCCGTGGGCCAACCCGCCGCGTCGTTCCTCGCAGGGTGCCGCATCCGCGCCCATCGCGGACGTGCCCCTCACTCGCCCCGCACCCGACGCGGTCCCCGCTCCTCGCCCCTCGGTGGCCGCGGCCCTCGACGAGTTCCCCGAGTTGTCCGAGGCGGTCTCCGCGGTGGCTGAGGCTCCGGATGCCGGCTCCCCCCGCTCCGCGCGCACGTCGGTGTCGGCGCTCTACACGCAGCCCGAGGTTCCGGCGGTGTCGGCAGAGGACGACTTCGACGCCCTCGATCGGACCGTCGTCACGCGTCGCAAGCGAATCCCGTGGGCTCTCGTGCCGCCGAGTGGCACGCCCGTCGATCTCACCTCCGCGGTGGTGATCCTGGGTCGCCGTCCCGGCCCCGACTCCGCCTATCCGGATGCGCAGCTCGTGCCGATCTCGGACGAGACGCGGACGGTCTCCAAGACCCACGCGCGTCTCGAGCTCCGCGGCGACACCTGGTACGTCACCGATCTGCACTCCACCAACGGCGTCCTCTTCGCCACGCTCATGGGTACCGAGGTCGAGGCCCCTCCGGGCGAGGAGATCGAAGCCGGTGAGCGCTTCTTCCTCGGTGACGCGGAGGTGCGCCTCTCGCGGAGCGACGCGTGAGCGGCCCGTACGACCGCCCGGACGACCCCGACGAGGTCACGCTCTGGGCAGGGCGACTCCGATCGTGGCCGACCCCGGCGCCGGCGGAGGACGACGAGCTCGCCGACGAGACGGTCCTCTCCCGTCGGGACACCCCGGACGACGACACGGTTCTGTCGGCGGCCGATGCCCCCGAGGACGAGACTTTCGTCTCGCGGCGGACGCCGGGGGAGGAGTCCTCGGCTTCGCGGGTGGAGCTTCCGGACGGGGCGACGGTGGTTTCGCGTCGTGAGGCGACGGTGGAGGAGTCCTCGGCTTCGCGGGTGGAGCTTCCGGACGATGCGACGGTCGTGTCGCGTCGTGAGGCTCCGGTGGAGGAGCTCTCGGCTCTCCCCGTGGAGCTTCCGGACGACGAGACGATCGTGTCGCGCGCGGACCTGTCGGCGGGTGAGATGTCGCGGTCGCGGGTGGATCTTCCCGACGACGCGACGGTCGTCTCGCACCGTGAGGTCCTCGACGACGCGACCATCGCTTCGCCCCCGGCGCGATCCGCACTTCCCGGCCGGGCCGGTCCCGCCGACGACGAGGTGGGCACCACCGCTCCGCGGCGCGCCGCCACGGCTCCCCCGCTCGACGCCGCCGTTCCCGACGGGGCGAGGCGGAGCCGATCAACGTCGGAGGCGGAGGATGCCGTCCCCGACGAGCTCACCCGTCGCCGAAGCTCCGACCCGGATCCGCTCGACGAGGCCACGCGCGCTCGTCCCGCCGCGGACGTCGACGACGAGACCGCCTCGGGCTCGCGCCGTCGTCGCCGCGAAGCGGCAGGGGGACGGACGGAACCGGTGGTCGAGGGCGCCGTTCGCGATGCCCGTGTCCCCGACGCCCTCGCCACGGAGTCGTACGAACCGCGACGCGAGGCGCCCGCGCGAGTCGAGCGTGTCGCCGCCGTCCGAGCGCCGTCGGCCCCGGACGTCGGGACGGTCCGTCCGCGCGCGAACCGGGGCGCCGGCCGCGTCATCGTCCTCGTCGCGGTCATCGCGGTGGTGCTCGTCGCCTCGATCGTCGGGGCCGTCCTGCTGCTGACAGGCTGAGGGGCTCGGCATCCGGGATACTCCCAGTGACCGGACCCGTACTCGTTTGCCCACGTCCCGGGGAACGCGTATCATTGGCCGGGTGTGCGTTCACGCGCGCCGTGCGTCATGCCTTCGGGTGAGTCGTTCGGATCAACGCTCGCACCATCTCAGGGATCGGCCTGCGAACAGGTCGCCCCCACGGCATATCCACCACGAATCGCGCGAGATCATTCTGGCGCGCGGTGGATCACACGTGAGCCCGACACGTCACGAATCGCAAGATGAGCGACATGACGGGGGAGACACGACGCTGTCACCGTGCAGCACCCTGGGCGCCACCGCGAGGGAACGTCCAGCCAATCAAGGAGAGAACGTGCCAACCATTCAGCAGTTGGTTCGCAAGGGCCGCTCGCCGAAGGTCTCGAAGACCAAGGCTCCCGCGCTGAAGTCGAACCCCCAGCAGGCCGGCGTGTGCACCCGCGTGTACACCACGACCCCCAAGAAGCCGAACTCGGCCATGCGCAAGGTCGCCCGCGTGAAGCTGCGCAACGGCACCGAGGTCACCGCCTACATCCCCGGCGAGGGCCACAACCTGCAGGAGCACTCGCTCGTGCTGGTTCGCGGCGGTCGCGTCAAGGACCTCCCCGGTGTCCGTTACAAGATCGTCCGTGGTGCACTCGACACCCAGGCTGTCAAGAACCGTAAGCAGGCTCGCAGCCGCTACGGCGCGAAGAAGGGCTGAGAAACATGCCTCGTAAGGGTCCTGCCCCGAAGCGTCCCGTCGTCAACGACCCGGTGTACGGCGCTCCCGTCGTCACCCAGCTGGTCAACAAGATCCTCGTCGACGGTAAGAAGTCCATCGCCG
>Ga0308158_10001448_pt1 | contig 25729 bp, 21 predicted proteins | sample PhyBR2_FD_201038 | JGI IMG/M metagenome (GOLD analysis project Ga0308158, IMG submission 201038) | Phyllosphere microbial communities from UC Gill Tract Community Farm, Albany, California, United States - DLSLB.R2 | ecosystem: Host-associated > Plants > Phyllosphere > Unclassified | place: USA... | reverse complement strand
GCGCCATGGCGTACCACGCCGGCATGGAATACGCGGTGCGCGCCAAGAACCAGGCGCGCTTCCTGCGCGAAGAAAACATCGTCATGGTCGCCACCATCGCCTTCGGCATGGGCATCGACAAACCCGACGTGCGCTTCGTGTGCCACCTCGATCTGCCCAAGAGCATCGAGGGCTATTACCAGGAAACCGGCCGCGCCGGCCGTGACGGCGGCCCCGCCAGCGCCTGGATGGCCTACGGCCTGCAAGACGTCGTGCTGCAGCGCCGGATGATCGACGAATCCGAGGCCGACGAAACCTTCAAGCGCGTGCTGTCGATGAAGCTCGACGCCATGCTCGGCCTGTGCGAAACCCTGTCGTGCCGCCGCATGCGCCTGCTCGACTATTTCGGCGAACGCTCCGGCCCGTGCGGCAACTGCGACACCTGCCTGATCCCGCCGGTGAGCTTCGATGGTTCGGTGCCGGTGCAAAAACTTCTATCCACCATCTATCGGGTCGACCAGCGCTTTGCGGGCGGCCACGTGATCGACGTGCTGCGCGGCGCGACCACCGAACGCATCACCCAGTGGCACCACGACAAGCTCACCGTGTATGGCGTGGGCGCCGACCGCAGCGAGCAAGAGTGGCGCGCCATCCTGCGCCAGGCCATTGCGCTGGGCCTCGTCACGGTCGACCACGACGCTTTCAGTTCGCTCAAGCTCACCGACGCCGCGCGTCCGGTGCTCAAGGGCGAGCAAACGGTGCAACTGCGTCAGTACCAGAAACCGGTCAAGGCCAAGCGCCCTTCCACGTCACGCTCGACGTTCGAGGAAGTGGAGCTGTCGCGCTCCGAGCAAGGCATCTTCGAGCGCCTGCGCTCGTGGCGCATGGGCACCGCGCGCGAGCACGGCGTGCCGGCGTATGTCGTGTTCCAGGATGCGACGCTGCGCGAGATCGCCAAGGTCAAGCCGACCTCGATCGACCAGCTGCGCGGCGTGACCGGCGTGGGCGAGAAAAAGCTCGTGTCGTATGGCGACGCGATCGTCGCCATCATCAACGAGATGCTGTAACGCTATTCGCGAAACAGGTGCGTGAAACTGCGGCTGACGGGCAGCACTTCGCTGCTACCGCGCAGCAGCACCTGCATGCGCTCGGCGTCGATGCGCTCGGCGGCGCGGATTGCCGTCACCTTCACGACCGTGCCGCGATGGATCTGCCAGAAGCGGTCGGCATCGAGTCCGCCCAATAAATCCTTCAACGGGATGCGCACCAGCGCCTCCGACCCTTCCAGCACCACGCGCGTGTACTTCGTATCGGCCTGGAAGAACAGCACCTCCTCAACATCGATCAGGCGGATCTGCTTGCCCACGCTGGCTTTCAGCCACTTCAGTTGTTCGCGCGCTGGCGCAAGTGACGCCGCTTTTACTTGCCGGACGACTGCGCTCACATCCATCGGCTGACTGTCGAGTTTTTCGCGCAGCCGCGCCAGCGCTTTATCCAGGCGCCCCGGCTGGATGGGCTTGAGCAGATAATCGACCGCGCCAGCGTCGAACGCATCGACGGCGTACTGGTCGTAGGCGGTGACGAACACCACGTGCGCCTGGCGGCCGATGCGCTCTGCCACTTCCAGGCCCGACAGGCCGGGCATGCGGATATCGAGAAACACCACGCGCGGCGCATGCTCCAGATAGGCGTCCCAGGCATCGAGGCCATTGTCGACCGCCGCGACTACCTGCGCGTCGGGCCAGGCCAGCGCCAGCATGCCGAGCAGGCGCTCGCGCATCAGCGGTTCGTCTTCGGCGACCAGAATCGTGACGGTCATTGCGCGTCCTTGCGGGGGGTGAAGAGTTCGGCCAGCAGGCCCGGTTCGGCTTCGCTCAGCGCCAGGCTGGCGCTCTCGCCATAGGCCAGGCGCAGGCGGCTGCGCACATTCTCCAGGCCCGTGCCGTTGCCAGGCGTGTCGCTCATGCCCACGCCGCTGTCATGCACCGCGATGCGAATCCGGCCGGCGTCTTCCTGCGCGGTGACGGTGATGTCGCCGCCGCGCAGGGACGGCTCGATGCCGTGCTTGATCGCGTTCTCGGCCAGGGTCAATACCAGCATGCTCGGGATCCGGGTGGCGGCCAGGCTGGAGGGAAGATCGATCCGGAACCGCAGGCGTTCACCCATCCGGATCTGCATCACGGCCAGGTACGACTCGACCAGACCGAATTCGGTGGCCAGGCTCACCTGCTCGCAGCGCATGTCGCTCATGCTGGCGCGCAGAAAATCGATCAGGTGCGCCGTGAGTTCGGCGGCGCGCGGCGCGCCTTGCTCGGCCAGTTGCTGCACGGCGCCGAGGGTGTTGAACAGGAAGTGTGGTTCGATCTGGGCGCGCAACAGGCGCAGTTGGGTTTCGCTCAGTTCACGGGCCAGGCGAGCCTGCTCGGCGTCCTGCTCAAGCTTCAAGGCGAGCAGCGCATAGTGACGATTGCGCACCGTCGCCAGCACGAAGCCGGGCAACACCACCAGCACCAGGACGCCGAAACCGCTCAACATCAGCACCCTCGGCGCCGACTCCAGCAGGCGCGCCCAGGAGCCCCCCCGAAAAATCATGGCCACTACCGAGCCGAACAAGCCACCCAGCATCCCCAGGAGGATGGTATTGGCAAGCAACTTGCCTCCGCGCAGCGAATACTTTTCATGGTTGAACCAGATCCCGACCAGGGCGGTCAGCACACCCAGCCCGACGCCATTGGCTGCCACGACAGCCCCCAGCATCGACAGCTTGGGCAGAAACGCCATCTTGACCAGCGCGCCGAATATCGAAAAGACCAGACACAGCTTGGCAAGGAGGCGTACCAGCGCCCAGCCACGGTAGGTTACCGAGATGCGATACACCTCCTGGCGCTCGATGTGCGACAGCTTTGCAGCCTTGCACGCCATGGCGCGCCGCCATCCGGCTGGCGCCTGGTCAGCCAGGCCAGGCGTCTTCAACACCGCCAGCAGCTCCTGTTCCCACTCTGTCCACCAGTTCGCGACGCGTCCCCACATGGCTTCCTCCGTTCTCGTCAATGTATAGCAACGAGACCAGTCTGGGGAAGAACCGCTGCCATGGACAGCGGCGCGTGACGAACGACGAAGGGATTGGTGCGAACGACGACTTCTTTATTTGCGCGTGAAGACCAGGTCCCACACGCCGTGACCGAGCTTGATGCCGCGGTTCTCGAACTTGGTCAGCGGACGGTAAGCGGGCTGCGGCGCGTAGCCGTCGGCAGTATTGGTCAGTTCGGGCTCGGCGCTCAAGACTTCCAGCATCTGCACTGCGTAGTCTTCCCAGTCGGTCGCCAGGTGCAGGTAGCCGCCAGGGGCCAGCTTCTGGCACAGCAGCTTGACGAATGCCGGCTGGATCAGGCGGCGCTTGTTGTGGCGCGCCTTGTGCCATGGGTCGGGGAAGAACACGTGCACGCCGTCGAGCGAGCCATCCGCGATCATGTGATTCAGCACCTCGAATACGTCGTGCTGGATCAGGCGCAGGTTGGCGATGTCCTGCTCGCCGATCTGCTTGAGCAGGCTGCCGACGCCCGGCGTGTGCACTTCGACGCCGATGAAGTCTTTCTCCGGCATCAGTTTCGCGATATGTGCCGTGGTGTCGCCCATGCCGAAGCCGATTTCCAGGATCACCGGCGCGGTGCGGCCAAAGGCCTGCGCCACGTCGAGCGGTTCTTTCTTGTACCCGATCAGGAACTTGGGGCCCAGTTCATCGAAGGCCCGCGCCTGCGCGGTCGACAGCCGGCCCGCGCGCGTGACAAAACTGCGGATGCGGTGTTCGGTGGGATCGTACAGCATGGACCGCGCCGGGCCATTGTTGGGCTTATCAAGAGACATGGGATGTGGGGACGAAGAAAGTGAAGAGGAAAATGCGGCTGTCATTATAGCCGACGCGCCGCGCCGCCCGGATCGGCCATAATCGCGTCTTCACCCAGCTTGCCGGAGTCTGTCCATGCATTCCACGAAACACCCGATCGCCACCGACGAGCATATCGCCGCCGTCAACCTGACCTCGTTCCATTACGGCGTGCCAGGCAGCGGCAAGAAGGTCTATATCCAGGCCTCGCTGCACGCGGACGAAGTGCCGGCCATGCTCGTCGCGCACGTGCTGCGCCAGGAACTCGAGCGCCTCGATGCCGAAGGCCGCATCAAGGGCGAGGTGATCCTGGTGCCGGTGGCCAATCCGGTCGGGCTGGCACAGGTAATCCACGGCGCGCCGTTCGGCCGCTACGACCTGGCGACCGGCACCAACTTCAATCGCGCCTACCGCCACGTGGCGCAGGATGTGATGGCGGGAATAGCCGGCCAGCTGGGGCAGGACGCCGCCGCCAACGTCGCGCTGATCCGCGAACATGCACGGCGCTCGGTGGCAAACTGGAAGCCTGGCAACGCGACCGCCGTGCTCAAGAAAACGCTGCTCACGATGGCGATCGACGCCGACATCATGCTCGACCTGCACTGCGACACCGAGGCGGTGCTGCACATGTATGCCGGCACGCCGCTGGTCGAAGCAGTGCTGCCGCTGGCCGCGCTGATGGAAGCGCGCGTGCTGCTGGTGGCAACGGAGTCGGGCGGCGAACCGTTCGACGAAGCCTGCGGGCGCCTGTGGTGGGACCTCGCGCGCCATTACCCCGATGCTGCGATTCCGCCGGCCTGCATGGCCGTCACCGTCGAGCTGCGGGGCGAGAACGACGTCAATTACGACTACGCGCGCAAGGATGCCGATGCGCTGCTACGCTATCTGGCACACCAGGGCGTGCTGGATATCCCGGTCGGCGACATGCCCGCCTACGCCTGTGCGCCGACACCGCTCGACGCGGTCGAACCACTGACCGCGCCGCATGCGGGCGTGCTGGTGCTGCGCAAGACGCTGGGGGATCGGGTCGAGGCGGGCGAGCCGATAGCGGATATCGTCAATCCGGTCAGCGGCCAGGTCACGCCGGTGGCGGCGAGCCGGCCGGGGTTGCTGTTTGCCTGCACGGCGCACCGGCATCTGCTGCGCGGGATGCACGTCTGTAAAGTGGCGGGGACAGACTCGTTCAGGATCGGGGATTTGCTGTCGAGTTGAGGTCGCGCGGTGTTTTGCTGCGCATGACTCGGGCAAGTACGGCTGTCAATGCGAGCGCTGGCAGCAGCCATGCATGGCCGATCTTCAGTTCCATCAGCGTCGCGCCGCTGACCAGGCACCAGCTCACCGGGATCAGCCAGAAGATCGCGGGCGCACGCCATGCGAGCAGCACGCCCAGGGTGGCGGCGACCGTGGGATCGGGGACGATACCGAAGACTTCCGCCTGACGCCATTCGCCGTTGTCGCGCGCCAGCGCCAGCAAGGGATAGGCGCAGATGGCCAGGCCAGAAAGACCGAGTGTTAGAGGTTGCGGTGCTGGCGCTGCGTTAGCTACGTTAGCTGGCCTGTACGCGAGCCAGCACAATAGCAGTGCCTGCACGGCGAACGCTCCAGCAAAATACGGCGCTGCGGTGTTGATCTCGGCATAGCGCTCCAGGTGATACGCCCAAGCGACCCAGCCCCAGGCGGCGGCCAGCACCAGCGCTGCTGATCGCTGCAGGTTCTGGCGTGGCCGCGCGATGGCGCCGAGCACGATGACGCCCGCCACCAGCGCCAGAAAATGTACAGGCCAGATCGCTGCGTTGTAGGTCTCGATGAGCCGGTAGTAACTGCGGCTTGAAAACATCAGAAAGTCGGACAGCGAATACGTCCACCACTCGCTCATGCCAGCCTCTCGACATCCTGTGCGATGCGCTTGCGCAGCGCTTCGTCCGGCATGCGACCGGTGCCGGCCAGCAGATTTTCGCGCACGTGCGCAACGCTGGACGTGGCCGGAATCGCGCACGTGACGGCCGGATGCGACACGATGAACTTCAGCAGCGCCTGCGCCCACGTCGTGCAGCCGATATCGGCCGCCCACCCCGGCAACGGCTTACCGGCCAGCGCCTGCGTCAGGTCGCCCTGGCGGAATGGCCGGTTGACGATCACGCCGATCTTGCGCTCGCGCGCCAGCGGCAGGATGCGCTGCTCGACGTCGCGATCGAGCGCGTTGTACGAGATCTGCACGAAGTCGATCGGCTGCGACGCCATGATCTTCTCGATCTCGGCGTGCCGGCGGCCTTCGGACGTGGTGATGCCGACGTAGCGCAGTCGCCCTTCCCGCTTCATCGCCAGCAGGATTGGCAAATGCTCTTCCCACGACAGCAGGTTATGCACCTGCAGCAGATCAAAGCGCGGCACGCGCCACAGCTTGCGCGACGCCTCGACCTGCGCCACGCCACGCGCGCCGCCGCTGACCCAGACCTTGTCGGCCGAGAACAGCCGCGCGGGTTTGAGAGTTTGCACCGCCTCGCCGATCACGTCCTGGGCCGAGCCGTACATGGGCGATGAATCGACCAGCCTGCCGCCACCGGCGAAGAACTGGCGCATCACGTCGACCGATTCGCGGCGGCCCTGCAGGTCGCGGCCGACGTTGAAGGTGATCCAGCTGCCAAGGCCGATGACGGGGAGTTGTTCGCCGCTTGAAGGAATCGGTCGGGTAAGCAACGGGGCGGGTGGTGCAGCAGCGAGCAGCGGTGACAAGGCCAGTCCGCCCGAGGCGGCAATCATGGATGCCAGCAGATGACGGCGTGATGGGGAGGTCGGTGGCATGCAGAGCGCTCCTTGCTTGGACGGTGAACCGCAAGATTACGTTGACTGGTCAGAACGTGGCGCAGGCCAATCGCGAACTCTGCGCGTCAGGGGCAATTCATCCACGTATTTACCGAAATCTCGGCACTTGCTTTGTATGTCATCTCCACTGCTCAGTGAGCAAACCGATATGAGATGAAATTTAGCCTGAATCAGCATCTGTATGGCGATGATGTCGTCCACCGGAAGCGGGCACTTGAATCGCATGGCTAGGTTACTGCTCATCCATACAGTGTAGTGGTCTAATGCTACGTGCCTATATTTGGCCAACGGCGGGCATTGATAGTCCAAGTCTGCTACGCCTCGCAGTTTTTGGCGGCGGTGCACTAGATTAACAACTATGATGCGGTCAGCATGATATGAAGGTGAACCTATTTCCTTTCGTTTATATTAGGGTAAGCTTAGGTCAAGGAGCCGCTACTGACCATAAGCGGATCTTTGTGCGAGCGTGATTCTTGACGAAAAGTTCGCTGGAGAGGAATGAATATTTCTGTTTAACTGACTGATTCAATAGATACTGCTTAATGACAAACGAATACGAATCTGAGGCAGCATCAGATAAAGCAACCGTGACATCTGCTGATGGGTCATTGTCACCGGATGTCGTGGTTGACAGCGGCAAAGCAAAGCGTGCATCCTTCACACGAAGAGAGAAATCCATGCTTACTATAGGTATTGCAGGAATTCTAGCACTCTTGATCTGGGGCCCTGGCTTCTACGCCTATGATAATTTAAGTGCAGAGCGAGCATGCTTTTTGCGGCCATCTCCCCCAGAGATTATGAAAATTGTTGCGCATCTTGCTGCAAAGGCACAGCTTTCCAAACGACCACATGTTTGCATTGGTCCGGCTTCTCCAAAATTTGCGACTGGCACGAGCAGTGTGTCGACCGGGTCCTTCAAGCGCACAGGCGAAAGCGCTATATTTATACACAAATCCGATGTGAGCTCCCCCCATCTTGAGGCAATACTTGCCCATGAGATCTCTCACATTAAGAGTGGGGACAGCTACCGTCCACACCGTTCACTAATGGTAAGGCGTTTGAACTGCCACTACGGGAAGACTATCGAGCTGGAAGCTGATCTTGGAGGGGCACAGCTTGTCGGATTCGACATGATGATTGCGCTTTTTGCTAACGATAAACACGGGGAAGATTGTGGTGCCGACCCGCATCCAAGCAGTTCAGAGCGTGCCGCTAGACTAAGAGATGAGCAGAAAAAGACAATCGCGCCACTACCTACCTGAACCCTGATTATTTCGAACCTAGTTTTAAAGAATTCTAATGCAAGTCGCCGAGAGTGTGAGCGCAAGCCAGCCGAAGGCGGCCAGCGTGCCGGCTTGAGTCACCTTCATCAGCGCCTCTCGAACCATCTTGTTGCGCAACTCCCGCCACGCGGTTATGGACTCGTGATAGCAGCGATGTACTTCCACGTCGTTCGCAGGGAAGCCAGACAGCAAGCGCTTGTTCGCCTCATCAAGCTCGCTCGTTTTCTTTCTCAGCTCGTCGAAGTTGGACATCAGGTCGAGTTGATTATCGCGCACTACACTGAGCAGCTGCACGAGAGCAGGACCGCCCAAGCGAGCGGCGTCTTGTTGCCATTGGTTCATCTGGTTCCTTGGGTAGGCATAAAAACTTGCCAGAGCAAGTTGGGGGTGAATGATCGGCGCATGGATCACAGGGTTTCTGCGCTAATAAACAGGTCGTCGAGCGCGTCGTCGTCCATTCCCAGCGCGGCGCCCATCATCAAGACGAGCGTGCTGTTGCGGACAACAACGCTCGGATAGCCCCGCTCGATGCGCGCGGTATCACAGTCGGACCTGGTATGGATTCAATCTCAGGGTCGACTTGGCCCAGCACGCCGTGTGCCAGCAGGGCCAGGCAGGTTTGGCGCATACTCACCTCTTGCGGCACGCCGGGTTGCAGTGCCTCGGCCTTGCGCGCTTTGATCTCGGCGAGTTCTTCGACGTTGGCTTCACGGTGTGCGCCGCTATCAATAATCAATAATCAATAATCAATGCTCTCATCATGCGACCCCTACTTGATCGCGGTATCCATAGACACGGAGCTTGCGAGAGGCGATAAGGCCGGTGGAAGCGTAGAGCTGAAGGCCCGTAATTATTGAATTTACATTTACCATCATCAGGCTGTCTTTTGTGTCAAAAGTACTCGGCCCACGATGGATGCATAAAATCGGGGCATTGGTCGAAGAGTTATTGGACGAGGTATTGAGAATATCAACGCTTACGCCTGGAGAGTCCACTTCGCTTGAAAGTGCGCCACTCAAAGCCAAAGCGGTCAGAATATGGGCCAGGACCGTGGGGCGCTGTTGCGCCATATGGACAAATTACTGCGGACGCTCGCTGCAGGCCAGTCGAACGTGGGCACATGGCGTGAGCGAATGGGCAAACCTGCCGACTAGCTACTGCATCCGCCCACATACGTCGAGCGCGATGGTGGCCGAGATTGCCGGGCTGCGCGCCACCCTAGCAGGCGCAATGAAGGCATCCTCAGGAGCGCAACCATGACGCATGCACGGCTACATGCAATTGGACTCGGAATAGTGGCAGGCACGCTAAGTGGTATGGAATTTGTCGTGATCGAGGCACTCATTGGGCCAGGGGGACTGATTGGCTCATTGCTTCTAACAGGTGATGGGTTTATTGGCGCAGTACAGCTGCTCAAGCGGTGCAAGCAAAGGGAAGTCACCACCGGCCAGGCCAGCGCCGAATTGCTCTTCCGGAAGGACAGCGCATAATGGATACATTTCTGACAACTGACGCAGTTATCAAATTGACTGGGCACAGAAGGAAGACGAAGCAAATCGAAGCGCTGCGAACGATGGGCGTGCCGTTTTGGATTAACGCATTGGAGAGCCGGTCGTCACTATCGCCACAGCCGAAGGGCGTAAAGAGGAACCGCGCGAGAAAGCATGGATAATGCCAAAACGGAATGATGGAAAAAAACACGCGTAATTTGAACATACCGCCGCACTTGCATCACGGACGCAGCGCAGGGGCAAGATTTACTACTATTGATACAAAAAGGACGACGCTGGCAAGCGGGTAGAATAGCCCTCAGCGCCGATTTCATATTCGCGTTAAAGAAGTATGCCGAGCTGAATTTCGTACTGGATTCGCCACTTCCTTGAATGATCACGCGGATACGCCGACTACCGCGAACCGGGGCAAGCGCGTGTTCTCGGTAATGTAGAACAAGGCCAGGGGCTGGGGTTATACGGACCTGCCGAACCCGTGCGAGGGGATCCAGGGCCACTCGCTGGAGAAACGAACGGTGTACATCAGCGATCCTATCTACCAGGCCGTGTGGGCAGTCGCCGACGCGCCGCTGCGCGATGCCATGGATCTTGCCTACCTGACCGGCCAGCCGATGCGCTGAAGATGACTGAGCACTACATCCATCGACGGGCACCTGATTGTTACGTAGGAGGAAACGAAGCAGCCGCTGCGCATCAAGATCGTGGGTTAGCTAGCGACGCTGCTGCCCCGCATCGAAGCGCGCAAGGACGGCAACATGGTGAAGACGGCGGCGCTGCTGGTCAACCAACATGGCAAGCGCCTGACTGCACCTGTGCTGCGCACGCAGTTCGACAAGTTACGCGATGCTGCACGCGCGGTGGTGGCGGTGGCGGCCCTCAAAGACGCGATCCGGGACTTCCGCTTCTATGACCTGCGGGCGAAGGCTGCCTACGACACAGCAGATAGTCGGGGCGAAGAAGCGGCGCGGGATTTATTGGGCCACGAGAGCGTTCGGACGACACAGCGGCAGTACCTAAGACGGAGGAAATCGTCACCCCGACGAAATAAAGTCGTAGAGGTCAATTAGAATTCCACGTCTCATCAAATCTATGACTTATCAACAGCTTCCATGAAAATCTCTCTATGAGCGCTTACTTTTCAATCATGATGTTAGTGGCCGCTTACGTCATAATGTGCGTCTTTAAGCGTGAACTTAATTGTCAAGCCCGAACACACTCAAAAAACAGCAAAAATGCAAAGGTATTTACTTGCAGTTAACCTGTACCCGGCTCTACAATTCACTCAAGTTACAGCAAATGACAAAAAAAGACCAAAACCGCACTTCGGTGCAGTCTTGGCCTTTAATTAACGCGTCAAATCTTAACTACCTTGCAACTCAGCCTTGGACTTTTGCAGGAATTCAGCTGAGTTTAATTATTTAACTTTGATTAATTATACGTCGGCGTTTTTGCTTGTGCAAACCCTTTTCAAGGGAGACACGAGCTTTTTCGTATAGTTATGAGTCTGAAAGAGTACTCGAGTGTCAGCTCAAACACATGCCATTGTGGCTTTTACTGCAGCAACTGCCAATGTTTTAGCTTTGATGCAGCCGCATACGCCTGGATTCTCCAAGGTAGCTACTGATGCAAAAGCAGATCCCTTTATTTGACTCTACCTCACCTGCTGAGCTGCCTGAGCGTGAACTCGTCGCAGTAGCTGAGCCTACATCTGTGAGTAACATCGTTCCTTTGCCAGCACCAGGCGCTAGCACTCTAGCTGGTATAGGTAGTAAGTTCAGCAAATACGTCGTCTATGTCGATGAGAGTGGCGACCATGGCATGGCCAACCTAGACCCAAACTATCCTGTTTTCGTTTTAGCGTTTTGTGTGTTCCACAAAGGTCACTACACACGCAAGGTAGTCGCGGATATCGAAGATCTCAAGTTCCAATATTTTGGTCATGATTTGATCGTTCTCCATGAAAACGAGATCCTAAAGGGCAAGGGAGAGTTCAAACGCTTTAACAACCTCAATCTTCGAAATCAGTTCATGACGGACTTAACCAACGTCATCGACGGGAGCAAGTTTATTTTGATCAGCTGCGTCATCGACAAAACTCAGCTGAAAGCGAGGCACGCCAACCCTGCGAATCCCTACCACATCGCACTCGGCTTCTGCCTTGAAACTCTTTTCGAGTTTCTTGGAGAAAAAAACCAACAACACCTTACAACACACGTCGTGGTCGAGCGTCGAGGGAAAAAAGAAGATGACGAACTTGAACTCGAGTTTCGACGTATGTGTGACGGGGCAAACAAACTAGAAATTCCTCTCCCGTTCGACATTGTCTTCGCTGATAAAAAGGTCAATTCTACGGGACTACAGCTTGCCGACCTAGTTGCTAGACCGGTTGGCCTGACTGTAGCTAGACCTGGGCAACAGAACCGCGCATTCGAAGTGTTGAAGAAGAAATTTTATTGTAGCGGTGGCCGTGAACAGGTAGGGGCAGGCTACGAAAACTGGGGCCTGAAGATCTATCCGACTCCATAAAGCGAAAAGCCCCGATGAAACCATCGAGGCTTAGACGCCGACCGGGAACCCCCAATCCATTTACGTCAGTATACAACGTTTATAGCGCTACGCAACAATAAAGTTATAAGAAGTTCATAAAATTGTTTCCATAAAGAAACAAATGCTGCTCGATGACGCAGCAGTAAAGTGAATTTTGGGGAGCGTTGACGATGGATTTTTTCGTCGTTTTGACTGGAGCGGGTGAAGGGAATCGAACCCTCGTCGTAAGCTTGGGAAGCTTCTGCTCTACCATTGAGCTACACCCGCATCACCCGCATTCTACGCGGCTTTCAGCGTTGTTGACAACATTGCAGCCCGGAGAGTCTGATGGAAAATGAGATGGCCGTGTCTTTCGAGGTGTGATGGAAAAGTACCCGGCGCGTAGCTGCGAGGATAGCGTTACGGGCTTTGGCGCCAGGACGCTGGTCCTTCCATGGCTTGGCGTTCTTGCGAGTGGGGATAATCGCCTGCGCCCCAAGGTGCGCAATCGCTTCGTGACAGCCTTTGGTGTCGTAGGCACCATCGCCGCCGACGCTGGCGACGATCTCATCGGCGGGAATCTGGTCGAGCAGGCACGATAGCATCGGCGCATCACCGGTAGAGCGTTGTCGGTTACTTCGATAGCCCGGATTTCCAGTGTGGCCGCATCAATGCCAAGGTGGACCTTGCGCCACTGGCGACGGTAGTCGGCCCCATGCTTTTTGGTCTTCCACTCGCCTTCACCCAGCATCTTGATGCCGGTGCTGTCGACCAGGAGGTGCAATCCCTTTGTTGTCGGCTGCGCGCCGATCGTCACCGAAAGATACTTCTGGCGACGGCTAACGGTACTGAAGTCGGGCACTTGCCAGTCCAGGCCAGCAAGCTTGAGCAGGCTTTGCGCCATGCCCATCGCCTGGCGCAGGGCCAGGTTGAACAAGCCCTTGATCGTCAGGCAGAACTGGATCGCCGCCTCGCTGTACTTCGGACGGCGGCCCCGCTTGCCGCTGGCACTGCCGTGCCAGCGCATGTCCTTGTCCAGCCAGATGAGCAGGGAGCCACGCGCCTTCAGCGCCTTGTTGTAGTCTTTCCAGTTGGTCGTTCGGTACTTCGGTTTTGCTGGGGCACTCATGCCGACAATTTACCCCACGCCCACGCTCGACCGCTGCACCGGCCGATTTGTGCAACAAAGCCCCTCCACACTGACGGTGTAATGGGAGACGATGAAATGAAGGCGTCGCTGGATCGCATCGATAGCAACGCTCACTACGAAGCGGGGAACCTTCAAGTAGTATGTCGTTTCATTAACCGATGGAAAGGTGCAGATTCAAACAGCCAGTTCAAGCGGCTGATCGAGCGTGTGGGCGAACACTAGCCTCTCAGCCTGGGCGAACGTGGAATGACATAAAATATTACGATGATCGCATCACATTGACGCAATCCTCGTATTCAAGGAAATTTTGAGGGAACTATTTCGAACATCCCGTTTGAATGGTCACATTATATAAAAAGGGTAAGATGAAAAATTTATTCAAGGTCGTATTTAGTTCAATTACGTTTGTGGTTTCCTGCGGCGCAACCGCAGGAGTCGCACTTTCAGATGTTCCAAACTGGAAAAATGTAGGAGACAAATATCAATCTTACGATTATTCGGATGCGATTCCGGAAGATAAGATTGTGGCCGAAAATCCGCGATATGCTGTTATCTTCCAAAGTGCGGGTAATTCTTGTGCCGCTGGCAGTTTTTTTCTAGTCGATAAAAAATTTAAAAGTTATAAAGCTGTCGATGCAAAGAATTGTGATGACAGGAAATTTAAGGTAGAGCTGATCCAAGATTATTTAAATTTTAAGAAAAATGGGAAAATTACGGCACAGTATATGCTTGAAAAATAAGGCTTAACTCGCGGAGTAACATATTATTTTCGTTGTAACTCTCGGAGACAGCATTGCCCGATGATTTTACATCGAGGGTGTTTTGGTTCGCGATAGTCTTTGTTGGTCTGATCGTAACCGAATTCTTATGACTGTTTTAACATCGCCGCCGTGGCACCGCAGGCGGTATGATGTCTCCGAGAGAAGGACCGTCGATTGCGATTATTAGAGAATGAGCTCTGCGACGTCGTCGTCGCTTAGATGACGGGATGTATTCACTGCAGTATCGAGTGTAGCTAGACTCGTTTGTCCTTGAGCTGAGGTCAAGACACCCATGACGTATATTGGGATGGATATGATACTGCCGATTGCAAAACTGATCCACATGGCATACGGCGACAGTGCCGACAGCATAAGCCCTGCTCCGACTGAGACTACCCCGAGGAACACGGCCGCAAACTTTACTAACGTACCTAGCCAAATCTGCCATCTAGCAGAGGTATATGCATCTCGGTACCGGCGGATCAACGCGAGAACAATTTTGCTTTTTGATGCATCCTTTTCCAGTGAAAGCACTTCTGAAAGTTGCAATCCATTTGGTAGCACCGCTTCACAGACACTAGAAGTAGCGGTATTCGGAACTGTCCCATCGCGCGCAGTACTGCACTGCCAGCATGCATCGAAATCGTCGTCTATCTTTTCGTTACATTCCGCACATTTCCACGTCATTTTTCACTTTCGGTTGTGCACTTTATGGCTTCACGTTTCCCACTGAACGCAAACATTGCTCAACATATCACAATGTGTTCTCTGTAATATGTATTTTCAGGGCTTTATGTTAGCAATACTGTGAATTGACTATGCTACAGATAGTCCTCTATAAGATTCACGCTAGCTGCGCGGGCATCTTCGCACATAGTGTAACTAAAAAATGGCGACAACACAATTTTAGCCAGCTGTCTAATTCGGCTGGGAGTGACTACTAAATAGTACGTAGCATTCGTCGATCAGCGTATCCTAGAACTGCAGAAGACAGGAGATGGTTTTGCGTTTGGCATTAGCATGCGTGGACCGCACCCTGAAAGTCTGCATGGTTGCTGTATTGCTAAGCACAGCCCAGAATTCTAAGGCAGCTGATGCTCATGAACCTGATAACGCATTTACCGCGCTCTTGTGCTAAGACTCGAACCGATTTGCAATAAGTGGACTGTAGGTAGAATTTAGATGGTTAGGTAGGTAGGCATGTTTAAAAGCTGGGCCTGCCTGCGTTATAAGCTCTTAAAGCTTCTAACGTAGCCTTTCAAACCCTGCATCCATGCGAGTTTCACATGCTTGTTGACGCGGGTGTGATGAGAAATGAGATGGTTGCTCAGGGAAAATGCGTCTTGTGACATTGCTCGACGCAGTGAAGTACCTTTCCTTGACCTGCAGACTGGCCGTTGCCTACCTGATAGAAATTGTTGATGGTAAGGACTCCTTAACAACGCGAGTACAGATCATGAGCAACGACAAATCTATCGTCAAGACTACTGCAACCGAGCCGCAAAGGGCAACGAGCGAGCAGAAGCCGGCAAAAACTCATGTCTCGGCCACAGTGCCAGTCATTGTCATTGCTCCGCCAAGTGTGGTTGGACCGATTAAAAACGCCGCTACGCCGATTTCAACGACGCCAACGGCGGATATGACGGAGAGTAAAGAAAAAAGCGATACTCCCGCTTCTCCTGCGGCCAAAGCTGAGAAGAAGCCGAAAGCACTGACGAAGATGGAAGTCGCTTCCGCTGTTTACTCGCGCATGTCCGGGCAGAAGGACATGACCCGCAAGCAGATCGTGGAACAGTTCGTGGTGGAAGCGAAACTAAGCGCCGCAGGTGCCAGTACCTATTACCAGCTGATCAAAGCGAAGCTGGACTAATCATAGGTCGCACACGGCATGGGTGTGAGGGTAGATTTAAACTAAGGGTCATTTGCGTCGATTTCTAAAATCATGCAAACTGGAATCGTACGAATCTCTAGGTCGATCGATTTGCCAGTCAAACTGAGTCTGCTGGTTTCTGCGATGTTTTGAGAGCAGACGGGTTTTCCGGTTACGGTCCTTAACTTACACGGTGCGTTTTTCTAACATTCTACTGACTTTGATGGCGTAAAGTGCTTTCAGGCCGTCAGGCGTTCAGAGCAATGTGAAGAACTGCTCGCGCGCCTTACTGACACTAAGGTAATGTGGATTATTCAACTCATCGATCACTTGTACATCTAGATACCGTCTCGCGGATTTGCCGATATTTTCGGGGTGCTTTTTTCACGTCCTGGTAACCGGCGCCGCCGAGCGCGGCCGTCTTGTCGCCGTGCAGCAGCACGTGCGTTCACGTCACGTCACGTTAGAGACGTTGCCAGTCTAGCTCTCGTAGATCGCATCTTTGACCCCTTCGTCCTACAAACCGAGACATGTTGGGCCACGTACATGCACACCATGCGCGCAAGTCCGATCGGCGGATGACTAGCGCCTTCGGCCTTCGGATAGAACGGTGAGATCAATTTGTGCAATTTGATCCGCAGCGTCACGCTGTCGATCTCTGCGAGGAATCGGTCGCGCCGCGATTCGATATCGGATCGACTACGGTTGAGTGCCGGAAACCAATCTGTTCTAACGTTTAACTTAACCGCTGTTTTCACCGGTGTAAGTCTGATATGAGTTTTTTGCAAGGTTATGCTGTAAGCACTACGGCTGTTGTATCAACGCGACGGCGAGAAAATTTAACGAACCAGTAGGATTTCCGTGTGGCAATATATTGTTATAGAATGTTTCTTGCGAAGTACATAAATCTTGATATTTACTAGTTTAAGGGAAGAACATGCATCAGATTAGAGATAACGGAGACGGCACGCAGCGAATTCTTACGCAGTCGGAGGCGAATAAAGAAGATGCGGTAATAGCATTTGAGCAAGCCCTGGAAGCTACAGGGTCCCCCATAACTACTATGGCTTGGATACCAGCAGCTTTGCTTGGGGCATTAAAGATTTGGAGCTTGTCTGATACTTCGCTTTTAGGAACTGTTTTTGCTCTTATATCGATTCCATGTACTGTTGCATTCGGTTTAGTGCTGAAGAAGTTCTGGGGGTCTTTTTCCGGAGTGACCGGCCTAATAGCAGCATATCAAATTTGGGCAAATTTCGGGTAACCTCACTTGGAGGCCTACCTATGTCCTAGTATGCCTTGCAGATCTATTCTTCGACTAATCTTGTGAGTCCATCACTTGACGCCACGAAAGTTTATCCGAATTTTTTTGAAGCTGACGGATTAAGTACTTAGCAAAATCTGACCAATCAGGCCAGTCGCGATGGCAGCAAGCACGTAATCGTTACCTGCGCGGACCCGGCGATGGTTCCTCGGTTGCGTGCTCAGGTGACGATCTTGCCGGTCGTTGACGACGTAATGATTGTCCCGGTGTTCGTGACTCAGGTAACCACTACGACGGAATTCATTGCGGGGACCGCCGTCCCGCCTGTCATCGGAACGAGGATTACGGGCATCGAAATAGCGCGCCTTGCTATACATAACTAGACAGCAATCCATTTCGAGTAGCGTTTCATGGGTATGAGCCGGCCCTCGACATCGCGCAGTCCTCTCCCATATCGTATTAGCGCCAGGATCCCCAACCCTCTTCTGGCCGGGAAAGCGCCAGCAAGGGCGAACATGCGTAAGACGTCATTCAGGCTCGGTGCTGGGGGCATCAGCTTTTGTTGAGCAGATATGCGGCCTGTATTTCATCGGTATCGAAAAACAGTTTGGCATCCAGGTCCAGACAGGTGCTCCCCATTCGCCTCATGTGGGCAATGTGCCTTGCGACGACTGGGTACAGGAGCAAGGCGTGCTTGATGCGCTTAATCCTCCCAGCTAGAGCTCCTCCACCTGTCAGCCATTCTTCACTCCATTGAACAGCATTCTGACTTCCAGGCGGGGCGCGAACCAGTCGACCAATGCGGCCATCTAGGTCGCGCTGTTGACGAGCAGATTCGTCAGCAGGCGCTATTCGATTGGTTTGAAGGTAGCAGGCGCGCCGATTTAGCGCGCCACGATGCATGTGACAGCGAAGACTTTGCCCTTGCCCGCATCCAGTTCGACGCGGTGTGCCCCACAACTGCTGGCGCACGATGCGCGCCTTGGCGTCCGGCCGCGTGCTAGCGCGAATTCGATTTCGTCCTCCGATGCGCCTTCCGTGGCATGCGGCCACAGCTTTTCACAATTGGGCAAATAACGGCTGTGCGCGGCGCGCACCAGCCGCTCAGCCGGACGATCGAGCTCTGCGCCCGCACCATCAGCGGCAGCATGTCCGCTTTGTGGTCGGCGACGTACACCAGGCGCGTGGGAGGCAGGCGTGGCACCAGTTCCGCAGACTTTCGTAGCCTTCGATCCAGCGCAGGCTTTCCCTCACGCCGCCGCGCTGGTCGTTGGCATTGCGCAGTTCGCCCCCGTCCATAAGCTTAGCGTCAAAGGAGCTCGCTGCTTTCAATGCACAGCGGAGCATCTGTGCGCAAGAAAGAATGACGACATCGACACCGCCGCCAATATTGCCGCCGCGTGTCTATACTGCAACCAACACCGCCACATGCGTAAGGCTGAGCTAACGCCAGAACAGTTCCAATTTCACGTTCGCAAACGGATAGCGCATGGTGGATGGCATCCCTGACAATTCCATGCGGACAGGCTAGACAGTCAACGCTACTGTGCTTTGTCGGTCATCGCCTGACGTCGCCCATCTGCGATCATCTTGTTCAACCACTGCTCAAGAAAATTGTTCAGTTCCGCTTTAGCAAGTGGGCTGAAGGCCATCAGTTCAGGACAAAAGACCCTGCGCGAACCAAAACAGTCGCAGTAGGTGAGCACTCCGACGGTTTCGGCCAGAAAAAACACCTCAATGGTCATGTCAGGGTCAGGTATCGCAGCGCCATGTAGAGGCTGAAGATAGTGACTCATGCGAAGAACGAGTCTGTGCTTGTGACGTTCGATCACGTTGGCGTGTACATCGGAATGCCCAAGCGCTTGGAGCTTAATCGGGCCGTGTATACCGTGCAGGTTAGGCAAAAGCTGGAGCAGCTTGCAGTAGTTTTGATGATAAAGCTCCATGCTGGCTCCTTATTTTTTTTGATATGGGAACCATCCATGGAAAAACGCAAGCGGGCAACTCTATATTGCTAAGAACTAAAATTTAGTGCAATGTAGAGGGATGTATGATCACAGGATGAGCACGAGGCTACACCGCATGTATTTTTACGCTTAAAATCAAGAGCAGAATTCTAACTACAATCAATGTCCGTGGAGCTAGCCAATCGAATCCGGACCTCTTCTTCACATGTACCTCTCATACCTTGTTACGGAGTTGCGCTTAGGATTTTCTGCTTTGCCTCCACTTGCCTGGAAGGCGTGAATCATTATTAATCCATATAAATTTACTTTGAATAAGAATCGAATATCGACCTCCTTCACGAAATGCAACGTGGAAGTGTGGGCGATAGGGCGGTGGGAAACCATAAAAAAATTCACCAAAAAAATTTACATAAAGCTATGCAAAAAATTATCAAATGCGACATCGCCTTGTTAAAGATATTGCAACAAAGTAAAACAGAAGAGATAGACTTCCTGGTGAGCGTTTTAACGGACAATGGTGCGGGACGCGTAGCATTATCGTCATCCATTAGAGATTTCCTTCTATATCAAAAGGGAGAAAGAATCTACACAGAAGATGGGTTGCGAATTTTACTGCACGAATTGCAGGAATATGGCGGTCACTCCATACTGAATCTATTTCGTGACGAGCCAGTTCCATACGACGAATTACTTACAGACGTACACAAAAAGCTCAACGGAAAAGACTCTAGAATAAAATCTTCTTTGCAAAAGGAGCGAGAGATCGTTCTCAGCTTGTTTGGAGAGGACTGGGAGAAAATGGACGCCCGTGTGCGCTGGGAGCGCTGCACCGAAATTCAAGTGGTGAGCGGACTATTCGAAATGGAAAAAAACCTACGTTTCGATCAGGAAGGTGCTGCTGTTGGATTGTCGGCAGCGGCCAGCGCAGCAGTTTTTGTGGCCCTCAGGATGCTTCCGCATGCTGCTGTTGCAGCTGCATTCGGATTTGCGGTTCAGTCCGTAAGCGAAGCGTATCGAATTACGGTCCCATTCATAGTGCAAATGGCAAGGATCAAGATGTTGATCGCAAAAGCGCCATCACTCAAACAGGGAAAATAAGTGACGATTTTGAAACGAGAAATATCATGAACCAGATCAGTGTACTATATCCGGAAATTGACCTGGTGGATGAACAAGGTCACTCCTTTATAAAGCTGCGTCAAACTGATGAAATGCATGTTAGTTCTATTTCTCAGACCTCAGCACTTGATTTAAATAGCGTATCTCAATTCAACAATTGGCTGGCATTGACACCATCCGCCGGTGCGGCAGTAGCCAGCAGTAATAAGCAACTAATGACCTGTACATTCGACTACAGCAAACTCGTGCAGGCCAAAGATGGTAGCGGAGCGATCGGTGTCGTTTACAAGGAAGGCTCAAACAAATTTGGGGCGCATGGGCGTTTTCATGAAGCCAAAAATTTGAAATCTTTGGTTACAACCGGATTAGTCCTAAATGTCGCCTCGCAGGTGCTTGCTCAGAAGCATCTAGCGGATATTAATGAGCGCCTTAAATCTATCGATCAACAAATCAAGGGTATTCGCCAGTTTTTAGAACAATCGAGAATGATAAAAATCGAAGCATTTCAAGAGCATTTGCAGCGCGTGGGCATGCTCCTTAAAGAAGGTGAGCACGTCCATACTGACACGTTGCACTTGCTAGCGCAGAAATCACAGGAGGTACGTGCGCAAGTGATTCACATTGGCCGTGACCTAGAGGACGCAAACAAGGAAATCAATGATTTTGATTCCAACAGTTGGTTCGGTTCTAATGATTTGCGAGATGCATTGAAAAATAAAATTGGTCGAATCAGTCATCTGCAGCGTGAGTACCTGATAGGCTTGCAGTGCTTACTCGCTGCGAACTTAATCCTCTTTATCAAGCATGGGGGCAACAAAGAATTTGTAATTGCTGGCAATTCTTATTTAGATGAACTAAGCGGTGAACATGGTTTGGTGGCACAGTGGAACGTCACCAAGCGGCGCGTTAACTTTCATTTAAGCAAAATGAAGCCTGTTTTCGAGTGGGCAAAGAGCACCCAGGCTAATGCGTATTTGGTTGAAGCTAAGGTAGCTGAAGTTCAACAACGGATCAGCCAAGATACCGCGAAAGTTCGCGAGCTACAGCAACAACTGGTGCATGCTCAAAACCCACGTGTATTGCTAGAGCTGGAAGGGCAACAGGTTGTACGGGGGTACTACCTTTAGCAGCTTGTCTCAAGCGATTCGTCTTCTCGGCTGTAGTCGCCTGGAAGACGATAGTCACACTTTCTAATTTTTCGTTTCGTGTGATCATATACACATGGATATTGCCTCTACTTACCACTATCAATGTCAGCATTGCTATGCACGGCAAAACTTTGGATTATGGGGACTGGGGGAGAGGTATTCTACAGTATTGCAAATGGAGACTGCGGGTGCCAGCAATCCAACTATATTACTGATAAAGAATATAACGATTAATCGGACGTAAATGGAGAAAATTCCACTGTAGCCCCCTATATCTATTGCCCTTGTGCCGCCTTCCGGCATTTTTACGATGTTAATGTGAACGCTAATATTCGAAGCTTACGCTTCGACGTACTTACATCTTTGCCTGGCAGACGCGACAAAATGCTTTCCCGGAAAATCTTAATTTATTATTCCAGCAATACTTCGCTACGACTTCTGCAATAGATTTTTTGCAATTCGCACAGAAGTATTGAACTTCTTCTCTGTTTTTTAGTATCGTCGAAGGAGCCCCAATCTTTGGCTCCGGCGACACAATTTCGACCGGCTCACGGCTGAGTAATGCGGGGCCCAGCTCAAATTTTTTTATATAATCAACCCGACTTGGCTTGTGCAATAAAAGAAGTTTTTCACCCAGATTTTTGACTGTTTCGCTAGAACACACCTTAAGAATTCCAACAGTGTCTTTCAGCGTCAGTCCGTCCATTTTTTTATGGTACCAGGAAAAAAACTGATCGAGTTTTATGATCGACGCGTCTGAGTCAGCCAGTTTAGGACGGGTTATAATTGCTTTAGGTGAAACGAGAACTACTGAGTTGAACGAAGGCTGCAACGTGATACCAAGCCGCCTGGGTAGTCCGATTTCCTTGAATGCATCTTTCAGTACAGATATGTGACGCGCGTTTTGCTCTACCGGAGAAGGAATACCCACTTCCTTTCCCTCATAAAAGGTCGAGAACTCGCCTCTATCGTTGATTGATAGGCCCGTGCTAAACGTCTTTGTTTCCAAGACAAAAACTTCAAACGCTCGATTCATTAACACGTGGTCGATCTGAGCAACGCGGCCGCCAATTTCAAGGCGAAGGTCATGAATAACGAATAGATTTTTGCTAGTTGCAGCGTAGAAATCTATCTCGAATGCTGCTTGCCTTTCGGTTGCAATACCAATTGATAGATTCCGTAGCTCCCTCTCGATTAACTGCCGCTTTTCGGGAGGCACACGTTCGTGTGAAAGCAGGTTCTGAAGTATTGCGATCTGCGACTCTTTGTCGTCTGCGCTTTTGATGAGCATGTTTACCTGAGCTAAGTGCTAGTACAATATTGCATTGTATCAACGCCCGGTTGCTGTGTCGTTGGTTCAGAGGTGTTTGTGGCTTAAAGTCACCGATGCACCACAACAGCTTTTCGACACGGAGGTGGGGTCGAAAATGTGATGGCAACTAACCCCTTGATTTTGTTGGTTTTTTGGTCAGAGAGTGGTTTGCGCCGGCAGAAACGCGCATGAACAGTGGTTGTTCTTGATGTGAAGGGGCTTGGGAAGCTTCTGCTCTACCATTGAGCTACACCCGCGTTGCCAGCATTCTACGCGCGTTTGCGAAGGTTTGACAAATTCTCAAGTGAAGTACGCGCATGCTGCTCGCCAGCCATGCGCGCAGCATCACATCACTCGGGTGACTCGACTTCATACCCCTTCGCCACCATCGCCGCGATCACGCCTTTCGGATCGAAAATATCGTCCATCGACAACAGCGCGAAGGTCGATGCATTGGCAGCAATTGCTTTCTCGGCCGATGCGATCCACTTTGCATTCGCACGCGCCTTCACGTTCTTCCATTCAGGCTCCGTATCGAGCGCGGCGCTGTTCATCAGCGCGCCGAAACACGCCTCCTCGCGTTCGGCGTAGTTCAGCTTGCGCATCTCATCCACGTCACCCTTGGCCCAGGCATTGGCGCGCGCCGTTGCGCCGTCGAGATCCTGTTTCAGCGTGGCCATCGTTGTCCTCAGGCAGGCGGCGTCAGCCAGATTCGACTTCTTGAAGTTCTTGATCAACGCGCGCGCATTGTCCGTCGGTAGTTCAACCTCCGTCGACGTTTGTTTCAGCTCGCTCTTCTTGATCAGGGCGAGCAGCTGCTTGCGCACGGCGTAGCCGTTCACCAGCCCCGCTTCCTTGCGCGCCGCTTCCGTCAACGCCTGCGCGGCAAAGATCGGCCGCTCGCGTTCGACGTCGCTGTTCTCGGGCAGGTAGGTTGCCTTGAGCGTGCTCCACTGCGCGTAGTCTTCCTGCGGCAGAACATCACGCAGCTGCGCGCCATCCGGATTCTTGCGCACGCCGATCAGGCTTGGCAGCAGCGTGACCATTTTGAAAAAGCCCGGCTTGGCTGTGGCGCCTGGTGGTGCCAGGTACTCCTGCGAATGCTTGATGACGTTTTCCACCTGCTGCGAGCGCCACGTCATGTTCTTCGGGAGCGGCGCGTAGGTGCCAAACACCCACAGCACATGATCACCCTTCTTCACCTTCCACATGCCGGGGCCGGGCCGTTGGGCGACGACGTGGATCTGTTCAGGCGCAGGTTCGACCGCGTCCGTGGTGACAACCGCGGCAGGCGGAGCACCGGCCCCGTCAAGCGACTGTGCCCATCCAGGGGCAGCCAGCAACGACAAGCACAGTGCGGGAACGACGAGTGGGCGCATGAAGAGATCCTGTTGTGAAAGTGGCTAGAAGCGTGCGCCGATTATGAGGCGGCCATCGCGGCAATCACAAGGACTTTCGAATGCATACGCAAGGCGCAGTGTGCGGATAAGTAAGCCTGGGAGGGGTGCCCGCCGGCCTCCGCACGCGTCACGATATCGCGACGTGGATCAGTTCTCGCCAGACTGCTCAAGCAGCGACTGCGCCACGCGCAAGCCCTCGACCATCACGGCAAACGCTTCGTGCTTGGTTGCCTCGTCCGGCACGCGCAGCACGTACGACGGATGATAGATTGTCACGACCCACGCGTCGCCATGGCGCACCGGTTGGCCGAGACTGTCCCTGAGCGTCACGTTCCCCTTTTGCAGCATCGATTTCAGCGCAGTCGCGCCCATCGCCACGATCACCTTCGGCTTGCGGGTGGCGATTTCCTTTTCGAGCCAGTAGTGGCAGGCCTCGATTTCTTTCTGCGCCGGCGTCTTGTGCAGGCGTCGCTTGCCGCGCGGCTCCCACTTGAAATGCTTGACGGCGTTGGTGATGTAGACGCCCTTGCGGTCCACCTCCGCCTGCGCAAACACGCGATCGAGCAGCTGGCCGGCCGGGCCGATGAACGGCTGGCCTGACAGGTCCTCCTGGTCGCCCGGCTGCTCGCCGACAAGCATGATCTGCGCGTGGTCCGGCCCGATCCCGCCGACGGCCTGCGTCGCGTGCTGCCACAGTTCGCAGCGCCGGCATTCATCGAGCTTTGACGGCTGTTCGCGGTCGGGCTGCGCTTTCTCGGCCGCGATCGGGATCGTCGTACCGCGGCGCTGGCCCACCTCGGCGACCTGGCCGATGCGGCGCGCGCCCAGGCCGGCCTGGCTGACCATCGACGGCACCAGCGCGCCCTCGGGCAGGTTCTTCCAGAAGCGCGACGGCACATGGCTTTGCATGACCTTCGTGTTCAGGCGCGCTGGGTTGAAGATGCTGCGGTAGTAGGTCAGCCAGAGCGCCTCGCCGTCGTCTTCGAGGTCGGCCGGGCCGGACATCAACGGCCCCGCGTCGTGCAGCGTGGCGCCGTCCCACAGCACGCTGGCCTCGGGCGTGGCGATCATCCAGGTCATCTTGCCCATGCGGGCCACGAAATGCTCGGCCACCTGCGGCAGCACGTCGTGCGCAGGTTCGAACCAGGCCACGAACTGCGGCGGCCCGGCCTCGATCGGCCGTTCGCGAAAGCGGATATACGCAAACATGTCGTGCACCTCGCGCCGCACGGCCTTGACCATCGACGCCAGCCGCGCGCCATCGGGATCGGCGGGCGACTGCACATCGTGCTCGCCCTGCTGCCAGCGCCAGACCACACGGTACAGGAATGCCCAGCGGTCGTGGTCGCGGTAGCAGGCGGCCGTTTGCAGCATCTCCATCAGGGAGCGCGGGACTTGCGGCCTTGGCGTGGCTTGTGCCACCCGTTCGGCAGGCGGGGCGGCGAGAAGATCGCCAGTCGGCTGTACCGTCTCCAGGGCCGATGCGGGCGCTGCCGGCGCGCTCGAAAACAAATCGGCACCGGGCTCGCCCCACGTTACCGCCTCGGGCGGCACGCCGGCGCGCAGCAGCGCGCGGGCCGTGGCGCGCCACTCGACGAACGACGCCACCAGCAGCGGCTGCCCCGCGCGGACCGCGGCGACGGCCTCGCTGGCGACGACGGCTGCGCTGGCCGCGGGGGTCATGCTGCCTGCAGCTCCGGCCACAGGTTCATCTGCTGCGGCGCGTCGGCCAT
>Ga0308158_10001441_pt1 | contig 25783 bp, 21 predicted proteins | sample PhyBR2_FD_201038 | JGI IMG/M metagenome (GOLD analysis project Ga0308158, IMG submission 201038) | Phyllosphere microbial communities from UC Gill Tract Community Farm, Albany, California, United States - DLSLB.R2 | ecosystem: Host-associated > Plants > Phyllosphere > Unclassified | place: USA... | reverse complement strand
AGGAAACGGTAAATCCATTGGATATTTTTCTAATGATGTTAAGTTTATTGATGAGAATAAAAACAATATATTCTTTGAGGTATCTCCGGGACGTTATCTGATGCAGACCAAGCTTGTTACCGAGAAGGCAAAAGCTGGTTATCTTTCGGGTTTTTCAGATGCGGAATACATGGACGATTTACCGGCACATTTTATTACGGTAAATGAATTTCACAAAGGTGCTTACCGTTCTTTTGAAGTCAGTGGAGATAGTATGACCGATGGGACTGACGCTAGTGTCCTGGATGGAGATATTGTCACTGGACGTCTGATTAAGCGTGAATTATGGCAATCAAAATTCCATACCCATAAATATAGATATTGGGTCATTGTACATCGCTATGAAGGAGTAATTATTAAGGAAATTGCCTACCACGATGTCACCAATGGAATCCTTACACTACGTTCACTCAATTTAGATAAAGCTACCTATCCAGATTTTGAAGTCAGTTTGGATGATGTAGATCAGATCTTTAATGTTGTTGATATCAGCCGCTCATTATAAGACTTGCATTAGGCCACCACTTTCTCCTCCTTGAACAGGCTGGAAATGATAAACGGCTTTATATTTTGAAAAATTAAAATACATAGTTACAGTCTGTTAATCTTAATAGCTAAATAATATAGTAAATAAAACTAATTTAATTAGTTTTATTTACTATATTTGGCTGTGGATTGAAGGTCGGTGAACATGTCTAATGTATGGTGTTATAGCGTCGAACAGTATATATTATATGCGCTATTACGAATAACCGTACATTAAGGATATTTGTTGCTCATTATTCTTGCATGTTCATTGCTTTCAATTCCGACAAATTGAAAGAATAAAACGTACTAGATAAATTTCGATTTGTTTTGTGCCGGTCACATACTAGCCGGGGACATTTACGAATTCATCATTCCCACTTTCTGTAATTTTTAGGGATTAAAGGGATTCCTTTTGGAAAATAGAGTCCGTTAAAATCAAAATAAAAGAAAGTCCCAGTTTCAGCATGTCTAATTTGCAAAAGAGCCTTTAAACTTTTGGGTGTACTGATATACCTATAATCGAAGTGATCATTTCCCAGGACGGGAACATTCCCTTGTTGTGTATTGACGAGCACCAGTTGTGTTTGATCATCTTTTGTTGGTATTAGGCTAAATTCATCATTCAATACAATTGCTTTATTTTGAGGAGTAATTATTTGGTTTGACATGCTCGGTGGTGGCATCATACTTCCCCGCAGTTCAATTTCTTGATTGAGTAATTGTGCGATTGCGTCACGTTCATAAGCTACGGTGCCTAACTTGTTAAAATCAGTGTTATAAATATCAACAGCATGGTTCGATTCGGGGATACCGTATTTCTGACCGAATGTACGTTGGATTGCGGATTTGCTTCCTAGTACAAACCCGATCTGCGTCATGGGAGCATTTTCATTTATTCGATATATGAGATCAAAGCTGTCAAAGCTGGGTAAGGAATTTACCGGAATAAAATGATTATCAGGAGCTAAAACATCGTAAGTTTCATCTGTTTTCAGTGCCCAGAGATATTGTTTGCCATTTACACTTTCATTATCCCAGGCGTCAAGATTTGGTTCAATTTTTTTATAGTGTGTGGCAAGCCGTATTGGTGAACTTCCTGGTCTTAGTAGAACAGAGTTTCCATTCAATTCAAAGTGATAATAACTGTCGTTCTTGATTCTCAAACGGCCGCAGGCCCTATCCAAGTACCCCGAAAACTGTTCTTTCCCTGAATAGGCATCAATGACCTCGTCCTCTCCTTTATTTTTCGCCACGATATAGCTTTGAAAATCACCAACCACATCATAATTACCGGGGCCGTTTATAAAAGTATCGGGAGAAACTAGTTCCGTTCCCGAAACGTTCAATATGCCCAATTTACCTTCGAATTTAAAAGGAACAAATTGAGGGCGTTCCTGAGCGAATACACAGGAGAAAAAGAAAAAAATAATAAAAGCGAAAATAAATTTCATTGTAAGCTGATATTTGACATTCGGTGCTGATCATGATCGACTCGCACTTTCGACTTTGAATTTACAAAAATAATCTATTCAACGATGAAAATTACTTTACTTATCTGAAGTGTCTTCGATATTAGCTTGCGCCGTTAGTAACCAGTGTCACTCACGCATGTTTAATTTTCAAAAAGCCATTTTATTCCCACAACCAACATAATGATCACAGCGATTAAGTATTTTATTTTTATCATGTGTTGTTTTCTGTAAGCGATGTAGATCCCCAGGGCCATAATCAGGGCAATTGCGATAATTACCCATCCAAATGAGAAACTGTTTCCAAGCTCAATATTTATCATTTCTTTAGCTTTTATTAATGTGTTTGATCAGGTTTACTAAGATCGTTTTTATTCTTTTTCAAATGTTACGTCCGTTATCTTGTAGTTGAAATTGGTTTTGTCACGCTCACCTTCAGGCTTTTCTAATTCACTATAATGTACGGTGCCACTCATTTTAAACGTAGTATGCGTGTCGAGATTGATTTTCTCACCATTTTTATCAATGACATTGAAATTTTTGAGCGTATAGTTCTTTTGGTCTGCCGGAAGCTCAAATAGGACATTGTTGTTTTCTGTTCCAACAGGTAATATTACGCTAAATGCTGTGAATTTTTCGGAACTGATCGCATGCGGTTTCACAACAAAATTCATTGCCATTGTCTTTGATTTACCCGATGAAAAGGTAAAGGAAGGAGCATCAAATTCACCAATTAGTTCAATGGTCTTATTGTGATTGTCATAGCTTGATTCCATTGCTTTTATCGTATCGACTGATGTACCATTGCATGATGATAAGGATATTAAACTTACAGATGCAACGAATGTGGCGGCGATTATTCTTTGTATTTTCATGGAAATATAGTTTTATTGTTTTTGGTTAGTTTATAATAAAGATCATTTCATTCGAGTTTTTTGTTCTTATTTTTTATAAAAGTACAATAGAATATGTAGCCCTTTATAGCAGGATTTAAATCCGTTGTGAACGAATTTAAATCCGTAAGCTCTTTTGCTTTTTTCGCTTTTCGAACGATCAGTTGCCTGTGATATTGTGGTTTCTAAGGCGCTTGATTTTTTTGATTGTAGGGGCGAAGCACAATAGTTGGTGGATTAGCAACAACGGAAGTCTAAAAATAGAGCGGCTCCCCTGGGCTGCCTGCCAAGGACACTGCAAAATTATATAAAGTGATTTGAGCAGTGTCCTGTATTTTTGCTAATCTTTGGATCTAAAAAAAACAAGGCTTATGATTAGGCAAACTATAGTTATCAAGGAGAATGCGGTTCGTATATTGTTCCAGAATACCCAGGGCTCCTCCATAAGGAGACGCATCTGATGGATTGATTCCGATGAGGCTCTTGAAAGATCGAATGAATCCAGTTGATTATTTAGCGGAACATTTTTGGTACCAGTAATCATAAATACACCGATAATATAACTTAAGCATGCTGTTAAGATTAAATAGAATTTCGGAGATGATAGGTCAAAATACAGGACTGACGAAGCAATTAACAATAATGGAGCCCCCAGAAAACAGCCGTAAAATACTGGATTTAAGATTTCTCTGTTGATGTTTTGCATCGCCATCAGATAAGTCTTGTCATCCAATTTATGAAGCCCTAAATTGACCGAGAATGTATATGCGAAAAATAGGCCTGATAGTAATGCTGAAGGGATTGCTGCAGCTGCTATAGTGATTTCATGTAATTTCATTGCTGTCGAATTTAAAAGAGTAACGATTATATTTAATTTTCTTTATGTAAAAATCGTCATCAATAAGCTTTCAAAATAGAATAAAAACGACAAATCTACATTTTGCCATATGTATTTGGAGTCATTCCCGTGAAGGCTTTGAATACCCGGATAAAGTGTGATTGGTCGGAGAACCCGTTCGCATAGACGATATCATTTATTTTGCTAAAATCTTTTGTCGCCAGTTGGTTGAGTGAAGACTGAAATTGGACTATTTTCGCGAATTGCTTTGCAGAAATGCCTGTTTCTTTGAGAAATCTTCGTTCGAGTGTCCGGATGTTCAATTTTTCTTTTTTAGCAATATCTTTGATGGGAATAGTACCCTTGCTGTCGATAATATATTGGATTACTTCTCTTATTAAAAAATCGAGCTTATTTCTTTTCTGTTCAAAATAATCGAGCAGTAAATTTTCGATAATCGTGATCTTTTCCGGTATAGTTGGAACCAATTGGATCTCAGAAATGATCTTATTGATCTCATTTTCGTGCCCATTAGTTAGATCATGGCACCTGTCATTTATATCTTCGGGATTGATCCCCCAGAACGCGCGTAAAACAAATGGATAAAACTGAAAAATAATAATTTGAAAGGGGCCATTCACTTCTATAGCTATGGGTTTGATCGTTTGGCCATATAAGAAGATTGTTGGCATTTTTTTGCCATGCGGCTGTATGGTCAAACCATTTTCGGTTTGATGGAAGAGAAGTCCCGGGTACCCATCTGCAAAAAACGGTAGCACTGTTTCCACATCGTCCTTGTTTTCGAATGCGAGGATATCTTTGACAAACAGTGCAGTAGATTGACTTTGAACAATGTTTTGGATATCCATCGTGATAACTAGTTTTGGATGAGACTTTAAATAGACTTAAATAACACTACAAAAGATTCAATGTTTTTACAAGTTCCCTCGCTGCCGCACTTCCGGCGCGGTTGGCTCCGATCGTGGAGGCAGAGGGACCATAACCCACCAGATGAATTCGAGGTTCCTTAGCAACCATCGTAGCAAGTCGTCCATCCATTAAGATGCCCCCATTTTCTTCTTTAGGCAATACTGGGTCTAAATGTTTCAATGAACTTTTAAATCCCGTATTCCACAGGATAATATCAGCTTTTTCTTCTCTGCCATCTTCCCATTTTACGCCAGTCTCGGTTATTTCGCTGAACATCGGAAATCTTTTGAGCACACCTCGTTTTTCCATCGCCTGAATTTCAGTGGAATAGGGTAGTCCTGTGACTGATACTACCGACAATGGCGGCAAGCCCTGTCTGACACGTTCTTCGACCATTGCTACAGCATTGTGGCCAGCCATGTCATCAAACGGACCTTCGCGAAACAAAGGTGGTCGTCGCGTCACCCAAGTTGTGGTCGTCACTGTTGAAATTTGATCCAGCAACTGGATGGCCGAAATACCACCTCCGACAATGATAACATGCTTACCTCTGAAATAGTCCGCAGTTTTGAAGTCTTTCGTATGCAGTTGTTGCCCGTGAAATAAATCTGCTCCCGGATAATGTGGAATATATGGGCTCTGCCAGGTGCCTGTTGCGTTTATAATGCCTTCCGTAGAAAATAAGGTCTCAGCAGTGTCTATGTGGAAACGTTGTCCATATAAAGATACCCGATCCACTTTGATTGGACGATACACCTCCAAGCCATATCTCTTTTCATAAAGATCGAAGTAATGTGGAACAGCAATATTTGCCTGCACTTCAGTCTCATTATTTCTTAATGTTTCTTCAAACGACATGCCCGGCAAGTCATGGATTTTGTTTACGGTACTCAGTGTCAATGAAGGCCATCGAAATTGCCATGCTCCGCCGGGGGAAGGAGCTTCATCGAGAATAATGAAGTCCCGATTAATTTCCAACCCCAGTTTTTTCAGATGATAAGCTGATGAAAGACCGGCTTGGCCCGCACCGATCACTGCAATTTTGGTTTTGTAACGAATGTTGTTTATCATTTATATAATAGCGTTAACGCCAGCCTAATTCAGGTGCGACATGTTCCAAAATAGCGGACAGTACATGGACATTGTAATCTACACCTAAGGTATTTGGAATTGTTAAGAGGACGGTGTCTGCTTCTTGGATCGCCTCATCCTGAGCCAGTTCTTTCACAAGTTGATCAGGCTCGGCGGCATAACTGCGACCAAAAATAGCACGTTTGTCCGCTTCGATAAACCCAATTTTATCAGCTCGATCCGACTCCTGCCCAAAATAATAACGATCTAAGTCATCTACCAACGCAAAAATTGAGCGACTCACAGAAACTCTCGGCTCCCCAGGATGTCCGGCTTCTTTCCATGCTTCCTTATATAAGCGTATCTGCTCAGCCTGTTGTACATGAAAAGGTTTTCCATTTTCATCGTACTTCAATGTCGAACTCTGTAAGTGCATTCTATTCTGAGCTGCCCATACTGCTGTTGCATTTGACGCTGCTCCCCACCAGATGCGGTCACGTAGCCCGGCAGCATGTGGCTCTAGCCTGAGTAAGCCCGGCGGGTTCGGAAACATCGGGTAAGGGTTGGGCTCGGCAAAACCCACACCTTTAAGCTTTTCCAGAAATTCCAGCGCCTTCCTACGCCCCATATCAGCATCGGTTTCCCCTTCAGCAAGTTCATAGCCAAAATAGCGCCACCCGTCTATCACCTGCTCGGGTGACCCCCTACTAATTCCCAATTGTAATCGGCCTTCTGAAATTAAATCGGCTGCTCCGGCGTCTTCCACCATGTATAGAGGATTTTCATAGCGCATATCAATCACTCCGGTACCTATTTCAATTGTACTGGTCTTTGCCCCAATAGCGGAAAGTAAGGGAAAAGGTGATGCCAGCTGGTTGGCAAAATGATGTACCCTAAAGTAAGCTCCGTCTATACCTATTTCTTCTGCTGCTACGGCCAGATCGATAGACTGAAGTAAGGTGTCGCTTGCTGTCTGCGTGCTGTAAGCCGGATGTTTGGACCAGTGCCCAAAAGATAAAAATCCTATTTTCTTCATGCGTCAGGATGGGATTTGATGTTTATCAAATTTAATAAAACTACGTTGATCTGTGAACCTAAATTTGTCCTAAGGATGTCAATAAAATTAGCTGTCGGAATAGTTATTCCTCAATTGTCATTTGGCAATTGAGGAAACTTATAAATGTCCTAATTTTGTATAGCGTATGCATGAAAATAGAATCACTATGACTCCAGAAAAATTATTAAGACAGATTGACTTTATCAAGGAAATTGATAAACTGAAATACATTCAACGAAAGACTAAGCTTTTCAATAGTGACCGGTATGAGAATGATGCGGAACATAGCTGGCATTTAGCTTTAATGGCTATGATCTTATTTGAACATGCTGACGAATCCGTGGATATACTGAAAGTTATTAAGATGGTACTGATCCATGATATTGTCGAAATTGACGCAGGTGACACCTTTATCTACGACACACAAAAAGCGCATAGCAATACGGAAGAGGAGCGTTTGGCTGCCAATAGAATATTTGGCCTCTTACCGGGATCTCAAGCAGAAGAACTCATTGCAATATGGGAAGAGTTTGAAGCCGGAGAAACCCAAGATGCGAAGTTTGCAAGGGCAATGGATCGCTTAGAACCACTGTTACAGAATAGCTCCAACAATGGCGGTACCTGGAATGAACCTGGTGTGAACTATGATAAGGTATATGCAAAAAAGAGTGTCATCAAAGCGGGGTCCAATGTGTTATGGGAGTATGCCGAAGGTTTAATTGATGATGGAGTTAAAAAGGGTATTTTAAAGAAGGACTGACTTGATTCTGAAGAGAGAATGTACTTTGTATGATAAAGTACATTCTCTCAAAATTGAACGTATTTATATTGTCGCTGATTTTATCAAATCACTTTGTGATAAATCAAAAGCAGGCTGTGTCAAGTGGCATTGATGGGGAGAAAATATTTTGGCCATGTCCTATTTCTCCGTTTTTTTAACCTGTAAATCAAAAGTATTGGTATATCCCAAAATTTCGCCCGTAGCGATATGCATGGCGAGATAACTAAGCGGGTAAGTAAAATTATCAAAATTGCTTTCCATTCGACGACTTAATGCTGAAAGTGTACTTTCGATCTCTTGAAAATTGACAGCATGACGGATAAAGGTGTCCTTATTCCCATCTCTATAATAGACGAGTAGTTTTGTTGCATTGAGTGTTTTTTCATCAATATTATCCAATGATTTTCCTTCTAACAATTTATCAATAGCCCTATTCATGTCAGGTCTGGTAAAATCACTTTCAGCCATAATGACAAGTTGATAACCATAATTCACAGATAGAATAAAATAAGGCGAATAGCCTAGTTTCTTGAAATTATTCATGTCAGATTCCTGGTAATTTGAAAAGTAATCAACTTGGTCAGTATCTAATGTTAATCTTCTCACCAATGTGTGCCGGAAAGTACTATAAGGCTTTTGAATCGTTGTTGAATCACCGTGTTTGACAAAATTGAGCGCTTTTTCGATATCCTTATTTAATGGAATATATAATTGTATCTCCGCATAATCGGAAAAATCTCTTGAATCCATTTCTATCGACCCCGGGAGATCTGTGTTTTTGAATAAATTGGCATATTTCAATATGTTTATATAGGACGGTAAAAAATGGCCAATTTCCTCCTTGGCTGAATTCGCCATGATATAAATAGGAAAGTTTTTTGCTTTAGACTGGATGTTTTCTATGTGTAAGCCCTTTGTTGTGTCTTTAAGGCTCCAAAGGCTGCCTAAAAAGAGCTGCTGATCCACTGTTTCATCTACAAAGTGTTCTTTGATCACAAAACTGACTGATTTGCGTTCAAAAAGTGAGTCCTTGGGTGTGGGAACAATAACCTTCGTTGTGTCTATGGGCGTGGGCGGCTCTATTTCTGGTTTAATAATAGGATCTTTTGTGCAACTTGAGATTAATCCCAGTCCAAATGCGAATAAAAGTAGTGTCCAATTTTTCAGAAGCATTTTTTAATTTGTTGGTTATATAAACAAATATGCCTATAAAATGTGTGAATATTTTTAATGATTTAAAAATTATCCATTTGTGTTTAATTTTTTAGCCAAAATTAGTTCGTGATCTAACATAAACTCTTTGGAAGAGCTGTTCGCATTTTCTTTTTATTTAAACGAATATTAAATCAATCTAGACGAATTGTAAATATGCAGTGATTATAATTAAGGTATTAGATACATTTGATTTGCGATTAGATAAGCATTGAAAAAATCTAAAAACAAATAGGATGGATGCAGCACAACTTAGCAAATTTGAGCACGACAGCACAATTATCGAAAAGTATGTAAAAAGTTCCGCATTTGGAAAGAATAAAACCGTTTATGTACCATTGGTGATCGGTATAGGTTCGTTCTGTTTTCTGGCATTGGCAATTTTTGGAGGATTGATCGAAACGATTGGTATCGGTGTTATTACTGTATTATCTGCGATTGTTATTGTCTGTTTTATTTTGGTCGCGGTCATTAATCGTTCTGCACGTAAAAAGCTTGCTCAAGAAACACAGACGGCACCTGTCTGCATTGCAAAGAAGATTTATGGCAATGATGTACAAAATATTTACTATTGTATTTATAGTACTGGTGAAAAAAGGCATGACAATGTTTTTATTGATACAATTGCCGAAAAAATTTTCGCTATCCCCGCTAATACTAATGACAAAACAGAAAGAGCCCTCTTAGAACTATTTAAGATCGACTTTGCCAATCCCGGTGAATTTGCGAAGAAACTTCCCTTAGTTTTTACCAATGGGGTTGACATTTGGAGACGGCAATTTGCACTGGGTACATTACCAAAAGCTGCACAGCGACAAATAGAAGGTAATGACGGAAAGTTTGCTGTGGTGGTGATCGACTCAGAAAATCCACGCATATTAATAGAACAGTTTTCCTAAGAAGCCATTTAAATCAATATACTAATGAAGCCACATTTTTTCTAATGTGGCCTTTTTGTTGCTGCAAAATTTATCATTCATCGAACAAGAAACGAATTAGCTCACCGATAACTTTTATGAAGGACACTTCCCGAAAGTATCATAGCCGAGCGTATAATATAAGATATCCATCGGATTTTGTTGTAAAAGAATGCTTTAAGTAAAAGACTTTTAGGTGTTAAAGGGGAAAAAGAGATCGTTTACCGACCTATACCTGCCTTTCACCGAAAATAACTGGAAAGAAATGCACGGTTTTTGGAAATTAGACACTAGTAATCTAGTCTCTATTTGGTATGGTACATCTTTTTAATGCATTGATTATTTTGTTATTCCTGTCAACTGTAGCGCTTTTTTCAAATTTGGAGAAAAAGAAAAATAACGAAGGTTTTCCGGCTGTTTCGAATATTTATCGCACGGATTCGGTACCTACAGTTGATCTGAAGTATTTGGGCGATTTACGGCCAATAAACAATAAAATAACAACACGCTGAGATACCTTTCGATAATTCTCGTGCCTAGACAGTGGGGAAGAACCTCAAATTTTAATCAGAATATGATGAATTTAGTGATAGATAATACAATGAAAAGAGTTGAAATATTTAAAACAAATGTCTGCAAATACAAAGATGCAAAACAAATCATTACGACGTTTCTGGGGCTGTTCGCCACGTATAAAATTAACTTTGATCTTGATGACGAAGAAAATATTTTAAGAATTGAGTCTACTTATTCGGATATTGATGTCCATCACATTATGAAACTGATGTTTGACTGGGGATACGAATGTGAGCGGATAGCATAATGCTTACATGGCTGAAAGGACTCACATAGTACCCGTGGGAAATACTAAAAATTGTTTTTTTTATTGATTTTTACACTTACTTTCGAGGTTATTATGGGTTATCGCTACAGCATATCCTTTCAATCAGGATCTGCTTTGTGAAATCAGGTATGTTTTTAATATAGCATTCGAATATGACGCGTATAATTTTTGTTCTTTTAACCATACTCATTTGCCATTATGGTGCTGTTGGACAGGCCGAACGCCGTGATTTGACCATCGGTAAATCAATTGTCCTCCATTCTCATATTTTAAATGAAGACCGTAAAATCAATATTTATCTTCCGAATAATTATGTCGAAAATGATACATTGACCTATCCGGTCGTCTATGTCCTCGACGGTGGTATGGATGAAGACTTTTTTCATATCGTCGGGATTGTTCGTTTTGATACACAACCTTGGATAGCACGTTTTCCGAACAGTATTGTGGTAGGTATTGAGGGCAATACCCGAAGACGTGATTTTACATTCGCAGTTCCCAATATTGATTTTTTAGAGAAAGAAGGATTTCAAAAAGCCAGCTTTCCTGCATTCGGTGGATCGCAAAAGTATATCACATTCCTTAAAGATGAATTGCTGCCTTATATCGGTAAACACTATAAAACAAAAGCGGAAAGAACAGTAATCGGGGAGTCTTTGGCTGGACTTTTCTCAGCAGAACTCTTACTCAAACAACCTGATCTTTTTGATAATTACATTATCATTAGTCCCAGTTTATGGTGGGGGCAACAGGAATTGTTGAAAAATTCCGAGAAGCTGTTGGATGCTAACCTGAGAAAAAAGGTGCGGGTTTATCTTGGGGTTCCCAACAAAGAAGAAGATCTTAAAATGTATCAGGATGCCGAAGCATTTTATAATATCCTACGCAAGCATAAAAAGACGGCTATTATTTTTGACTATATGGCCGAAGAATTGCATTCAACCGTTATTCATCAGGCAGTTTACAATGCATTTAGGCAATTATATTCCAAAACAGCTTATTCGAAATAATCGTGTACAATTTGCGTTGAACTCTTTTGTGTGACGCATATCACGCGTTAATTGACTGCGCAATTGTTTGGACGATTTATACTTTATTTTGCTGATAAGCGCGATTGTTGAATAAACTCTTTTGGTGTTAAATTAAACGCTTTTATAAAGGCTTTCGTAAAATAGGATGCTGAACTAAATCCAACCAGGAACGCCACTTCATTGATGCGGTAATCTGATTCAATCAGTAATGTACAAGCGCGCTTTAGTCTGTAATTTCTTACATAGTCGCCAGGAGAGGTCCCGCTAATTGCCTTTAATTTTCGTTGAAAATTAGAACGGCTGATCTTAAAGATATCCACTAGCGACTCTACATTAAACTGTTCGTCCGATAGATGTTTTTCGATTTCAGCATTGAGCTGTGTTAAGAATACCTCATCGTGGGCATTTGTGGCCAAAGAAGAATAAGATGATAATGGTGAAGCATGGAAATTCTCCAATAGATATTTCCGGTTTTGTAGTAAGCTGCTGATTTGTGCTTTTAGAAAGGTCATCGAAAAAGGCTTTTCTATAAATACGTCGGCCCCGGATAGTAAGCCTTCAACTTTTGTTGCATTTTGTATTTTGGCAGATAGTAGAATAACAGGAATATGCGAATAATTAATGTCATTTTTTAAACGCTTTACAAATGTAATTCCGTCAATCTCTGGCATCATGATATCGGAGATCACAAGATGATAAACTTTATTGTCTAACATGGTCAGGGCCTTTGACGCACTATCAGCAATATCAATATGATACGATACGGCTAACGAATGGCTAATAAAAGCCGTAATGTCCGGATTATCGTCGACCACCAGGATCTGAGTGAGATTGTATTCCTGCTTGACAGGGGGTATGGGCAGTTCCTCCATGTTTAAATTAGCAACTTTCGGGCTTAGCTGAACATTGTTGATCTTAAAGATAAATCGGGTACCTCGGGGATGCATATCTTCAATTTTTATCTCTGCGCCCAGCCGATTTGTCAGATGTTTGACCAAGGACAGCCCGATGCCAGTTCCACTGCGGTCTTTATTTGTGCTCAGCTGATAAAAGGGATCAAATACAAGCTTTTTAAAGTCATCCGGTATTCCCGGACCATCATCCGAGACCGTAATCGTGAAAGAATTGTCTGCGTTTTTTTCCAGACCGATCGAGATATAGGAATAAGTGAATTTCGTCGCATTGGTAAGTAGGTTACTTACAATTTTCATGACAGCATCCAAATCGGTTTCGATAATCAGGTCATGATCCTGAGGAATTGATAAATCAAAGCGAACTTTGTTGCGGTGGATTGATTTTCTGAATCTATCGTAAAGATCTTCTACCAAATTTCGCAAATTGACAGGCTCCAGACTTAGCGGCTGTCCGTTTTCGTCCATTTTGCGAAAGTCAAGTAGCTGATTGATCAGTACGGTAAGACGCTCACAATTTTTCTCTATGATACGGAGATTATGCATGGTTTCTTTATCTGCATTTTCGTACAGGAGTATTTCTTCCAGGGGTGCCGTAATTAAGCTCAAAGGTGTACGAATCTCGTGCGCGATATTTGTGAAGAAATCAATTTTTGATCGGAAGGATTTTTGTTCCTGTTCAGACTGGAAAGCCATTAAATGACGAGCTTGTTTACGCTTGTTCGCCATAATATAATACCGTAAACAGACATAGCACAGTGCAATGAATAGGATCGCATAGGTTATTTTTGCAGGAATGGAGCGCCACAACGGTGGTAATATTTCAATTTGTACCACTGTGCCTTTTTCATTCCATAAACCATCATTATTAGATGCTTTTACGTGAAAAACATACGTTCCTGGCGAAAGGTTAACATAACTCACACTTTTCGTATTATCGGCTAAAGCCCACTCTCCATCAGCCCCCTCCAGCTTATAGGCATATTGATTCTTGGAAGGTGACGCAAAACTCAAGCTCACAAAGGAGATATTGAATGAAGAAAATTGGTGGGTTAGTACGATCTTTTCATTCTTGTTCAATTGAATCTGAATGTCTTTTTCTAAGTTAGGATTATGCTTGTTCAGTAATTGTATCTGCGTAATGAAAACATTTGGTACAGTTTGATTTTTAACAGCGCTAATTTCATCGGGATAGAAACTTGTAAATCCGTTGATCCCACCAAAATAAAACCGCCCATCTTTGGCTTTGAAAGATGCTTTGAAATTAAACTGGTTGGTTGAGAATCCATTCTCTGTTGTATAGAGTTTGTAATTTTGGGGATTGTCCGGGTGAAAACAGATAATGCCTTTGTTGCTGCTGAGCCAAAGGTTACCCAAGGCGTCATCGAGTATGCCGTAAATCACATTGTTGGGCAATCCTTGGGCTTGCCCGATATTTCGAAAGCGATCCTTCGCCTTATCATAAATAAATATTCCTTTTCCTTCACTCGAAAATAATAACCGATGTTGGCTATCAACATAAATACTGGTTAGTTTGCTGGACGAAATGGGATCATTTGGCCGGATCGAGCTATAATGAATCCAGGCCTGCTTGCGTAGGTCAAATTTTATGGGGCCTGATTGGTACGAGGCGAGCCAGATATTACCTTCATCATCTTCTTTGATGTCATAGATAAACTGGGTGACTTCAGGGATACGGACAAATTTCTTTTTTTGCTGATCATAGCGACTGAGCCCGGCGGGAGTTCCTATCAGAAGATCCCCGTTTTTTGTTTTAAACAACGAAAAGATACAATCATCGTTAATTGTTTCCGGGTTGTTGGCATCATGTCTGAAATTTTGACGTTGACCAGTTGCTAGATTGTAACGATCGAGTCCACGGGAAAAAGTCCCGATCCAAAGATGATCGCCATCCAAAAGCAGGGCATGGGTATTATGGTAAGAAGCTTTTATCGGTTGCGAAATTTGTTTCTTTTTTTTGTCATAGTAGTTGATGCCACCATCTTCCGTTGCGATCCAAAGGTTGCCCTTGGTATCTTCACAAAACTGACTGACAGCTTTTCCGGACAGAAATCCGGGAAGAATATCCGGGAAAAAAGTCTCTACGGAAAGTAATGCTGTATTGAGATAATTAATTCCACCAAAGTAGGTGCCGATCCAAATGGCATTTTCGCGATCCCTCGCAATGGAGTAGACATTCTGGTCACTTAGACCATGTTTGTAATAGGGTACGTCTAATCTTTCGGATGCCCCCGTTTCGGTGTGAAACAGGAAGAGCCCGTCATCTGAACCAACGAGAAGCTGGTTTTCGCGAAATTCTTGCAGGGCACGGATATGCGTGACATAAGGATGTCTGGTATTGTTAAGAAAGCGACTGAATTCGTTGGACTGTTTGTTATAACGAATCAAGCCTTGTGACCAGGTACCTAACCATAGGTCTCCTTTAGGGTCTTCCCACATCGAAAGAATTTCAAATTGAGAATCTCCAACTTCGCTGAATAGCGGGGCGACGATGTCAAAATGTGCCTGTTGGTTGTTGAAACGAAGGAGTCCGAGACGTGTGGCTGCCCAAATAACGCCGGAACGATCCTGTAGAATGGCCCAGGCTGCATTTTGCCCCAATGTGGCTCCATTCAGTTGTATCTGCGCAACTTTATTTGTACTTGGATTATATTTCCAGATGCCTTGCGACATTGTTGCAATCCAAAGACTTCCTTGTCGGTCGACATGAAGGGCATTGATCGCTGAGTTAAACGTTCCTTTGCCGCTTATGCTAAGCTCAATCTTTTGAAAGGATGCTGTAATCTTGTCCATAATATACAAACCGTCATCGGTTCCGATATACAAGTGACTCGGCGATTTCTCAGCGATACTTCGGACAAAATTATTCCCCAGTGACTGTTTTTTTTCTGGTTGGTAATGGTAATTTTTGAAACTATTTCCATCGTATCGATTCAATCCATCTTTTGTCCCGAACCACATAAATCCTTGCCGGTCCTGGACAATGCAATAGATCGTATTTTCAGAAAGACCGTCTTCCACTTGCAACTTTCTAAAATGAAAATTTGAATAACGTTGTGCCTGGCACGTGACCGAGCAGGCCAGATACAAAAAAACAATGCCAAAAATGAGCGCCCCTTTCATATCAACTAAAATAAAACTAATAAATGATTCTGTCGATACGGCTGATAAGCGATAAATGGTAATTGTCGGTTAAAAGATGTACAAATTGGTCAAAAAGAAGGAATGACTTATTTTTACCATTTTTTGGGTCATATCTGCTATTTTGTTTCTGTAACGCCTGTTACATTTGAAATAGGTTTAAAGATAGAATCCGGCCATGGATTCTTGTCTTTGCCCAATTATAAATAACCAGTTTTATACGCTAATAAATCAAATTATGAAGGGAAAATTTTTCATTCTTTTCTTGTGCCTGCTGTCCTTTGCGGTAAAGTCACAAACAAGTAGCCTTCAAGGGAGGGTATCGAGTGAAGCGGGTCGGCCATTGCCGGGTGTAACCGTTACCATAAAAGCATCAGGAACGGCAAAGACGACGGACGAAAATGGCCGGTATACAATTGCTGCCGGCAGTGGGCAGGAGCTGATCTTCTCTTTGATCGGTTTTCATTCCAAAACAATTTTATTTAACGGTGCGGCGACCTTAGATGTCACACTTCAGGAAGACAATGAAGACCTGGAAGAAGTCGTTGTGATTGGGTATCAGACGATCAAAAAATCTGACCTGACGGGTGCTGTTTCGGTCTTTAATCCAAAGGAGATGAAAAATACCACGGTAACAGGGACTGTAGGGGATGCCTTGGCGACTTTACCCGGGCTCAGTGTGCGCACGGCAGGCAATCCGGGGGCAGAAGGTAAGGTTGAGATCCGTGGTACCGGGACATTTGGGTCAAGCACTCCTTTATATGTCGTTGACGGGGTTGTATCGGGAGCAAACCGGGATTTTAATTTCAATGATATTGAGAGTATCCAGGTGCTGAAAGATGCCTCCGCAGCCGCAATATATGGTTCCAGGGCTGGGAATGGTGTTATCATCATAACAACCAAACAGGGGAAAGAGGGGCAGATGAAAATCGAACTTTCCTCCCGGGCCACTGCACAATGGCTGCCACGTTACAACTTAGCCGACCGAAATCTATGGCTGAGCTTGAATGATCTGGCATTTAGCAATGGCAATAGGCAATCGGCCAACCATTTCGAGGGCAATACCGATTGGCAGGAAGAGGTATTCAAAACAGGATGGCTGCAGGATCAACAGATAGCTTTCTCAGGTGGAAGTAAAGAAAGCCGTTATTATATTTCGGGTAATTATCAGTCCAATACGGGTACCACGATCGGAACATCCAGTAAACGTTTTACGCTACGTTCCAATATGTCTACTTCACGCAACTTTGGAGAGCATGTCAAATTAAGTATCGGAGAAAATATTGTGCTGAGTAATTTTAATGTGCATGAACTCAATACCAATCCCATTGTCGATGTTTATCGTATGCTGCCAACCATTCCAATCTACGATGAGAATAACACCGCCAAAGGAGGATATGGTATTGGCGATGGGAATCGGGATGTTACTTTTGGAACCAATCCTTTCGCCAAAGAAGATTTTGAGCAAACGGAAAATGGTAACCTGCGGACCAGAGGAAATGTATTTACCGAATTGGAACTGTTCAAGTCATTCAAATACCGTTTTAATTTTGGCTTTGACCTGAGCAATGATCGCCACATGTATCTCCGAAAGGAAGGTTTCTGGACTTACAACCAGCCTTATGATCCATCCTCCTTAAATAAAAACCAGGCACAGTACCGGGGGTTGGTGTATGACAATACCTTAGAATATGCGAAGAAGTTTGATAAGCATGACGTTTCAGCCGTTGCAGGTATCAGTTACCAAACGTCCAACTATGAACAACTTTGGGGAACCAAAAATAATGTCCTTATGTCAGGTAAGAATTACTTTACCAACCTGGATGCTGCCCTGGACAATCCCAAGACTGGAAATTATCAAGATCTCGAAAAGTTATTTTCCGTCTTTGGCCGGGTTAATTATACTTATGATGATAAGTATCTATTCAGTTTTACCATGCGCCGCGACGAATCATCCAAGTTTAATCCGGATTATCGAGTGGGCTATTTTCCATCTGTCTCCGGAGGCTGGCGTATCAGTAAAGAAGGTTTCTTTCAAGTGCCTTGGATCAATGATTTAAAGCTGCGCGCCAACTACGGTGTTTTGGGGACTTCCAATATCGGCGTTTGGGACTGGGTTTCTTTCATCAATGTTTTTCCGCAGGCAGCTTTTGGTATTGATCAGACGGTCCAAAACGGGATGACCCAGGTCAAACTGGCCAATACCGATCTCAAATGGGAGAAGGTCGCGCAGTTGAATGCCGGATTTGATGCCCAGTTATTCTCCCATAAGCTCAATCTATCCGTGGATTATTTTATCAAAGAAACCAAAGATGTATTGACACCGATGCAGATCTTGATGGCAACAGGTAACAACGGCGGAAATCCTTACGTGAATGCTGCCTCACTGCGCAATACAGGTGTCGAACTTGCAACGCAATGGCGTGATAATATTGGTGAGTTCGGTTATCAGATCGGCGTCAATGCATCCTATATCAAGAATAAGATTCTCAAATTAGGATATGACAAAAAGGAGTTTACACAATGGGACACAAAATCCAAAGTTGGTAGCTCCATTGGTAATTGGTACCTGATCAAAACGGATGGTCTTTTCCGTTCAGATGAAGAAGTACAGGCGTATAAAAATAGCCAAGGGCAATTGATTCAGCCGAATGCCAAACCGGGCGATGTAAAATATATAGACTTTAACGATGATGGACAGATCACGGATGCCGATCGGCAGTATCTGGGACGGAGTATACCATTATATCAACTGGGGATGAATCTAGGCCTAGAGTACAAAGGCTTCGATTTGCAGGTGCAACTGACAGGTGCATTTGGCTTCAAATCCTTTAATGGGCCACGAAGTGCGTATGACCGTTTTGACGACAATTCAAACTACCGCGCCGATTATGATCCTTGGACTCCAGAAAATCCCAATGCCAAAGACCCGCGTCCAGTTTATGCGGATTCCCGAAATGTTCGCGGCGATCAGGACCGTTGGTTAGAGAATGGAAATTATGTTAAGATCAGACAGCTCGCATTGGGGTATAATCTGCCGCGTACGCTGCTAGGAAAAACCTTGAATCAGGTACGGTTTTATGTCAACGCACAGAACCTGATCACCTTTACCTCCTATCGTGGACTGGATCCAGAGTTTTTGAATGGCAATATTTGGGATCGAAGCTATGATGGCGGCGCATTTCCCAATGCCAAAGGTTTCACTTTTGGCGCCCAAATTACTTTTTAACCTAATCGTTGAACGCAATGAAAAAGCTACTCTATATTTTATTGGCAGCGGGCCTGATGCAAGCCTGCAAAGTGGATGTGGAAAATCCCAATACCATTACTGTAAAAACCTATTGGAAAACCGAAGAGGATGCGGTACGTGGGGTCAACGCAGTGTACAATATGTTCTATAAACCAGGTACCTTTAGCCGCTGGATGTGGTTTCGTTTGGATCTAACCTCAGATGAAGGATTTAGCCAAAGTCCTTGGGCCGAACTCAAAGAATGGACACAGTTTCGGTACAATAACTATAATTTCTGGGAAGGAAATGGCTGGACCTATCGCGATTGCTATGAGGCCATTTTCCGAGCAAATCAAGTGTTGCATTATACCCCGGATATTACATTTGCCAATCCAGCTGATCAGGGACCGATCCTCGGGCAAGCGTATTTCTTGCGGGGGTTATATTACTACTACCTTGCGCTATTATGGGGTGGTACCAATCCCAGTCTTCCAATTGTATTGGAACCTTCAACTCCGGGAATTCAACCGGAGGGACATACTGAAGCGGAAGTTTATGCGCAGGCAATCGCCGACTTTAGTAAAGCCGAAAGCTTACTGCCCGAAGCATGGGGTGGTTCTGAAAAAGGAAGGGCAACCAAGGGCGCGGCACTTGCTTTTCGGGCAAAATCATATATGCAGCTGCACCAATGGAATGAAGCAAAGGCAGATTTGGCCTGGCTGGTAATAGGGGCTGGAAAGGGCTATTATAATTTGACGAGCAATTATTTTGATAATTTCGATAAAGCGAAAGAGAATAATGAGGAATCTGTTTTTGAGATCCAATATTCAGACGCCAATCCCTCTCCTGCGGGCGATGGCGATTTAGACGTTGGTCCCAATTTAGGCTTGAACCGTGGACAATTTTTTGCCCCTCCCGGCATTGGGTGGACAGATGGAGAACTTCGTCCCTGGTTAGTTGATGCATTTAAGAAAGAGAAAAATATAGCCAATGAATTTGATATACGTTTGCGGTATACGGCATTTTATAATGGTATGCAGAACGATTTTCCAAATAATAACAAAATCTATCGATTGACAAGTGATGCCACCCAGTGGAGCAATTGGCCTGGACGTGTCTTTTTTAGAAAATATGGGTCAGATTATTTCCGTGATTTTGATGACTATTACAACCCAACAAATGTGCGGATAATTCGTTTTTCCGATGTATTGTTAATGTATGCAGAATGTATTGCGGCCTCAAATGGTTCACTGACGGAGGCCGTCGCGCTTGTTGATCGTGTCCGTGAACGGGTAAATATGCCAAAATTAGCCTTGAATTATCCTGGCGCAACTACCGATAAAAACGCATTTCTGAAAAGATTGCAGACCGAAAGGGTATTGGAACTGGCTACAGAAGGACATCGCTGGGCAGATCTAAAACGTTGGGGGATGGTAGACTCACAAGAAGGACTTGCCGAATTGAAACAAAGGGATGCCGACTTTACTAATTTTACCTTGGGGAAACATCGTTCATTACCGATTCCCTCAGATGAGGTCAACAATAATCCAAATGTAAAGCAAAACCCAAATTATTAATGGCTTGGCCATATAAACTTTATAGGAAATGAAAAAACTAATTTATATCTGTTTACTGTTGCTATTTTCACTTTATAGCTTCAGCTGCTCAAAATCTGAAAAGAGTGATTTTGTATTCGAGCCAGCCGTGCCACTGGGTGATCCATTTATTCTTTTATATGAAGGTACCTATTACGCTTACGGTACAAATGCCGAAAACGGTATCGAGGTATATACTTCGGATGATCTTCGTTATTGGAGTAAATCAAATGCGCTGGCACTGAAAGGTGAGGATTCTTGGGGTGGACGTTGGTTTTGGGCGCCCGAAATCTACTATATCAAGGATAAAAAGAAGTTCTATATGTATTACAGCGCCAATGAACATATTTGTGTCGCGACATCAGATTCACCTTTGGGACCATTTGTTCAAGAGCCAAAAACACCAATGCTAGCAAGTGAAAAGGCAATTGACAATAGTCTATTTATCGACAATGATGGTACAGCCTATCTCTATTTTGTCCGTTTTAACAATGGATCCGCAGTTTGGTCGGCGCAACTCGATGCTGACCTAAAAACGATTAACAGCAGCAGCCTGAAGCAGCACCTTGTGGTATCACAGGAGTGGGAAAAAGTGTGGGGGCTGGTTAATGAAGGTCCATTTGTCATTAAACATAATAACTTGTATTACATGACCTATTCGGCGAATAGTTATGAAAGTCAGCGCTACGGTATTGGTCTGGCGACGGCAAGTTCCCCCACGGGGCCATGGACAAAATATGCCGGCAACCCAATTCTGCAGCTGCCTGCGGATTTGGTCGGTGTGGGCCATAATGCACTTTTTCTGGATAAGGAAAAGAAACTCAAAATCGTTTTCCACGCGCATCATAGCAAAGATAGTATTCATCCACGGGCGATGTATATTGCAGATGTTACCTGGACAACGGATGCGGTTCCCCTCATGAAGATATCCGCCGAAATTATCCGACCGACAATAAAAAGAAAATAAACCAGCAAAATATATATAGCCAGAAATGGGTACTCAAAAACAATTATTCGAATGAAAAAACACTTTTTAATTTCCTTATTACTTGCAGCAAACTCGTTTGCCTTGAGCGCGCAGGAGATGAGCCAAGCGATCCTGTTAAAGTCGCCCGGCAATCCGGCCCAGCGCTTTGAACTACTCGACAAAGGTGGGCAGACATTGGAGTCCACGGCGACCCTGCCTGTGGATGTGACGCAGACTGTCGTCAAAAATGAGGGGAAAACTATTGTTAAGATAGTTTTGACCGCCAAAGAACCTGTGTACTTTAATTTTGAAAAGACATTTAAAATTAAAAAATATACACATGCCGAAAGCGAGTTTCTGATGCCAGGTTTTTGGTATCATAAAAATATGCGTTCACCGCAGGAGGCGCCTTCATTTAAAACCAGCGATAGCTGGCAGGTGCGGGAAGATCGGCTTAGCACACCTTTGACTGGTGTTTTCAATGCGGCTTCCAATACGTATTATACCGTTATCAGATTAGATAAAATAAATCAAGATGCCTTGACCACACACTCAAGTGGGGAGGTCATTTTAAGTGGCAAGACTGATCTTGGATTTACCGGATTTAAAAATGCGGATGGTGCCTCCGCTCTGGTCTTTGGCTTTCCTTATCACGAAGCCCCCAAGACTTATCTCCGAAAATTGACACTGGCTCCCGAGGTCGTTGCCTTTGAAAAACTTGAAAAGGGTGAAACAAGACAGCTTTCTTGGGAGATCAGTGAAGGTCAGGCCGATAATTATGGTGATTTTGTGTCCAAAGTGTGGAACTACTCGTACGACAGACAGCAGCCATCGACACTTCCGACAGTTTATACTCCGGAACAAGCCAAAGGTATTTTGGCAAACTTCTTTAAGAACAGTTATGTAGGGGACAAAGAACTAAAATACTATTCTGGTGTACATATGCGGACAGATGACTGCAACAATACCGGATCGGCGGAAGTGGGATTTGTGGGACGGGTATTGCTCAATGCATACAATGCGCTTGAATTTGGAGAAATTCATGGACAGACTCAATTGGTCAGTAATGCTAAGGCAATATTTGACAGCTACCTACAGCATGGATTTACCGATAACGGATTTTTCAGAGAGTTCGTTGATTTTACACACAACAGTGAAACAAAAGAGTTTAGTATTCGGAGACAGTCCGAGGGGATCTTCGCGATGCTAAATTATCTCAGCTACGAAAAGAAAAGGGGGAGAAAGCACCCTGAATGGGAACAGCGCATTAAAAAATTACTTGGCAACTTTTCTCAACTCCAACAGGCGGATGGGAGCTTTCCCCGTAAATTTGATGATCAGCTTCTGGTGAAGGACGGCAGCGGCGGTAGTACACCTTCAGCGACAGTGCCACTCGTTATGGCTTCCGTCTATTTTAAACAGGGCGAATATCTTCAACTGGCACAAAAATCCGCAAAATATTTAGAACAGGAGATCATTTCTAAATCGGATTACTTTTCGTCCACCTTGGATGCGAATTGTGAAGATAAGGAAGCATCTTTATATGCTTCTACAGCAATGTATTACTTGACGCAGGTAAGTAAAGGAAAAGAGCGGCAACATTATTTGGAGCAGTGCAAGAAAGCAGCTTACTTTTGTCTCACTTGGTACTATACTTGGGACGTGCCTTTTGCCGCCGGACAAATGCTGGGCGATGTTGGTTTTAAATCCCGAGGCTGGGGAAATGTCTCCGTAGAGAATAATCATGTGGATGTTTTCATCTTTGAATTCGCCACTGTTCTTGATTGGCTTGCCAATGAAACCAAGGAGCAAAGACTCGCGGCTTTTTCAAGTGTGATTAAGAGCTCTATGTTACAGCTGATGCCAGTTAAAGATCATCTTTTCAATATCGCTAAAATAGGTTATTATCCCGAAGTCGTACAGCATACAAATTGGGATTATGGCAAAAATGGAAAAGGATTTTACAATGATATTTTTGCTCCCGGTTGGACCGTTGCTTCCCTCTGGGAGCTGTTGAGCCCATCTAGAACGGAAGAATTTCTGGCAACAGCGCGGAAATAGTATGTGTTTTTTATATTGGCGCCACATCGGTACGTGTGGTGCCAATTTTTATTGTGCATTTAACTAAGTTAATAGATTATTGTTATTTGAAATGTATTGACAAGTACCCTGTCAATTATTCCATTCTTCTCTTAATATTGACATGATTAATTTATCATGGAATTTATTATCTCTATAGCATGCCTGGCGCATCTTTCCTTCCAATTTGAAACCTGCGTTTGTATACGCTTTGACCGCAGCATAATTGGGCTCAGAAACAGTAAGCATAATGCGGTTGAGATTCAGTTCTTTAAATCCAATGTCAACAATCAGTTTCGTTACCTGTGAGCCTGCACCTTTCCCCCATTGATTACGGTCTCCTATAAAAATGAAATATTCACCAAGTTTGTTTGACAGCGAGATATTGCAGATTCCAGCATAGCCAATAAGTATGTTTGAATTACCGAGATAAATACCCCTATTATAATTTTTCGAATCGTTGACGACTGAGGTAAACCATTTATCGATAGCCTCTTTTGTATTTAAAGATTGAAACAAAGAAAGCGAGTATTTAATAGCCACCGGATCGTTTAGCCACCTATAAAATGGCGTAACATCATGGATTGATAGGGGTTTCAGAAATATCGATATGTCCATCTATTTGATACTCTTTATTGCGTTAATAATTAGCTATTTAATTTCTTAATATCATTTTTTTAATGTAAAAGGAATTTCGATTTTTTACAATAGAAATTAGTATCCATATGTTTAAAAATAATAAAATATTTTAATTCTTCTCAAAATTGATTGAATTGTGGCGATTAGCTGTTTTGTACGGTATTCACTTTCTGTAGTTTCCACATATATAGAATGATAAGGGTCAGTAAAATTGAAAAGATAAAGTACCGCCACGCCAACCCGTTTTGCGTTGTTACTTTCCCGATTATTGCAATAATAAAGTTGGATAGCGATGTTACAATATATACCATTCCACCCATTAAACCGCCAGCAGTACCGGCATGTTTTGGGAAAAACAACATACTATTGGTAAAAAAGCTTGTAAATAAAACACCTGAAATTGTATGAATTAAAAATGCAAAACCTACCATGATATATAAATTCTGTTGAAACATACCGACAGCCATTAAAGCAATAATAAAGGATGCCTGCAATAGGGCAGGAACGATCACTCGGGGAACAAAGCCAAGATTCATCCGTTTTTTTGTGATAAACCCACCGATCATCCAGGAAAAACCAAGTAGCAATGTGCAATAACCAATCGTCACGGATGAAAAATGAAAAGTATTTTCGATAATAAAAGGTCCTGCCATATTGAACAGCATTACCATGGAATAACTAAATCCAAGTACCAAAATCCCTAATATAAAGAGTTTGTTTTGCAACATCATTTTATAAAGGTTCAGGTTGTCTCTTAGGTTGATCTTTTTCTTTTGGGCAATACTTTCTCCACTATAAAGGATTTCAAATAACAATAAGCCACAGGCGTAAAAAGCAAGAAAATAGAAGTTGGCTTGCCAATTAAATATTTTTTCCAGATAGCCTCCTAGAAAGGGGGCTAGTATCGGGCCGCAGGACCAAACAATTGTAAAATAACTTAGGTAATTCTTCAATCGCTCACCGGTATACAAATCGACGAAAAGTGCACGTGTGGCGACCACCAGAATAGATATGGCCATGCCTTGGACAACCCTTAACAAGCAGATAAATACAGTATTGTCTGTCTGTGCGATCAATAGATTACTTAATATCAACAGCGTTAAGGCCAGAAGCTTGGGACGATACCGGCCGATACTGTCAAGTATGTTACCTATAAATAACTGGGAGATGCCATAACTCAATAGGTAGCTGGTCAATGTCAATTGAACATCCCGTTCGTGAACATGTAAACTTTTAGCCATTGCCGGAAACGAAGGCAGATAGATATCCGTTACAAATCCGGAAAGGGGCATGGATATAAACGCCATGAACGTGACTAGCTTGATGCGTTGCGCAGGTGCTTCTCTCAACATTATTCTGTTCTTTTTTGTTAAACAAAACTAGAGACTTTTTTGATACCTCTGGTACTACCTGACAAAGTAAAAATTACGAAAATCAAATATCATTTGTTTTTCTGTCGAAATTTAAGGGGGGATGTTCCTGCATTTTTCTTAAAGAAATTGTTGAAATGAGTTGGTTCTTCAAACCCCAGCGTATAACCGATCTCAGCGACATTCCAATCGGTGTAGATTAAAAGGTTTTTTGCTTCTTC
>Ga0308158_10001440_pt1 | contig 25785 bp, 19 predicted proteins | sample PhyBR2_FD_201038 | JGI IMG/M metagenome (GOLD analysis project Ga0308158, IMG submission 201038) | Phyllosphere microbial communities from UC Gill Tract Community Farm, Albany, California, United States - DLSLB.R2 | ecosystem: Host-associated > Plants > Phyllosphere > Unclassified | place: USA... | reverse complement strand
CCGGAGCTTACTACTGTCTAAAAATTGTAATTTTATTTTTTATTAATCCTGTATCACTTTTTCAGGACTAGACAAGATATTTTTTTCTAAAAGGGAAATATCCCGATAAGACTTTAATTATAAATTGATTATATTTAAAACTCTAAAAAAAACCACATATCAAATCTATTAATCAACCTTAATTTAAAAACCAAAATTTTATGGAAGTTACACGAAGAAAATTTTTAACATCTATAAGCATGCTTGCGGCTTATACAGCATTTCCTCTTAGTTCTTTTGATTTTGACACTACTAAAAAACTTCGAATTGTTCTTGTAGGAACAGGAATCAGAGGGACTAGTTTTTGGGGCAAAAGATTAATTCAGGAATATTCAGATATACTTGAATTTGTTGGCCTCAGCGATATCAATCCCGGAAGATTGGAATATGCTAAAAAATTTATGGGAGTCAATTGTCCTACATTCGTAAATTTTGATGAAATGTTGCAAAAAACAAAACCCGATTTGATTATTGTTACTACAAAAGATTCAACCCATCATCAATTCATCATCAAGGGATTGAATTCCGGCTATGATGTACTTACCGAAAAACCACTTACCACCGACGAAAATAAATGTCAGGAGATTTTAAATGCCGAAAAAAAATCAGGCAAAAATTTAATTGTTGGCTTTAATTACCGCTGGAGCCCTTATAGCACTAAAATAAAAGAACTGTTAGCCAAAAACACAATTGGAAAAATTACTTCTGTTGATTTTCATTGGTATTTAAACACCTATCATGGTGCCTCTTACTTTAGAAGATGGCATGGTCAAAAAGAAAATGGAGGCTCACTTTGGGTACACAAAGCTACCCATCATTTTGATTTGCTGAATTGGTGGCTTGACTCTGATCCTGTAGAAGTTTTTGCCTTGGGCGATTTGGAACATTATGGAAAAAACAATCCTTTCAGAGGTAAAAACTGTAGAAGTTGCGAGCACAAAACAACTTGTAACTACTATTATGACATCACTAAAGACCAGCAATCCATGGATTTGTATGTAGCCAATGAAAAATACGATGGTTACATCCGGGACAACTGTCTTTTCAGAGAAGAGATTGATATTTACGATAAAATGTCAGCTCAAATAAAATATGCTAACAATGCTACTGTGAACTATTCACTTACCACCTACTCCCCTTTTGAAGGCTGGAGATTGGCTTTTAACGGTACCGAAGGACGCATTGAAGCTTCTTTGGATATTCCGTATGATAAAAAAACAAAGGTGGATCAGGCTGAAATGCACGCCAAAGAAATGGAACAATCTGCCTTGGAAGAAGCAGATTACGAAACAATCATAGTACATAAACTTTGGAAAGATTTTGAAAAAGTAACTGTTCCAACCGAAAAAGGCGGACATGGCGGTGGCGATCAACGCCTGCATGACAAAATTTTCAAAACACCAAATACTGCTGATCCGTTTGAAAGATCTGCCGGAAGCAGGGATGGCGCTATGTCGGTTTTAATTGGTATCGCGGCCCGAAATAGTATTGAATCAGGAAATCCTATAAAAATAAAAGACTTAACCGATATAACACCAATGCCTAACAGAAATAAATAATTTTCTAAATCGTTCAATTTTAATAAATAACCCATTATTGGTATTTGCTTTTTAGCTTTACTTCCAATGGGTTATTTTTATCAATTATTTTCCACCAAATTCCATGATTAATTAACTTCGGCTCTTATTCCAATTTCTATACAACATGAAAAAAAACTTTATAACACTTTTCTTCATTCTGTCCATTCTGTTTTCCAATGCTCAAATAAGCCAACACAACTATAATGTACGTGATTTTGGTGCCAAAGGAGACGGCGTAACCAATGATCAGGTGGCTATACAAAAAGCAATAGCTGCCTGCAAAGAAAATGGAGGGACAGTTGTTTTAGAAAAAGGTATTTTCCTAACCGGACAATTGTTATTAGTAGATAATTTGACCTTGAAAATTGATTCAACAGCAACTATTTTAGCAATAAAATCAGATGATGAAAAGGATTATCCGCATCATCTTATTGACACCAAATACCCTAACAGAATGCTACAGGATTGTCAAAGAAGATTAATTTATGGAAACAAAGTACATAATGTTACCATAACCGGAGGAGGAACAATTAACGGGCAGGGCGATTACGAACCCTGGATGCATGTCAAAGAAATTGGTACCGAAAAAGACCGCCCTTCTATTCTGGCGTTTGTAGGCTGCAATGCTATTACAGTTTCCAATATAAGCCTTATTAAACCCGCTTGCTGGACTCAGGTTTATATCGAATCGGATAATATTACTATTCAAAAAATTAAAGTAAACACAGGACAACTAACACCTAATCGTGATGGAATAGACATTGTTGACTGCCATAATGTACTTATTGAAGATAGTTTTATCCAATCAGAAGATGATGGAATTTGTTTTAAAAGCGGTAGCGAATACGGTTGCAAAGATATTGTTGTTAGACGTTGCCTATTAGACAAACTAAATGTCAAAGCCGGCAATTGCTTTAAATTAGGAACGGATGGTTTAGGAAGCTTTATGAATTTTGATGTTTCCGAATTGATGTTACAAAATGCGTATCAAAATTCTGCTTTCTGTATAGAATCTATGGATGGAGCTGTCATTGACAATTTAAATTTTCGTGATTGCCTAATTTCAAACTGTGGACAGGCTATCTTCATACTTTTAGCCGATAGAAAAAGAACCGTTCCTAACCGACAAACCCGTATTGGAACTATTTCAAACATCTATTTTAAAAATATTGTTGGAACTGATTTCACCCAACAATATCCTTCGATTATTACCGGAATAAAAGGACATAATATCCAGAATGTAACTTTTGAAAATCTAAATTTCGAATTAAAAGGAGGAATTCAAACAACCGATCAAACCGTTATGGAATATGATGGAAAATATCCTGAAGGAAGTTATTTTGGAAACACCAATGCTTTTGGTTTCTTCATTAGACATACAGACACTGTTACTTTTAAAAATTGTAAAATAACAACAAAATTATCGGATAAAAGGCCTTGGCTTATCAAAGAGGATACTAAAAATGTTTATCAACTAAATTAGCCGTATAATTAGATTTTCAAAAAAATATTTAAGTACTTTGAAGCACTTATAAACAAAAAAACATGGAAGTAACTAAAAGCACCGAAGGATTTGAAGCTATCAATCCCAATGGCTCATTAATGCGCAAAGTGATTCACTTAGACCATTTGATGATGACTATTTTTGAATTTCACAACGGGCCAATGGAAACACCCGATCCGCCCCATCAACACGTTCATGAGCAAATTACCTATGTGGCTTCGGGTTCGTTGAAATTATTTGTAGAAGACCGGGAATACCTTTTAAACGAAGGCGATGTTTATAAAATTGAATCTAATCTGAATCATAGCATTCAAACCCTCACAGAATATGTAAAACTGGTGGATAGTTTTACTCCTTTGCGTGAAGAATTTTTATAAAGCCAAATTTTCAAATAAAATAATAATCCTTATGAATACTTTTTATCGTTTACTAATAATCACTTTATTTTTTGTTTCACAAAATAATAACGCTCAAAAACGCATTGCTCTTTTTAATCAAAAAGATTTAAAAGGCTGGTATGCCTTTGGCGAAGAAGCCGGAAAACACAACAATGCCGCCGATCTTTTTTCGGTAGCAAACAAAATGATTCGCATGTATGGACCAAAGGCGGGTTATCTAATGTCAGAACAGTCTTTTCGTAATTTCGAACTTACAGTAGAATACCGCTGGAATACCGATGCTAATGCTATTCGAAAAAACAACAGCAAAAACAGTGGTGTAATGTACCTTGTTCCGTCTGAAACTCCCGATGTTTTATGGCCAAAAGGCATTCAGTTTCAAATAAAAGAAGGAGCTACCGGGGATTTCGTTTTTCTTCAGGAAGTAACCTTAAACATCAATGGGACTAAAATAACACCGGGAAAAAGTGTGGTCAGCAAACGTTTTGCAGATGCTGAAAAACCGATTGGAGAATGGAATAAACTAATTATTACTTCAAAAAATGGTGCAATCACTCAAAAACTAAACGGAAAATTAGTAAATGAAGGCATCGAATCTTCAGTTACCGAAGGCAGAGTTTTATTGCAATACGAAGGTTTCCCGATTGACTTTAGAAAAGTGTGCATTAAAAAAAACAAATAAAATCCTCTTTTTTAATTAGCCGCAAATTTCACATATTAACACAAGCAGATTTGCGTTAATTTGCGAAATTTGCGGTTTACTTTTTTAAATTCTATGTGGTTTCAAATTAAAGCTTACTTAAAATTCCTTTGGTATTCTAAGAACGAACATGCGGTGCATTCCCCTTTTGTATTCAGTTTGATTACCAAATGTTTTTATGACAAAAAATCAAAACCCGAATACGCTATTTTACAGGAATACCGCAACACACTTTTAGAAAATAAAAATTCGATTGAAGTCACCGACTTTGGTGCAGGTTCCAGAGTTTTTAAATCAAATAAAAGAGTCGTTGCCCAAATTGCCGAAACAGCAGGAATTTCACCTAAACGCGCCCGCTTATTGTATCGAATTGTCAATTATTTTCAACCGTCAAGCATTTTAGAATTAGGAACTTCCCTTGGATTAGCCACTTCAGCCTTGGCTCTTGGAAATAAAAATGCCCAAATAACAACTTTAGAAGGCTGCCCGAATACGGCAAATCAATGTCAATTGCAAAAATTCAATATCAATAATGTAGCATGCGTTGTAACTGAATTTTCAAAATATCTTAAAACTCTTAACTCACAACCCACAACTCACAACCTAATCTACTTCGACGGTAATCACTCCAAAGAAGCTACTCTGGACTATTTTGAGCTTTTATTACCTACCATCACTAACGATTCTGTTTGGATTTTTGACGATATTCATTGGTCGGTCGAAATGGAAACAGCCTGGGAAATGATAAAAAAACATCCAAAAGTCAGCGTAACAATCGATACTTTTCAATGGGGATTGGTTTTCTTTAGAAGAGAACAACCTAAAGAACATTTTATCATCAGAGTCTAAAAGTCATTTACAGCCTTTTCCCACTCTAAATCATAAGATTTTCACAATAATACCTACAAATTTATCAAGGATTGTTTAGCTTTGGTTTTGGAAAATAAATTCTAAATTGAAACCTTACAACTATGAGCAAACCATTAATTAAAATAACGAATATCAAACGGGATTTTGAACTGGGAAATGAAATTGTTTATGTATTAAAAGGCATTGATTTAGAAATTCACAAAGGCGAATATGTGGCTTTAATGGGACCCTCCGGTTCGGGAAAATCGACTCTGATGAATATTCTGGGTTGTTTAGACACTCCTACTTCAGGAACTTATATCCTAAACGGAAAAGATGTGAGCCAAATGGAAGATAACGAACTGGCCGAAATCCGTAACAAAGAAATTGGTTTTGTTTTCCAAACCTTCAACCTGCTACCACGAACTACTGCCTTAGACAATGTAGCATTGCCTATGATTTATGCCGGATATTCAAAACAGGAACGCAATAAAAGAGCTGTTGAAGTATTGGAACAGGTAAATCTTGCAGACAGAATGGATCACCAACCGAATCAGCTTTCCGGAGGACAACGCCAGCGTGTGGCTGTGGCCAGAGCTTTGGTCAATAAACCTTCCATAATTCTTGCCGATGAACCTACAGGAAATCTGGACAGTAAAACATCAGTAGAAATCATGAAACTTTTTAATGAGATTCATGCCAATGGAAATACCGTTATTTTAGTTACCCACGAAGAAGAAATTGCCGCTTATGCTCATCGGGTTATCCGACTAAGAGACGGATTGATTGAAAGTGACAGCTCTAAGTGATCAGTGTTCAGAAGACAGTAATCAGTCAGCAGATTTTAGAAATTAGAGGTTGGAACGCAGATTGAAGAAATGGGGGAAATATTCACAGATTTTAAAAAATTAATCTGCGGTAAAAAAACAGAAATTATGAAAACAGATGAAAATTATTTTAATTTTTCAAATTTATTAAATCTGTGTTCCTAAAAAATAATTTTAAAACTTAGTTTCTCAACAACTTAGAAACTTAGCAACTCAAAAAAAATGAAAATATATACTAAAACGGGAGATAAAGGAACCACAGCTCTTTTTGGAGGAACCAGAGTCCCTAAAGACCACATCCGCATTGAAAGCTACGGAACGGTGGATGAGTTAAATTCCTATATCGGACTCATTCGTGATCAGGAAATCAATACGCATTACAAAGAAATCCTAATCGAAATTCAAGACCGTCTTTTTACTGTTGGCGCAATTTTAGCCACTCCTGCCGAAAAAGAAATTTTGAAAAACGGCAAGGCCCGATTACAAAATTTAGGAATTATAGCAAGCGATATCGAATTATTAGAAAACGAAATCGATGCCATGGAAACACAACTTCCGCAAATGACTCATTTTGTTCTGCCTGGCGGACACCCTACTGTGTCACATTGTCATATAGCACGTTGTATTTGTCGTCGAGCCGAACGATTAACGGTGCATTTAAGTCATAATGAAGCTGTCGCAGAAATAGTTATTAGCTATTTAAACCGACTTTCTGACTATCTTTTTGTATTGGCACGAAAGTTGACCCTTGATTTGAACGCTGAAGAAGTGAAATGGATTCCGAGAAAGTAGTATTCAGTTTGCAGTGGTCAGTTTACAGGAAAAACTGAATACTGAACACCGAATACTGTTTACTGAAAAACACGTTCTTAATTTTTTTTAAAATAAATGATTTTTTACTTGTCTTTTTCAGTAAAAAATTTATTTTTGCACAAAACTAAATCGACAAAAGATGTATTGGACATTAGAACTAGCATCCTATCTTAGTGATGCCCCATGGCCTGCTAACAAAGACGAACTTATTGATTACGCTATACGTGCAGGAGCTCCATTAGAAGTAGTAGAAAATCTGCAATCTATTGAAGATGAAGGCGAAATATACGAGTCAATGGAAGAAATTTGGCCAGATTACCCTACTGACGAAGATTATCTTTGGAATGAGGATGAATATTAAAAAAAACTAAGAAAAAGTCTCAAAAGAGGCTTTTTTTTTGGTTCAGCATAGAGATAAAATTAAATTTAGAAATACCAACTTATTATGAGTTTCATAAACAGCATTATTAAAGCTTTTGTCGGAGACAAATCGGAGAAAGATGTAAAAGCTTTGCAACCTTATATCAATAAAATAAAATCTTTCGAAAGCCAGTTGGCTTCTTTATCTCATGACGAACTTAGAGAAAGAACCGCTTACTTTAAAGAAACTATCAAACAGGCTCGCTCTGTTGCCGACACTAAAATTGCTGCTTTGAAAGCTGAGGTGGAAACTATTGATGATATTGATAAAAGAGAAGATATCTATGTAGAGATTGACAATCTTGAAAAAGAAGCTTATACTATTTCGGAAAAAACCCTGATGGACATTCTTCCGGAAGCTTTTGCTGTGGTAAAAGAAACCGCCAGACGTTTCAAAGAAAATTCAGAAATCACTGTTACTGCAACAGCAAAAGACCGTGAATTTTCGGCTACAAAAAGCTACATCTCTATTGAAGGAGACAAGGCTATTTGGCAAAACAGATGGAACGCTGCCGGTAAAGACATTACCTGGGATATGATTCACTATGATGTACAGTTGATTGGTGGTATTGTTTTACACCAAGGTAAAATTTCTGAAATGCAAACAGGAGAAGGTAAAACATTAGTGGCTACCCTGCCTCTTTATCTTAATGCACTTACCGGAAACGGAGTTCACTTAGTAACAGTGAATGACTATTTGGCAAAACGTGATAGTACCTGGAAAGCACCTTTATTTGAATTCCACGGCTTATCTGTAGACTGTATTGACAATCACCAGCCGAACTCTGAGGGTAGAAAAAAAGCTTACGATGCCGATATTACTTATGGTACCAATAACGAATTTGGTTTTGACTACTTAAGAGACAACATGGCGCATTCGCCATCGGATTTGGTTCAAAGAAAACACAACTTCGCGATTGTCGATGAGGTGGATTCGGTATTAATTGATGATGCCAGAACTCCTTTGATTATCTCTGGTCCGGTTCCACAAGGAGACCGTCACGAATTCAACGAATTGAAACCAAAGATTGAAACACTTGTTGGATTGCAACGTCAATTAGCAACAGGTTTCTTAACAGAAGCTAAAAGATTAATCAAAGAAGGAAACACTAAAGATGGTGGTTTCATGCTTTTAAGAGCTTACAGAAGTTTACCTAAAAACAAAGCTTTGATTAAGTTTTTAAGTGAAGAAGGTGTCAAACAATTACTTCAAAAAACAGAAAACCAATACATGCAGGACAACAACCGCGAAATGCCAAAAGTTGACGAAGCATTGTATTTTGTTATCGAAGAAAAAAATAATCAGGTTGAATTGACTGATAACGGAATCAAATTCCTTTCAGGAGATACTGATGCTGACTTTTTCGTATTACCGGACATTGGAACTGAAATTGCCAATATCGAAAAGAAAAAACTGGAAAAAGATGCCGAAGCTGAAGAAAAAGAAAGATTATTCCAGGATTTTAGCGTAAAAAGTGAACGTATCCATACACTGACTCAGTTATTAAAAGCCTACACTTTATTCGAAAAAGATGTAGAATATGTAATCATGGACAACAAAATTTTAATTGTCGATGAACAAACAGGACGTATCATGGATGGTCGTCGTTATTCTGATGGTTTACACCAGGCGATTGAAGCTAAAGAAAACGTAAAAATCGAAGCGGCTACTCAAACTTTTGCAACGGTAACTTTACAAAACTACTTTAGAATGTACAGCAAATTAGGAGGTATGACCGGTACTGCTGTTACTGAAGCGGGTGAACTTTGGGAAATCTATAAATTAGACGTAGTTGAAATCCCAACCAACAGAGGAATTGCCAGAAAAGACAAAGAAGATTTTATCTATAAAACTACCCGTGAAAAATTCAACGCTGTTATCGAAGACGTAACCGAATTATCTAAAGCAGGTCGTCCGGTTCTTATTGGTACCACTTCTGTTGAGATTTCTGAATTATTAAGCCGTATGTTGAAAATGCGTGGTGTAACTCACAACGTATTAAATGCTAAAATGCACAAACAAGAGGCTCAAATTGTTGAAGAAGCAGGAAAAGCAGGTGTGGTAACCATCGCAACAAACATGGCTGGTCGTGGTACCGATATTAAATTGACTCCTGAAGTAAAAGCAGCTGGAGGTTTAGCTATCGTTGGTACAGAACGTCATGATTCACGTCGTGTAGACCGTCAGTTACGTGGTCGTGCCGGTCGTCAGGGAGATCCGGGAAGTTCTCAGTTTTATGTTTCTTTGGAAGATAACCTAATGCGTTTATTTGGTTCTGAAAGAGTGGCTAAAGTAATGGACAGAATGGGACTGGAAGAAGGTGAAGTAATCCAACATTCGATGATGACTAAATCTATCGAACGTGCTCAGAAAAAAGTGGAAGAAAATAACTTTGGTGTTCGTAAACGTTTGTTAGAATATGATGACGTAATGAACGCTCAACGTGAAGTGGTTTATAAACGTCGTCGTCACGCTTTGTTTGGTGAGCGTTTAAAACTGGACATCGCTAATATGTTGTATGATACTTGCGAATTATTTGTTCAAAACACTAAAGCAACTAACGATTACAAAACTTTCGAATTTGATTTAATCCGTTATTTCTCTATCACTTCTCCTGTAACTGAAGCTGAATTTACAAGATTAAACGAAATTGAATTAACCGGAAAAGTATATAAAGAAGCGTTAAAATTCTATAACGAAAAATGTGAGCGTAGCGCCAGAGAAGCTTTCCCTATCGTGAAAAACATTTTCGAAGATCCAAACAATCAGTTTGAGCGTATCGTAGTTCCGTTTACTGATGGTGTAAAAACATTAAGCGTTGTAACTGACTTGAAAAAAGCTTATGAAACTGAAGGAAGACAATTAGTAGCTGATTTCGAGAAAAACATCACCTTATCAATTGTGGATGAAGCATGGAAAAAACACTTACGTAAAATGGACGAATTGAAACAATCCGTTCAGTTAGCCGTTCACGAACAAAAAGATCCGTTGCTTATCTATAAATTTGAAGCTTTCAACTTATTCAACAGCATGTTGAACGGAATTAACAAAGAAGTAATTTCATTCTTGTTCAAAGGTGATTTACCGCAACAATCGGCTCCGGAAATTGAAGAAGCAAGAGAAGTGGTTCGTCCAAAAGAAAAATTACAATTGACTAAAGACGAAATTCCTAACAGCGAAAGCATGAACCGAGAAGCCGGAGAAACGCAACAACGTCAGGTAACGGAAACTATTGTAAGAGAGATGCCAAAAATCAACCGCAACGATACCGTTACATTATTGCAAATAGCTACCGGAAAAACGGAATCTATGAAATACAAAAAAGCAGAAGCTTTATTAGCAACTGGAGAATGGGTTATTGTGAATGAGTAATCAGTTTGCAGACCGTATAAATTAGAAAAATCCTCGATGAAAATCGGGGATTTTTTTTGTTTTAGGAGTAGTATTTTGTGTTTTAGGAACATACCTCCCGCTATTCATTACAATCTTTTTTTCGGAAAGAACCTCAAAAAAGGATTTTGACTACTATCCGGGCTAGTTTAGAAATAATGTTTTTATCAAGATATTTTTTACTCTAAAAATTCTTCTGTTAATTTGTGAAAGTCTAGCAAATACTTGCTAAATAAATTAGCTTTAAGCAAATTCAACTACAATAATAACATTTAGTTATATTTGCCGATATAAAAATTAAACTAATGAAAATATTCATTTCACATTCATCAAAAAATGCAAATTATGGACAAGCCATAGTAGATTTATTAGTTGCAATTGGCGTAAATAGCGAGCAAATTATTTTTACGAGTAATGATGCTTTTGGAATTCCCACAGGTCAAAATATTTTTAACTGGTTAAAAACAAAAATCACTGAAAAACCACACGTTGTATACTTACTTTCAACAGCTTATTACTCAAGCATTGCTTGCTTAAATGAAATGGGAGCTGCATGGGTCGTAGAAAATGAGCATACAATGATCTTCACTCCAGAATTCAATATATCAAGTTATGAATTTCAAAATGGTGCGCTTGATCCAAGAGAAATGGGGTTTAAAATCAATAATCACGACAGAGTGGTTGAACTCATTGAAAGACTTCGCAGAACTTTTCCAATCTCAACAAATGCTGTTTTAGTCGGACAAAAAATCAGAGAATTTATTGAAAAAGTTAATTCTTTTCAAGTACCAAATGAGAGTTTACCAATTAATAAATCTAATGTCGAAGAACCAAAAGCCTTAAATGAGTGGAAAAAAAGCACAGCTCAAAAAATTTACAATAATTTTTCAATCTTGGAACAACAATTTTTTAAATCAATGATAAATAAATCGGGTGTGTTTGAAGCACAACGCGTTCCACCTTCATCAATTAAAACATTTATAGAAAAAGAGATAATTGTAAACACTGAGAATGGTTTGAAACTGACAGAATTAGGAAGATCTATATGGATGGAAACTATATTTATTTCCTAAACCCAGATTGCGCGGATTTGTAATCCGTGCCCACCCCCTGCTAGCGCAAGCGTCACGCTTGTGCCCGTAACGATGAGCTAAATACTTTGTCGAATTACTTAATGAGATTGCTTCGTTCCTCGCAATGACAAGATTGCGGATAATATATTAAAAACCCGACAGGTTTTTTAAACCTGTCGGGTTTGCTAAATTGCTTATACACCCAAAGTTTTTTCTGTTAAAAAAATATTCTGAAAAAATATTTATCCCTACTTTTGCGGTCGTAAACAAAAAAGCACTTTTTGAAGTCATTATTTAGCATAGTACTTTCTATCCTTTTACTACTACCGTCTTTTGGTAGTTTCTTTGTTTATACTTCCTTCAAACTCAATCAGGACGAAATTGCAAAAACCATTTGTGTGCAACGTAAATTGGTTAACAATAGCTGTAATGGTCGATGTGAATTGCAAAAAAGCCTTAAAAAATACGAGGAAAACGAAAAAAAGATGCAAAACAATCTGGATAACAAAATAGATTTCGTTTTCATCCAAAACACAATTACTACTGCTGATTCTAAAACAATCACAGTTACTTCTATAGCAAAACCTAATTTCTACACCTTAGAAAAGAAAACAGTTTCGGTTTCGCTTCCTTCATTTCGACCTCCCTCCCATTTGATATAAATTCTAATACCGCTTTTCAATACATATTGAACTGCTTTTTTCTGGGCTCAACCCTGGAAAACACTGTTGTTTTTAAAATTTATATCGAATAGAATGAAAAATATATACTTGGCTTTGGTCATAATCAGCCAATTTATTGTCGCGCAAAACAAACCGCAAAAAGACACTACTAAAATTGTAGAATTAGATAATGTTTTCGTAACCGCTAACCGTACCGCCAGCTTACGCAAAGAAACTCCTGTTGCTATTAGCAAATTGACTTCTAAAGCTATCAACGAAGCTAAAGCTGCTGCAATTTATGAAGTCATCAACAAGACTCCGGGGGTTTTAATGGTAAACTTAGGTAATGAACAAAACATGATGGCCATTCGCCAACCCATGACTACTAATGCCTATTATTTATATCTTGAAGACGGACTGCCAATTCGTCCTTTAGGAATCTTTAATCACAATGCTTTGTTGGAAATCAATCAGTTCAATTTGGAAAGCATTGAAGTCGTAAAAGGACCAACTTCTTCCTTGTATGGACCGGAAGCTGTGGGCGGAACGATCAATTTAATTTCGCAAAAACCTTCTTTCTACCCTGAGTTTAAGTTTGGCGTTCAGGCCGACCAATGGGGATACAAAAGAATTCAGGCTGCCGGTGGAGCTACCATTGGTAAGGTTGGATTTCATATTGCCGGCATCTCGAGTATTCAGGAAAATTCCTGGATGACCTATTCTGATTTCAACAAAGACAATCTGAATGTGAGAGTGGATTATAACATTAATGACAAAACACGATTGATTAGCAACACCATGATTGGGAAATACTATTCTGACATGAGCGGTGGCGTAAATGAAGATGATTTCAACAACAGAAGTTACAAAAGCACTTCTGATTTTACCTATAGAAAATCGGATGCTTTACGTACCCGATTGACACTGGAGCACGATTGGAATCTAAATGCAAGCAGTTATTTAACGGTGTATCACCGCGACAACAAACTGGGACAGAATCCTTCTTATGGAATTCGTTGGAGTGCCACTGTCAATCCTACAGCTGCAACAGGAGAAGTGAATTCTAACAATTTTAAAAGTTATGGAATTATTGGTCAACACACCCAAAAATTTGATTTTTGGAAAACTACGATGGTAGGTGGCGCCTTATATGATTATTCACCAGTAACTTATTGGGCTTATTTAATCAATCTTAAAGCCACTTTAAATCCCGGTACAGCAGGACAACAAACGGTAAACAAATACGAAATTGTAGCCGAACACCCTGAAATTAAATTGGCTAATTATACTGCTGATATCTACAATAGCGCCGTTTTTAACCAAATAAGCTTCTCACCTGTCGATAAATTGATTTTTACTGTGGGAGGTCGATATGACGCCATGAAAATTGACTACAATAATGCCTTAGACAATTCGGCAGGAAATAAAAACTACAATAAATTCACGTTCAAAGCAGGAGTTAATTATAATCCTGTGAAAATGGTTGGATTTTATGCTAACTATTCTCAGGGATTTTCGCCACCAGGCATTACTTCTATTTTCAGAGCCAGAACTGGAACTGGCGGAAACACAGGAAAACCTGCCGAGTTTTATTATAATCTGAAACCAGCTACGTTTGAAAATTATGAATTTGGCGGATGGATTAATTTATTGAATAATAAATTAACTCTTGATTATGCCTTTTATTATATGAATGGAAAAAACGAATTGCTGAATGTCCGCCTGGAAGACAGCTCTACCGATTACCGTTCGGCAGGTGAAACGGATCATAAAGGGATTGAATTAGGCTTGAATTACCGACTTAACACACAATGGAACTTTCGCATAGGAGGAACAGTAGCAAAACACCGCTATATCGACTTCCAGCTTTCTGACAATTCAGGCGATGCTTTGCAAAATTTAGGAGGTTACGAAATGCCTAATGCTCCTAGATGGACCGGAAATTCAGAATTGAGTTATTATCCAAATTGGCTGCCTAATTTCAGAACCTCTGTAGAATGGCAATCGGTAGGTAGTTATTACCAAAACCAAATCAATTCGGTTAAATATGACGGTTATAACATTTTTAATGCACGTGTTGGCTACAAATACAAAAACGTTGAAGTTTACGGAAATGTGATGAACCTAACCGATAAATTATATGCTTACAATTTAACCCGGGGAAATGCCGCTAACTCCCAAACTACTTATGTAGCTGCTGCTCCCAGAACTTTTTTACTGGGAATACAATACAATCTTTGTTTAAAAAAATAATTATTTGAAGCTATTTCCCGTCATCCGCTGTATCATTAGGTTCTTAAAGAAAGAACCTAATGGATGCCGCTACTGCCGGGGCTAAAAAGAATAACAATGAGCAAAAAAAATATCAAAAAGAAAGACTCTAAATTCGTTAAGAAAATCAAACAGAATATGTACCAATGGCACAGAACCATTGGAATCATCACCATCATTCCTGTTATTTTCTGGACTTTATCGGGATTGATGCATCCTTTTATGGCGCACTTTTTCAAACCTGAAATTGCCAATGAAAAACTGGAAATCAACACCGTTCATCAAAACCAATTACCGCTATCTATTCAGGAAGTATTAGAAAAAAATAACATTCAGCAATTTAAAAATTTCCGAATCGTTTCATTCAACAATGCGACTTACTATCAGGTAAAAAATAACATTGGCGATTTGTTGTATTTTGACACCTCTACTGCAAAAGAACTCAAAAACGGAGATAAAATCTATGCCGAATGGTTGTCACGTTACTTCCTGGACGACCAAAAAAGCCCCGTAAAAAACAGCGAAATTATCACCGAATTTGACAATCAGTACAAATATGTCAATCGTTATTTGCCGGTTTATAAAATTACTTTAGACCGTCCGGATACTATGGAAGTTTATGTAGAAACCTCGTCCGGTAAATTAGCTACGTACAATCCTACATCAAGACAATTTTTCATCTGGTTTTTTGATACTTTTCATAACTGGTCGTTTATAGATGCTATCAGCAACAATAGTATCCGTATTATCACGATGATTTTCTTGTTGTCGATCATTGGATTTTCTGCCATTAGTGGAATTGTGATTTATGGATTTTTGTGGAAACAATTTAAAAAATCGGATGATCTAGAACCTAAAAAAGGAATCAGAAAGTACCACCGCCAAATAGGAATTTGGGTTTCACTTTTCACGCTAACCTTTGCTTTTAGCGGCGCTTATCACGCTACTACCAAATGGAATCCTTATACTCTGGATCAAATGGTCTACGAACCGACTTTTAAAACTGAGGAAATTGCATTAGCAAATAATAAACTCGATTTAGACTGGAATCGTTTTCAAAATGCAAGCCTTATTACATTTAATGACAGTACTTACTACCGTTGTCAATTAGAAGAAAAAGCGACTGGAAAATTCAAAAAACCAAAATCCGATTCGAGTTCAAAATGGAATAAAAAAGACAGTCCAAAAACAGAAGTCGTTTATATCAATGCGGCAACTAACAAGACAATTCCAAATCTGGACTTGCAATATGCCGAATTTTTGGCCTATTATTTTACTGATGGCGCTCCAAAAGCCGCCTGTTGTGAAATGATGAGTCCTGAAATTCCGGAAGAATCAGAAACTTCTCTGGAAAATGTAAAATTATTAGAATCTGAGGTCATTACTAATTTTGAAAACAGAGAATATGGCTTTGTCAACAAGCGTTTGCCTGTCATAAAATTAGCTTATGACACTCCTGAAAAAACGACGTATTTTATAGAAACTGCAACTTCCAGATTAGCCGCGATTGTAAAAAACTCAGATATAGCAGAAGGTTATTCATTCGCTATTCTGCACAAATTCCTTTTCATGGACTGGGCAGGAAAAAACATTCGTGATTTAACCATGGTTTTAGCCGCACTTTGTATCCTTATTGTGAGTGTATTGGGATTAATTCTTTTTATTAGAAAGTAAAAAAGTTGTGGGTTATGCGTTATGTGTTATTGGGAACAACCTATAACCCATAACGCATAACTCACTATTTATCCTGATAATATCTGGCTTCAATTCGTTTAATATCCTTAATTGATTTTCGCGTCCAGTCTAAACGTTTTTCAAGAATTTCATCATCCGTCAATTGCCAGTCAATATCTGATCTTCGTAATCTGTTGGTCAAATCCTGAATGATAATCGCTGCCGAAACCGAAATATTCAAACTCTCGGTAAAACCTACCATCGGAATTTTAAGGAAACCATCGGCCTGTTGCATCACCTCTTCTGACAAACCTTCTTTTTCAGTTCCAAAAAACAAAGCGCTAGGTTTAAATATATCAAATTTTTCTACGGTACAATCCTTTTCATGTGGCGTGGTCGCTATAATTTGATAACCTTGCTTTTTCAAAGAATCGATACATCCTGAAACCGAATCATGCCTGTTAATATCCACCCATTTTTGAGCTCCCAATGCAATTTGTTTATCGATTCTTTTCCCAAAACGCTCTTCAATCACATTCAATTCCTGAATTCCAAAAACCTCGCAACTACGCATTACCGCAGAGGTATTATGCAACTGATACACATCTTCAACGGCTACAGTAAAATGCTTCGTCCTGTTTTTTAAAACTTCTAAAAAACGTTCTTTGCGATTATCTGTTAATATATTTTCAAGAAAAGCGAGGTAATCTAAATCAATCATTATACTTTTAATTTTTGGCGCAAAAATAGTAAAAAGAAAAATCTATTTTAAACTACAAAAATCATCATCTCAAACTATAATTAAAAAAACTCAATATTTTTCAATGTTTTTATTACGAAGAATGGTTCTAACCACACTATACAAAACATATGTATTCCAATCTTCTTTATACAAATAACCTCTATGAATTTCTCTTGGATTTTCAAAAGAATAAATTGAAAAATAAGTGGTATAACTATGAGTCCTTACATTATGCCAAAGAATTAACTTTTTCTCTTGTTTTACAATTCCGCTGACAGATATAATAATACCCTCAGGATTAATATTAACTTCTCCTATCTGAAAAGATTCTCCTCTATCAAATTCTTTTAAAAATTCGTCTACATGATTTTTAAAATATAAGTCCCATAGATAGTTTAATATATTTTCATAAAGTTTATTATATTCTTTTTTCTTTCTACCAAAATAGGTAACAAATTTAATCTTTAGAACTTCATTATTAAAGCTTCGAATATAAAATTGATATTCTCTACCAAAAACAAAATAATATCTATACCAACGAATTCCAAAGCGAAATTCTTTAACGTCTGTGGATTTAAAAATTGTAAAAGAATTGGTGACTAAATCTTTATCTTCAAATTTGATAAATTCAGGATGAAGATGTAATGGTCGTTCATAATTATCGAAAAAACTTCTTCTTATTTTTACTTTAAGCTCTTTAGTTTCCAATTGAATGAATTTAAATTTTGCTAAAAATACTATTTTTAATAAATTACTTCACAAAAAAACACAATACAAATCCCGTAAAATTTATCAGCTAAATTAAATACCAATGAAAAAAAAATTAGTGGTTTTAACCGGAGCCGGAATCAGTGCCGAAAGTGGTTTAAAAACTTTTAGAGACAGCGATGGGCTATGGGAAGGACACGATGTCATGGATGTAGCTTCTCCAGAAGGATGGCGAAAAAATCCGGAATTGGTCTTGGATTTTTATAACCAAAGAAGACGCCAACTCAAGGAAGTAAAACCTAATTTGGGCCATCGGGAATTAGCACAGCTGCAAATTCACTTTGACGTTCATATCATTACTCAAAATGTTGATGATTTACACGAACGCGCCGGAAGTAAAAAAGTACTGCACCTGCATGGGGAACTTTTAAAAGTGAGAAGTACTAAAAATTCTAAATTCATTTTAGAATGGGAAGGCGATTTGAATTTGGGCGATATGGATTCTTATAAAAATCAATTGCGCCCGCATATTGTGTGGTTTGGCGAAGCCGTCCCTGCTTTTGACGAAGCCATTGCCATAGCAAAAACTGCCGATTATTTTGCCGTTATCGGAACTTCGCTACAGGTGTATCCTGCAGCGGGTTTAGTAGATTTTGTTCCTGCAAACATTCCTGTTTTTTATGTTGATCCAAACCCCGTTCAGATTCCAAATTTGAGAAATATCCTGGAAACAATTCCGTTGCAGGCTACTGAGGGAATTCCGTTTTTAAAAAACAGATTATTAGCCGAATTTCAGTAACTCCAAATCACTAAAACAGTAAACGAATTAAACAGATTTTAACTAGCTTTTTCAACCTCAATTTACGATAATCTGCTAAAATCCGTATCATCTGTGTTCCATTTTTATTATCCTAAAAATCAATTCTAAAATAGCCCGAAATTCCTAAAATTCTGTCTATATTTGTGCCTTTCGAAAAAATAACAATACAATGACGACTTTAAACGAATTGAATGCTATTTCTCCAATTGATGGGAGATATAGAAATAAGACCCTTTCATTAGCCCCTTTTTTCTCTGAAGAAGCCTTAATCAAGTACCGTGTACTGGTAGAAATCGAATATTTTATTACTTTGTGCGAAGTTCCTTTGCCACAATTAAAAAATGTAAATCCTAATGTATTCGAAAGTTTACGTGACATCTATAAAAATTTCTCTACTGCAGATGCACTTTGGATTAAAGAAACCGAAAAAGTAACCAATCACGATGTTAAAGCCGTTGAATATTTTATCAAAGATGCCTTTGAAAAATTAGGTTTATCAGAATACAAAGAATTCATCCACTTCGGATTGACTTCTCAGGATATCAATAATACTGCTATTCCACTTTCGACAAAAGAAGCTTTTGAGAAAGTATACATGCCATCATTAATTACTTTAATTTCGAAATTAAAAGAATTAAGTACAGAATGGAAAGACATTCCATTGTTAGCCCGTACACACGGACAACCGGCCTCTCCTACCCGTTTAGGGAAAGAATTTGCGGTTTTTGTAGAGCGTATCGAAGAGCAAATGCGTTTGTTGTTCAACATTCCGTTTGCAGCTAAATTTGGTGGAGCAACAGGAAACTACAATGCGCATCACGTGGCTTACCCACAAATTGACTGGAAACAATTTGGTACTAAATTCGTAGAAGAAAATCTTGGATTACACCATTCGTTCCCAACAACTCAAATTGAACATTACGATCATTTTGCAGCATTTTTTGATGCTTTAAAAAGAATCAACACCATCATCATCGATTTAGACAGAGATATCTGGACGTATGTTTCGATGGAATATTTCAAACAAAAAATCAAAGCAGGAGAAATTGGTTCATCGGCTATGCCCCATAAAGTAAACCCTATTGATTTTGAAAACTCTGAAGGAAACTTAGGAATTGCCAACGCGATTTTCGAACATTTATCAGCTAAATTGCCTGTTTCAAGATTACAACGTGACTTAACTGACAGTACAGTATTAAGAAATATTGGTGTGCCAATGGGACATACGATTATTGCTTTTGAAGCTACTTTAAAAGGATTAAACAAGTTGTTACTGAACGAATCTAAATTCCACGAAGATTTAGAAAACAACTGGGCTGTAGTGGCTGAGGCAATTCAAACGATTTTACGTCGTGAGGCGTATCCAAATCCTTATGAAGCTTTAAAAGGTTTAACCAGAACGAATGAAGCGATTACTAAAAAATCAATGCATGAATTCATCGGTACCTTAGAAGTTTCAGATGAAATTAAAGCGGAATTATTAAAAATCACTCCTAGCAACTTTTTAGGAATATAGTTTCAAGAACTACATATCATTTTTAAAAAGTCCCGATAAACTCGGGACTTTTTTTATAAATATATCCTAATTAAAGCTGAAAATTGCACATCAAAAGTGCTTTTAGTATATTTAGCAGAATTGTAATAAAAGAACAAACAAAATATGAGTACGGTAGCCGCAGTTGCTGAAGCATCACAACATTTAAAACCCTTAATTAGTGATTTAGGATTAATCCTGATGACAGCAGGTATTGCTGTTTTGTTGTTTAAAAAAATCAAACAACCGCTAGTTCTTGGGTATTTAATTGCTGGATTTTTGGCAGGGAATCATTTTGATTTTTTCCCTTCGGTAAAAGACGTCCATAGCGTTGAAATTTGGGCCGAAATAGGTGTTATTATTTTATTGTTCAGTTTAGGACTCGAATTCAGTTTCAAGAAGTTAATGAAAGTGGGCGGTACGGCGTCCATAACCGCCATCACCCAAATTATAGCTATGGTGCTCATTGGCTATCTCGTGGGGAAATGGATGGGATGGAAAGACATGGACTGTATTTTCCTTGGAGTTATTCTCTCGATTTCATCCACAACTATCATTCTTAAAACCTTTGATGAATTAGGCGTTAAAGCCCAGCAATTTGCGGGTATTGTTATTGGTTCCCTTATAGTTCAGGATATTATAGCCATTTTAATGATGGTATTATTATCAACAGTAGCTGTGAGTCAGCAATTTTCAGGAAGTGAATTATTACTTTCAGTACTTAAATTAGTTTTCTTCCTGATTGCATGGTTTGTAGGTGGGATCTTTTTCATCCCAACTTTATTAAAAAAAACCAAGGACTTACTTACTGATGAAATGATGCTTATCCTATCATTGGCCTTGTGTTTGATGATGGTGATTTTAGCATCCAATGCTGGTTTTTCTCCTGCTTTAGGTGCTTTTATCATGGGGTCTATCATTGCCGAAACTACCCAGGCGGAGCATATTGAACATTTGGTAAAACCAGTAAAAGATTTATTTGGTGCCGTTTTCTTTGTATCAGTAGGAATGTTAATTAATCCTCATACGCTTTATGAATATGCACTTCCTGTAATTATTTTAACCTTTGTTACTATTTTTGGTCAATCCATCAGTTCTACAGTTGGAGCCATCATTTCAGGGCAGCCTTTAAAACAATCAGTACAAACAGGAATGAGTTTGGCACAAATAGGTGAATTCTCTTTTATCATTGCCACTTTAGGAATGTCGATGAATGTAACGAGTAATTTTCTATATCCTGTGGTTGTAGCAGTTTCGGCAGTGACCACTTTTACCACTCCTTTCATGGTTAAAATGGCTGTTCCATTCTCTGGCTATTTGGAAAAAAAATTACCCCGAAAATGGACCAAAAGAATTGCCCGATACAGTACAAACGCGCAAGCTATTCGTTCAGTAAGTACATGGCAGATAGTTATTAGAGCGCATTTACTCCAAATTTTATTACACACTATCATCATCACCTCAGTGATTTTATTGTCTTCGAAATTTGTGTTGCCTCTGGTCGAAAATTCAAAATTTGGAAATATGATTGCGGCATTAATTACCATGGTGGTTATTTCTCCTTTTTTATGGGCGCTCTCATTGCGTAGAGTTGCCGTAAAAGAAGTCGATCAATTATTTGAAGAAAAAAAATACCGTGGTCCTATTTTAATGCTCTTCTTTTTCCGAATGGCATTAGCCGTATTTTATATTGGATTTTTATTGAATATCTTTTTCTCTCCTGTAATTGCCTTTTTTGCTTTAGTATTAGCCATTGTAGTTTACTTGTTTTTCCCAAAACAATTGCATCAACAATACCACAAAATTGAAAGTCATTTCCTGACCAATCTTAACGATAGAGAAGAAAAGAAAATAGACCGCCGCTATGCTAATCTGACGCCTTGGGATGGTCACATGACTACTTTTGAAATTTCAAAAGAATCCAATATCGCAGGAAAAACTCTCCGTGAAATAAAAATGCGGGAATTAGTCGGCGTTAATATTGCTTATATCAAGCGTGGGGAAATCATCATTCAAATTCCTAATAAAACAGAACGTTTATTTCCGGGTGACGAAATTTGCGTTATTGGATCTGATGAACAAGTCAAAGAATTTTCTAACTTTTTAAGGCAACATGATGTTGAAATCCCTAAAAAAGTAACTGACGAAATTATGTTGCGTCAGGTTGAATTAACCAATGAAGATTTTATTGGTCTTAGCGTAGGTCAATCTAAACTAAGAGAGCGTACACATGGATTATTAGTAGGTATTGAACGAAAAGGACAGCGTATCCTTAACCCGGAATCAAATATCATCCTTGAAAAAAACGATCTATTATGGATTGTGGGAGACAAAAAGTTAATAGCCCAATTATTTAAGGAATAATATTCTTTTATATTTGAAATCATCACTTATTTAAAATGCAATCAACTTTGAAAACGGTATAAAATAAAGTCTTTAAATGTCTATTTTTCAATTAAAATTTGAGTAAATTTATAACAAGAAGATAAATCATCTTTATCATTTTGTCTTAAGATTTTCCATAGGAAATTCTATAATAGCACTAACGGAATAGTAATTAAAAAACAATTCAACATGGCATTTATAGATTATTATAAAGTATTAGAAATAGACAAAAAAGCAACGGAAGCCGAAATAAAAAAGGCTTTCCGAAGACTGGCTCGTAAATACCATCCAGATGTAAATCCGAATGATAAAGAAGCGGAGAAAAAATTCAAAGAAATCAACGAAGCCAATGAAGTCCTTGGCAATCCCGAAAACAGAAAAAAATACGATGCTTACGGCGAAAACTGGAAACACATAGCCGAATATGAAAAAGCCAATCAGGGTCAAACCTATTACAATAAAAGTCAGCCTCATGAAGATTTCACTTCTTATGGAAGAGATACTGATGATTATTCGGATTTTTTTGAGTCCCTTTTTGGAAACGCCGGCAGAAACCGCAATAGAAGTCAACAATTCAAAGGAACAGATTACACCACCGAATTGCAATTGAATTTAGAGGAAGCCTACACCACGCATAAAAAAACCGTTACTGTTAATGGAAAAAACATCCGATTTACCATTCCGGCAGGAATTGAGAACGGACAAACCATCAAAATTGCAGGACATGGAGGTGAGGGAATTGGCGGAGGCCCTAAAGGCGATTTATATATTACTTTCACCATAAACAATCATCCTGATTTTAAAAGAGATAAAGATAATTTATACACCAATGTTACAATCGATTTATACAAGGCTATTTTAGGTGGCGAAATTACTGTAAGTACTTTTGATGGTAAAGTAAAACTAAAAATAGCTCCCGGAACGCAAAATGGAACCAAAGTAAAACTCAAAGGAAAAGGATTTCCCGTTTACAAAAAAGAAGGACATTTTGGCGATTTATATATTACTTTTCAAATAAACATTCCAACAAAACTCTCCGACAAAGAGCTAGAACTATTTACTGAACTATCTAAATTAAGAACATCATGAATACCGAAAACTTCATCCCTATAGATACGCTATGTCAGCATTACAAACTTGAAATCAGTTTTTTCAATAATCTCAATGAAAATGGACTTGTCGATATTGAGTTGGTTGATAACATTCAATACATTCATAAAGATTCTATTTATGAGATTGAAAAAATAGTGCGCATGCACAAAGAACTGGATGTCAACATCGAAGGGATAGATATAGTTCTTAATTTACTTCAAAAAATAGATGCCTTACAAACAGAGTTACACAATGTTAGAAACCGTTTATTGTTATACGAAAACTAAACTGAACCTAAACTATTAGGTTAAAAAACACAAAAAAGCAGGAAAGCTAAACCGATTATTTTTTATATTTTGGCAACCAATTAAAAAATAATCAAACCGCTATTAATGAAACCTATAAAACAATCTTTAATTCTATTATTCCTGTTTTTTTCGTTTATCCAAATCAATGCTGCGAATCCAAATCCTCCTTTTAACTTAAGAAGTTTTGACAAACAAAACCCAATTGGAACAAACGACAAACCTTATTTTGGGTGGTATCTAAGCGATCCGGACACTAACGAAATACAATCGGCTTATCAGATTATTATTTCCTCAAATTTAGCTAATCTGAAAGCAAACAAAGCGGATATCTGGGATAGTAAAAAGATTAATTCCAGAAAACAAAATTATATTTATCCAGAAAATATTTCTCTTAAAGCCGCAACTACTTATTATTGGAAAGTGCGTTGTTGGGACAAAGATGGAAATGCGAGTTCTTATTCGGCTCCTGCCAATTTTACCACAGGTTTACTAAGCAACAAAGATTGGACATCAGCGCAATGGATTAAAAGAGATTCCAAGGACAACGACGATTACACCTATTTCAGAAAAAAAACCAATCTCCCAAACAAAACCATCAAAAAAGCAATTGCATACGTTTCTGCCTGTCACAGTTATGAATTGTATGTTAACGGACAATTTGTTGGAAAAGGATTCAACAATCATTATCCGCAATACAGCTATTACAATGCCTGGGATGTTACTACTTTTTTAAATAAAAACAGTGAAAACTTATTGGCTTGTCTGACACACTGGTATGGTGGTGGTCAAGGTCGTGCAACAGGAAGCCGCGGCATGATTCTAAAAACGATTATCGAATATACTGATGGTACGCAAACTGTTATTGGCTCAGACAAATCATGGAAACAAACACAGGCTTCCCAATGGCTTCTTGGTCAACCACAACGCAATGGTGAAGGTGTAGGCAGAGTCGAATCAGTAGATAGTCGAAAAGCTATAGCTAATTGGAACAAAGTAAATTTGAACGATTCTAATTGGAAAAACGCTACCGAAATTGGCTCTCATCCTACTTTGCCTTGGATGGGTACTTTACAATCGGATTTAACCCGTGTTATCGAAAAAGAAATCAAAGCTAAATCGATCCAAAATTTAGGTAACGGTAAATATGTTATTGATTTAGGTAAAATTTATGCCGGTAGTTTTAAAATCGCTTTTAACGAACGTACTCCGGGAGATACGATCAAGATGTTAGGAGGCTATACTTTAAACAATGACGGAACTGTTTCGCCAAAACTCAACCAATCGACCAATCTAAGCTTTAAATACATCCCAAGTGGGAATAATTCTGTTTTTAATCCGAATGTTTATTTTGGGATGCGCTATTTACAAGTAGATAATGCCCCAAACGATTTGAATCAAAACAATGTTAGTTTTATTAGTCGCCATTTCGAATTAGATCCTTCCCACTCTTCATTTGAAACATCAAATGAGATGCTCAATAAAACCTGGGAATTGATGGCTCATACCTTAATTCTGGGCGCACAGGAAGACTTTGTTGATACACCTACCAGAGAAAAAGGCGCTTTTTTACTGGACAGTTGGTCACAGGCAGTTCCTTGCATGAGCGTAATGTATGACCGAACGATGAATATGCGTGTCTTAAATGAGTTTTTACAATCACAGGATCAATATTGGCCTGATGGACGACTGAATGCCGTATATCCAAATGTTGATAGCGGAAGAGATATTCCTGATTTTACACAGGCCTACCTGCTATGGGCTTGGGATTATTACACCCAAACGGGAAATATTGAATTCCTAAAATCCAATTATTCGCGTTTGAAAAAAATTGCTGATTATGTTGACACTTATAAAAACTCCAACACAGGATTAATTCACCAACTAAAAGGAGGAAAAGGCCCTTATGAATTTGATATCATCGATTGGCCGGCAACCATGCGTTACGGTTATGACATGACTGTTGATTCCAGAACGGTTATTGATGCTTATGCTTAT
>Ga0308158_10001439_pt1 | contig 25803 bp, 16 predicted proteins | sample PhyBR2_FD_201038 | JGI IMG/M metagenome (GOLD analysis project Ga0308158, IMG submission 201038) | Phyllosphere microbial communities from UC Gill Tract Community Farm, Albany, California, United States - DLSLB.R2 | ecosystem: Host-associated > Plants > Phyllosphere > Unclassified | place: USA... | reverse complement strand
CGCCTCGTTTTATGACGAGATCAACCGCGTCTTCATGGTGGGCGAGGACTGGCAGCTTGGCGCCAGCCTGGATGGCCTGGATGACATGCTATACGGTGGCTATGGCGTCCTGCGCGGCAAGGCCCCGGCAATTGTCGTCTGGGACCAGATGGATAGCAGCCGCACTGCTTTGGGCGTCGAGGCGACCCGTGCTTACTATCTCGCAAAGCTCGAGCATCCGCAGCTGTTCAAACCTGGTCCGATTCACGCTGCATTGGAGCGCCTTGGGCAGGGTGGGCCGACTTACTTTGATCTGGTGATGCAGGTCTTTGCTGATCATCGGAACATTACATTACGCGCGGCTGAGTGATTACTGGTGCGGCTAAAGCGATGTGCCAGGTTTTATTGATTTGTGGCGCGCTTTATGGGCGCGCCACAGCAGTGTAGTCAACTAATAAAGTTTGCCACAGCTGGCATATAGAAATCAATTACTTAGCCGCTGCGCAGGTCTCGATAAATGAGAATACACTCTGCCACAACGGCTAATGTAGAAGTTAGCAACGAAATTCTTGCACTATTAAAGTGTGCCACAACTTTCATACCGCTCTGGAACATATTTCGCTCGACTGACCCGGCTCCACATACGATCGTTATGGACGAAGTTGGCAATACCTATTTTATGTTGTGCCTGACCGCCCCTTGCGCTATGAAGCCAGAGCCTCAGGACAAAACCTAGCTTGCCGGGGCTCGGTCATGAGAGTAACGGGTTTCGGCCCGAGGGTTAGCATTAGAAACAGGCACATTTCGTTTCGCGTGCGGAACTACCTCTTATGCAGTGCGCCCCTACTGCAACGATACCGTGAACGTCTGGTAGCTCGATTGCTGGCGTGCCGGCGATGCAATCAATCGTTCTCAAGCACTGCTGCCGGTTTCTGAGGCCGCCTTAAGCGCGCGTCTGCTGCAGGAATAGGTCGATCCAATCGTTGAACTTCTGAATCGTAGTCCCCAAGGAATTCCTCATAGCTTGTATCGTCGATCTCGATTTCCTCGAAGCTAGCCTCAGCTGGGGAAGACCGGTACGGATCCCGACTGGAGCCTCGCAACCAGTACTGGTTTGACGAAAAGTTTTGGCCAGTTTGCTGTTTGATCTCGAGTGCCGTACGTACGGTTACCAAGCCCACTGCTGCAAGCAGTGACACCGCTGATGAAAAGTGATTCCGCGAAATACCAAGTGTGGCTGCGCCCTGGTCGTAGCTCAGTTTTGCCATATTACTGTGCTTATCCCTGATCGATGCTAGGTAGAGGTAGAGCTGAAGTGCATGCAGGCTCGACCGCTTGCGATTAGGCAGTTGCATTAAAGCCTCGATCGCGTCTTCGCTCTTCCCGCCGTACAAGGGACGCTTTGGGAGTTTGACCCAGTACGGTGGTTCGTCAAAACCAATAATCTGCAGGATAGTCGGGCGCCCACCGATCCTAGCAACGATGTTCCATTCGACCAAAAGCTTGAGCCCGTCTACGACCATTGGTCGCGACAGATCGAGCAGTTCGCACAGCGAGGTGAGCGAAAGCTGCGCGCTACCTGCAGGGAGACGATCCGTCTCGTGGAACTCAGCCTTTAGGCAGATTGCAAGATAGATCTTTAGTGCCGCGATCGCAGCGCCTTGTGGTGCAGCCCGGATCCGCTGCTGGGATTCCGGGTCCTTTTGCCATGACACGGGCATTTTTCGCCATCCGAACTCTTTGTTGTTATCCATGCCCTATTTCCTTTTCGATGCGCTTTTTATAGCCACCGCTGCCAGCCATACAACAGCGAGCGCGACGACGCCAATAATCAAGATGGCCAGGTTGAGAGGTGCAATATCGGCAGCTGACTGCACAAGGGAGGATGAAAGCTGCTGCATGATGTAGCCCCGAAAATTAACGATAACAAATTCTAATATGCACCCTTGACAGTAGTCTAGATAGCGTATTACACGGCAATCCACCAAAAACCCCTATTTTTCAACGGGTTAGCCTAAAATTTCCTGCGTTTATATGGTAAATGGGAGAAAAATTATAACGCCAAAAATGGGAAAAATTCTCTACTTTTCACTGCCTCATTGACTTTTCTTTTCTGTCATTTACCAATGGTACCGGTGTCCGTGGAAGACAAGGAGGTCAGCGGGTTCGGCTGGACGAGAGGATCAGGGAGAACGTGGCACTGGAAGCACATGGCCGTTGCGGAAGCGGCTGGATAACATATGCCCGCGCACGAGCGCAGCTGGTATCAGACGATTGGCGAGCTCGAAGGCCAGTAGACGCTTGGTGTTGGTCCTTTACATGCGCGGAGACGCGCGAAAGCGCTTATCACTGGTAAAAGGAAAAGTCAGAGTGGTCTAATCCGAAATAATAAAGTTGGCCGGAAGGCGGCAGCGGTCTGCTAACGGCGAAGTTGTGTACCAAGCAAGCTCAGGTAGACTAAGCACTGCAAACGGGCCACAATCAATGAGTAGCAAACCTTTCAACGTGCGAAAAATTAAGATAATAAAAATGGTTATACATTCGAGAACTAGTCAGCATATAACAATGAGCCAGAGCACCGTTGACTATCTTAGCTGTGATAGCGCTGACGATGCGATAAGATCGCTTGCTCTGGCATATAACGTTGAAAAAGAGAAAATTATTAGAGTCTTTCAAAAAGACTGGCCGGATTTCTTGCACAACGAAGTCGAAAATGAAGTATTTCAAGACGAGTTGTTGACTTGGTGTATGGCGCAGCATATGCGCTGCGATGACGTCAAAGATAGCGATGTGATCTCAGCACATTATCATCGTGGACTTTTCAATGGTGATGAAAACTGGTTTCACAAAGGCCTTCTGAATTCTTTAGATGGTACGGCAGAATTTCTGGATTACCTTCGCCCCATGTTGCCTAGTAACTGTGACTTTTCTCATATTAAAGCGCTTGCACTGTCAAATGTTTTAGACCGGACGCAAGGAGAGTTCGAGTGGGGAGGCGGTCCATATGCATTTGACCGTCTAGACGACGCAAAAGGGGCACAAGAAACCGGATTAGATTACTCCACACCTGAGTTTTTAATGGGAAGGTTCTGGGATTCGAAAAGCAACGACCGGCACTGCGCAAGCACGCTGATTAAATTAAGTAGAGATAATTTTCTTCCTGTTGTCGTTAAATTTACGGCCGATAATTCAAGAGCCCGAGAATATGTGAGTAACCTTTGGCACTATCTCCATCGTAAAAAATTTCAGATTGATCTTGAACCTAACTATTACACATTCATCGGGCGTGGCCTTACCGTTCCTAAAGAGCGAATTTTAGAACTAATTATCGTGTTATAGTAAATTCCACATTCCAAGAATGATGAATTCTTTTATAATTCGCTTTGTGTTTGAAGCGTCCTATCTGAACTTGTGATTTTAGGCGAAAGCAGTCTGTGACCTACCAACTTCGGCCTCGAGTTTAGACTCTGAAAGCTAATTTCGCAGTAATCTACTCGACTTTAGGGGAATGGCGATAGTTTAGGAAAAATTAGAGCGGTCACCGACCTGACTTCAAATTATCGAACCGTTGATAGCATAATAGAAGTCTTTAAAGTTCCGGAGCTAATGATGAATTCTCAAAATGAAAAACTGCGTGTGTTACAAGCCGTGTTTGCTGCCCGAAGCTCGAACAATGAATGGAAAAAAAGAATCGGTGAATATGCTGCGTCTATCTGGCTCAATCAGAAAAGTTGGGATCATTTCCCGATTAACGCAGAGATTTACGATAAGCCAGAGTCGCTAACAATCATAGGTGGAAAGCGGCCGGATTTCTGCGCAAATATAAATGGCGAAATCATATACCTAGATGCGAAATTCCACGCATGTCTTGAAGATGAGTTCTACCTCGAAGAGTTCGAAATAGGCCAGTACGTGAAGTGGCGAGATTGGGTTGTCGACGAATTGAATGACAATGGTGAGCGTGACGTGATCTTTATGGTATTTCCTCACAAAGATAAAGCTACTCGCTTCGCGTTTGTGCATTTAGATGAACTGATCTACGGACAGTCGTTCACGACCTCCGATGGCAAACCAGCAAGAAAAGTCTCGTTGCATGATCGGGATGACCTGACGTTTAAGGTTGAACAATAAACGCAACGCGTCGTTTGTAGCCCTCGCATTGGCTAAATGCGGCTATTAAATCTGATATATTTCATCAGAGAAAGGAGAGTATAAGCCGAACTCAGCACGTTCAAAAAAAATTATATTAGAAACTACTAAAGCTACCGATCAGGAGTGTCAACTGCAGATTTACAAAATGCTCCCAATAGAAGTGAACGGCGTCTGGCGTCTGGGTCTGGGTCTGGGTCTGTGACAAGCTAACGTAGAAGTGCGCTTTTTGGCCGTTGCGGTTGTTTGCCCAACGGCTCTTTCAGCGTTTTGTAACGTGAGGAGGCGGGCGCCTGCCAAACAGAAAAGCGTCGCTCTTCCAATCGCTATCCATTGTGGTAACGCGCGAGAATAATCCGTCACTGACATTATTTGATATGCTGATTAACTCACCTAAAAGTTCGACGTTCTTTTTTTGAACTGGGCTCAACCCGCTACGCAGGGTCATTAGCTTGGAAAAGGGTGTCTTCTCAACAAAACTAAAATACTTTCCCAAGAGTCCTACGACCACATCCGAAAACTGAATTTCAGGAACTTTCTTCGAATCCACAAAGCTGACCTGCATTTCTTGCAATCCATTCATTATTCGGAAGTGAGCAAGCGCGGCTTGAACTTCTTTCTCTTCGTCCAGAATGTGGCAGGCGTTTTTAAACGTGCATATGCGACTCAGGAAGAATTCGCTAAAGCCGCCAATCAGAAGGCCCGAATCCCCGCCGATGAGAAAAATGAGTTCATCGAGCGATGTGGCCCTCGACAGCAGGCGGCGCAGCATATCAGTAGCGCCATTAGGCTCCTCAGGCCAGTTTTCCAAGACGAACGCATATACTTCGCGGATGAAGTCGCCGGTCTTCTCGCGCAGGATGTCCGGAAAGCCGTGGCTCTGCATGATGGTGAGGAAACGAGGAAGATCGCGAGTGGCGATGTAGTGCAATTCGTTTTTTAGCTCGCGCTGAAACATGAGTGCGTCCGCGAATGCGTCGTTGGCAACTATGGATTCCACAATATCCAAAATGACCCAATTCAGTACGTTTAGATTCATGTAGTGAATGCCAATGTCCCGGTCTCTAAGCCATTGCATTACCTTGGTCAGCTTCCTTGAACCAAGCACCTTTTCGAAATCGTTTTTCGCAACCATATCGAATTTGATCTCTTCGGCGTTTGGCTGAATATGAAGATCCTTACGGAGCTCATGGATGTTGCCGATGCTCTGCCCGGGAAGCAGCACGATGCCCCCCAGCACGAAGTTATCGTGCTTACTGACGTTGAGCCCGTTCTCCCGCAGCCGCAACTTACCTATGTTATTGGTCTCGTCATAATAGAGTGTCATCTCACGCTCGGCTCCATAGACGCTCGGATGGCTCGGGTTGAAGCTGTCGGCTTGGACCTCACGTTTTTTATTCATAGGTTTGACAGAACGCATCGAAAATTTATGGATATCGCATGCTACATGATCCCGTTGCTTCTTTCATTGCTTTCTAAAAGATTAAGGCTCCTGCAGAGCGGCGCCCCGCATCGCTCTCTACACACGCTATATTGTCGAAGGTAGAAGACCGAACGGAAGGGGCCAACTCCCGGGTCCCATCCATCGGGCAGATGCATCCCACCCGACCGCCATCCGACATGGCCAGCCTGCAGCGCCCAGTCTGGCTGTTGGCCAAGTCGATCGCTTTGCTGATGTGGATAACCGTCCGTTGTACACGCCCCCGCTCCAGATCGTCACCGGACCGAAACGCATTGAGGCCGCTGATGGGAAAAACTGGTTACGGGGGGCCATTACACTGGTCATGGGGGGGACACTACATTGCCATGAGACAGAACCAAACCATGCACTGGCTGTACGGGGAACAGATCGTCGACGCCTGCGCAAATGCTGGCACTGTTGGATTCAGCACGTTCTGGTTGCCTGAATGCGAGCCTGGCAGCGTTCTGACGATCCGGCTATGATTTCCTGTCGGTGGGTCAGGACGTCTGGCTCTACTGCGCGAACGGCTCGGTTGGAAGGGGCTGCGGCAGCGGCGGACTGGCAATTGACGTGCGCCATATTTATTTCGAGATCGAGCCGAATTTTCTGCTGGCGATACGTGATCAGGGTGACCGAGCCAACGTGCGTACAGCATAGGCTTGGGCGAACCGCATCAGCACGGCGAACGCAGCATCGTCGATGCATTTATCGATACGGCCAGTAGTTTGACTTCACACCAAGTGTTGCTTTTGATGTATCCCGCGTTTATTCTTTGGTAATTATTGATCACAAGTTAGTTATCGAAGGCGGAAATGGCAAAAATTCGAAAGATCGAGATTTTCAACTTCAGATCCATCCGCCAGTTGAGCTGGGATCCTTCCCCAGGAATAAACTGCCTGATCGGCCCTGGCGATAGCGGGAAATCTACTGTTCTGGACGCGATTGACCTCTGTCTCTGTGCCCGCCGTAGCGCCCCGATAACTGATGCCGATTTCTACGACCTAAACGTGGAAATTCCGATCAGTATTACGCTTACGCTTGGCGGATTAGATGATGCTATGAAGAGCGTCGAAGCCTACGGCGATTACCTGCGCGGATACCGCTTCGAGACAGGTATCATTGAGGACGAACCCGGCAATGGCACTGAAACCGTCCTGTGCTTAAACCTCACCATTGCTAGTGACCTCGAGCCAGTCTGGACCCTGTATTCGGATCGTGCGGTACAGGCAGGAAGCGTGCGCGGGCTGGCGTGGAGGGATCGTCAGTTGTTGTCGCCGACACGGATTGGGGCCACTTCCGGCAACCACCTCTGCTGGCAAAGGGGTTCTGTTCTGAACAGGATTTCCGAAGAACGCGCCGATGCGTCGGCGGCTCTGGTAGGAGCAGCACGCGATGCTCGAACCGCATTCGGGGAACAAGCCCAACAACAACTAGCGGGGGCTTTAGAGGTCGTGGGCCAGACAGCGCGCGAGCTAGGTGTTGGAATTGGGGGCCATGCTCGGGCTCTCCTCGACATCCATGGGGTCACGTTCAGCGGCGGCTCCATTGCCTTACACAACGAAGCTGGGATTCCCCTTCACGGCTTAGGTACTGGATCGACGAGGTTACTCATCGCTGGTTTGGAACGACGCGCTGCCGGCGGTGGTCATATCGTCCTTGCCGATGAGGTGGAATATGGACTAGAGCCGCATCGGCTTATCCGTTTTCTTGGCTCGCTCGGCTCCAAGGACCCAGTTCTGCCGTTGCAGGCATTCTTGACGACCCACTCGCCTGTCGCGCTTCAAGAATTGCGCGGTGACCAGCTATTCGTCGTTCGTGAGCATGCCGGGCAACATGCAGTAAGAATTGTCGGGACCGCGAACGACATTCAGGGCACTATCCGATGCTTCCCTGAAGCATTCCTTGCTCGCTCTGTGATCGCGTGTGAAGGCGCGAGCGAGATCGGTTTTATTCGTGGTGTTGATCAGTATCGAACCGAGCACGGGCTTCCGTCGCTGAGCGCGCAGGCTGTCGCCATATTTGACTGCGGAGGACGCACAGCGGATACACCCTACGAGCGCGCAGGTGTGCTGCAACGCCTCGGTTACCGACCAATGGTCTTCCGAGATAACGACAAGCCCCCCACCCCGGCTGTTGAACATGCTTTTGTCCAGCAGGGCGGCCTAGTCCTGACTTGGCCGGAGGGTCGTGCACTTGAGGACGAACTGTTTGCATGCCTGCCTGTCGCGGCATGCTTGTCGCTCATTAATTACGCTGTGGAACTTCATGGTGAGCGAGTCGAAGCGCAGATTCGAACAGCGTCCCATAACGGCCTGAATGTCGCGGCCGTTTGGGCTGAGGCCGAAAAGGGCACGCTTTCACAGCAAACGCGATCATTGCTGGGGCAAGCATCGAGAGCTCGGAAGAACGGCTGGTTTAAATCGATCACATGGATGGAGCACGTAACCCGTCATATTGTTTGTCCGGTTTTCCTGCAGTGTACGCCTGGGTTCCAGGCGCGCATCCAGATGGTCTTTGCTTGGGCCGAACATGAATGACACAGTAATTAATTTGCTCTCCACCAGCCGTGGTTCGGTGACGGCGCCTGCGGGATGCGGAAAAACTGAATTGATCAAGTCGGCGCTGTGCCACCATAGCGGCACCAAACCGATTCTGATCCTGACGCACACCAACGCTGGCGTCGCAGCGTTACGAGGCCGACTCGAGCGTGCGCGAGTTTCGCCCAACGCCTATCGGTTGGCGACGATCGATGGCTGGGCGATGCGACTGATTGGAAGGTTCCCCGGCCGTAGCGGGCATGACCCCAATATTCTGCTGCTGGGCTCTCCACAACGTGACTACCCTGCAATCCGAGAGGCTGCTTGGCGCGTTCTCCATTCGGGGCACCTCGACGACGTCTTGGTGTCGAGCTATGCCCGTTTGATCGTCGATGAGTATCAGGACTGTTCTCTGCCTCAGCATCATATTGTCGAGGGACTCGCGCGCATGCTACCCACGTGCGTACTTGGTGATCCGCTGCAGGCAATCTTCGGATTTGCGGGCCGACTCGTGCACTGGGAGCAGGACGTTCTTACCTCGTTTCCGTCTATCGGAATGCTTGGCACCCCGTGGCGGTGGAAGAACGCTAATGCCGAGCCATTCGGGGAGTGGCTCCTACAGATCCGGGTAGCACTGACTGCCGGGGAACCTATCGACTTGCGCCACGCTCCGCCGAACGTTCGTTGGATTCAAATGGGCTCGGCCGACGACCACCGAGTTCGGTTAGCTGCAGCCCAAACAGCATCGCCGATTCCACAAGGGCGAGTCCTCGTGATCGGGGACGCTACAAATCCACGTGGTCAGCGCGACCTTGCCGGTCAAACTCCAGGTGCGATCACAGTGGAAGCTGTCGACTTGCGAGATCTAATCGCGTTTGGTAGAAGCTTCGCCCCGGCCAGTCCGCAAGCATTCGACGACTTGGTCACGTTTGCAGCCAGCGTAATGACCAATCTCGGTGCAGTGGAAATCAGGCGTCGGTTCGACTCGCTTTGTCGTGGTACGGCGCGAAACGCTCCCACACCTGCAGAGCAGCGATCGTTGGATTTTGCTTCGTCCCCTTCATTTCACGGTGCAGCCAATGTCCTAGAAGCTTGGTGCGCGGAGCCGAACGTTCGTTCGCATCGCCCAGCGATACTGTACGGTGCCATTAAGGCGTTACGCATGGCTGCTGCCGGATCTTGTGACCTGCCCCAAGCTGTCGTTCGAACCCGAGAGGAAAGTCGCTCGAGGGGCCGACCACTACCGCGACGAGCAGTAGGGAGTACGCTCCTGCTAAAGGGACTTGAGGCAGAAGTTGCTGTAATTCTTGATGCTTCGCGGCTGGATGCTGCGAATCTGTATGTCGCGATGACCCGCGGCTCGATGAGCTTGGTCGTCTGTAACCCGACACCCGTTATTCAAGCACGTGCTCAGTGATGTTGCGAAGTTTCAAAAAAACACTTCATCCATTAGACTTACCCGCCGGGTGATCTGCTGCGTCCCCAGTCGCTTCGTTCACGTCACCTCTCCGCTTCATTAGCATGACTGCCCCACATCCCATCTACATCCCGCGCCACGTTGTGCTACAGGCGGACGAGCAGCACCAATCCACGCGGCCCATTGTCGCGTTTCGTCAGCAAGCTGCCTATGTTCTACTGGGTGAACCAGGTTCCGGCAAGACCCGGCTGTTCGAAGAGGAGGCGGCCATACTGGGCGCCGCAGCGCGCCTTACGACGGTGCGCGACTTTTTGCGTTCTGAACCTGACGGCGAGGATAATCACCGCACTCTGTTTATTGACGCTATGGATGAGCAGCGGGCCGCTGATGGGCAGCTGCATCAACCGCTGGACCGGTTAATCGAAAAGCTCGCCAAACTTGGGCGTCCGCGCTTTCGCCTATCCTGCCGCGCAGCCGACTGGCATCATCTGGACACGGGGCAGCTAGCAACGATTTCCGGTGATGGCAGGATCCTCGAGTTGCAACTGCAGCCTTTTACCGAACCGGAAATCCTGCTTTTCCTGCAAGACACGGCGGCGCATCGGCCACTCGACCCCTCGGCTTTTATCTCGCGTGCGCGCCAGAATGGTCTCGAGTCTATGCTCGGCAATCCAATGCTGCTCCATCTGCTCGTACAGGCCGTTTCCGGCGATGCCTGGCCGGCGAGCCGCACCGAAATCTTTCACCTCGCTTGCCGGCGTTTGGCTGAGGAGCACAACGAAACCCATGAACGGCTCGCCGGGCCCGTCGACACCGATGAGCTGTTAGACGATGCTGGAATGTTGTGCGCGATCCTGCTGCTGTCGGATTCATCGACCTACTGTACTTCGGGCCAGGACGCCGACAGCGTGCGTGTGCGGGATCTAGCGACGCCGTTGGGCATCAGTGCCGAACGAATCGCCCGTGCGCTAAACACCAGCATTTTCCTAGGGGCCGGAGCGAAGCGCTGCTACCGACATCGTTCGATCGCAGAATTCCTTGCGGCGCGCGCCATTGCCAAGCGGCTGGATACAGGCTTGCCCGTCACCCGCATTATTGCGCTCATGAGTAGTAATGCCGGCGGTATTGTCGATGCTCTGCGCGGCCTGTACGGGTGGCTGGTGAGCTTCTCGAGCTATCGGGATGTACTAATCCAACACGATATTCTGGCGGTCGTTTACTACGGCGATGTTCGTGACTTCAGCACTGACACCAAGCGCCGGGTGTTCGACACGATTTATCAGGCCGCTCGCTCGTTGCCGGGGTTAGGGCGCCGGGACTGGCAGTCCACGGCCTTCGGTGCTCTGGGAACGACGAACATGGAATCCTACCTGAAGCGAGTTCTGGTAAAAGAGTGCTTCGACGACGCTGACGAGGTGCTGCTGCTCTCCGTGCTGGAAGCAATCGAACACGGCCAGCCGATGTCCGGCCTGCTTCGCGCAGTCGAGGTGGTAGCCAGCGACGCACGCCACTGGGACGTCGTTCGTCAAGCCGCAGTGGACGCCCTGGTTGCCCAGTCGGATCCTCAAAATTCTCACATGCTGGCGTTGCTCGCAGCAATCCGGGACGGGACGGTGCAGGATGAGGATGATGAATTGGCTGGGCGCTTGCTGAAACGGCTTTATCCCGCCGCGCTCGGGACCTGCACGCTGGTACAGGATTATCTTGCTCCTCCTCGACAGGATAATTTTTTTGGCAGCTATCGCGATTTCTGGGAGCTGCAAGTGTGGAGCCAAGTGCCCACCACCGACGCGGTATTGCTAGCCGATGCGATCTGCGAGATGGTCACCAAGGATGCAGCGTCGTCACACAGACACTTCCTTGATGGCCTTTACAGCCGGGCTATACTGAATGCCGTCAGCCAGGTTGGAGCATTTCTGCCTCCCCAACAACTTTATCAGTGGATCTGTGCCGGCCTAGATAAGTATGGCTATCGCATGCGCCCGGAGGTTCAGACACGGGAACTCAGCCAGTGGCTGGTCGGGCATCCTGTTCAATTGCAGGCAATCTATGAGTACGGTCTGGTGCAATTGCATGCGCAGGGCAAGGATTCGTATTTCAGAAGCTGGCAACAGCTGTTGTTATATGGGGTCGAGATACCCAATGGCTGGCACAGTTGGCTGCTCGACCTAGCCACTCGGCACGACGAAGAAGCAATCGTCCAACATTGTTTTGGCGTTGCCGCATGGTCGGCCGCACATACGCCGGAAAAGTTTGCAGGTGGTCTGGAGCAGATAGACGACTGGATCAAAAAGCATTGCAGCCGCTGGCCGGCAGCCGACGACTGGCGCGAAGCGAACACTTCCGTGCCCCTCGAGGAATGGCGGTACGACGAGCGCGCGTACGAAATCGAACGCGCAAAGGAGATCGCGGCTTTCCAAGCGCAACGTCGCGAGCTGTTCACGCCTGAACTAGACGTTATCTTGGCTGGCGGTGTTGCCCCGCGCTTGATGGAACAGGTTTTAAGCGCTATGGAACACGGCGGCTATGGTATCGAAGGAGATACCCCACATGCACGAGTGCAAGCGTTTCTCGGGTGCGATACAGCCACTGCGCAACGGGTGATCGAATCATTGGCGACGGTGCTCGATCGGGAGGCGCTGCCTAGCTGGTCGAAGGTAATTGAGTTGCATGCAAATCAGAAGAGGATGTTCATTCAGACCGTCAGCCTCTATGCCGCCGACCAGCGATGGGGAACTGCTGAGAATGCTGTCGGCATTGCCACATATCAGCATGCACCCACCCTGCTCGCGTTCAGTCTGGTGCGTGGGCAGAAGCGTGCATGGTTCAACGCGCTTGCGCGAGCGCAGCCTGAACAAGTTGGTGCGGTAATGAAGGCATTTCTGTCGCATGCCCTAAAGCACGGCGATCACGGCTTGAGTGCCATCAGGTGGCTAAATGGCTTTCCGCAAGATTCGCAATTGCCCGCAGATGTCTTGGATTTCCTGCTACCGCAGTTAATACCGCCATTCGATGCAGACTTTCCGAAAGGCTCGATGGGTGCTGTTCTACATGGCGCTATCAGGTACGCTCGGCCGGTAGCGCTTGAACGGTGGGTCGAGTCAATGCTGTCCACTCATGGCATCACCGAAAACGAGCAGACCATCGCATTAACAGCGTCGCTCGCCTATTCGGACAGGCGCTTCGACGAGTTGCTCGCAGTCCTGGCGCGCGCTCCGGAGATGGCGGCTACTTGCTGTGGAATTTTTGAGCAATCGTCGCCACGCACGATCCTGGGCCGGCTGTCGATCCCGCTCATCGGTAAGCTCGTTGAACAACTGGGCCGCCTAGTCCCGCCTCGCAGCGAGCCGATCTATTCGATTCGAAAAGAGGATGACATCCGCTCGGGCGTCACCGCTCTGTTAGCCGAACTAGCATCGCGCAGCGCGCCATCTGCGATGCAGGAACTGGCAAGGCTGCAGGCACAGCCCGCGTTGAAACCCTGGCGCTATCGGATTTCGGACTATCGACTGCAAGGCGAGACGCGTGTTCGAGAAGCCACGTTCGACCATGGCGACCCATTAAAAGTGGCTAATGTTCTGAGCAATCGTGAGCCAGCGAATGAGCGCGATCTGATCGCCTTTGTCCTCGATCACATCGACACAGTAATGTGCCGCATCCGCTACGGCAACACGAATATGCTGCGCATGTTCTGGCGCCAAGACAAGCAGGGCAAGCGCCTGCCGAAGATTGAAAACGAATGCCGAGACCTCTTTTTGGACTACCTCGAGCGTGAGATGGCGCCGATGGGCATACATATTGGGAAGGAACAGCCAACGGCGGGCGACAAGCGCTCCGATATGGCAATCACGATGACGCGCCGCGGCCGCCACATCAGCGTCCCAGTGGAAGTGAAGCTCGATAGCCACCCCGAGGTATGGCGTGCGTGGGAAACGCAGTTGATGCGGCTTTATGCGCCGGACCCCGACGCCGGCGGACATGGTGTTTACTTGGTGATGTTTACCGGGCACAAAACGCGCCGCTCACCCACGCGTGAACGCCCGCACAGCGCCCAAGCCATGGCACAGGCTTTTTGCGCGCTGATTCCCGCAACCTACCACGGACGGTTGTATGGGTCCGTCTTGGATATTTCGTTAGTGTAATACGGCTGGATGCTTCCTGGGAAACCGGACAGTACGTCGCCTTGTAGTTCGGCTGGAAGCTTTGGGGTTCACGTTGAAGTTGTCCTACATTTGCACTCCGAACTTTGGATGGGGCGCTAAGGTCTCACTGACTGACGGGCCGATATAGCAAAGAGGTCGAATATTTCTGACGTGGGCAGGAAGTGTGCAGGGTTCAGTTCGTAATTTGGGAGTTCTATGAAGAGACGCTTCAAAAGCGAGGCGGACATTGCCCGATTTATCAAAGACGGGTTTGGCCAGGGTGAAGGCTCGTCATACAAGCCGTGGCTGAGGGTTCAGGATGTTTCTTCACTCGGTCGCTCACGAAAAACCTCAGGTTTCAAAACAGGGCGGCAGCACCATACCCTCTCGGATCTTGAGTTCTTCTATCTGCTGCTTCTTGAGTTCTCCGATGAGGTAGTGGATATCCGGGAGCAATATCCGCTGTTTGCCGCATCCAGAGCGCGCGATATCGCTGCGGAAATGGGAATTGCCTACCCCAAGTACCCAGGAACCAAGCTACCGCTCGTAATTACCTCGGACTTCGCCCTTACTCTTCAGGTTCCAGGGGAGAAGATGCGACTGGCGATCAGGACCTGCAAGTATGAGAAAGAACTGGCTGATCCTGAAAAAGGGCCACGAGTTATCGAGAAACTTGAACTGGAGAAGGCCATCTGGGCTGAGCATGGGGTTACCGACTGGAAGGTAGTCACTGATCGGTTGATGAATCCAACCCTGATGTATAACCTGGACTGGCTGCATGGTTCGGCTTGGGTTGACAAGACCATTGCAACGGAAGAGCAAAGGCTTCGGTTCGTCGAAGCTGGCGTGCATACCGCGGATGGAGCGAGGAAGCTCTCGTCCGTGATTCGTTCGGTCTCGACAATGGCTGGGTTACCCTACAGTACTGGTGCTTCGCTTTTCAAATATCTGGTGTGGAACAAGTTCATTCTTACCGACCTTTCTGCTACAAAGCTCAACCTTGCTTTACCTTGCCCAGTCTTGAGGCAAGGGACCGCTGTTCAGCCTGACATGCCCTTACCAAAGGTGGCCTGATGCTATTGGTGAATCAAGTTGTCGAATCTGTGCTTCGTGAAGAGCCTTTCGAGAAACCTGCACGTGTCCTCTGGGTTCGCCGGAACCTTGATCTGGTCACGGTCCTTACCCTCCCGGAAGGCGAAGAGCTGAAGACACCCTGGTCGATGTCGCTCCGGGACGCCGAGTCGATGATGAACGGCGGGACGCTGCGCCTCACGACCGTACGTGTTCCCCCCTTCATGATGAGAGTTGAAGAAGAGCTCTCCGAAAAATCAAAGAACGTCAGGGATAGACGCTGGGCGATAGTGGCACCCTTGCTGGAAGGGCCTGAGAAAGAATATCTCTACTATCCGGGCGCACTAAGCAAAATTGTCTCTGCCTACGCCAAGAAAATCGGAAAGGACAGAAAAACCATCTACAGACACTTGTGTCGCTATTGGGCTCTGGGTATGTCGCGTAATGCATTTCTCGACAAGTATGAAAATTCGGGCGCGCCAGGCAAAACGCGAGAGTTCTCAAATGATAAAAAGCCTGGCCGTCCTCGCATCTTTCTGGGCGAAAAGTGTGACAGCTCAGCAAAACTACTGACTGGTAACGATAAAGAAATCATCGCCGTCTCCTACGCGCTTTATAAGGACAACAAGGTAAAGTACATCAGCGACGCATATACCAAAATGCTGAAACGTTTTTACCGGGCCGAGCATCCGGCGCCAGGTAATGTAGATGATGGGCGCCCGCTTCAGCTCATGAGTCACGTTCCCAGCTACAAGCAGTTTGCCTACTGGGGCAAGAAAGCTTTTGATGAAATTGTCGTCCGTCGCGGCCGGAAGGGTGAACGAAAATGGGCGCTCGACCATCGCGCCCTTGTCGGCACTGCATACCAAGGTTTGAGTGGCCCTTGCCATCGTTTCGAGATCGACGCGACCATTGCAGACATCTACCTGGTAAGCCGGTTCAACCGTAATTGGATCATTGGCCGCCCCGTCGTGTACGTTGTCGTCGACGTATTTTCTCGGATGATCGTGGGCATACATGTTGCGCTCGAGGGCCCCAGCTGGAACAGCGCCCGCCATGCCCTGTTCAATGCGTTCACCGACAAGGTTGCCTTCTGCGCTTCTCATGGCATCTCGATCCGGCCTGAAGACTGGCCATGCCACCACCTGCCGCGTGAGCTGGTGGGTGACCGGGGCGAGATGATTTCACAGGGTCCGGAAAGCATGGCGGACGCCCTCAAGATCATCCTGGCCTTGCTGCCACCGTTCCGCGCAGACTGGAAAGGGACGGTTGAGAGTACATTCCGAATAGTGAACAACCTGACCCAGATGCATTGGACGCCAGGGGCAGTAAGGACAAGGGAAAAAGAGCGGGGCGAAAGGGATTATAGGCTCGATGCTACGCTGGATCTGCAGGAGTTCACGTCGATCGTAATCAAGGCCGTCCTGCACTACATCCACCATAGCCGGGACTCCAACAGGCTGACGAAAGAGATGATTCAACAGAACGTCGAGCCTACACCAATCGCTATCTGGAACTGGGCGGCTGAGCTGGGCATCATCGAGCCGAACGTGCAGCCTCGGGAGAGCATTTATCTCCATCTCCTGCCCAAGGCCAAGGGATCCGTCCGTGCCGGTGGGATTTATTTCAACGGCATGGCCTATACCAACGTACTCGACCCTTCCGGCAAACGTTCGGCATTAGCGCGTGCAAATGGCAGGGAGCAGATCGATATATGGTATGAGCCGTTTGCAGACCACATCTGGATCATGGATGACGAGAAATCGTTCTTCAAGTGTCCGCTTCGCGCTTCGGAAGAACGTAATGTCGGGATGCGTAGGGAAGAAGTGCTGGACATGCTGGCGATTACTAACGCGGTGTCGATCGAGACAAAATACGCGGAGCTGAACAGCAAGGTACAGTTGGACGATTTCATTGAACGCACGATCTCTACCGCTGCCTCGGAAAAGGCGGAAGCTGAATCGCCATCGTCCAAGGCCGAAAAGCTTAGGGACATTCGCGGGAACCGGCAAGTCGAACGTGACACAGAACGCGTGCTGACAGTAGAGCGGTCGCCGATAGCCCCGGAAAAAAACACCCCAGCCAACGAAGCGGAGCGACCGGTCTCAGGCAGCGTCAGCGAATATGCCGGGGATCGCGGCGCCGAGGTGATCAGCTTGTTGAGCCGTGCAGGAAAGCTGGGAGACAAGAAATAATGGGAGAGACGGTGATTCAGGCATGGTACGAGAAATCTCCCGTCCTTGAGTACGCAGGCAACCCCTTGATAGAGGCGATGCCACCGATCCTTTCGGAAGAGGATGCGGCCAGCCGGCTGGCGGCCGTTCCTCCCATGCCAGAAGAGGAGCGAGACCTTCCCAAAGAGATTCGGCTTCATTGCATCAACCGGTTAGCCCACCTTATCCAGCCGCTACCCATCCATCTGGAGCTTGAGGCCGCGGTTTCATCGGTCCTCAGGGGCGGCTATGTAGGGCGCAATCCGATGGAGAGCGGGACTTGGCGGCATCTGCATGCGCTGACAGCCAGGAACTCGTCTACTGCCATGTTCAATTCGACCGCATCTACCTTCAGCCTGGTCGGACTGAGCGGCATGGGGAAAACCACCGCACTCAAATCCGTGTTGCGTCTATACCCTCAAGTCATCAGGCACACGCGCTATAACGGTCGAGATTTCATTCACACGCAGATCGTTTGGCTGAAGCTGGACTGCCCGCACGACGGTTCGCTCAGCGGGCTTTGTCGTGCGTTCTTTCAGGCCGTTGACACTGCCCTTGGCGATAACGGGCAGACGAAGTATTACACGGCCAGAATGAGCATTAGCGACCTGATCCAGGCGATGGTACAAGTCGCCAGCACATATTTTGTTGGTGCGCTCTTTATCGACGAGCTTCAACACTTGAAGTCTGCAAAGACCGGTGGCAAAGACAACATGCTCAATTTTTTTGTCAACCTGGTCAATAGCATTGGTATTCCGGTCGTCTTCATCGGAACCAATTCGATGATCGACTTGTTCTCGGATATCGTCCGCAACGCACGGCGGGTGACGGGGCTGGGCCTGTTCGATTTCAAGCAGCCGCCACAGGATGACGTGTCTTGGGAGCTTCTGCTGAACGCCATGTGGCAATACCAATGGGTACAGCAGCCGGTAGAGCTATCCGAAGGACTTAGGCGCCAAATCTATTATCTCACCCAAGGAGTAACCGACATCCTTGCGAAGCTCATGATTCTAGGGCAGAGATACGCGATCCAGTCCGGACGGGAGAAGCTCGACGGAACCGTGTTCAAGCACGTCGCGTCAACCAAGATGAAGTTGCTGCAGCCGGCACTGGCTGCACTGCGCAGTAAGGACCCGAAGAAGATGCGCCGGTTTGAAGACCTGCTTCCTGCCGACATACAGCTCGACGAGATGATGAAGCTAGATGCAAATACCGTCAACGACCGCATCGGGATCCTGCTTCGGCAGCAGAGTTCCTCGTTCGGCACAAGTCTTGCCAGCCAGTCTCAGCTGCCGCCGCAAGCCAACGCCATCGACCAAGATGCACTGCAGGCTACCGGTCACCCCATGACTCGCGAAGACAAGAAGATACGTGGCCAGCGCGACAGGGGGGAGGAAGTGTTGCCGGTGCCTGCCCAGCGTCCGATACCACTATCTGCCAGGCTTACTGAGCATTCGGGCATATTGGAACTGCTCAGGGGAGCGGACTGGATACTGGAAGAGCCGTTTGAATTTGCGCCAGCATACCGGGTCGCATAACTGTATGGAGAAGACATGCTCCACTTCTTCCCCTCTACGTTTCCGGACGAGACGCTGTACAGTCGTTTCGCTAGGTACCACAGATTGTCCGGCCATGTGAACCACAGGGATTCGCTGCACGAACTCGTGGGGGTGCATACGCATGTCGCCACCTCGGATCTTCCGAGTCTCCTGCAGAACTTCGTCTCAAGGATTCCAGCCGCCGCCCGACCGTCTGTCGAGGAGATCATCGACGAGAACACCATTTTTCCCTACTTCCGGCGATTCTTGTCATCCGAACGGTGCGGCAGCGCTGTAGCCGCGATGTCGGGCGCGAGCACTTCCGGGCTCAAGGCTAGCCTAGGCTTGGTAGCCAGCAGGCTAGGGGCGAAAAGCACTTTCAGGTTCTGCGAGAAGTGCATAGGTGATGATCAGACAGCGTTTGGGCAGGCCTACTGGCACCGGGTTCATCAACTGCCAGGTGTATGGGTATGCCCGGCACATGCCCAAGCCCTTTGCGAGCTCGACTTTGGGACCGTCCAGCTCAAGAGACACAAACTGTTCCTGCCGGATGATCTGCTCGCTGAGCAGTCTTCACGGCGGCCATCCCTCGCTCCCTGCCAAATGGACGCGCTACTGCGGATTGCATTGCTGAGCGCCTCCGTCCTGCTGAGCCCGCAGGCCGATTGGGATGCCGGAAGCTTGAACAAGCTTCATCGCGACAACGCCCGGCGCCATGGCCTTGTCAGCGACAACGGTCGAATTCGCGTGGACGACTTGGCCAACATGCTCCAGAACTACTCGTCAACCTTCCCGGCAGCCGGCGAGTACACAATCGTACACCAGCACTTCGTGGACTGGACGCTCAGGTTACTGCGCAAGCCACGCGATGTAGCGGCGCACCCCATGAGGCACCTCCTGCTCCTGGATTGCCTGCGTGACACCCTTCCACGGCATCTCGAGGATGGTGCTCCGGATTCGCCTAAGGGGGTGGCCAGAAATGAAGGCCGGCATCAGGTCGACCAGGCCAGATTGATCGAGATGCTTGGCCAGAAGGGGACGAGCCTGCGTCAGGCCGCGGCCGAGCTTGGCCTTAGCGTGACGACGGTCGGGATCGAGGCCACCCGTCTCGGCTTGCCGGTCGACCGCAGGCCAAAAACAATTACGGAGGACGTCAAATGCCGTGTCTGCAATGCCTTGCGCCACGGTCTCGCGCCAAAGGAGGTGGCTAAGACGCACGGGCTGTCGCAAGTTTCGGTTTACCGGATCCTGCGGATGGACGAGACGCTCGCCAAGGAGTACGCCGGCCAGCGGCTCAAGCTGCTTCGCGAAGCGCATCGGGAGCGCTTTGCCAGCCGGACGTCGTACCAGGCAGACTACGCCTGGCTGTACAGGAACGACAGGGAGTGGTTGGCCGAGCAGCAAGCCATGGCCTCGAAAGGTGAGACTCAGCGGGAACCGTCTATCGATTGGGCCGAGCGGGATGACCTTCTTGCGCAGCAGGTCGCCAAGATCAGCGATGCTATGCGCAACTCAGCCGGGAGGCCTCAGCGGATCAGCAGGTCCGCACTCGTGCGGGAAACCGGAGTGGCAGACACTATCGAGCGCAATGCCGATAGGTTACCGGGTACCCATCTGGCCTTGTCGGCGTGCAGCGAATCATGTGAAGAGTACCAACGCCGCAGGCTGTACTGGGCAGCCGACGAACTGAAGAAGTTGCTTCATGGCCCGCCCCCGCGCTGGCGACTGCTTCGGCAAGCGGGCATCAGGATTCTGGCAAAAAATAATGAAATGTTAGTCGAAACCTTGACGCAGGATCGATCGCCGTTTCAGTAAGTGCGGGGACACCGAGGTAATCCACCAGTTCATTTTCCTGTTCGAAGCCATCACCTGCGCTGCCGCCATCGCGACCTCGGTTGCTGTCCGACCTTCAGCCAACTGCTGCTCGATCAGCCCAACCAACAGCCGGCGATTAACCTTACCCAATGGCCCGATCTTGTAGAAACTGCGTTCGATTTGCGATTGAAAAAACCGCACCGATACGGCCAGCGACGTCTGGCGAACTCTTTTCTCCAGAACACAATGAGCATGGATCGCAAATTCAAGTTCCGCTCGAGACGCAATGGACGCATTGCTTCCATTGGTTGCGTGCCATCCACAACTGCATGTCGTCAATGGGGCGCGCAAAAATTTTGCTGGTCTTCGAAACGATTTTTCGCAATCGGGGCAGGCATCGACCAGCTTGACACCGTGTTTCCAGCAGGCGGTCACTGCAGGCAGTTGGTGAGACCGATGCAAGTACGGCACTCCAACCGCTGCCTCGTCCGCCGCAAGACACAGCAAGCATGCCCTGCTGTCTCCAAACTCGGTACCCATGAACTCTTCGATTGACTGCTGGACAACTGGCACCGCGAATGGAACAAACGTATTCTCAACCAGTAGGTTGCCAAGCTGTACCAGCGGATCGCCGGGCAAGAGAGAAGCCAGAACCGGCAAGCTGGGCGGGGCTAGTTCAGTAAAGTCAAGGCTATTTACCCGTCCGAAAAGTGCATGGAATGTCGTATCGTGCCGTCGATCCCCCGTCAATAAGTGGTAGCGCGATATTCTGGAGAAAAGCGTCTCATTCGGAAAGGACGCTGGAAAGAAATTAAGTTTGCGCGGCTGGGGTGAGGAAGAAGAAGATGCCTGGCTGTGCATTTCAGATGTTGCCGTGTGGCTTGTCGTTCGTTGAAGTAAAAATGCTTCAGCTTCTGAATAAAAAAGCTACTTGCCGACCGCAGGATCGCGGGTGACTGCTGCCAGCTGAACGGCCGAGTTCGACCCGTTGCTGTCGCTCGAATCTCAATAGCCAGTGGCTGCCTTGCAGCAGACTGCCGTCTCTTAGTGATCGCGTCTGCACCTACATCGAGCGAACGCGAGAATTTCAACCAATGTCGACACGCTGAGAAGGTGTCGTTGCGCTGAACGTGACGCGGCCTGGGCTCAGTCGGATGCTACGGCCACCTCCGTTTCAGTGTCCGGATCTTCAATCTCAAACACGCCTTCGAGGTAGGCTGCGTAACGTTGTTGCAGGTATTTCAGCGACGCGTCGCGATCGACCTGAACGTCCAGATGATCTTGGAAGAACTTCAACCGTGCACGGTTCTCGTCGAGCACTTGCGCCCATGTCTTCGCGTAGATGTTGACGTTCGGCTTTTCCAGAATCAAGCCGGTCTCGTCCTTCACTAAGTGCTCGGTATAAGGTTTTAGTTCGTCGCTGATTGCCCAAAAGTTCCACGTCACCCCGACTTTGGAGAACCGCGGGTCCGCCATCACGGAAAACGCGTAGCCTTGAATCTGCGTTACCTCGTCCGAACCGATAGGCACCTTCGGCGCTTTCAGTTCGACGACGAGGTGCGACAAACGATTTGCCCGGTACTGCTTCGTCGCCCTTGAAAGCATCAGATCCACGATGCCGCGCGTCTGCGAAATGTGCTTCACTGGCTCGTCGATCACGATCTTCGGATCCAGTATTTTTTTGTGTTCGATCAGCACCTGGGTTAGGGACTGGTCGTCCACCGACAAGCTGAACTCTTCGCCAAAGAGCCAGCAGTTCTGAGCGATGATGCGATGCAACTGCGACCGTTCTTTTAGGCGCTTCTTGGGCTCCGGATCGAAGAGCACGGCCTCCAAACCGTTGAGAAACTTCAAGCGGTCGGAGACCACCTTCGCGGCCCCGATGATCGAAGAGAGTGTCGTGTCGCGCAGGAGTTGTGCCAGTTCTTCCTGTTGCCGTTTGGGCAGTCGGAGCACCTCGTCCAAGATGACCTGTAAGTCCTCTGGGCTACGCTCGATTGCCTGACGCAGCATCCGAAGTTGAAACGCCTTGTTCTTGCTTTGTGTCGTACTGAAGTCCGGCAGGTGCCGCGCTACATTGACAGCCACGATGTCGAACACCTGACGTTCGACCTTTTCGACCGGTGTCACCGGGTCGCCCAGAAACGGATAGACCTCTTCATTTTTCCACTCTTCCACGACCGTTCTTGCTTGCTCGGCCGCTCGGATACGGAAGTGATCTTTGATCGTCTGCTGCGCCTGCGTGATGGCATCAGCGACTGAGCTCTGCATCTCCGCGAGATCGACCGTCCCCTCCTTCTGCGCGAGGTCGAAATACGGCGAGTAAAGGTAGCCAGAGAACGTAAAGTTGCCGATGTGGAAGCGCCGGTCCACCTGCACAAGCGGGAAACGTTGCTGGTTGCAAAGGTACAGCGCACGGTTGCCTGCGGCTTTCCACTCTACGACGTGCAAACGCACCCAGTGCTCCGTACCGCTGACCCTAATGTCGTCCAGATTGAAGTTCTTACGACCAGCAATGGCGGATGCAGGGTCGATAAATCGACCGTCTAGAATAATCTTCGCGCTGTCTTCATAGTCCGCTAAATACAGCGCAAAAACCTCCGTCAACTCCTGACGACCTTCGCCTGACGTGAAGGTCCGAAAATCCTTTAGGGGCTCATGGATAGTAAGCCTCACACCCGGTTGCGCATCGCCCGTGACCTGCGCCTCGTCGCTTATGTTGACGTGGCGGATGTCGAGCGCAGTCATACGGATGGTGTAGGACCAGCACTTGCCGTCCCGACGGTAAACCACGGCCCATTCGGCGACGTTGCCAAGGGCAAACGCCTTGAAACGCCCACGACCTTCCTGTCCGTGAAGGAACCGGCCGGACGAGGTTTGCGATTTGGATTTTTTCCACGAGCCGCCGAGGAAACGGAAAAAGCCAGGGGCCTCCTTACGTGCGATCCCCGCTCCGTTGTCTTTGACAACGATGGCATCCAGTGCCCCTAGGTCGTTATACTCGAACGAGACGTCCACGATTGTGGCGTCCGCGTCGAACGCATTCCAAATAAGTTCAGCGAGCGCCGAGATGGGGCGAGCGCGCGTGATTTTCTCAAGAAAATCCGATTGCACCTCAACTGGATACTGTTCTGCTGCCACGTTCCTTCTCCCATCTTGTCATCCGTCGCAGTCCGCCGCGCCGCTTTGCAGGGCAGCATTCTACCGTGCGCGGTGCGGGAGACTTTGGCGTCGGCTGACCGTGCCCGACCGAGATTTGCTTCTGCCCCAGCTCCGCCACGACGTGCAGCGCGACCAATACGCGTTTAGCAACTGGCATTCGGTCGCAAATACGGGTGGCCCTTCGTGGCCGATCCCGGCCGTTCAGCTCAGCATAGCAGGTAGCCGAAGCGGAAAAGTCACGAACGGTCACGGCAGGCAGGAATCGACCCAAAGCAGCCGTTCGACAGTGGCCCAATGTTCAGTATCTAGCTGTTAAGTCTCGTCTGGTCATAAACGCGTTTGACGAATAACTCTGGTTTCTTTTGCTGCCACTCCTTGACTGCTTGAATTGGCGGTTTGGAGCCAATGGCTCTGCAGAATGTAGTGGTTGTACAGCCTCAAGTAGTTGAGCAAGGTAGTTTCCAGATCGGCCGGCTGTCGAACTTCGTCTGCTTTAACAGCTCGCTAATGCGGCCGTTGAAGCATATCCGAGTCGTGACGCCGCCGTGCTGCAAGTATTCGGGCGGAGCGTGTGCCGGGCGCCAATCTGGTGGCGTCAGGCCATCTCGGCAACAAACCGGTAGCCGGTCGATAGAAGCGTCATGTCGGACTGGCGGACCACCTCCCATAAGAATACGCATGACTCCACGCCGTCGACATTGAAGCTCCCGCACGGGACAGCGACAAATCCAGGCGTGTCGAGCACTTGGGGCTGCGGACGCGGACCGACAAACGCCATGGGTTCGTAGCTGATCTTGAGCCCGCTCCATGCCCGCCGGCGCTGCTCGTTGAACAGCCGCGATCGGCTGCCAACCAGGACGAAGACCGCCGCGATATCGGGGTAGGCCACCTTGTACGCGCACAGCTTCTTCAGGTCCCTGTTCACCTTGCTGGCGTTGAGCTTGTCGCTGATCAACAACGTCTTCAATTCCAACGCGCCCCAATGCCCACCGCCGACGCGGCGGATCACCAGGTCGGGGATACAAGCGCCAAGCGCAGGGTCGTCCACGAGCTGCAAGCTGGGTTGCAACAGGTCGGCACTTGGCAGGAGGGGCGCCAGCAGTGCACTGATCAAGTCCTGCACGAAGCCTTCGGTCTTGTGGCCATCGGCCTTTTGCCCGGTCAACCCATTGGCTGCGCCGAGCATGAATACCAAGCGACCGGAAATCACGCTCGCGATGCGCGCTTCGAACGCTTCCTTAATCGACATCGCCACGGGATGTGAACTCGACGTGGAAAAAATCCTCGCTCAAACCACACTCGCGCGCGATCGCGGCGCGCGACATGTAATCCCAGACGGGGTGTAGGTCGTCGTCAAACGACACCAGCGCATACGAGCCCCCTGGCACGAACCCGACCTCCGGCGGGTAATGCTCCACCCAGCGCGAGTTGCGAACGACGTTCATCAGGCGGCGTTGCTCCTTGTTGCGGGCGAAAAAAGGAACACGCAGCAGCGTGGGCGGCACCGCCCCTTTTTGGATCAGCATCCTGACGGCGGCATCGAAGATGGACTCTACCGCGTTCGTCACCGAGGTACCGTAGTAATTCGGCCGCTGCACGCACAAAAAAACCAGGCGTGCGTTATCGAGCACTTGGACACGGAGGAAACATTCGCCAACTCCGTTGAAACCACGGAATGGAAAGTGAGGATAGTCGAAATAGGGTGGCATCAAGAATCATTTCGTTCAAAGGATACACGCAAAGCACGCTATACGCGACGACCTCGACCGCTAGCGCTGATTACCAAACACGCGAGCGCCGTTAAGGCGCGACAGGGGACAGTGCCGACGCTTATAGTACGAGTCCATTGTTAGGATAGCAAGAAAGCAGCCGACACCGGCTTCAAAAAATTGCGCTTGGCCGATATCGCGTGCGCGGTGCCCGTGGAACCGCGATCGGATGCGCCGGATTTGGGAGCGCCACTCTTCAAGGGCGCCGCCACGGCGATGTACCGGCACCCTTGCACAATAGCAATTTAAAGAAATATGTTCCGAACGGCAGCTTTTGGGCCGATAGCGGACGGCCGGTATAGCTCAGTGTACGACGTTGTTGCCATCTGGACAATTTACCGGCCTCTAGTAGACCGTGGCGATTGTGGCCGACTTAATTGTTTTGTGGCAGACTTTATTAGTTTGTGGCGGACTTTATTAGTTGCCGACAGCATTGCCATTGCCCCGCTTGCGGACATACGTTGCCTGATTGAATTGTAGTTCCTAGCGGTGCTTTTTGACTTAGCTTTTTGGCCACGGTTGCATCGCTTGGCTGGCGTATGTCGATAG
>Ga0308158_10001437_pt1 | contig 25819 bp, 45 predicted proteins | sample PhyBR2_FD_201038 | JGI IMG/M metagenome (GOLD analysis project Ga0308158, IMG submission 201038) | Phyllosphere microbial communities from UC Gill Tract Community Farm, Albany, California, United States - DLSLB.R2 | ecosystem: Host-associated > Plants > Phyllosphere > Unclassified | place: USA... | reverse complement strand
ACCAAATGGATCGACGGCACGATAGCGCGCCACCATACGGGCTAACTGGCTGCCACGACCTGCAACCTTACCCGCCAGTGCCGCTGACGGCATGATGGTGAGCTTATTTTTAACGATGGAGCTGTCGGCAGAGGCAAAGCCAATCAGCAGCGATGGGCCGCTTTCTTGCGTGGTATTCGCTTCGCTGTTGTCCATCTCCGCCCAGAACAACGGCACGCGGAGGTCTGACGGAATAGTGGGGAACGAGACTGACATTATTCACCGCCCTTTTTCTTGGCGTCAGCTGCGGGCTTTTCTTCTTCCGCACTGACTTCTTCGACATCACCATCCGCAATGCGGCGGTGCCAGTAGCTGCTCTCTTCGACGTTCCGGCCTTCTGAAGGCAGCAGATCGCCCCGGACAGGATCAGGGACTGACCGCCCGCGTTTGGGTCTGAGTTGCATGATTTACTCGCTGAGGTTGATTTTGGTGTGGTGCTCAATGATGCCGTCAGGCCCGTTACCCGGATCGATGTAGTCAACGTCGATTTCGACCGTTTTCAGCTCATCCAGGGCGTCAAGATCATCCTGCTGGCGCGTGTCCTCTTCGGTGATTTCCCGCGTCAGCATGAATTCAAACTGGTAATAGAGGCGGCCCCGCTCCATGTCCAGAAGCTGCCCGCCGGAATACGCCACCGGTCCAGCGTCGGCGTCAGGTTCCCAGCCCAGCAGCGCCTTCCAGATTTGCTGCCGGACATCATGCACGGCGTCATATCCGGCTGCCTGACCGCGCTCATCGCGCGTATTGTCCAGCACCACGACCACCGCAAATCCTTCGGTAACGTTCTGCCAGTAGTCAGTCAGGGACTTCTGCTCAGCTGTGACGTCTTCTGTCGGCACAACATACGCCGCCGGCAGCCGCATTTTGCCGGTTTCGGGAATGGTTTTAAATTCAGCCGCCCCGGCTACGTTACCTGCGAACATCGGACATCGCGCCCGGAGTGCGGCGATCACCAGCGATAGTTTCATTTCTTTTTCCTTTCAGGACGCAGGGAGGTACGCAGCGCACGGGTCAGCACATAGCGCGTCCATGTTTTGCGCGCCTCCAGCACCTCGGTCATATAGTTTTTACGGGGGGCAACGCGCCAGCCATTACCGCCGGATTTCCCTTTGTGATGGCTCTTTTTGCGCGTAGAACCACGCTTCACGCCGTAGAACAGAAACGCGGGGTAAAAGTCGCCCTCAATGAGTCGGTTACCCTCGCCCCGCTTCTGGTTTGGCGCGATGCGCACCATCAGGCCCGGACGGCTTTTTGATGCGCGGGGAACGTAATAGCCGATTGACCGCGCCAGCCTGCCGGTCCTGAATCCCGGATACTCACCCGGAGCGGAACGACCACGACGCATGACCAGACGCCTGGCATCACGCATGTGAACCTGACCAATCTGAATGAAGGCGCGGCGCATTTTGGCCCGGTTAAAAACGAGGTCTTTGGGCTGCTGAAAATCAACGTGCAGAAGCGGCTTAGCCATACATCTCTCCGTCGCTGTCCACAGCCCTCAACTCCTCGCACTCCAGCAGCAGGTAACGACCGGCTGAGTTGAGGTCGCGCAGGCGCTTAACGCGATATACATAACCGCCGTGAACCACCTCAAAATCTGAAGTGATGCCCCGCCGATAACGGATGGTCATGTAGTGGGTTATGGTTTCGTCAGCCTGAACTGATTCATGATAGGTGGTAGCACCTACCTGCCGGACCTTCGCCCAGACGTCCTTTTCATTCTGATAGACCGGCTCTATGCCGTAATCCGCTGCGGCCTGGTCGATGCGCTGCCGCAGGTGGATACGCTTATTCAGCTCACCGGGATCGGGTAGCGTGAATACTGCACTGGTATTTGATGAACGTCGCTGCATGCTAATACCCCGATACCGGCAGACGCCGTGAGTAGAGCAGGAACTCAAACGCCTGCGGCGTCTCAGTCATTTCCAGTTCTGACACTGAACTGCGATGCTCATACCAGTGACTGACCAGCATCAGGAGTGCAAGCCTGATATCCTCGGTGACTACCATGCCGTCCGTATCAAGCGGTGCAATATCTGCCACCGTTTTATAAAGATTGCGATTGAGGTAGGTCACCGCCTTTGCCTCAGCTGCTAGTGCAAAAAGCTCAAGCAGCCGATCTTCTTCCGTGAAGTCACTCTCCAGTCGGCACTGCTGTTTAATTTCTTCAAGTGTCAGCAGCATGACAGCGCCTTATTTTTTGGCTTTTTCCTTCGCTTCAGCTGCCGCTTTCGCGCTGGCTTCAGCGTCCGCTTTTTCCTGTGCTTCAGCAGCGGCCTTTGCTTTGGCCTCTTCTTCAGCTTTCGCAAGCGCTTCGGCTTCGGCTTTTCCCTTCGCCTCATATGCCGCTTTCTCCGCTGCGCTCTCATCCACCTCACTGGCATAGCCCAGCTTAATCAGCTCGCGACCGTGCTGTTCGGTGGTCTCAATGGTGTTGCCTTCGGACACGACCGTGCCGCCGAAGTAATTCGGTTTAATCAAAAGCAGTTTCATATGTAACTCCCGGAAAGGCGGCCCGGAGACCGCCGTTGCTGTTACGCAGCTGCAGCAGGTGCGGTGAAGGAACCGTAAACGAACGCTTCAGGACGCTTAACGGCCAGCGCCAGACGTTCCTCACAGCGGATTGAGATCATGTTTTTCTCAAAGTCGTCGGCGTTTTCAGTGGAGATAACCACGTTGGCATCTTCGCGATCGAAAATCTGCGCACCGGCATTGAATGCGCCGGTCAGGAATTTACCCTGGAAGGCAGCCGCTTCGGTCGCGACAACCGGCAGCCCCCACAGGGTAGGACCAGTCAGCGCTGCCGGATTCGCCAGAATGTAACGACCCAGCGAATCCTTAGTCAGCTCGATCTTCGCCCAATCAATGAAGTGCAGAACATGGCCAGACGCCGGGAAGCGCGCCAGTTGCGCCTGCAGCATAGCCAGTCGCAGATCATCAATACCGCTTTGATTCGCCACGCTGAAGGCAGCAGCATATGCAGATGCCTGCGGAACGATACCGTTCAGGTGAGTGCCAGTGCCGTCACCGAACAGAATCTCCTGCTCTTCAACGTACTTCAGGCCGTAGCGCAGTTCGGCGTCAATTGTCGATTGCAGCTGCGGCATGTCATCAAGAATCTGCTTAGCGGCTTTGAACAGGTGCGCGATGGTGCGGACCGGCGTGATTTTTTCCGCAAAGGTGATGCCGCTGTAAGGTTTAGTGGTGTTCTCAGCGACGGTCGCCGCATTGTTGGTGAAGCCAGTCTGCTGAACCCAGTAGATGGTATTGGACTCAGTACGGCCAGGTGCAATCAGGTCGCGGATAAACAGTCGCTGTTTTGGCTGCTGATCGATACCTGGCAGGCGGTCAGGTGCAACGATCTGGCCCGGCACGTTGACCGACAGCAACGCAGCCTTAACCGGAATGCTCAGGCGCTTATTGCCTTCGATGCTGGCTGAGAAGGCTTTCAGCGCTTCAGAGGAAACAACCTGACCGCCCACCGTTTCGATAACGTTTTTCGCATTCGCCAGCGGCATTTGTGCAACATGCTGCTCCAGATCACCCAGCGATGCCTTCAGTGACTTGTTTGCTTCAGTCAGCGCGTTAAACTCAGTGGCGATTTTGTCTACTGCTTCCTTGGTCTGCGCGGAAAGCTGACCAGAGTTCTTCGCTTCCTTAAGCGCGTCTTCAGCCTTCTGACTGAAGGTGCCGGAAACTTCTTCCAGCTTTGCAGATACTTTTTTCAGTAACTCATTTACGTCTGACATCGTGATTCCTTATTTGCCGAACGCGGCCAGCGCGTTTTTAAGTTGAGCAATATTTTCTGGGTTGATTTCGTCGGTAGCGCCCGGCATACCTTCAGGGGTGGCAGCAGCGCCTGGCTTGCCGCCGGTTAATGCTTTAAGAAGTTTTCGACGCTCGGAGCGTGGCGCGTCGGTTTTTGCCAGCATCGCGTCAAGCTTGCGCAGCGCAGCTGCAGGGCTGTCCTCGCCATCAGCAATCTCATCTGCTGCCAATAGGCGATCTGCAAAACCTTTTTCAACCGCATCGCTGCCGCCGATATAGGTTTCGGCATCCATCATCGCGTCGATGGTGACCGCATCCAGACCGGTTCGTGCGCCATAGATATCGTTCATCGCCTTATCAAAAGGCACCATGTCCGCCGCTATCTGCTGCAGGTCGTGACGGTTGCCCATCGCGTAGACCCAGCAGTTATGGATCATCAGAAAGGCACCGCGACCAATCTGCACCTCATCACCGGCCATCGCGATAATCGACGCAGCAGAAGCAGCGAGGCCCAGCACCTTGACGGTGACTTTCCCTTCGTACTCACGCAGCAAGTTGTAAATCGCCAGGCCTTCGAACATGTCGCCGCCCGGCGAATTGATATTCACGGTGACGTCAGCACCGCCGATTGAGCGGAGCGCGGCAGCAATACGGCTGGCGGTGACGCCGTCGCCGTACCAGTCAGCGCCAATGACGTCGAACACGGAAATGCTGTTGTCATCACTCTTTGCGGCCTTAATGCTGCCGTTCCAGCGATCCATTGCAGAAGACGGCAGATCGCGGTTTTCGCGCGCAAAAGGCCGCCCCTCCGGCGCTGCCGGAAGACTTTTTACTGTCATTGGGGTTGCTCCTAAGCCGCCTTTTTAAGCGGTGATTGTTCGAAAGGAATATCAGGGAAAACGGCGTTGTGAACTTCGCGCAACAGTGTGGCCCTTGCGGCGGTGCTGTTTTTGCGCAGGTCTTCAAGCGGTGTCAGGTTCAGCTGTACGGTATAGATATCACCACCTTCAATCGGCGGCAGATTCTCCAGGCGGCGCACGTCATTACGGGACATCCAGCCGTTCTGCAGCGCGGTGGTGTAATAAGCAGAGCGTCCGGCGCTGTCAGCACGCAGCAGGCCTTCAACGGAGAACTCAGCAAACAGGTCTTCATCACCGTTCAGCAGGCAGCGTGAAATCTCCTGCTCAATGTTCACCAGCATCGGGCGCAGCGTATTCGTCAGGAACAGCAGGTTCATGCCTTCAACGCTCGACGCCCAGCTACTCTGCTTGTCAACGTGACCAACCATAAAGGGCGGCACGCGGAACCAGCGGCAGATTTCCTCAATGCTGAATGATCGTGACTCCAGCATCTGAGCATCTTCAGGGTTAAGGGTGATGCCCTGATAAGACATATCACCTTCAAGCACCATCACCTTGCCCGCGTTTTTTGATCCAACGAACCGGTTAAGGTTTTCGCGGTTCTTCTGTCGCTGTTCTTTTGTCAGCAGATTCTTTGAAAGAAAGAAGCCTGACGTCTGAATACCGTTTTCAAAAATTTTTGCGGCTGACTCTTCGACCGCCATCGCTGCGCCAAACACGTCACGCCCGGTACGCATCGGCATCATTCCGCATACGCCATCCAGACCAAAGCCCCGGATGTGCATCATGTTTTTAACCGGGATGATGCGCGGCACACCCTTCTCTGTGTAGGTGTACTGCAGTTCGCCGCTGTCCAGTCGCTCCACCTTCATGCACTGAGGAAGAAGCGGAACCAGTGAGACCAGCTTGGTGCCGATCATCTTTTTCTCAACGTAGGCATTACCACGCAGGCATATGCTGGCAACCACCATCAGCATGAAGCGCGACGGCGTCATTTCGCTGTTGGGACGGCGGCACAGTAACTGATAGGCCGGATGATTAAGCGCCAGCTTGCGGGAACCGTCAGCTGCTCGCTCATATACCTTCATCGGCAGAGTTGAAACTGACTCACTCAGCAGGCGCACACAGGCCCATACAGAGGCCAGCGCCAGCGCTTTCTCTGCTGTCACGACCTTACCGCTGCTGCTTGTGCCGTACCATTCCTGCCAGAACGCAGCATCATTCAGTCCGATTGACTCACCGAGCCAGTTAACAATCGCGCTCTTAATGCGACCCGGCTGTTTTTTTTCCTTCATCAGATACCTACCATAATCGGGTCATCAAAAAAGTCATCAGGATCGCCGCTGTCCACCAGCACCGCATCCTCTGCTGCACCGATTGCCATCGCGGAAGCCACCACGCCGTCGATACGGCCGGTGCTTTTCTTCTTGGCAAATATGCGGTTGTCCTTCTGGTCAGCCTCAAGCACCGCAGATGCGGCATTCCAGCGAAGGCAGGGATTAGGGCGTATGACAAGCACCCTGTTGTTTAGGTGCTCTTCAAACAACTCAATTGATCGCGGCATCCAAAGCCCGGACTCCTGCGCCTTATAAAACCCTTGTCCGTGCGGAACAAGGTCAACGCTCACAGACTCGCTTTCGAGTTCTGGCTCCAGATACTTGATACGGTACTGGTCAAACGCGATGCACTTAATGTCGTATCTGGCTGCGAGCTCACCGATGCGCACCGCTACAAAACCGTAGTTGACTGCCTTACCCGGTGGTGCGTGAATGAAGCCATTACGCAGCCAGGCGTCATAGGGAACGTGGTCAGTCTTGGCTCTCTCCAGCAGGGAATCTTTCGGCGTCCAGAACTCAACTAAAAGCTTTTTGGATTTCGGAAAGTAAAGCGCCAGCGCGGTCAGATCGCGGGAGCCTGAGAGGTCCAGCCCGCCATAGCACTCTTCGCCCGCCAAATCTTCCGGGTCAAACTCCTGCTCGCATTTCATCCAGGTGTCGCTGTCAATCCACGGATCGGACGCTTCCACCCACTGGCAGAAGTTCAGGCGTCGGACAATGCTCTCTTTTGATGGCATGCCGCGGGCCTGAGTCACCTGCTCCCGCAGGTATTTATCCGTGAAGGTCTGACCCAGCGACGGGTTAGCTTTACCCCAGCAGGCTTCATCTTTAAACGGGTCGTCGCCCTCATCCAGCGAACAGATGAAGCTGAAAAAGCTGTCATCGACTAAATCACCAGCTGCCACCTTGCGACCGTATTCGTGATATTCGAAACAGACACTGGTTTTATCGTGGCCGCTGTTGGTGATGAGGAACATCAGCGCCTGACGGCGGCCCTTTGTACCGGCGCGCATCATCTCAACAACGGCGTTTGTTTTGTGCTCATGCACTTCGTCAATCAGTGCGCCGTGCGGGCGCGGGCCTGACTGACCATCATCGGAGCTGATCGGCTTAAAGAAAGAGCCTGTCTGCAGGAACGCAAGGTTCCACACGTTAAGCCCGGTGCCAGATTTGGTGATGCGCTGTGCCAGCGCGGGCGACTGATCGACCATCGTTACCGCATCGCGGAACAGGATCATTGCCTGGTCTTTTTTCGTGGCCGCCGCGTAGACTTCGGCGCGGGGTTCCTTGTCTGCCATCAGCAGGTAAAGACCGACGCCGCCCGCAAGCGGCGACTTGCCGGAACCCTTGCCGGACTCGATGTAACTCATGCGAAATCGGCGTGTGCCGTCTTCCGCCTTCCAGCCGAACAGGGAGCCAACAATGAAACATTGCCACGGCAGCAGGATGAAAGGCTTACCTTCATGCTCGCCGCCGTTGAGCTTCAGGACCTGAGCAAAGAAGTTAACAACACGCGTAACCGCTTCGACATCCCAGAACAGTCCACGTTTTGGCCCTTCTTCCAAATCCCGGATGTGGCGGGCGCATGCAGCGCGGATATCTGGCCCGGCAAGAACAGCCCCGCTGGTAACGTCCATTGCATACTGCGTCGCCGGATCAACCGAAGAACTGGTTGAGCGGGTCTTCTTCTTTTTTTCCACCATTCACGTTCACCTTTGACCGGGCAGCCGGTGTCAGGCCGAACTCTACCAGGTAGCTTTTGAAGCGCCGGTCTGCATCAGCCAGCATTGAAACAGCCGGGTTGGCCTTGATAAGAAATCCGCCTTCGGTCTGAACCGTGTATGTCCTTCCCTCTTCGGCAATAGTGATTCGCAGCTGAAGAATGTCGGCATAGATATCGCAGAGCCTTTCCAGCGCAAGAACATCGGCGACGGTCAGCACGCCCATTCCATCAAGCAGAACGGTCAGCTTTCCCCACGCAACCTTTCCCCAATCGGTGAGGTGTGACGGCGGGCTGGGGATTTCTCTCGCAGGTGCAGGCTCTTTGTCGTTAAGTTTTCGCTTGCCCGGATTGCCGGTAACGACCTTAAGATGGGTCGGTTTTGGTCGTCTTCCGGCCATAAAAACCTCCCAGAAAAAAACTTTTCATTTCGCGGTTGTGCATAAAAAGGGGGGCGGGCGGTCAGGAAGTCGATAGCCCCTGAAGTCTTTACCCGCCCCTCCCCGTGCGTCTGTGCTCTAACCCCTGCGCCAGTGCGCCTGTGGGTCGAGTGGCAGGCCGTTCTCATCGCATCCGATGATATGCCCGCGCTTCTCTTCGCGTTGCTTGGTGGAGTCATGGTGCTGTTTACAGAGGGGTTGCCAGTTGTTTTTATCCCAGAAGAGTTTCTGAGCCTTTGTTATCTCGTCCTGTTTACCGCCGTTGATTGCTTCCTTCAGCCTGTGTGGCTTGACATGGTCAACGACAGCAGCAGCCACTGCTCTGCCCTGCCGGTGGCACATGACGCAGAGTGGATGCGATTTCAGGAATGAGAGTCTGGCTTTGTCCCAGCGGCTGTTATAAATGCGTGGCTCGGACATGTTCACTCCAATAAAAAACCGCCCGGAGGCGGCAGTGTTGTCTATTTAGTTCGCTGAGGCGGTGGCAATTGCTTAGCCATCTCTCCAGCGAGCTTTAGGGCTTGGGTAAAACGCTCATCTCCACCAAGGTTAGAGATGAATTTTATTTGCCCAATGAAATGCTGCCAGTTCTCTTCAGGCTCCCCATTAATCCATACTGAGAAATGCTGATGAGCCTCGTCAATCACTGCCTGGAACTTCGGCTTTATAGATTCAAGGGACTCACCCATCTGGGCTTTAACTGCAGCCTGCCTTATTTTGTCTACATACCCTTTAACCAAGCCTTGAGAATTGTCCATATAGCCCCCTTATGTTAGGAAGCCTTATTTTAACACTCATGATTGGTTAATACAGCGTCGAAACTCTTCACTGCTGGACTAACCGTTATCCCTTGCCGAAGGATTCATTGGCATCATGCTTACCATATGAAGATAATGAACTCTCAATAAACTGTGGAGAGCCATATGGAACATCTAAGTTTTGATGAAGCTAAAGGCATCATTGAAAAATATTTTTTACCTTTCAGATGTTTATGCAGCTCAGAGGACCTTGAAAACAGCATCACGTTAAAAATTTTTTACGATAGTCAGAACCAAGATGATTTTTACCTTGTTGAATCTTACCCCCGTTATCGCAGTAGAGTCTCGCTTGCATGGTACCTCCAGACTACCAAGACGGGATTTGAGCAAAAATTACATGAAAGAAATACATTCTCACAATAGTTGATAGCAGTAAGTGAGAGGGCTCATCATCAGGCGCACTCGCCCTTGTGATGAAAACCGTTGTGAAAGAGGCCCTCGGTCACATTATCCTGGTGTGAATAATGTCTGCTAGGCTGCAGCATACAGGTTCTTCATCTGCCCTTTGACCGAAAATGCAGCCATGCAACGTGCTTCAAGATCACTGTAGTCAGAACAACCGGTAGCAATGTTACTCACACGGTTAATCTGATGCTTTTTTGCCAGTGCGGTTTGCAGTCTTTTCGATGCACCTCGCCCGAATAGCCGCTTGCGTGGCGTTCAAATCGATATGGTACTCGCGACAGAATATTTCTTCTTTGTCGGTGAATGCCATTTAAACACCTTGATAGGAAAATATCTTATGTCAAATAAGAAGTTTCATAACCCTGCCGCTATAATGCTGGTAGGAAATGCTAAAGCTTATATAACTCGCGGAACATTTCTCGGTGACAACGCAAAGATTATCGCCAAAGGAAACTCTCAATTTTTTTCTCAGGATAGTACTCACATATCTACGGATGTAATTGCTCTGTATGTAAGTATGGAAAGTGAGTTATTCAAACAAAAAGGGAATTTGAAAGAATCAGAGTATCAAAAGTTATTAAATGAATTACAAATGCTGAATAAACATCAGGGTAAACCGTCATTTCCTCAAGCATACAAAGGCTTCGTTGCATCATTATCCGATCATGCCACAGTGCTTACTGCGTTTGCACCGTACATCGCTCAACTTGCACAACATCTTTAACCTATTAAGAGCAAGCATCATAAGGCACATCCGTAAATGCGCCTTGTGATGAACTCAGCAATCGTCGTCTGACTGAGCCACTGCACGACAGGCGAACATGCAAGCTTTCTGCATCTCCGTTTTGGCCATGGCAATCCAGCGTGGGTCTGCACCGGTTTCTTTTGACGTATCTAGCAGATTGAGGAAGTGGCGGCTGACGTCTTTCAGCCGGTTCATCACTTCAATATCGCCGGGGGTTAACGTTCGATATCCCTTAACAGTGCTGCCGTCCTGCGGTTTTGCTTCGCTCATGTAATTACCTATCTGGTTGATTCGATTTTACGGATAGCAGCGCGATCAATGTTGCACTGCCCCAGAGCGCCATATAACTCAGCGTTGAGGCTTACGCTGTCACCGAACGTCATATCCTGTGATGGCGCTGGCACGTCAATCTGACTGGTAAGTTCAGCCGGAAGGCTTAGCTGTGGCTGTTTTGTTGTCCGGTACTCCACTAGCGGCTTTTGCTGCGTCGCGCAGCCGGTCAGCAGCATCAGGGGGAACAGGAGCAACAGCACACTTGTCCGCCGCAAGGTAACGCTTAATTTCATTCTGTAGTTTCCGGTTCTGCTGGGCTGTTACGGCACGCTGCTCTGTGACCTGACTCATCACAACGTTCTGCTGCTTAACGGCTGTTACCAACTCAGTGACGCTTGATGCCAGGCCATCGTTCTTGGAGCGCAGGTCGTTAATCTGCTCGTCTTTGCTGTTCGCCAGCTTCTCCAGGCGCTGATTGGTTGCTTCAAGTTGCGCGCTGCGGGCATTCAGCATCCACAGGCAAACGCAGATAATTGCGATAACCAACAGATGTGAATAGTTTTTGATGAACTGGATAGCAGCCATGCGGCCTCCTTTATCAGACGAGGTCGAGCGCCCGAATGAATACATCTAATCCGTAGGGCTGACTGCCGTTCTCATGCTTGATGATGGCCTGCAGGAGCGGAAACAGCTTGCGGCTGTCAGTCAGGTCGATTGGCTTATCAGCATCAGTGCCAGTAGCCGTTGCCACGCTGCGGATATAAGCCTGCGTGTCATTCTCGTTAGGCGGAGCCCAGCGCTTCACAATGCCCGTAATAGTTTTCAGGCCATATTTGCTCTGGTAGTTACGCAGAATGATAATCATCGCCCTGATGCCGTACTCCGGACTAATGAACTGGCAAAAAGATTTATCAGTGCGCTGCGCCTGCGGCACCAGTCCCTGCCACTCATCGCCCCAGCGGATGTTGCCAGGATTATTATTGCGGATTCCGCGTGATTTATTGCTGCCCGTCATTGGTTTCCCCTGCCTTTCTCTCTATCAGCCTGCGAAGCCTTTCGCTGATGTAGTCATTGCCTACATACCCGATGTAAACCGCGAAAACCTGTGCGGCGGCGTCAGGGATGCTCCAGTTAAATAAAGCGCCCATCACCTGCAGCGTCGGGCCAGCAAAGAACGCTAACGCGCTACATGAGACAGCGTCGAGAACCCGCTTACTCCACGGGCTTTTTGCATAGGCACTGCGTAATAGTGAAAACATGCCTGCTACCCCGGCATATCCCCATTCTGTTTTGTGGGCATACAGCCACAGCAGCACTGTGGCCCAAAAGCCCGGGTCTTTTTCTGGAGGCATGCTCTGATTCCCGCCACCGGGATGATGGCGGCTGACTGTCGTTAAATGAGTTGCGCAGCACCACGGCGTCAAAAGTGTGTGTGGAGACTGATTGGCGTGCGCAAAAACGAAAAAGGCCCACCGAAGTGAGCCTTTGAATTTCTTATTTGGTGCCTGTCAGGCAGCGACTAATTCAAGTCGCTTGCCCAGCGCTGAGAGCGCCTTCTGAATAGTATCTATTTTGGTCGAGTGGTGCAGATCGAAGATGCGAGTTACCTCCTGCTTTTTAACTCCCATGCGTGAAGCCAGCTCAACCTGAGTTAAGCCGGAAGCAAGGAAAGCATTAAGCAGTAGCACCTTCGCCGACACGCTCGCCGGAACCTCTACAAAGTCACCGGTTACCGGTCCAGGTGCCGGAACTGGCTGGTTATCTTCAAAGTAGAAATCAAATGAAGTAACCAGCGCATCCAGCCCCATCGCTAACGCCTCCTCACGCGTTTCGCCCTGAGTAAGCGCCTCCGGTATATCCGGGAACGAAACCACATATCCGCCGTCGCACGGCTCAAGATTAATCGGGTATCGCATATCGTCTTAGTGAAACTCTGCGAGAACCAGCCCCGGAGGGCTGGTTAATTATTTCAGGCCTAACTGCTTAATTATGGCCTTTCGCAGTGGTTCTTTTAACTCAGCGCCGGGATGCCTCGGCATTACACTTCGCTTCCCGTTGTATCTCAGCTTCAGATGGTTAGTACCGTTTGAAACTTCGACTCCCTGAGATTCAAGCCACCGCCTGAACTCGCTTTGCTTCACTACTCCTCCTGTCTGTTGAACATGAAGCTATAGTAAACATTTATGCTTACCTGGTCAACATTTTTGTTTACCGGAGGCCGATATTTATGAAAAATAACCCTGACGCAAAAGCGGTAAGTGCCTTGCCCGTCGGCAACAGGGTGAATTTCTTATCCCCTGCAAGGGATAGATATATTGCTATCCCCTTTAGGGGATATTTAAAATAAAAAACGCCTCCAGGCTGGTAAGGCCCGAGGCGCTTTGACATCCACATTTGGAACTGACTTTTAGCAGATAAGCTGCACTGCTTGGTAATCGACCTTATCAGATTACTAAGGAAAATGCGGACCGCGTGAGAGGTTTTTTCAATATTTTTTTCGACGTCAGTTCGTCGTCCATATCCAGCCGCACATCCAGCATTGCCAGGCAGCCTTCAATGAACCCCTCAGCCATCTGGATTTCAATTCTCACTATCTTTTCATCGCGTTTGGCCTGTTTTGCAAGGGTGCGCTTTGAGATATTGAAAAAGTAATGGAGCACAATGATCGCGTGCTCATCCGGGCGCTTGGCTTTAAGCCGTGACAGACAACCTTCAATAATTAGTCCGTCCCCATCGCTGCAGGTAAGCGTTAATTTTGAATCCTGCGGCAGCAGCCCTTTAAATCCCGCTGCGATTGCTGAGTAATCGACACCACTACTGTCTGATTTAGCCCATCCGGCCCAACGCTCTAATACCTGTGACATGTCACGCATATTTAATCCTCTCCACACACTTTATTTTTTGTCCGTCCCGATCACGCCGACTGCAATCGCGAAATCAAGGAACCTGAATAGCAACTCAACCTGGCTGCCATATTTTGCTTCAAACGCTTTCATATCCCGGTGCAGTTCATCGTGATGCGCTCTGCATAGCGGTATCACAAATAAATCATGCGCCTTCGTTCCCATTCCCCCCTGTCCGTGTCCAATGATGTGATGCGGATCGTCAGCCTTCATTCCGCAACATGCGCAATTCTGTGACTTTACCCATCGTGTGTATTTCTCACTTTCCCAGCGCTTACGCTTGGGGCGCTTCATGAATGATTCTGGTGATTCCGGATCGGTGCGCAGGTCAATTATCTTTTTGACCAACTGAGCGGCATCCTGAATCACTTCACGCGCCGGTCGCGCCGGAACAATACGGGCTTCTTTCAGCTCACCGCTCTGGATAGTCTCTTTCGGCATACGCAGAACGCGACGGGCCGGTGCCTCTGGTATCAAGTCAATCACATCATTCAGGGTTGCCCACCAGCACAGTTCCGGCAGTGTCAGCTGGTGGTCACCGTTCAGCGCCATCTGACTGCATGCAGCCCTGATTATCCAGAGTGCTGTATTACCTTTGGCGATGCTCTCTAGGCTACCAGGTATGCCGTTTTCCCTGAACTCATTATCGTGGCTGTAGCAAAGAGACACCAGGCCGTTTTCAGTTTCTGACACAGTAAATTCATGATGATGCCAAACGTCCAGCTTCTCCCGCTCCCATTGGCAGCAGTTGAAAGACTGGACGAAGGATGCCAGCGCATTTGGCCCACCAGCGGCCTTAATCACGCGATCATGACTGAAGAATGGAATGAGTGAGGGTTCATCAAGTAACGGCTGTGTCCCATCATTCAGGCGGCCTGATGGTAGGTCTGCCATATCCATTGTCGGTGTGCTGATTACCACCCTGCCCTTAAACAGCTTCAACAGGTCTGGTCCCGGCTTTAGCAACACAATCCCGGTGCGAGGTGCTACCTCTGGCGTGAGTAATGCTCTCATGCGGCCACCACTTCAAAAGGTGTGATCGTTACTTCGGCCTTACCCTTCTTCGTCGTTGCGCCCCACTCTACCGAGAATCTTTTTATCTGGCTGTCGTCGCCCCACACGCCGGCATGAGTAAGGCTATCGAATAATGCTTTGAGATAGTTATCAAGATCACGCTGGCGCTTGTCTGGCGGGAACAGCAAAACATTCACCTCAACATTCACTGTAATCGGCTGTGGCCGGCGCTTTAGCTGCTCAAGAACAGCAGCAAATGCGTTGGAGCGGAAACAGCGCCCGGAGGCGCTGATCAATACTCCCTTTCTGGTGTTACGCCAGTACGTGTTAACGCTTGGCGGGAATGGGAGGATTAACTTCACAAGCACCCCCAAATCATCAGCAGGGCATATTTGAGCATAACCAGTGGCCAGGCTAACCCTCTGACGATCGAAGGTAAGGGGCTGCTGATATTTTTGTGTAGGTTGGAGCTGCTGTGCTCTGCAACAATTCCGGCAAAGAAAAAATAAAACGCAACGCAGAGCATGGTTCCAACGAATGTTTCATGTGCAATCATCCCATCCTCCCGGTGATCCGCTCACGCCACGATAGTTTTCGAGGCTGCTTAATGGCCTCTTCAGACTGAACCTCAACCAGCACATAAGCGCACTCGTCAAATTTGCCCTGTCGCTGCATCGTCAGATATGCCGCCTTTTCGGCGGCCTCCTGTTCGTTGGCTGCATCAATCTGGTGAACGTTGAATCCGTTGCTATGAACATGCCACCCATGAATCACTGCGATAAAGCGGCTCATGCTGCATCCTCCCCAATACCCGGTATAGTCATCTGCCCGACCACTTCGCGTACGGCCTGACGCAACATGCGGATATTTGTCCAGCAATCACGGTTAGTCTGCTCCACCAGCGCGATAAACTCCTGAACCGTGCATGGCCTGTCCTGGCGAACGTCAATCAGCACCGCTGAAAAACGCTGCAACTGTTCCTTTGCCAGCTCTGCATCATCGTAGTGCTCTGATACCCACAGCTTTAGTTCGAGATCGTCATGATGCTCTTTGATGAGGCGTACCGCTTTAGCAATGATCTCTGCCGGAACGGTCACACAGGTAGGGTTCTCAACAGAGTCCGCCGCCCAGGTATGCGCGTACTTTGATTCGCTGTAGGTGTACTCAGCTTTCATTTTGAACGCGGCAATAACGCATGCCCACGCTTCAACACCGCTTTGCTCAAGGATTTCGTGCTTCAGCAATGGCAGGTCATCACCTTCCTCTGCCTTAACTGCTGCCGGTTGTTTGCTTACTGATTGAGTCACACCGTAGTGCTCTTTGGCGATCAGGATAATATCCATCAGCTCAGCCGCCTGCAGGTCAGTTTCAAACGTCAGCGTAATGCGGGCGCCTTCATCGCTCTGTTCTGTCTGAGAATGTTTAGCAATCAGCTCTGCAAGCTTACGTGCCTGGGCAGCACTGAACTGCGGCATAGCATCGGTCTTAGTCAGTTTTTTCTTCCCTGCCGCTTTCGCCTTCTGCATCTGCTCCTGAGCAATGGATGAGGCTTTAACACCATGTTCGCGCTGCAGTGCTACTGCTGTGGTTGCGGCCACTTCGCCGGATTTCACCATCTCAATCAGAGGTTCGCCAACGGTCAGCAGCTGCAAGTGTTGCTCAACATCGGTGATCGAACGTTTCACCTTGGCGGCGATCTCGGCTGGCTCTAAGCCCTGGTTAACAAGGCGCTGATAGGCTGCTGCACGTTCCAGAGGCAACAGGGCGCGACCCTGACTACTGGTGACCATGAATGCCACGCTGTCAGCTTCACTACCCACGAAGTCTTTGCACTCAAGGCGCAGCGTGTAGCCTGCTTCCTGTGCCAGCTTCGCACCGTAATAGCGGTGATGGCCATCGATGATCTTAATGCCCTTTTCGGTGACCTTAACAGCCAGCGGAGGCACGTGTTCACCAGCGATAAAGGCGTCGCGGAACTCCTCGACATGGGTCTGATCGATATCACGGATGTTGTAATTAGTTTCGACATACAGCTCATCAACGCCCAGCAGGTAAGTTTTGCGGGTAGTGATATCGGTATCGCTATTTTTCTTGTCGTCGTAAATGCGCGCTAATGTGCTCATGCTGTGGTCAGCTCCCATGTCAGGACAATAATCAGGGCGGCAATCATCACCGCTGCGGTGCGGATGGCCTGGTAGAAAATCTCATTGCGTTGGTAGTGGCTCTTCAGGTGCGCTTTCATTGGCGATCCTCACTCAGGAAGCTTTCGCCAATACGGCCTGTATCAAGCCCGCCATAGCTGCCACAGTTCAGCGAGCCTCTTGCGGCACAACGGTCGCAGTTCTCTTTGGCTTCATTGCGGGATGCATCGAACCGGGCCACCAGCATCGCTTCACGCCAGACCTGTGCAGCACGCAGCCAGAACCCTTTAGCCTCCAGTTCGGTAGCCTGCTTCGCCAGCTGGCAATGCTTTTCGCTCTCTTCTGGCACCGGAGCGGTGTTGATCGAATAACTCCAGTCGCTGGCACGCTTGAGAGTCCCTCTGGTGAAAAGCGGTTTGATAAAGCGCTTCACTGAGGTCTCATGCAGGCCGGTAAGCTTGCAGAGTTCGCGCACCTTCAGCGGGCCATTGCGGATAATCAGTTCAAGAATTTTTGATTCGTGGTTAATCATCGCTCTATCCCCTTATGCGCCGCGAAAGCCGTTAGGAATTTCATAGTCCATTGATGAGATAGCCATCACATCACGCTGCCACTTACCGTTGATGCACTTAGGCCGCCCCGCTTTATCCCACTTCTGCGCTGAACTCAGATAGCCGGGGAACTTACCCGGACGGAAAATTGTTTCCGGTCGGACGTACTCACACATTTTTGGGTCTTCAGCCCACTTTGCGATTGAATAATCCACAGTGAGGATCAGTTCATCAGCAGTGAAATCTTCAGCCAGGCGACCGCGAATTGGTGCCAGTGAGGATTTTGATTTCTGAAAGCGCATGCCTGCTGCGCGGTTCAGGTGCTCCAGCACGCTAAAAGCAGCCTGATTTGCATCAGGGGCATGGTCGGGTTGCCCCGCAACCTGACAAGAAGGAGTTGTTGTAATCTCTGTAGTATTCTCTGTTGTATTCTCTGTAAGACGAGGGCAATTTGCCCCCATCGATGGGGTTAAAATGCCCTTATCGATTGGTGCAGATTGCCCTGTTCGATGAGTGCAACTTGCATCCTTCGATGAGGGCAATTTGCCCTCATCGGCCAGCAAAGGGTTTGCGTGGTTAATTGCGTAATAATTAGTCCGATCATGCTGTGCTTTTTTAAGTTGCTCGACAAAAATTAAGTCGCGTTTTTTGAGTGATGTAAGTGCGCGTTTTACGGTGTCCGATGACCAGAATGGGAACTGATTAGTCCAATCTTCGATGGTGTTATAAACCCAGCGTTTTCCGTCATGTTCGACGCCGGATGTAGTGTCTTCCAGCCAATAGCAAATCTGCTGCAGCACAATTGCCTCATTCAGACCAATGCGCTGCGCAAGGGCTGGACTAATGACCAGAGGCTTAACCTTAAGCAATAAACTCATGACGCCACCTTCCTGAACTTCTGACTGAACAGAACGCGGGGCTGCATGCATGGATGCGGATAGTTAGGGCGCATGTAAATCACGCGATGATTAACCACGTCTACACCAACCGTCTCCACAACCACGCCGCGCGGGTCTTTGTAGCGTTCCACCCAGGGTTTAATGATCTCGTTTTCCATCAATTCACACCTGACTGCGCTGGACGGCGGTAGAAAGTCTTCCACGCGGACTCAACTACCAGACGAGTAGTTGTCTGGTAGTTGTTAGGGCCACCAGCGGTCGGTATGATTTGCTCATAGACAGGGACGCCAGCAATAAGACGGCAACGGAATTGCCCAACTGCTTTGGTTTGGCTTACAATGGACATGCGATTGATTCTCCACACACGTTGATTTAGTCGCGACCGACGCTCAGGGCTGCAATCCCTGGGCGTCACTTTTTTGGGGCTTAAAAAACTTTTCATTTCAAATGTCCTGCGCTTCGATCTGCACGCCTGACGCATCAATCTTCCTGCCGTTCGCCACGAACATATCTACAGAATGCTCAGCAACACCGACGCCATACAGCGCCATGAAACCCAGAAAGCCATGAATCTGGTGGCGCATTTTGGTGTGGAACAATGCGGACAGGGTTTTGCGCTCTTTGCTGTCGATCACACCGTCAGACGCTGCAGCAATTTTGGCGATTGCTAACTCACCAGCTGCTGCACTCGCTTTCATTTCGATGTCATACAGATCGACCTTATCCACCTCTTTCACTGCAGATACATCCACCAGCAGCTTTCCATGACGTGTCGCGAAAAAGTCTGCCAGGCATGCAGTACCGGATAAGTCTTCCATTTTTATGAGCTCATCCAGGGTGAAGAAACGACTGCCACACTTGCGGTACATGTGGTTGTGAAACTGATCGATGGTCATGCCTAAGTCATCGGCCATACCTAAACGACCTGCTTTGTGTGCTTTGCACATCAGTCGGATTGCTGTGTTGATTGTGTCTACCATTTCTTATCGTCCGTTGTAGTTACGGTCATGCCGCAGTAGCTTTAGAATTCAATTCCGGCCAAATTTTCATCCAGTCAGCTGGGTGAAGGTCTTTCCTGCTAACTACACCAGCTGAGTGAATTTCGATGAGAACTGACAATGCCGGACCGAGCTTCTGCCCTTTGCTAATTGCCTTGCGGAGATATTCAATCGTGGTTTCGCATTTGACGGCGAACTCTCGTTGTCTACCCAGCGCAAGGCCATTCAGATACGTTCTTAACGTTTCCATGGAGCCTCCTGTTGTTGATGATGGAAGTATACCTGCAAGTATATTTTATTCAATACCTGAAGGTCATTTACCTGTGAGTAATTTTTCGTATGATCCGGGTATGAAAATCGATACCGACAAAGACGTTTTTGAAATCCGGCGACTTAAGCTTCAGGAGCTTGTTGACAGATTCGAGACACAAAAGAAATTTGCTGAAGCGGCAGGCCTTGATGCGACTGTTGTTTCTCGGATGCTTTATCCACCAGGAAAAGCGAACAAACGTAATATCGGTGAACAATCAGCTCGCCAGATTGAAGATTCACTAAAATTAAGTCGTGGGTGGCTGGATGGATTAGCGAAGTCTTCAGAATCCAACGTCACCTATGTAGGCCCGAACGAACCTAAAGGAAGCTTCCCAGTCATAAGCTGGGTTAGTGCAGGACAATGGATGGAAGCGATAGAGCCCTATCACCCCAAGGGTGTAGACCGTTGGTATGAAACAACCGTTGATTGTTCAGAGAATTCATTCTGGCTTGATGTTAAGGGTGACTCGATGACTGCACCTGCTGGGCTTAGCATTCCTGAAGGTATGGCCATACTTATTGATCCGGAAATTGAAGCGAGGAATGGCAAGCTGGTCGTTGCCAAACTTGATAGTGAGAATGAAGCAACTTTCAAAAAGCTGGTCGTCGATGCAGGTCGTAAATTTTTGAAACCACTTAATCCTCAATACCCTATGACTGAAATTAATGGCAATTGCCGAATCATTGGTGTTGTTGTTGATGCAAAAGTTACCAACCTTCCTTAACCACTCATAAGCCCTTTCGATGACCCGGCAATTGCCGGGTTTTTTGTTTCCTGCTCCCGCCCCTCTAAAAATAAATCTCTATAACTTTCAATTAAATATACCCACAAGTACAATTACTTTACCTTTGAGTATTTACTATCCATATACTCGTAAGTATATTTAGCTCATCGAATGCTTGTGGGGTATACCGTGAAAATGATTAAGAACATGTCGAACACTTCGGTTCGGGACCTGATTACCTTTTTGAGGCTCTTCCCAGATGCTGATGTTGTCTGTTGTGGTGATGCCGGAGTGGTGAGTGTGCAGTGTGATGTTGAAAACGTGGTTCGCGGACCAGCGTTTTAAGAGTAAGGAATTGCTGTGTTGGCGGTTACTCATGAAGGTTTGTTTAACCGCCCTTTTTCACAACGATAAGGGCATTTGCAAAGCGGGTGTTTTCGAACGCTTTAGAGACGTGGAGTAAGTGTCCTTTTCGTTGTGGTGAATGCGGCCAGCGCGCGCGGAAGACTGACAAAGATTGCACACAGTCTAAGAGTTTCCGCTCTGGTGTTTGTCAGTCTGACCAGAGCACCGGGAGGCACCCGGCACCGCAGCAACCTTTCAAGTGTGTGGAGTAATCGGGCTGTGGGTTATTGCAGTAACCCACCAGCCAACTTAAACGAATCCCAAAAGTTTTTTATTGCCATCACTGGCAAGGGATTCATGCAACCAAAAATCGTGTGTGGAGACTTTCATGGAAAAGCCGAACGACCATATAACCGTAGGCATTATCACCCTGCCCTATAGCCATATCCTGAACGGCTGGATATTGCCTGACGGCTCTGTAGTCACCAATCCAATTAAGGCGCAGAACGAAGCTGAGCGCCTTAACAGCACCATCACCATCCACTGAGGGCGATGACATGCATCATTTCAAATCGAATAAAGAAGTCGTCGCTGCCGGCCACCAGTTCGCTAAGAACATCGGGATGGATACTCCTCTGATTGAAATGGCAAAGATGGTGACTGAGCTGTCGTCACGTCTCGACGTTGCCACCGTTCGCGCCAATCTAATGGCTTCAGAAGTGCTGCGTATCAACAGCGTGCTTCCTGACACTATTACAGCCCTGCAGGCTGCAGGCGCAGACCTGACACTGATTGATGACCTGAATGCAGCACTTGCTACGCCAGCCTGCGATCAGTGGATTCGAACACTGCGCGGTGAAGCACTCGGTGAAGCGCGCCGGGCTGTGTCAACTATGGGTAATCAACAGCTGCCAGGCAGCATACAAGCGATCAACATCCTTTCCCAAATGGAAATGAATTTGCTGCGCACGCGCACGGCAACGCTGAAGGTGGTGTCATGAAAAAGGTAGCTCAGTATCGCCGCAGTCATGGCCCTAACGCCGGATTCAGCGAAAAGCTGGCTTGGCAGTTATCAAAAGGCCCGGCAACGGGCCGTGAGCTGGCGGAACGTCTCGGTATGACCCTGCGTGAGTTCAATCGCTTAATCCTTAATACCATGCAGCATGGCGGTGAAACGCTGCAGATAAAAGCGTCTGACCAGGTCTGTTTGGGTGGTGGTTCCGTCGACCGAACTTACACCCTGACCAGAAAGCCGCGCCGTGTTACTCGCGGGCAAGCTAAGCCGATGGTGATCAACCACAGCAATGACTGCTCCGAAGAGGCAAAGAAGCGTAACCGTGAAGCAGCTGCTCGCCGTGCTCGTCTGATTGCCAGCGGGCTGTATCTGGAATGCATGGGTTAAGGGGATCGAGATGAACGTAACTCAAGTTGGAGAAATTCATAACTGCGACTGTGGTTTCTCATGGCGCACAGGGAAAAGTGGTTCGCATGAATGCGGCTATGGACTAAGAAAGCAGCTGGCCGCCCTCAAAGCAGAGCGTGACTCCCTGGCGGCTGAGGGTGCGGCGCGGGGCGAAATCATCGAGCGCCTGATTGGTCAATACAGTGCAGCGGGTTATCACGCCGTACAGAATTCACTTAATCCAGCACAGTCATTGCTATACGACGCAATGCAGGTGCTGAAACAGCCAGCCACCGACGCCTACTTCAACTTAGTGCGGGCTGAGGGTGTTGAGATGTTTGCAGAGCTACATGATGCGATTGCCGAAAAGTATCGTACTGAATCGCCTGGCTGTTATGGCGAGCAACTCCACCAGCATGCAAGTAGCGAGGCTGTAAAATTCGCCGCCCAACTCCGCGCCGGTAAGGATGGTGAGTGATGGCTAATCCGATCACTGTGGGCCTCAGCGGCATCACTAATACTATCTGGGCTGGTCGTTCAAATCCGCTTAAGGGCGGCAATCCTGACGCTCGTATTTTCACTGGAGAGAAGCAGGATGTAACCGACCAGGCTATTCATGCCGTCGCATTTCATTTGATGAAGTCCGACGACATCAAAGTTTTTAAGCTGCCAGATGGTCGTGAGTTGCACCTCCGGGCTGATATCAAAGAGGCGAAGCCATGAAGCTTAAAATGTTCACTCTGGATGGTTCGGTAATCATCGATACAAATGCTGTAACGCAATTCAGCCCGAACGCGGATCATGGTGGCAACTTCACCAAAGTGGAAACTCTTAACGCTCAGGGAGAAGCCTCAGCGGTTATCGTTAAACACGATTTCTACCAAGTAACTCAGGCTCTAGCTAACGCGTGGTCAATGGATGAAAAGGCGGTGCGCCATGCGTGAACGCCCAATACTCTTTAACGCCGACATGGTTCGTGCAGTTCTCGACGGCAGAAAGACCCAGACGCGCCGGATCATGAAGGTGCAGCCTGAATCAAATCAGTTCGGGCTAAGACGCATCATTGCTTCAGCTGAACGCAGCGATACAGGCAAATACCACTGGACTGAATCGAACGCTACCGGAAATCACATTCGTTCGGCTCCGTTCTCATGCCCGTTCGGTGCAGTAGGTGATCGCCTTTGGGTAAAAGAAACTTGGTCTGTCGTTAGCCACGCATTCGATGATGATGGCCTGATGATTGATTACGTTCCTGATCGTCCGGCAAAGGCGGTGCATGAGAAGCCGTTCGGCAGGGGCTATTACTCTGGTCACGCTATTTACGCTGCTGACGGCGGTTTTACGTGGGGTGACGATGATGGCTGCGTTGATGGCCGATCATGTTGGAAGCCTTCCATCCACATGCCGCGCTGGGCTTCCCGCATAACGCTGGAGATTACCGGCGTTCGTGTGGAGCGGCTTTGGGATATTACAGAGGATGATGCCAAGGCTGAAGGTTGTACGTTTGAGGCGCTGAGGTTCAAGCCTGGCACTCGCGAAGCTGAAGAGATGGGACACACTGCCGTTTACCAGTTTGGCGGATTGTGGCAATCCATCTACGGCGAGGAAAGCTGGCAGGCTAACCCGTGGGTGTGGGTAGTTGAGTTTAAGCGCGTGGAGGTGGATTGATGGCGCTTACTAAAAAACAGCGCGCTGAGTTGCGCGTTAAATTCGGCGGCAAATGCGCGTACTGCGGCTGTGACCTTCCTGATAAGGGGTGGCATGCGGATCATGTAGAGGCTGCATTACGAAAGTGGGAGTTTGGCCCTCGCCGCCAGGATGGAACACGCCGGACAGTAGCAACAGGAGAACACTGGCGTCCCGAAAATGACTTTATCGGAAACCTATTCCCATCATGCGCACCTTGCAATATCTTCAAGGCTACTTTCACCCTGGAGTTTTTTAGAGAGCAAATAGCAGCGCAGGCAGAGCGGGCAAGATTGTACAGCGTCAATTTCCGCACAGCGGAACGTTTCGGCTTGGTTGAGGTGGTAGATAAACCCGTGGTGTTCTGGTTTGAGGTTTATCGGGAGACGGCAGATGCCTAAATCCCCCGCCGAACGCAAAGCAGCGCAGCGTGCCAGACAGGCCGCTGCCGGTGGTAAAAAGCTGGAGCTGGCGCTGGATAGTCAGGAGCTGGAGATGCTGGCGCAGAACTGCGCCGCACGCCGCCCCGGTCGTGAACCGTATGAGCTGAACGAGTACATAGCGTTGCTCATCCGCAAAGATGCCGCTGAATTGGCGCAGCAGATTGAAGCGCTGGCACAGCAGCAATGCGGTAAGTGTGGCGATCAGCTGCCGGTGCAGTCCTGTCCTTGTAAGGGTGAAGCGGCGTGCTGGGCCACCAGCGGATGGCAAAAACTTAAATTGAATATCAATACGCCGTGACCTGTCACGGCTAAACAAACCTGATGCAGCGGGAATGTGTGGAGAAGAATATGCACCACGACTTTATGAGTGAAAAAGAAGTTATGGACGAAATTGGTAAGGCGAGAACGGCACTCTGGCGGCTGCGTAAGCAGCATGGATTTCCTGCGCCAGTGCTAACACATCCGGCGCGGTATAGCCGCAGAGCGGTGGAGAAATGGATTTGTGATGGAGGGATTAACCGAGCTGTTTAACGTGCCAGAATATTTTATCTGCGTACAGCTCATACGCCTTTCTTTGATCTTCCAGCCAGTCGTGTTTGTTGTACACAGCCATGACACCACCAAGTTCATGCCCCAGCATTTTCTCAGTGACATGGGGCATTATCCCTTCGCTCGATAAGTTAGTCACCAAAGAACGGCGGAAGTCGTGGGTGCGCCATTCAGGTATATCAATACTCTCTCTCAATTTCCGCATGTACAGATTTGATGAAGAGCGGTCTATGGCTTTATCCAACTCCTGCCCAGGAAACAAAATCTTATTCCCATTATTGAGAAGACGCTCAACCATAGGCTTCATTTGTTCAAAGATCGGACGCCGGATGATGTTCCCCATCTTTGAATGTTCAGATGGGGTAGTCCATATCCAATCAGTGGTATTAAATTCTGCAGCATTTGCCAGGCGAAGCTCAGACAAGCGAGCACCCCACAGCAACAGCATCTGATGCAGTAACCTGTTTGAAGTAACGATCTTGCTGTTCTCAAGCGCCAGCCATACTTTAGCGAGCTCGCTGTAGGTCAGAACGCGATCACCAACGTCCGGTTTCTTGCCAATATTTTTGACACTCAGTTTAGTGATTTCACATGAAGGTATCAGCTGCCGGCTGATGCACCAGTGAATGACTGATCGGAGTTGAAGCAGCAGAACGCGGGCTTTCTTCTTATTCAGCTTTTCCTGTTTATCAAAGAACTGAACCCAGGCTGATACAGGGATGTTGGCAACAGGCACATCTTCAAATTCGTTGTACATGGTGTTGTACACAACCGATTTGTACAGCACCTGGGTATTGGGTTTGAGGTCTTTAACATACTTTTCCCACCAGTTATCGAGGCACTCTTTCAGAGTCAGCTCACCAGTGCTTCCGGCAAAATAGGTTTTTGGGTTAATCCCCTTCGTGTACAATCCACGCATCTCGCCTACGGCAATGCGGGCATCTTTCAGCGATGTTGAAGGGTAGCGACCGACAGTGAGACGCACAGGCTTTCCATTCCAGCGGTAGCGGTGCTGAAATGTAATCGTGCCTGATGGAGTGATGCGAACGCTCAGGCCGTCACCATCGGTGAGTTCCGCTGGTCCGTTGTAAGCTTTGCCATTGATGCTTCTTAATTTGGTGTCACTCAGCGCCACAATGTTTTCCTGTACACAGTCCCTAAAGGCATTCTGTACTCAATGTGTACTCATTGGCAAGTGAACGAAGCGATGATCAAGGCGAAGTAAGCGAAATCACGCGAAACAAAATAGAATGCAAAGCTTGTAAAAAACTGAGGTTTTACGATAGGATGCGAACCGTCGGAACAACTTCAAAACTTCCGCGAACAACGTCCTCTTAGTTAAATGGATATAACGAGCCCCTCCTAAGGGCTAGTTGCAGGTTCGATTCCTGCAGGGGACACCATATGTTAGTCTCTCAACGTATCTCAAAGTCTACTTTATCCATT
>Ga0308158_10001436_pt1 | contig 25851 bp, 23 predicted proteins | sample PhyBR2_FD_201038 | JGI IMG/M metagenome (GOLD analysis project Ga0308158, IMG submission 201038) | Phyllosphere microbial communities from UC Gill Tract Community Farm, Albany, California, United States - DLSLB.R2 | ecosystem: Host-associated > Plants > Phyllosphere > Unclassified | place: USA... | reverse complement strand
TTGAAAGGCAAAGCAATTATAGACTATTATAATAATTGTTTATATTTACAGTAACCAACTGAAAACCAAAGCCATGAAAAACAATTACTTTAAAGCGATTTGTTTAGCACTGGGATTGCTGCTATACTCCTGTTCTACTGAAGATACACCGGAAGAAACCCCAACAACTACTGCTATATCTAATACTAATTCCGCTACTTCAGTGACCGCAAAAGGTACTTCTGCTACTCCGACAATTTCTAAAAAATGGGAATTCAACGATTTGAATGAATGGGAAGATGCCACTCAGGTAGGATTTCCAAACTACTATATAGATAATGACACCCTTCATATGTTCACCAATGCAAATACATGGGAACGAACTAAAATAAAATCAACTGCAACATATACGACAGGTACCTTTTCCTGGCGTGTTTATGTTCCTGAAATGGGTGTAGGCGATTGTGCCAGCATCGGTGCTTTTTTATACAGTGATGATACCCACGAGCTCGATTTTGAAATAGGCTATGGCAATCAGGCAAGCCGTCAGCAATTAAATGCCGCTTCTGATGATCTTATCGTTTATAACACTTCGCAAGCCAATCCGTATCATTCTTTTCAAAGCAAAATCAAAAGAGGACAATGGTACACATTAAGCATTAACCTAACGCTCAATAGCAAGAAAAAATATGTAGCCAACTGGAAAATAGATGATGTGGTTCTAACTTCTGCAACCCTCTCCTACGGGACGACAACTAAATTTAAAATTTTCTGTAGTGTCGAAAATCTGAACTTTATAGGTGATCATATTCCTTATACACAAAACTACGCCTTATTTGACTGGGTAGAGTTCAAATAAAATCTAAAAAGCCTTCTTTCTGTTATAAAAGAAGGCTTTTTGGTTTGGTTCATTTTTTAGATTTTTTCTTCGAATGGGACTCTTTCGGGTTTTCACCTAATGCCCACAAAAGACCGCCGGTAAGATGCTGAACAAATACAGGATCAACATAATCCTTACTATCATGTCCGAGAGCCGTATAAAACACTCTGCCACCTTCAAATTCATGACACCAGGCCAATGGTAAATAATCCCCGAAAGTACGTCCGGGATACACCTCTTTTTCACTGTCTTTCACCGTTCGCATATCGGCAGCTAAAAGCACCTGATTATTTGGATTGAATTCATTCATATAATAGCATTCATCTTCTTTTTTCCATGTCTCGCCTAACATCAAAGTTGCAGGATGATTTTTATCAATCACTTTTATTTCAAAAGGCTGAAAAGCCGGATGTCTTTTAAATTTCCCTCCCACCATTGCTGCGTACCAAGGCCAGTCTTTTTCAGAATCAGAAGCACTATGAACCCCTAAAAAAGCACCGCCTGCATGAATATAATCTACCAAGGCCTGTTTTTGCTCTTCGGTATCAAAAATATCATTACAGGTATTTGAAAAAACCAGACAGCTGTATTTTGCCAGATTCCCAATATTCATAACAGCAGGATCATCGGAAACATCCACGATTAAGTTGTTTGCTTCGCCAATTTTTTTCCAGGCTTCCACACTGAAAGGAATATTTTTATGGACATAGCCTTTGCCGTTTTTGGTATACACTAAAATGCGTTTTTTAGCCGGTGGATTGGAGAAAGCAGCGTTTATGCCGAAAAAAACAGTGAGCAATAGTAATTTGATTTTCATAATATTCTATTTATTTTATTTTTTTAATAATTGACCAAATTCCCGAATAATATAATGTTCTAATTCTTTCATCACATTATCCAAATCGTGTTTCACTCTAAAATCAGAAATCCTGTAAACCTGAAGCCCTAAATTACTCAAAAACGCCTCTCTCATGGTATCGTATTCCTGTTTATCATCGTGACTCGAGCCATCAATTTCTATAATCAAACCAAGAGATTTTACATAAAAATCAACAATAAAACTACCTATAATTCGCTGCCTGTCAAAATCAACAGACCAAAAAGTATTATTTCGTACTTGTCTCCAAAAAATTACTTCCGACAAAACTCCCGCTTTTCGCAAAGCTTTTGCTCTGCCAGATAATGCTTTATTACGTGGTAATATCCCGATACTTCTCCTATAAATAGGTTGCTCATGAATATAAGTAACGATTTCGGGTTTCATAATCTGATTTGTTTTTTGTTTCAAGTATAGTAACCACCCCGCCCTACGGGCACCCCTCCTGAGGAGGGGAAATCCATCATTATAAATAAACGTTACACTTCTCCTCTTTTTAAGAGGGGTGCCCGAAGGGCGGGGTGTTATTTACGTATAATACCATTTCCGAATATAAAACAAAAATCCCAAACTCCTATTAAAGGAATTTGGGATTTATATTTAGATTCTTCGCTTTCGCTCAGAATGACATTTTTGAATTACAATTCAAATGCTTTTTTAGGGTTTCCACCGCAAAGCAATTCAACCGGGTTTTCTAAAGCTTCTTTAACAGCTACTAAGAAACCAACAGACTCACGACCGTCGATAATTCTGTGGTCATAAGATAAAGCGATGTACATCATTGGGTGGATTTCAACCTTACCGTTTACAGCGATAGGACGCTCGATAATGTTGTGCATTCCCAAGATTCCAGACTGTGGAGGATTGATAATTGGAGTAGACAACATAGAACCAAATACACCACCGTTAGTGATTGTAAAAGTACCACCTGTCATATCATCAACAGTAATTTGACCATCACGAGCTCTTAAAGCCAATCTTTTGATTTCAGCTTCGATTCCACGGAAAGTTAAATTCTCTGCGTTACGAACTACAGGAACCATTAATCCTTTTGGTCCTGAAACCGCGATAGAGATATCACAGAAATCAAATCCTAATTTGTGGTCACCATCCATCATAGAATTTACATCAGGGAACAATTCTAAAGCTCTTGTTACCGCTTTTGTAAAGAATGACATATATCCTAAACCTACACCACCGTGTTTTGCTTTGAATGCATCTTTGTATTCATTACGCAAAACGTTGATAGGTGTCATGTTTACTTCGTTGAAAGTAGTCAACATGGCTGTTTCGTTTTTAGCAGCAACTAATCTTTCAGCTACTTTACGACGCAACATAGACAATTTAGTACGCTCTACACCACGGCTTCCTCCTGTAGGAGTTCCCATTGATGGTACAGCATTTACTGCATCGTCTTTAGTGATTCTTCCACCTTTTCCAGTTCCTGTTACAGCTGCTGGTGCAATGTTTTTCTCATCTAATATTTTTTTAGCTGCAGGAGATGGTGTTCCTGTAGCATAAGTAGCTGCTGGTGCTGCCGGAGCCGCTGGCGCAGGAGCTGCTTTTGGTGCTTCAGCAACCGGAGCTACTGCAGGCGCTGCCGCTGGTGCAGCTGCTGATCCTGATGGTTTAGCAGCTGAAGTGTCGATATGACAAACTACTGCTCCTACTGCTACTGCATCACCTTCTTCTGCTTTTAGGGTAATAATACCACTTGCTTCTGCAGGTAATTCTAATGTAGCTTTGTCTGAATCTACTTCAGCAATTGCCTGATCTTTTTCAACATAATCCCCATCTTTTACTAACCAAGTGGCGATTTCAACTTCTTTAATAGATTCCCCTGGTGATGGAACTTTCATTTCTAAAATCATGTTCTAATATTTTAAATTATGAATTTTAATTTTTTAATTATGAATCGTTATTCTTTGTATTCGAATCTAGCCCTGATGGTAGCGACATCCTTTTTCTTTTTTTCTTTAAAAAGAAAAAGATATAGCGGACAGCAGGAAATAGCTCCAAATTTTATCTAAATAAATTTTTATCAAATACCATTCTGATGGCATCAGCATGACGGCGTTTTGCTCTGGTGTAACTTCCTGCTGCCGGAGCTGAGTAAGCTTTTAGAGAAGCTAATCTCCATTTTACCAAATCAAAGTTAGCTAACATATACGTGTAAGCTCCCATGTTTTTAGGCTCTTCCTGTGCCCAAACATAATCATCAGCATTAGGATATTGTGCAATAATCGCTTTTAATTGCTCAACCGGTAATGGGAATAATTGCTCAATACGAACAACCGCTACATCTTTACGACCGTTGTTTTCTCTTTCGGCAACGATGTCATAGTAGAATTTACCTGTACAGAAAACCAAAGTTTTCACATCTTTTTTGTTTACTGTAGTATCGTCGATTGTTTCCTGGAAACCACCAGAAGTGAAATCTTCAATTGGAGAAACACATCTTGGATCACGCAATAAACTTTTTGGAGAGAAAACAACCAATGGTTTACGGAAAGTAGTTTTCATTTGTCTTCTCAACAAGTGGAAGAAGTTAGCCGGCGTTGTACAATCGGCAACATACATATTGTGACGGGCACATAATTGTAAGTAACGCTCCATACGTGCTGAAGAGTGCTCAGCACCTTGTCCTTCGTATCCGTGTGGCAATAACATTACTAATCCGTTTTGGTTATTCCATTTGTCTTCTCCACAAGAGATGTATTGGTCAATCATAATTTGGGCACCGTTAGAGAAATCTCCAAATTGCGCTTCCCAAATTGTCAAAGAGTTTGGATTAGCCAAAGCATATCCGTAATCAAATCCTAATACTCCGTACTCTGACAAGAAAGAGTTGAAGATGCGGAAGTTTCCTTTTTTGTTTTCAATAGCATCCAACAAAACTACCTCTTCCTCAGAATCTTCTACTTTTACAACCGCATGACGGTGAGAGAAAGTTCCACGCTCTACGTCCTGACCTGAAATACGAATATCAAAACCTTCAGTTAATAACGAACCGTAAGCCAAAGTTTCGGCAGTTCCCCAGTCGATAGTATTGTTGTCGTATCCTGTTTTTCTATCAGTAACAATCTTAGTGATTTTGTTAATGAATTTTTTATCAGAAGGTAAAGTCGAAACTGTTTTGATGATAGAATCTAAGGTTGATTTTTCAACAGTAGTTTCAAATTTTTGTAACATTACATCATCAGAAACCTGCTCAAACCCTTTCCATTCATTTTGCATAAATGGAGTAATGATAGTCAGGTCTTTTTTACGGGAAGCCTCTAAATTGTGATCTAAATCTTCTTTGTATTCTTTTTCTAAAGTTGATACTAAATTAGCATCGATAATTCCTTCAGATAATAATTTCTCAGCATAGATATCTCTTGGATTTCTGTGCTTAGCAATTAATTTATATAATAATGGTTGTGTGAAACGAGGCTCATCCCCTTCGTTATGACCATATTTTCTATATCCTAATAAGTCAATGAATACGTCACGTCCAAACTGCATTCTGAAATCCAATGCAAATTGCATAGCGTGAACTACTGACTCAGCATCATCAGCATTTACGTGTAATACTGGTGACAAAGTTACTTTAGCAACGTCAGTACAATAAGTAGAAGAACGTGCATCTAAATAGTTAGTTGTAAAACCAACCTGGTTGTTGATAACGATATGGATTGTACCACCCGTTTTGTACCCATCTAACTGAGCCATTTGGATAATTTCATAAAGAATCCCCTGTCCTGCAATGGCAGCATCCCCGTGAACGGCGATAGGCAATACTTTAGAAAAATCATCTGCAAAATACTTATCTTGTTTTGCTCTTGTAATACCTTCGATTACTGCACCTACAGTTTCAAGGTGTGAAGGGTTTGGAGCTAAGTTGATGTTGATTTTTTTACCTGACTTAGTGATTTTGTCAGCTGTAAGTCCTAAGTGGTATTTTACGTCACCGTCAAAATATTCCTGATCGTAATCTTTTCCGTCAAATTCAGAGAAAATATCCTGAGTAGATTTACCAAAAATATTCGCCAAAACGTTCAAACGACCACGGTGAGCCATTCCCATTACGAATTGCTCTACTCCTTTTTCGGCAGCTCTTTCAATTAAAGCATCCAAAGCAGGAATAATAGATTCTCCTCCTTCAAGAGAGAAACGTTTTTGACCTACATATTTAGTATGCAGGAAGTTCTCGAAAGAAACTGCCTGATTTAGTTTATTTAAAATTGCCTTTTTCTCATCAGCATTAAAAGTAGGGCGGTTTTCATTGATATTTAATCTGTCCTGAATCCAATCTACAATTTCCGGGCGACGAATATACATGTACTCGATACCAATATGCTGACAATAAACAGTAGTTAAGTGATTGATAATTTGCGACAAAGTAGAAGGCTGTAAACCTAATATTTTTGCTGCATCAAAAGTAGTATTTAAATCAGCTGAACTCAAACCGAAGTTTTCAATATCTAAACTTGGCGAAAAAGTTCTGCGCTCTCTAACCGGATTTGTTTTAGTAAACAAATGCCCTCTGGAACGGTATCCGTCAATTAATTTTACAACTTTAAATTCTTTTTGAAGCTGCTCAGAAATTTTACTATTATCTACAGGAGCTGAAGATACTGAAGCTGCAGGAGCTACTTCTCTGATATATTGAACTGGATTTTCCTCATTGTAAGTTTCCATTCCAAAATCGAAACCTTGAAAAAAACTTCTCCAGCTAGGCTCTACGCTATCTGGACTATGTAAATATTGTTCGTATAATTGTGCAAAAAACTCGGTATGCGCTGCATTTAAAAATGAAAACCTATCCATAATGTTAGTGAATATACTTTTTGTTAAAATAGTTTGGCAAAAGTACAATAATCAACTAAATTTACTTGAAAATTAAAACACTTTTAACTGTTAAAATGTTAAATACCTCAATACTTATGAGAAAAAAATACGCTTCAATCGTTTCAAAATCAATTTTGACCGCCATATTAGTATTTATTTCTACTCAATTATCGGCTCAATATCAAAATCCTGACTTTAAGTCAAACAGTGATTTTTGGCAAAAAGTACAATTTGGAGGTGGATTAGGTTTAAGTTTCGGTAACCGATATACCGACATTTCAGTTTCTCCAAGTGCTATTTACAATGTCAACGAATATTTTGCCGTAGGCTTAGGAGCGCAATACACCTATGTCAAACAAAAAGATTACTATAGTTCCAACTTATACGGAGGAAGTCTAATCACCTTATTCAATCCTTTGCCGGAAATCCAACTTTCGGCCGAATTAGAACAACTAAGAGTCAATGTCAAAGGAATCAACAACAGTTTTAGCAATAATTTCTGGAATACCGGTTTGTTCCTGGGCGCCGGATACCGCAATGGAAATGTAACAATTGGTGCTCGCTACAATGTTTTATACAAAGAAAATAAAGGCGCTTACAGCGATGCCTTTATGCCTTTTGTGAGGTTTTATTTTTAAGGAGTTCCTAAGATCCTAAGTTAAAACTCACAATTAACAATAAGTTCCAAGCAAAACGATGAATAAGTTTGCAATCTTTAAAAAATCGGATAAATTCTACTGGAGCATCAATAAGATTTATTATTGCTCATTATTTTCTCTTTTAGGGTTAGGCTATATTTTAGAAAAAATATTCAAGCCAATAGGTCTTTTTTTCTTATATTCTGCTGTTATCGGAATCTATTTAAAAATCAAAAACTTATTTGAAATAGAACCACTTAGAGGCACTCTAGAAGGAAATTTAATTTTTGAAAAAGAATCAATAATCATCATCAACAAACATTATCCATTAGATGACATTAATAAAATTAAAATCTCAAACGACGATTACACTGGAAAACTAATTAATTATACTAAAGGAAATATCGGCCCTGCTCTATCAAACGGAACTAATAATTCTATAGTCATATTTTTAAAATCAAAAGAAACCATACAAATTCAATTTGAATTAATAAATTCCAATGATTTTCAAAAAATCAAGCCTATTTTAATTGAATATTATTTAAAAGGAAAAATTGATTTTGATGAACTAACTTATGTTCTAGGAGAAAAAAGCAGTTCTGATATCCGGGAATTAAAAGAAGAAATAAACAAAATCCGAAACACTAAGAAAACCTTAGCAACTTAGAATCTTAGCTTCTCAGAAACTCACTTAAACTTACTCCTAAACCACACTTTTTGCCATTCTCTTTTTAGGATTAAAAAAGCAACATCCTCAGCGAGAACCACTAAATCAGAACCGTCAAGTTTTTTAACTTCTTCTTCTGAAACATCAATTACATACAGCAAATTCAGATATTCGGCAAATTTATACTGAATCAGTCGGTAGACTTTTTCATGTAATTGAATCTTTAATTCGTCCGGCGAAATACTCATCGGAAAATCAACACCTTCATTAGCCAGATTAAAATCCTTATTTAATTGTTCAACCAATTTTAAGTACAAAGCTTCCTTTTGAGCTTCCTCAAAGAGCAAATCGGTATTTAACGGAGTAACATACATATATTTTCAATATTCAATTACAATGGTAATAGTAGTTTTAATATTCAATAATACTATTGAAATTGATTACTGAAATTGCCATTGCTATTTTTTTAAACTTTTCTACCCATTAGGTTTTCACCAAATACTCTTAACATTACCCTTCTATCGTCTTTGATTTTCATTTGGTCTAATAATTCAAAAGCCTTAAAAGTATATTCTTCAATTGCTTTTTGTGTTGCCGTTGCAGCACCTGAATTCAAAAAAAGCTCTTTTGTTTGTTCAATTTTAGCGGAATTATCAATGATTTTATTCGAAAACAAATCGGTTAATTTTTGCTTATCTGCTTCGCTGGCAAATTCCATTGCTTTCAAATACAAATAGGTTTTTTTATTCTCGATAATATCGCCACCCACTTGTTTCCCAAAAGTTTCCGGATCACCAAAAGCATCTAAATAATCGTCTTGCAACTGGAAAGCCAAACCTAAATTCAAACCGAAATCATAAATCAAATCGGCATTTTCAGTAGAAGCTTCCGCGATGATAGCACCCATCTTTATGGCTGCCGCCACAAGAACAGCGGTTTTGTATTCAATCATCTTCATGTATTCGGGAATCGTCACATCCTGACGCGTCTCAAAATCAACATCCAATTGCTGACCTTCACAAACTCGCAAGGCCGTCTTACTAAACAATTTGGCTAGTTTTCTAAAAATCTTTGGCTCATAGAATTCAAAATATTGGTAAGCCAAAATCAACATGGCATCTCCAGACAGAATTGCCGTATTGGTATCCCACTTTTCATGCACCGTAGTATTCCCTCTTCTTAAAGGAGCATCATCCATAATATCGTCATGGACCAAAGAAAAATTATGAAAAATCTCAACCGCTAAAGCCGCAGGCAAAGCTTTTTTATAAGAAACATCAAAAATTTCAGCACTCATAATCGTTAAAACAGGACGAATTCTTTTTCCTCCAAGCCCTAAAATATAATGTATAGGCTCATATAAATTTTTAGGCTCTTTAATTTCTAATTGCGACTGAAGATATTCTATTACAAATTCTTGATATTGACTAACGGAATGCATAAACTTAATTTTGGGGCTAATTTACAGCATTCACGCTGGATTACAAACTTCGTTTATAAATCAAATGTTAAATTATCATAAATACAACGGAAACTATTTTGGTGTTTAAAGTTTCCATTATATATTTGCAAAGAATTTAACAATCAAATTCTCTAGCTATTAATTCCTAAAAAACTGAAAACAAAACCATTGAATACTATAAAAGAAAGAAGTATGAAAACAAAATGGAAAGTTAATTCGAATCAATCCGATGTATTAATCAGAATGAGACATTCAATAATTGCCTATTTAAGCGGAACAGTTAATAATTTTCAAGGTTATGCTGATTTTAATAACAATGAAATCGAAAACGCTACCATAGCATTTTCATTAGACGTAAAAAACAGAGAATCTAAGTTGGAACAGTTTAGCAACTATTTAAAACTAAACGATTTTTTTGATGTAAATAAATATCCTACGATTAGTTTTAAATCGACATCGTTTCAAAAAATAAACAAAAACATCAATTTCCTAAAAGGAGATTTAACTATTAAGGACATCACTAAAACGGTCGAACTTGATGTAGAATTGATAGAAACCGACTCTTTAGACGGAAATAAAAAAGTAGCATTTGAACTCACAGCCGATATTAACAGAAAAGATTTTGGATTAGCATCCAATTCATTTCACTCCAACAACGGATTGACAACCGGACAGGACATCAAACTAGTAGCCAACGTTGAATTTAGCATTTAACAAATACCACATATAATTTAGACAAAAGAGAAAATGAAAGAGAAAATTATAGCTAAGGCAAGCGAGATGTTTTTAAAACTGGGTTTTAAAAGCATCACAATGGACGACATAGCAGGAGAAATGTGCATTTCTAAAAAAACCATTTACAAATATTTTTGCAACAAAGAGGTTTTAATACAAGAAAGCACAGCGCTCGTCCACAAACAAGTTCATGAATTAATTGACACCATTGTAGCCAAAAACTACAACGCCATTCATGAAAATTTTGAAATCAGAAAGACATTTGGTGAACTTTTCAATAACAGTGCCGATAGCTCTCCTATTTATCAATTGAAAAAACATTATCCTGAAATCTATCAAAGAGTTTTAGAACAGGAAGTCAATCAATGTGAACATTGTTTCAGGCAAAATATAGAAAAAGGAATTTCAGAAGGTTTGTACCGTAAAGACATTGATATTGAAACATATGTGAAATTTTATTATATTTTAATCTTCCATATTAACGAAAATACAAGCTCTGAAAAAGAAGCAAAAAGAATTGAACTCGAAGCACTGGAATACCACACCAGAGCTATGGCAACACCAGCAGGAATCATCGAATTAGAAAAAAATTTACTTAATATCTCTAAATAATGAAGCAATTACTAATAATAACCATCCTAACATTTGCAAGCATAGCAAATGCACAGGAAAAAGCATCGCTAACACTCAAAGATGCAATAAAATATGCTCTTGAAAACAAGGCTGAGGCGAAAAAAGCAAAATTAGAAATAGAAAAAGGCGAATACCAAATTCAGGAAATTCGTTCCAGAGCTTTACCTCAAATTTCAGCAAATGGAAGTCTAAATTACAATCCAATACTTCAGACAACTGTTATTGACGGAGCAGCTTTTAATGCACCCGGAACAACAATTCAGGCGGCTTTTGGACAAAAATGGAATTCAACCGCAGGTATTTCTTTATCACAAGCCCTATTTGATCAGGCAGTTTTTACAGGTTTAAGAGCAGCAAAATCAACTCGTGAATTTTACCAAATCAACAATCAGTTAACCGAAGAACAAGTAATTGAAAGAGTGGCTAACAATTACTACCAGGTTTATGTATTGCGTCAAAAATTAGCTTTGGTTGAAAGCAATTTAAAAACAACGTCAAAAGTGCGCGATATTGTTAAAGGACAATTTGATAACGGATTGGCTAAAAAAATTGATTTAGACAGAATGACGGTCAACCTGTCTAACATCAATACACAAAAACAACAAATTACCAATGCGTTACAATTACAGGAAAATGCTTTAAAATTCTATATCGGAATGCCTATGGATAACCAAATCGACATCCCGCAATCAGAATTTCAGGTAACTCCGGCTTCCATTTCAGAAGCTCCTAACACAGCCAATCGCAGCGAATATTTGTTACTTAAAAAACAGGAAGAATTATTGGTTTTGCAAAAAAAATCAGTGATGGCAGCTTATTACCCATCGCTTTCTCTGGCTGCAAGTTACAATTACATTGGTCAGGGGCCAGAAATTCCTTGGTTTAACAAACCTTCTAATGGGGTTTATTGGTCTGATTTCTCTTCTATAGGATTGAATTTAAAAGTGCCTCTTTTTACAGGTTTTGGAACCAAAGCCAGAGTAAAACAGGCTGATGTTGAATTAAGAACTGTACAGGAAGATATTAAAGACACCCAATTGGCATTGGATTTAGATTATAAAAATGCCAAAACCCAAATTGAGAACAGCATCATCACGCTTCAAAATCAAAAAGAAAACATGAGACTGGCTGATGAAATTCTGAAAAACATCAACAACAATTACTTACAAGGTTTGGCATCATTAACAGATTTACTGGATGCCGAAAATGCTTCTACCGAAGCTCAGAACAATTATACTGCTGCAATTTTAGATTACAAACTGGCAGAAATCAAACTTATCAAATCAAAAGGCGAACTAAAAACTCTTATAAATAATTAACATGAAAAAATACATAACTACCGGAATTGTCATTATAGCTTCATTAGCTCTGATAGGTTTTATTTTAACGAAAAACAAACAGGAAAACGAAGCAAAAATTGCTATTGTTGCTGAGAAAAATGCTGCTGTTTCCGTAAAAGTAGCCACCGTAAAAAACGAAGAAATCTCTCTGGATTTTGTTGCCAATGGAAACTTCGAACCTAAACAGGAACTTAGTATGGAAGCCGAGAAATCCGGAAAAGTAATCAAAGTACTTGCTAAAGAAGGAGATCATGTAACTGTGGGGCAAACTCTGGCCATCATGAGAGGTGACGCTATTAATGTGAATGCACAAGCTGCTGAAGCTGCTTACCAAAATGCAAAATCAGACTATAACCGTTTTGACAACGCTTATAAAACAGGTGGTGTTACTAAACAACAACTGGATCAGGCAAAAGTAGCTTTAACTAACGCTGAGGCCAATTACAAACAGGCAAAAATCAATATAGGTGACACCCGAATTAAAGCTCCTATAAACGGAATCATCAATGCAAAAATGATTGAGCCGGGTTCAATGCTTGCTGCCATGCCTCCTACTAAAATGTTCGAAATTGTAAACGTAAATACTTTAAAATTAAAAGTAACGGTAAACGAAGCGCAGGTAGCTAACTTAAAACTAGGCAACAACATTAGCGTAACCAGCAGTGTTTATCCTGACAAAGAATTCTCAGGAAGAATTACTTTTATCGCTGCTAAAGCCGATAGCAGTTTGAATTTCCCCGTTGAAATTGAAATCACAAACAATGCTAACAACGACCTTAAAGCAGGAATGTACGGAACTGCTGTTTTTAAATCAAACCAACAAAAACAAAACCTTACTGTAATTCCCCGAACAGCTTTTGTGGGTAGTGTGAGCAGTAATCAGGTTTTTGTAGTTGAAAACGGAACTGCCAAACTGAAAACAGTTACAGCAGGAAGAATATTAGGTGATAAAGTTGAAATCTTAAACGGTTTATCAGACGGTGAAACTGTTGTTACAACAGGTCAAATTAACTTACAGGAAGGAAGTAAAGTAGAAATCATTAAATAAGTTATTAGTTAAGGGTTATATGTTAGAAGTTAAGACTTACTGGTTTTAAAATAACTAACCTATATCGCATAACGCATAACTTTTAACACATAACAAATAACAACCTTCTTAAAAGAGGAAAAATATGAAATTAGCAGAAATATCCATAAAACGTCCTTCCTTAGTGATTGTATTATTTACAATACTAACACTTGGTGGACTATTCAGTTACAGCCAGCTAGGCTATGAGCTGATACCAAAATTCGAAATGAATGTAATCACGGTTTCTACTATTTATCCGGGAGCTTCTCCCAGTGAGGTTGAAAACACGGTTACCAAGAAAATGGAAGATGCCATCGCATCATTGGAAAACATCAAAAAAATTGATTCTAAATCATACGAAAGTCTTTCGGTGGTGTCTATCACATTAACATCTAATGCGAATGTCGATGTTTCGATGAACGATGCGCAGCGAAAAATCAATGCAATTTTAAGTTACTTACCCGAAGATGCCAAGACACCTTCGTTAAATAAATTCTCGCTGAGTGACATGCCAATTATTACCATTGGTGCCAATGGAAAAATGGACGAAGCCGCTTTTTATGACTTAATTGATAAAAAAATCGCTCCTGTTTTATCCCGTGTGCAGGGTGTTGCCCAGGTGAATATCATTGGAGGTCAGGAACGTGAAATCCAGGTAAATCTTGATGCCACAAAAATGCAGGGTTATGGATTATCGATTCCGCAGGTACAACAAATGATTTTGTCATCGAACTTAGATTTCCCTACAGGAAACATCCAAACCCGTGAACAAAAAATCCTAATTCGTTTAGCGGGTAAATATAAAAATGTGGACGAATTAAGGAACTTAGTGGTTTCTTCTAAAAACGGAATCCAGGTTCGTTTACAGGATATTGCCGATGTACAGGACACTCAAAAAATTGCCGAAAAAATTGCCCGTGTAGATCAAAAAAGTGCTATTGTATTGCAAATTGTAAAACAATCGGATGCCAATGCGGTAGCGGTAAGTGAACAGGTTGCAAAAACAGTTAAGAAATTAGAAAACGATTATAAAGTCAATGATTTAAAATTAGAAACGGCTAAAGACAGTACCATTTTTACACTGGAAGCTGCTGATTCTGTATTGCACGATTTATTAATTGCCGTAATATTAGTGGCATTGGTAATGTTGTTCTTCCTGCATAGTATCAGAAACTCATTGATCGTAATGGTTTCTATTCCTGCATCTTTAATTGCGACTTTTATTGGTATCTATTTATTAGGCTACACATTAAACTTAATGAGTTTATTAGGATTATCGCTGGTTGTAGGTATTCTGGTCGATGACGCCATTGTGGTGTTGGAAAATATTTACAGGCACATGGAAATGGGTAAAAGCCGTATCCGAGCTTCTTTTGATGGTACTGCCGAAATTGGCGGAACAGTAACTTCGATTACTCTGGTAATTGTCGTGGTATTTTTACCAATTGCCATGAGTACAGGATTAGTATCTAATATTATTACTCAGTTTTGTATGACTGTAGTAATCTCTACTTTATTATCTCTTTTAGCATCATTTACTATTATTCCTTGGTTGTCTTCCCGTTTTGGAAAACTGGAACATATTGAGGGTAAAAATCTTTTTGGAAGAATCATTCTTGGTTTCGAAAGTATGTTAAGCCGTTTTACACACTGGGTTAGCGGAATTTTAGAATGGTGTTTAGATCATTATATCAAAACCATTTTAATAGTATTGGTATTATTCTTTTCATCAACAATCGGATTAATGGGTGGTGGTTTCATCGGAGGAGAGTTCTTTGCATCATCAGATAGTGGAGAGTTTTTAGTTCAAATAGAAATGCCTAAAGATGCTTCTTTAGAGCAAACCAACTTTATGACTCAAAAAGCCGAAGCTTATTTGAAAGCACAAAAATATGTTCACAGCCAAATTACTACTGTAGGTCAAACTTCAGAAGGAATGGGTGCTACACAGGCAACAGCCTATAAAGCAGAAATTGACGTAAAAATGATTGAGCAAAAAGACCGAACAGACGACGCCTCTGTTTATGCAGCAAAGATGAAACGTCAATTAGAAAAAGTTTTGGTGGGTGCCAAAGTTAAAACAGTACCTGTAGGTATTATGGGATCTGCCGAAGATGCCAAATTAGGATTAATTGTTACCGGTCCTAATGTAGAGAGTGCCATGAAATTTGCCAAATTAGCCGAAGAGGAATTGAGAAAAATTCCCGGAACAACTGAGATTAAATTAACGGTTGAAGACGGAAACCCTGAAATCAATGTTCAGGTAGACCGTGATAAAATGGCGGCGCTTGGATTATCATTACAAACGGTTGGTATGACCATGCAAACAGCTTACAGCGGAAATACTGATGGAAAGTTCAGAGCCGGTGAATACGAATACGACATTAACATTAAATACAATGCTTTTGACAGAAAAAACATTACTGATGTAGGCAACCTAATCTTTGTTAATGATGCAGGACAACAAATCAAATTATCTCAATTTGCTAAGATCACTGAAGGTTCCGGACCTAGTAAACTGGAACGAAGAGACAAAACCGCTTCAGTTACTGTACAAGGTCAAAACATTGGAGTTCCATCAGGAACTATTGTACAACAATGGCAGGAAAAACTGGATAAATTACAAAAACCTACAGGTGTAAGTTACATTTGGGGTGGTGACCAGGAAAACCAAAGTGAAGGTTTTGGTACTCTTGGAATTGCCTTATTAGCCGCAATTATCCTGGTTTATCTGGTAATGGTAGGTTTATATGATAGTTTTGTTCACCCATTCGTGGTATTATTTGCCATCCCGCTTTCATTCATTGGAGCGATGCTGGCCTTAGCTTTAACAAATAATTCGTTAAACATCTTTACCATTTTGGGTATTATCATGTTGATTGGATTGGTTTGTAAAAATGCAATCATGTTGGTTGATTATACCAATCAACGAAGAGCAGCCGGAGAAACAATTAGAACAGCTTTAATTCAGGCCAATCACGCTCGTTTGCGTCCTATTTTGATGACTACAATTGCGATGGTATTTGGTATGTTCCCTATTGCCTTGGCTTCTGGGGCTGGAGCGGAATGGAAAAACGGATTGGCATGGGTAATCATTGGAGGATTGATATCTTCATTATTCCTTACCTTGATTATCGTACCTGTGATTTATGAAATCATGGAAAAAATCATAGCCAAATTCTCTAAAGGAGAAAAAATAGATTATGAAGCCGAAATGGTTGCCGATTACGACCACAAAGAACTAAGTGAAGACGGTTTTAACCCAAAACACACGATGTAATTTAATCCTTTTTCAGTATAAAAAAAGCCTGTACTATTGACGTACAGGCTTTTTTTGTATCAATTATTTTCTTTTATTTAGAATAAATAAAAATAATTTGTTTTGTATTGTTTTAGAATTTACTTTTGCGCTATTAAAAACAATTCTAAATAACATGAAAACAAAATCTACCCTATCTGTTTTATGTCTATTCTTTGTTCTGCTTTTTTCCGGCACAAGCTGGTCACAGGAAAAAGGAACAATAAAAGGACAAATCACTTTAAATGACAATCAATCTCCTGAAAATATTTCTGTAATCCTAAAAGGAACCCGATTAGGAACAATTACAGATGCAAAAGGAAATTATAAAATAAAGAATGTCAAAGCGGGAACTTATATTCTAAAAATATCAGCGATTGGATATGTTGGAAAAGAACTAAAAATCAACTTAGTTAACGGTCAGGATTTAATACAAAATGCAAGCATCAACGCAAATTCAGAGGAACTAACTGAAGTTGTAATCAATGGTGGCAAAAAAAACCATTTTGCCAGAAAAGAAAACATACAAGTTTCAAGATTACCGCTTAAAAATCTTGAAAATCCACAAGTTTACACCACCATTACTGGCGAATTATTAAAAGAACAAGTAGTTACAACCTTTGATGATGCTTTAAAAAACGCACCTGGAATCACCCCTTTATGGGCTTCTACGGGTCGTGGTGGCGATGGTGCTGCATATTACTCCCTTAGAGGTTTTGCGGTTCAACCCACTATGGTAAATGGATTACCCGGACTTACCAATGGAAGTTTAGACCCTGCTAATATTGACCGTATTGAAGTTATCAAAGGACCATCGGGAACTTTATTTGGAAGTAGTTTAATTTCATACGGAGGATTAATCAACACTACAACAAAAAGACCTTATAAAGGTTTTGGTGGCGAAGTCAATTATACCGTAGGAAGCTATGGATTAAATCATGTTACAGTAGATCTTAACACGCCGCTGAACGAGAGAAAAAGTTTGAATTTCAGAGTGAATTCGGCATATAACAAACAAGAAAGTTTTCAAGATGCTGGTTTTAGAGAGTCTTTTTTTATTGCTCCTTCCCTATCTTATGAAGTAAATGATAGATTATCATTTTTGATAAATACGGAGTTTATGAGTAATGAGTCGACTAACCCAACGATGTTATTCTTAGACAGAGGAAATCCTTTGAGAGTTCATAACATAGACGAATTGAATTATGACAACAAACGTTCGTACACCAGCGATGAATTGACCATCAAAACACCTTCGTACAACATCCAAGCGCAAATGAATTATAAACTTTCGGATCAATGGACTTCGCAAACTGTTTTCTCCAGAAGTTCTGCCAAATCGAAAGGATATTACTCTTATTTGTATGAAGTAACTACATATCTGCCTACAATCACCGAAGGAATAGTATTAGGACGTTATTTTAACTATCAAGACAATGAAAACAAAACGACTGATGTGCAACAAAACTTTATTGGTGATTTTAAAATTGGAAACCTAAGAAACAGATTAGTTGTAGGTTTAGATTATTTCAAAAGAACTTCTGCCGACTATAGTTCAAATTATTACGCTAACGGAGCTATTTATATCGGAGATGATTTGGCTTCATTCAATGCCGTATTTGGTCCTTCAAACGGCGATACCGGTGATTTAACTAAGGCTGGCTCTGATGCAATAATTGGTAACGCCCCAAGAAATAACAGCAAAACCAAACAGGAGGTGTATAGCGCTTATTTTTCGGATGTCATCAATATTCTTCCAAATTTATCAGCAATGGTAAGCTTACGTGCCGACCGCTTTATGAATGCAAAAAATGATGGCTATAACCAAACGGCTTTTTCTCCAAAATTCGGAATTGTATACCAACCCATTTTAGATAAAGTTTCAATTTTTGCCAATTACATGAACGGATTTTCAAATGTAGCCCCGGCAGCTGATGTGAATGGTTCAGTCACTACGCTAAGAACATTTGATCCTGAACATGCTAATCAATTTGAAGCAGGAACAAAACTGAATCTTTTCAATGAAAAATTGTATGCAACTCTTAGCTATTATGACATTAGAGTAACGGATCAGGTGTACAGCATCAGACCCAATGCAACTGATGTTACTTATTATCAAAACGGAGCCCAGGAAAACAAAGGTATTGAAGCCGAATTTGTTGCCAACCCGGTAAACGGTTTAAACATTATTGCCGGATACAGCTACAACGAATCTATTTTAACCGAAGGCGATTTAGACTTTCTGGCACGCAGACCCGAAAGTGCAGGACCACAACATTTAGCTAATCTTTGGACCAGTTATAAATTTACAAAAGGGGTCTTAAGAGGTTTTGGTTTGGGATTTGGAGGAAATTATCTAAGCGATAACAAAATCATGAACAGATGGACTTCGGGAACGTTTACCATTCCGGCATACACTGTTTTAAACTCTTCTTTATTTTACAATACTGAAAAATTCAACATCACACTTAAATTAAACAACATTGCCAACCAAGAAATTTATGATGGTTGGTCAACCGTTCACCCTAAAGACCCAAGAACTATAGCAGCCAGTTTCTCTTACAGATTCTAATAAAAAATCAAAAAACAGCTTTCTTAAACCCAATAAGAAAGCTGTTTATTAATTCGAAAATATGATAACATTAATTAGTTTAAACATCTTTTTAGGGTTTTATGTTTTATACAATACCTCCAGAAAAGCCACATTAGAGACTAACTTACAACCTGAAAGATGGATTCAACAAAATCGCAAACCCTCTCGCTTAATAGGATTATCGATTTTAGCAATAGCTTATAGTTTTTTAATCAGCATAAAAGCGGTAGGTGCTTCTACTTTAATTTATTTCATCCAAATTATGGTCATTGGTAGTCTTATTGTAATCTTAGCTCCGCTTAAAATTATTAATTACAAACTAGTATTAGGAGCTTTTTTTCTAACTCTTCTTTTGGAAATCTTCTGTTAAATCTTAATTCATGCCGGCAAATCCAAAATATTTAACCCAATCCAAATGGCAACGTTTTGCCAAAATAACCGCCGCCATTTTAGGCGGTTATCTGGTATCAATCAGTTTTCACTTAGCTATTGCCTCCTGGTTTAACAAAGCCAATACAATAATCACCATGGCTTTTAGTGGTTTCATCCTTTGGGTAGCACTTATGATTGTTGCTTTTTTAGCAAAAAATGGCTGGAAAATCTGGCTGATTTATCTGAGTTTAAGTCTTCTCTTTTCGGTTTTGCTCTATTTGGGACAAAACTATAATCCGATAGCGAAATAAATTATGAGTAATCGAAATTACAACATCTTTTTTCATACCCACACCGTTAGCGGCATTGTCATCAGTGTGGTCTTATACATTATCTTTTTTGCCGGTTCTTTTGCCTTTTTCAGAGATGATATTGCCAACTGGGAAAGAGGAGAATCCGCTTCGATTTCTAAAGAAATTCAACTCGATTTCGATAAAGCCTTAAAAACATTAGATACTGCTTATGATTTACGAGGCAGAAAAATCACCATTTCTCAACCTCATAATGAAAAGAAAGTAGCCATTTCGCTGGAAGCTACTAAAGACAGTCTGGCTTCAAAAAAAGCAAGAGAAGCACAGTTTTTATATATTGACAATTCGACTTATACAACTTCAACTTATAACGAAACTTATAATTTAGGCGAATTTATATACCGTTTGCATTTTTTAGCCCAAATCCCCTATCCTGTTGGCTATTATTTATCTGGATTTGTTGCCCTGTTCTTTCTGTTTGCCATAGTAACGGGAGTATTATTGCACTGGAAAAAAATTGTATCCAACTTTTATCTCTTCAGACCTAAAGAGAAACTAAAAACCTGGTGGACCGATGCTCATACTTCATTAGGAATATTGGGTTTGCCATTTCAATTTGTATATGCAGTTACCGGTGCTTTTTTTATGATTAAACTATTGATTGTAGCACCCGCTGTTCAGTTTTTATACCAAGGCGATCAGGATAAATTATACAAAGAACTGGAATATACCGAAACAGAGGCTGAATATGGAAACAAACCGCTGACCAAAACTTTCAGTATTAACGAAATAGTTACCGTTACAAAGAAAAACTGGAATGATTTTAACATCACCCATGTAGAAATTCAAAACTATGGCGATACAAAGATGCAAGTCTTAGTTGAAGGCAAAATGAAATATGATAAGAAATTCACCGGCGTTGGCAAAATCGTGTACAAAGTGGCTACCGGCGAAATGCTAATCAAAAAAAATCCCATTGTCCAAAGCAGTTATTTAGACATTGTAAAAAATGTATTGTACCGCATTCACTTTGGCGACTATGGCGGTTATGCTTTAAAAATTATCAGCTTTGCATTAGGAATTCTAAGCTGTTTTGTAATCATTTCGGGAGTAATGATCTGGCTCGTTGCCAGAGATAAGAAAAACATTCCTGAGAAAAAAAGACGTTTCAACGAAGCTGTTGTTCGTTACTATCTTGCCATTTGTCTAAGCATGTTTCCGGTTACTGCGCTCACTTTTATCGTTGCAAAGCTTTGCTATCCTTTAGGTCAGGACAACATTTATGCAGTTTACTTTATAAGTTGGTTGCTATTGAGTATCTTTTTTATACAAAAGAAAAACAACAACTTCACTAATCGTTTTTGTCTTTTGTCAGGAAGTATTTTGGGTTTTATAATTCCAATTGCTAATGGAATAAAAACAGGAAAATGGTTTTGGATTTCATTCAGCAATCATCAATTTCAGTTGTTTTTTGTAGATGTTTTTTGGATTTTCCTCTCGACAATCACTTTATATGCAGCTTATAAATTGAAATCTACAGTAAAAAATTAATTCCATAAAAAAAGGCTTCGCTAAAATTTTCAGCGAAGCCTTTTTCGTAATTAACTATTGTAAATCTAATTCATATTATTAACTACTGCGTCTTTTTTCCAGTTTTTCACTGATGCAATTCTGTTTTCTGAATAATCAACTTCAGTTAAATCAGTAAATCCTTTTTCACTAATTTCTGACCAGAAAAACCATTTTCCGACCTTTTTCCCGTTTTTATATTCACCCAATGCTGTTTTGTTTCCGTTCTCATCATAAGAAACCCATTTCCCTTCTAATTTCCCTTTAACAAAGAAACCTTCTTGTAGTATTTGACCATTTTCATAAAAATAGGTCGCTTTAATTTTTTTACCAAATGGCTCTAAAACCGGTTTCGCATCCTGAGCAAAAATAATCCCTGAGAATAGTACTGCTACTAAAATTACAAACTTTTTCATATCGTTAATTTTTAATTATTTACATCCTTTGTACCAAAATTAGAAACAATATTTACATTAAAAAAACATTTTGATAACAATTTCATAACACAGACAAAAGCTTAACATTGGAAACAAAAAAAAGAAGAAAAACCTTTCTAAAAAAGGTAATTTGAACCCATTTGAATCAAAAAAAAGCTTTGGACAAAAAAATTAAAAAAGGAAAATGTAAAAAATTGCCTTTATAATAAGTACAATTGAGATAAAATTAATAATTAGTCCTAAATTTGCAGCGCGCTAAAAAAAGAGCAAAAATCTAAAAATTATACCATGTACAGAAGTCATAACTGTGGCGAGTTGAACGCCTCACATATCAATACCGAAGTAACACTTGCAGGTTGGGTCCAAAAATCACGAGATAAAGGATTCATGAATTGGGTAGATTTAAGAGACCGTTATGGAATAACACAATTGATTTTTGACGAAAGTCGTACCGAAAAAAACGTATTCGAATTAGCCAAAACACTTGGACGCGAATTTGTAATTCAGGTTAAAGGAACCGTTATCGAAAGGGAAGCTAAAAACAAAAACATCCCAACGGGTGAAATTGAAATTTTAGTTTCCGAGTTAAACATATTAAATGCTGCTCTAACACCTCCATTTACTATTGAAGATGAAACGGATGGTGGCGAAGATATCAGAATGAAATACCGTTACCTTGACATTAGAAGAAATCCTGTAAAAAACAGTTTGTTATTCCGTCACAAAGTAGCGATGGAAGTTCGCAAGTATTTATCGGATTTGGATTTCTGCGAGGTAGAAACTCCTTATTTGATCAAATCTACTCCTGAAGGTGCGAGAGATTTTGTTGTTCCTTCCCGCATGAACGAAGGACAATTCTATGCCTTACCACAATCGCCGCAAACTTTCAAGCAGTTATTGATGGTAGGTGGAATGGATAAATATTTCCAAATTGTGAAATGTTTCCGTGATGAAGATTTACGTGCCGACCGTCAGCCTGAGTTTACTCAGATTGACTGCGAAATGGCATTTGTAGAACAGGAAGATATTTTAAATATTTTTGAAGGACTGACCCGTCATTTATTAAAAGAATTAAAAGGAATTGAAGTAGACAAATTCCCTCGTATGACTTATGAGCATGCGATGAAAACTTACGGAAATGACAAACCGGACATTCGTTTCGGGATGGAATTTGGAGAACTAAATCAATTTGCGCAACACAAAGAATTCCCTGTTTTCAATGCAGCCGAATTAGTGGTAGGAATTGCTGTTCCGGGAGCAGGAAATTATACCAGAAAAGAAATCGATGCTTTGATTGACTGGGTAAAACGTCCACAAGTAGGTGCCAGCGGGATGGTTTATGTAAAATGCAATGAAGACGGAACTTACAAATCATCTGTAGACAAATTCTACGATCAGGAAGATTTAACAAACTGGGCTAAAACCACCGGAGCCAAAGCCGGTGACATGATTTTTGTGCTTTCAGGACCAGCCAACAAAACCAGAGCGCAATTGAGTGCTTTACGTATGGAATTAGCCACTCGTTTGGGATTGCGTAATCCGGAAGTATTTGCTCCACTTTGGGTTGTAGATTTCCCATTATTGGAATTTGACGAAGAAAGCGGTCGTTACCATGCGATGCACCATCCATTTACATCACCAAAACCGGAAGACATTGCCTTATTGGAAACTAATCCTGGACAAGTACGTGCCAATGCTTATGATATGGTATTGAATGGAAACGAAATTGGAGGTGGATCTATTCGTATTCACGATAAGGCAACGCAACAATTGATGTTTAAATATTTAGGATTCTCAGAAGAAGAAGCCAAAGCACAGTTTGGATTCTTAATGGATGCATTCCAATTTGGAGCCCCTCCTCATGGTGGATTGGCTTTTGGATTGGACAGATTAGTTGCTATTCTTGTAGGTCAGGAAACCATCAGAGATTTCATCGCTTTCCCTAAAAATAACTCGGGAAGAGACGTGATGATTGATGCTCCTTCAGCCATTGACAATGCTCAATTAAACGAATTACACATCCAGTTAGATTTATAATAAATATCTTTCGAAAAGCTTTGAAAACACTGAATATCAATTATTTTATGAAAATTTTTGATATTAATCATTTTCGTATGATATTAAACATTACATTTGCCTTATTATAAATTATTATTACTATTACAATGCGTACAGGTACAGTTAAATTTTTCAATGAATCAAAAGGTTACGGATTCATTACAGACGAAGAAACAGGAAAAGACATTTTTGTTCATGCTTCAGGAATCAGCGCGGAAGAATTACGCGAAGGTGACAGAGTTAGCTACGAAGAGGAAGAAGGAAGAAAAGGAAAAGTTGCTGCTAAAGTTGCAGTTATCTAAACAAAATATTTTTTTGTTACCGAATGCTAAGCGTCCCGATAATCTTCGGGACGCTTTTTTTATAATGAAAAGTTAAATTTTTAGATTTTTTTAAGAAAACTCCAAAAAGCTTATTTATAATGATTAAAAACTAGAAAAAAACTCCTTAAAACCAACCAGTAATTTTAATACTGCGCTTGTGTTTTATAACATTGAAGCATATCTTTGTGACTTATTTTAGCACAAAATTTATTATTATGCAATCGGAACAATTCAATTATCTTCCAATACTAATGCAAGCCTTGCTTGCTGTAGGTTTTGTAGTAACTACTATCTTCATTTCAGGTAAATTAGGCCCAAAAAGAAAATCGGCTACTAAGGACAAAAATTTTGAGTGCGGAATTGAATCTGTTGGAAATGCACGTATTCCTTTCTCTGTAAAGTATTTCCTTGTTGCAATCTTGTTTGTATTGTTTGATATCGAGGTTATTTTCCTTTATCCTTGGGCAATCAACTTCAAAGAATTAGGAATAGAAGGAATGATAAAAATGATTGTGTTCATGGCTTTGCTTTTAGTTGGTTTTTTCTACATCATCAAAAAGAAAGCATTACAGTGGGAATAAAAAGAGATTTCAGATTTTAGATCTCAGATTCAGATTTAAAATCAAAACTCTTCAAACTATAAAATACTGATTTAAAAAATTGATTTTACTTTTTAGGATTTCTCAAAATCTAAAATCTAAAATCAGAAATCTAAAATAAAAATGAGCGATTCAAAAATAAATATGGTTGCCCCTCCGGAAGGTGTTGTTGGTGAAGGTTTTTTTGCCACAAAACTAAATGATGTTGTAGGTTTGGCCCGTGCCAATTCACTTTGGCCATTGCCTTTTGCAACTTCTTGTTGCGGTATTGAATTTATGGCCACAATGGCATCTCATTATGACTTGGCACGTTTTGGTTCAGAGCGTGTAAGTTTCTCTCCTCGTCAGGCCGATATGTTGATGGTTATGGGAACTATTTCTAAAAAAATGGCTCCTATCTTACGTCAGGTTTACGAACAAATGTCTGAACCTAGATGGGTAATCTCAGTTGGTGCCTGTGCTTGTTCAGGCGGGATATTCGATACTTACTCTGTTCTTCAGGGAATTGACAAAGTAATCCCTGTTGATGTTTATGTTCCGGGATGTCCTCCAAGACCAGAACAAATTGTGGATGGTGTAATGAAATTACAAGAACTAGTAAAATCAGAATCTGTAAGAAGAAGAAGTTCGCCAGAGTATCAAGAATTATTAGCTTCTTATAATATCAAATAAAATGGCATTAGAAAACACCGCTATTCAAGAAAAATTAGTAGCAACTTTTGCAGGAGAGGTTTTTAATTTCCAACAGGAAAGAGATATTTTCTCCTTTGAAATCAATGCTAATAAAAACACCGCTATCATTTTATTCCTAAAAAACGACCTTGATTTACGTTTTCATTTCTTAACTGATTTATGCGGTATCCATTATCCGGATAATCCGGTAGAAAAACAATTTGCTATTGTATACCACATGCACAATTGGTACGAAAACAAACGTATTAGAATCAAAGCATTTATTAACGGTGAAAACCCGGAAATAAAAACACTATCAAATATTTTCTTAACATCTAATTGGATGGAAAGAGAAACCTACGATTTCTTTGGCGTTAACTTTATTGGTCACCCACAATTGAAACGTATTTTGAATATGGATGAAATGACTTCTTTTCCAATGCGTAAAGAATTCCCAATGGAAGATGGCGGAAGAACCGATAAAGACGACCGTTTCTTCGGTAGAA
>Ga0308158_10001435_pt1 | contig 25860 bp, 27 predicted proteins | sample PhyBR2_FD_201038 | JGI IMG/M metagenome (GOLD analysis project Ga0308158, IMG submission 201038) | Phyllosphere microbial communities from UC Gill Tract Community Farm, Albany, California, United States - DLSLB.R2 | ecosystem: Host-associated > Plants > Phyllosphere > Unclassified | place: USA... | reverse complement strand
ATGGCCGAGAAGCTGCGCGCGGCGATCGAGCAGGTCGAAATACCCGGGTGTGACCACGTCACGATCAGCCTCGGCGTGGCCCAGTTGGGCGAGGGCGAGAGCGGCGACTCGATGGCGGTGCGTACCCACGCCGCATTGGCGCGTGCCAAGCGCGCCGGTCGCAACTGCATCGAGCTGGCGATGTCCTGACGCGTTCGGGTGCGACGCGCACCTTTGCGGTGCGCGTCGATTGCAAAATAGACGTCCCACGCCACGTAATGACGCTGGCACGCATCGTGCTGTTTCATCAAGCATGCGCGATTGCACCCCTTCCGATCCATCCACGGTCTTCCCCGCCTGGCAAGCCAGCCTGGCGCTGGGCTTCGTGCGCGATGGCGACACGACACGCCTGGTGCGCCGCACGCACCGCGGCCCGCTGCGTGTGCAGAAGGCGCTGTATCCCGAAGGCCCCGGCGCCTGCCACGTGATCGTCGTGCACCCGCCAGGTGGCGTGGTCGGGGGCGACCGGCTCGAGATCGACGTCGATGCCGGCCCCGCGTGCAGCGTGCTCGCCACCAGTCCCGGCGCGGCCAAGTGGTACCGCGCCAACGGCCGCGTGTCGCAGCAGGCGGTGCGCCTGTGCATCGCTGCGGGCGCGGCCATCGAATGGCTGCCGCAGGAAACCATCTTCTATGACGCGGCCAGCGTCGACCTCGACCACGACGTCGATCTCGCTGCCGGCAGCACCTATATCGGCAGCGAAGTCCTGTGCTTCGGCCGCGTGGCCGCCGGCGAAGCGTTTACGCGCGGGCGGATCCGCCAGCGCACGCGCATTCGCCAGGAGGGCCGCCTTCTGTGGTGGGAGCAGGGCATCCTGACCCCGGATGGCATCGCCAGCCCCCTCGGCATGCGCGGCCATGCGGTGTGCGCGACCTTGCTTGCTGTCGGCCGGCCCGTGCCCGCCGCGCTGCAGGCGCACGTGCGCGCGCTCGACCCGCAGCTGGCGTCGAGCCAGGTGAAGTCGGTGTTCGTTGTGCGTTATCTCGGCGACGACGGCGAGGCGGCGCGCGCCGTCATGGCGCAGGTGTGGGCTTTGCTGCGCCCCCATCTGCTCGACCGCCCGGCGTGCCCGCCGCGTATTTGGCTCACCTAGACTGGCTCACTTGATACGGACCCGCCCATGGACCTGACGCCCCGCGAAAAAGACAAGCTGCTGATCTTCACTGCTGCGCTGCTGGCCGAACGCCGGCGTGCGCGTGGTCTCAAGCTGAATTACCCGGAAGCCGTGGCCCTGATCACGGCCGCGATCATGGAAGGCGCGCGCGACGGCCGCAGCGTGGCCGAGCTGATGAGCGAAGGCACGACGATCCTCGCGCGCGGCGACGTGATGGAGGGCGTGCCCGAAATGATCCCCGATATCCAGGTCGAAGCGACCTTCCCGGACGGGACCAAGCTCGTAACCGTCCACCATCCGATTCCCTAGCCGGAGCCCAGCGTGATCCCAGGCGAATACTTTCTTGACGATGGCGATATCGAACTCAACGTCGGTCGGCGCACGCTGACCGTGGTTGTGGCCAATGCGGGCGACCGGCCGGTGCAGGTCGGCTCGCATTATCACTTTTATGAAGTCAATCCCGCGTTGCAGTTCGAGCGCGACAGCACGCTCGGCATGCGGCTGAACATCGCGGCCGGCACCGCCGTGCGCTTCGAGCCAGGCCAGCGCCGCACCGTGGAACTGGTCGACCTGGCGGGTGAGCGGATCGTGCATGGTTTCCAGGGCCGCGTGTCGGGGTCGTTGCCTGCGGTCGTACCTTTCACACCAGGGGACGCATGATGGTCACGCTCAGCCGCCAGGCCTACGCCGACATGTATGGCCCGACCACGGGCGACCGGATACGCCTGGCCGACACCGAGCTCATAATCGAGATCGAACGCGACTACGCAACCTATGGCGAAGAGGTCAAGTTCGGCGGCGGTAAAGTCATCCGCGACGGCATGGGCCAGTCGCAGCGCCTGCGCGAGGGCGTGATGGACACCGTCATCACCAACGCCGTCATCGTCGACCACTGGGGCATCGTCAAGGCCGATATTGGCATCAAGGATGGCCTGATCGCCGCCATCGGCAAGGCGGGCAACCCGGATATCCAGCCGGATGTCACGATGGCCATCGGCGGGGCGACCGAGATCATCGCCGGCGAAGGCATGATCGTCACGGCCGGCGGCGTCGATACGCACATCCATTTCATCTGCCCGCAGCAAATCGACGAAGCGCTGTACTCGGGGATCACGACGATGCTGGGCGGGGGCACCGGACCGGCCGTCGGCACGGCCGCCACGACCTGCACGCCGGGCGCCTGGCACATTCATTCGATGCTGCAGGCAGCCGACGCGTTCCCGATGAACCTGGGCTTTTTCGGCAAGGGCAACGTCAGTCAGCCCGGCCCGCTCGACGAGCAGGTCCATGCCGGCGCCGTGGGCCTGAAGCTGCATGAAGACTGGGGCAGCACGCCGGCGGCGATCGACAACTGCCTGTCGGTGGCCGAACGGCTGGACGTGCAGGTGGCGCTGCACTCCGACACGCTCAACGAAGCGGGATTTCTGGAGTCGACCGTGGCGGCGTTCAAGGGCCGCACGATCCACACCTTCCATACCGAGGGTGCCGGCGGTGGCCATGCGCCGGACATCATCGCGGCCGTGGGCTACGACAACGTGCTGCCGTCGTCGACCAATCCCACGCGCCCGTTCACCCTGAACACGCTCGACGAGCACCTGGACATGCTGATGGTCTGCCACCACCTCGACCCGGCGATTGCCGAGGACGTGGCGTTTGCCGAATCGCGCATCCGGCGCGAGACGATCGCCGCCGAGGACATCCTGCACGACCTGGGCGCGATCTCGATGATGTCGTCGGACTCGCAGGCGATGGGGCGCGTGGGCGAGACGATCATGCGCACCTGGCAGACGGCGCACAAGATGAAGACCCAGCGCGGCGCGTTGGCGGGCGACTCGTCACGCAACGACAATGCCCGCGTCAAGCGCTACATCGCCAAGTACACGATCAATCCCGCCATCACGCACGGCATCGCGCACGTCGTCGGCTCGCTCGAGGTGGGCAAGATCGCCGATATCGTGCTGTGGCGCCCGGCCTTCTTTGGCGTCAAGCCGTCGATGGTGGTCAAGGGCGGCATGATCGCGGCCAGCCTGATGGGCGACCCGAACGCATCGATCCCGACGCCGCAGCCGGTGCATTACCGGCCCATGTTCGGCGCGTTTGGCGGCGGCCTGCGCAAGTCATTTACGTTCGTTTCACAAAGCGCGTTCGAGGCCGGCATCGCAGGCACGCTGGGACTGACCAAGACGACGATCGCCGTGCGTGGCACGCGTGGACTGCGCAAGCGCGACATGATCCACAACGGTGCCACGCCGCACATGGAAGTCGATCCCGAAACCTATGAAGTGCGCGCCGACGGCTGCCTGCTGGTCTGTGAAGCGGCGAGCGTGCTGCCGCTGGCACAACGTTATTTCCTGTTCTAGAGGCCATCCATGATTTCACTGCATACCCGCATCCTTGTTGCCGACGTCGTGCACGACAAGCTGGTGCTGCCGTTCGAGCAACGGGAGCGCTGCCGCCAGCGCGCGCGCCTGGCCTCGGGCGAAGAGGTCGCGCTGTTCCTCGTGCGCGGCACGGTGCTGCGCGATGGCGACCTGCTGCTGGGCGAAGGCGGGCGCGTCGTGCGCGTCGAGGCTGCGCCGGAGCCGACGTATGTCGTGCGCTGCGGCGACGCGACGTTGCTGGCGCGCTGCGCCTTTCACCTGGGGAATCGCCATACCCAGACGCAGGTGGGACCGGGCTGGCTGCGCATCCGTGTCGATCCGGTACTGCGCGAGATGGTCGCAGGCCTGGGCGCCGACGTCAGCGAAGAACTGGCCAAATTCGAGCCGGAGGCGGGCGCGTATGGCGGCGGTCATGGTCATCATCACGAGCAGGGGCCGGGCGGCTTGCTGGCGCCGGTGCCGCTGCGCCAGAAGATTCACCGGCCGTCGGACGTTGCGCCAATAGCACCGGATCCGGCATGAACGCCGCCAGCCTGCTGCATCTGCTGCAGTTTGCCAGTCCGGCCTTGCCGATCGGTGGCTACAGCTATTCGCAGGGCCTCGAAGCGGCGCTCGAAGAAGGCCTAGTCACGGACGCCGACAGCGCCCGCGCCTGGATCGTGCGCTACCTCGATGACGTCGTGGCGCGCTGGGATGCCCCTGTGCTGTGGCGTCTCATGGGTGCTTTCGCCGCGCGCGATGTCGAGACGATTGCACAGTGGGGCCAGTGCTTCCTCGCGTCGCGCGACACGGCCGAACTGCGCGCCGAATCGGTCCAGATGGGCTATTCGCTGAGTCGCCTGATCGCGGAGCTGGGCGTGGCCGATACGCGGGCGCTGGGCGAGGACGTCATCCTGCCGCTGGCGTTTGCCTGCGCGGTCGACGGACTCGATATTCCGCACGAAGAAGCGCTGCTGGCGATGGTGTTTGCGTGGGTCGAGAACCAGGTGCTGGTGTGCGTCAAGTCGGTGCCTCTGGGGCAGGTCGCCGGCCAGCGCCTGCTGCTGTCGCTGCGGCCCGAGATCGAGCGCGCTGTGGAACTGGCGCGGCGTTTGCCGGACGACGAATTATCGAACTGGGCGCCCGGCCTGTCGATGCTGTCGATGCGCCACGAAGTGCAGCATGGCCGGCTGTACCGGTCGTGATCATCCATCAAGAAGGAACAACCATGACAACATCCAATCCGCTGCGGGTCGGCATCGGCGGGCCGGTCGGCTCGGGCAAGACCGCGCTGTGCGAGCTCCTGTGCCGCCACATGCGCGACGACTACGACATGGCCGTGATCACCAACGATATCTACACGCGCGAAGACATGGACATCCTGCTGCGCGCCGGCGCGCTCGCGCCCGAGCGCCTGATGGGTGTCGAGACCGGCGGTTGCCCGCACACGGCGATCCGCGAAGACGCGTCGATCAACCTGGAAGCCATCGCGCGCCTGCAGGCCGATTTTCCCGACCTCGAACTGGTGCTGGTCGAATCGGGCGGCGACAACCTGGCGGCAACCTTCAGCCCGGAGCTGTCCGACCTGACGCTGTACGTGATCGACGTCGCGGGCGGCGAGAAGATCCCCCGCAAGGGCGGGCCGGGCATCACGCGCTCGGACCTCCTGATCATCAACAAGACCGATCTGGCGCCGCATGTCGGGGCGGACCTGTCGGTGATGGCGAGCGATGCACGGCGCCAGCGTGGCGAGCGGCCCTTCGTGTTTACCAATATGCGCACGGGCGAGGGCGTGCAGGACGTGGTCGCGTTCATCCGCGAGCAGGGCTTGCTCGATGCAGTCCACCAATAAGACAGGGAGACGATCATGACGAAACAGCTCACTTCGCTGCACCACGCCATCCGCCACCAGCTGGCCCGCGCGGGCGTGACCGTAACCGCCCTGACACTGGCGCTGCCGGCGGCCGCGCATCCCGGGCACGCGCCCGACAGCGGCTTCGCGGCCGGCCTGCTGCACCCGGTGACGGGCGTCGACCATTTGCTGGCGCTGCTCGCGGTCGGCCTCTGGAGCCGCCAGCAGCACGGCTACCTGTTCGCACCGACATTCCTCGTGATGATGGCGCTGGGCGCGGCCAGCAGCGGCGGCGTCGTGCTGCCGGCACTCGAACTGTCGATCGCGGCGACCGTGCTGCTGCTGGGTGGCTTGGCGGCATATGCGCCGCGCCTGCAGCAGCCTCAGATGGCCGTGCTCACCGTCGGCGCCTGCGCATTCGTGCATGGACTCGCGCACGGCAATGAACTGACCGGGATGGCCAGCGGCGCCGGCTTCATCCTGGCCAGTGCCGGGCTGATGCTGCTGGGCGCCATCCCGGGCGAACGACTGCGCCGGCCGCTGGCTGCGGCGATTGGCGCGGCGGGCATCTGGCTCGTGACGCTGGCCCGTTGAAGCATGCGTCCTGGGGCTCGGCCTGGGCTGGTAATCATGCTACGCTAGCGTTCTTTTCACCTCCGGCCGTCCCGGCCAGGACTTTCCATGCTTGAGTGGTTGCGCCCGTACCGGCGCGCCGCGCTGCCGGGCGATATCAGCGCCGGCATCGTGGTAGCGATGATGATGATCCCGCAGGGCATGGCCTACGCCCTGGTGGCGGGCCTGCCGCCGGCGGTCGGCATCTATGCCAGCATCGTCCCGCCCTTGCTGTATGCGCTGTTCGGTACCAGCACCACGCAATCGGTCGGGCCGATGGCGATCATTTCCCTGATGACGGCGTCTACGCTGGCGCCCCTGGCCACGCCCGGCACGGCGCTGTATGGCGTGCTGGCCGCGCAACTGGCCCTGTTGTCCGGCCTGGTCCTGCTGCTGTGCGGGCTGCTGCGCATCGGCTTTCTCGCCAACTTCTTTTCGCGACCCGTGATGAGCGGCTTCACCATCGGCTCGGCAATCGTCATCGCGTGGGGGCAGCTGCGCACGCTGGTGGGCAGCCCCATCGAGATCGGCATGACGCCGCACCCGCCGAGCATCCTGCTGGGCGTGGGCTCGCTCGTGCTGCTCCTGGCCGCGCGCAGCCACCTGGCGCCGCTGCTCCGCTGGCTACGCATGCCGGCAGCGGCGGCCGACGTCGGGGCAAAGCTGGCGCCGATCGCCGTCGTGCTGGGCGCGATGGCGCTCGTGCAGCAGCTCAATCTTGTGCAGATGGGCGTGGCCACGACGGGCGCCGTGCCGACCGGCTTGCCGGGCCTGAATCTGGCGACGTCGTCGCAGCACTGGCAAGCGTTGCTGCAACCGGCGCTGCTGATCGGCTTCATGGTGTTCCTGATCAGCATGTCGGGCGCACAGGCGCTGGCGCTCAAGCGGGGCGGCGAGAAACTGGTCAGCAACCGCGAACTGGTCGGCCTGGGCGCGGCCAACGTCGGCAGCGCGCTGACCGGCGGCTTTCCCGTCACCGGCAGTCTGTCGCGTTCGGCCGTCAATTTCGCGGCCGGCGCCAATACGCAGCTGGCCAGCATGATCACGGCCGGCCTGCTGGCGCTGGCGCTCGTGCTGCCCACCGGCTGGCTCGCGCTGCTGCCGCTGCCCACACTGGCCGCAACGATCATCGTGGCCGTGCTCGGGATGCTCGACCTGTCGACGCTGCGCACCGCCTGGCGCTACGACCGCGCCGATGCGCTGGCGCTGCTGGCCACTGCCGGCGGGGTGCTGATCCTGGGCGTCGAAGCGGGGGTGCTGGTGGGTGTGGCGCTGTCGATGGTCGTGCTGATCTGGCGCGCCAGCCGGCCGCACATCGCGGTGCTGGGGCGCATCCATGGCACCGAACATTTCCGCAATGTCGAGCGCTATTCGGCCGAGACGACGCCGGGTCTGCTGATGCTGCGGGTGGATGCCGGCCTGTTCTTCGGCAATGTGGATGCGGTCAACGAGCGCATCGACGAAGAACTCGTCGCCCATGCGGGCACGCGCCATCTGGTGCTGGTGCTGTCGGCCGTGAATGCGATCGATACGTCGGCGCTGTTCGGGCTCGAGGAACTAAACAGCTCGCTGAACCGGCGCGGCGTGCTGATGCACCTGGCCGAAGTGAAGGGGCCGGTCATGGACCGGCTCAAGGAAAGCGATCTGCTGAGCAAGCTCAACGGGCAGATATTCCTGAGCGCCGCCATTGCGTGGGACCAGCTGGCCGGATCGCGTGCAGCCGGCACGCCGGCAGCGGCCACGCAGCCGGCGGGTGCGCCGTAGCCGTTTGCGTGCGCTGCTGCCTTCAATAACGCGGATGATTACAAGGCGGCTGACTGCTGCGCGATGAACTCCCTGAACCATTGTTGAGCGGGGTTGCTGTCGCTACGGCGATGCCATATCAGGTGAAACGTGATGTCCGGCAGGTCCAGGGGTGGCGCGAACATGACAAGCCGATGGCTGGCCTGCGAATAATCCGCTACCCGCTTGAGGATGGTAGCTGCCATATTGGTGCGCGCAATCACCGCCGGCACGGCAAACAGTTGTGGCAAGGTCAAGGCATGCTTGCGTTGCTTGCCCTGTTGCGCGAGGGTTTGATCCACAAGACCATGCAATTGCCCTTCGGGGGACACGAGCACGTGCTGCAGGTCGAGATAGGTGCGCAAGTCCATCGGGTGACTGGCCGCCGGATGGCCGGTCGATACGATCGTGACAAACGTATCGCGCATGAGCGTTCGGGTCAGGATGCGGGCATCCATCACGGTCGGCGCCACGCCAATGGCGACATCGATTGATCCGGCATCGAGCAGATCGATGGCAGTATCCCGGTCGTTATACGCGAGCACATTCAACGATATGCCGGGCATGGCTGTTTCGAGCGCTTCCACGAGCGCCGGTAACAGGATCAGAGTCGGGTAATCCTGCAGACCCAGTCTGAACGTCACCGACGCCGTCGCGGCTTCAAATGCGGGCTGCGTCAGCATCGCCAATTCGATCTGACGCAGCGCCGCGGCCACGGGCGCGGCCAGATCGCGTGCACGTGCGGTGGGGACCAGGCCGGCACTGCTGCGTTGGAACAGGGGATCGCCCAACAAGGCACGCAGCCGGGACAAGGCGGCGCTCATCGCCGGCTGGCTGACGCCCACCTGGGTTGCAGCACGCGTGACATTGCGTTCGTTCATCAACGCGTCGAATGCAACCAGCAGATTCAAATCCAGGCCATGAAAATCCATGGAGCGAATAATACGGTATATCGTTTATTTGTTGGACTGATTAAACCGCACAGAACACACTGGCGCCTCATTCAACTTCGAGCAGATCCTTCCGATGACGACATCAACGACCGCCTTTTCACACGGGCTACGCACCGAACTCACCGTCGTGGAAACGCTGTACCGCGCGTTCAGCGAGCAGAACCCGGATCTGGTCGATGCCGTGCTCGCCCCGGCGTGGGAGGACATTCCGCTGGCCCTGGGTCAGGGCCCGGGGCCAGCCGGCATCAAGCCGATTATCCGGATGCTGGCGGCCGCATTCCCGGACGTGCACATCACTATCCACGACACGATTCAGGAGCCCTGGAAGGTCGCCGTGCGCGCGGAGATCAGCGGGACGCATCTGGGGGAGCTGTTCGGCATCGCGCCAACCGGCAAGAAAGTCAGCTTCCGGTTGCACGAGTTTCACACACTCGAAGGCGGCCTGATCACCACCACCTGGCACATGGAGGACTGGTTTGGTCTCTTCCTGCAGCTTGGCCAGTTCCCGCCACAAGGTTGAACCTCTTTACGAACACATCCAATATTGATGGCGTGGGGCCGTTAGCGTCAGGCGCGCTTGCGCTGCGCGGCGTGCTCGTCGCGTGGCGGCGCCAGCACGATCGGCGCAGCATTCTCCGGGTACAGCGCCTGGCTGCCGACGTAGACGGCGCGGATGGCGTCCATGTCACGCTCGACGTCGCCGGTTGGCGTCATCGTGTCGACCAGGCTCAGCTCTTTCTTGCCATAGTCAAAGCGCACCAGCACCATCGGCACGTTGGCCGTGACGGCCAGGTGGTAGAAGCCGCTTTTCCAGTTGGGACGATAGGCGCGCGTGCCTTCCGGGGTGATGCCGATCCAGAAAGACGGCGCGGCGAGCATGGTGTCGGCCAGCTGGCGCGTCGCGCCCATCGGTGCGCGGCGGTCAACCGGGACACCGCCCCAGTGGCGCATCAGGCGGCCCATCGGTCCCCGGAACAGTGTGTCCTTGGCCAGCCATTTGAACTGCGTGCCCATGGCCCACGTGGCCAGCAGGCCAATCGGGAAATCCCAGTTCGACGTGTGCGGATAGATGACGCAGACGCCGTGCGGCCCTGGCAGCGGTTTGAAGAACACCTTCCAGCCAAACAATTGCAGCACGCGCAGCGCCGCGCGCTGGCGCAGGGTAGGCAGGGCTGCAGGGCGCAGCAGGTAGTCGGTCATCTGGTCTCCAGGGTGGCGTCAACACATTGCAAGGGTTGCAATTGGCTACGCGCAAGAAAATCAAGCGTGCGATTCTAGCCCGTGCGGGGAGGGGGGACAAGCGAAATAGTGATGACGGGTATGCGCTGTGGTTATCATGTGCGTGTCCGATCCACCACAACCTGATGAAAGCAACCCCTTTGCTATGACCATGGCCATCACGATTTACCACAATGCCCGCTGCGGCACGTCGCGCAACACGCTGGCCGCTATCCGCGAGGCCGGTCACGAACCGCAGATCATCGACTACCTGGCCAACCCGCCAACACGTGACACGCTGACCCACTTGATTCAGGAGGCGGGGATCACGGTGCGAGAGGGCGTGCGCAGCAAGGAAGCAGTGTTCACCGAATTGGGGCTGGGCCAGCCGGGCATCAGCGACGCTGCGCTGCTGGACGCGATGGTCGCGCAGCCGATCCTGATCGAGAGGCCGTTTGTCGTGACACCCAACGGCGTGCGGCTGTGCCGGCCATTTACGCGCGTCAACGAGATCCTGTAGGCGGGCCGTCCACGATCACCGGCATGTACGTGTCCAGAAATTCAGCGGGCATGCGGCGCGGCCGGCCGCTCGACAGTTCGATGCAGACCAGGTCCCAGCGGCCCCGCAGCACGGTGGCGCCGTCGCTGTCGCGCACGAGCTGGAAGCGCCGTTCCATCGACAGCTTGCCGTCGCCGCCCACGAGCCAGGTGGCCAGGTGCAGCGCTTCGCCACCGGCCGTGGGCAGCAGGTAATCGTATTCGCCGCGCCGGATCGCCATTGCCCGGTCCAGCCGCCGGTAGTCGTCGAGCGACAGGCCGAGGCTGTCGGAGTGCGCCCACCCGGCCTGCTCGCACCAGCGCACATACACCGCGTTATTGGTGTGATTCAGGCCATCGATGTCGCCCGGCTGCGGTGTCACCGCCAGGATGAACGGTTGCGGATAATCCCAGTCCAATGTGTTGTCTCCGTGAGCGGCAGGAGCCGCAAGTCCAATCATTTTACGGCAGGGCGGGATGGCGGTGGATGGCGCGCGGGCGCGGCTTGTCAGCGGCTCAGTCGCGCTTGAACTGTACCCGGGTCGGGCACTCGATCGTGCCGGCGAAGCCCCCGCCGCCGGCCGTGTCGAACGAGGTCGCGCCGCCAACCTGGGCGCCAAACGGGCTCGGCCTGATGCCACCGCCGGTGCGGCACCAGGTGCGCCCGCCCAGGCGGAAGCGGTACACAATGACGCCGTCCGGCGCCGTATAACTTTCCGATATCAGCGTGCGCGAGGTGTCCACGCGGGCATTGCCGACGGCCTGCGCGAAGCGCTGCCATTTGCTGTCGCCCGGGTCCAGCGGCGCCAGCTTCCCCTTGCGCAGCTCGTGGTCGACGGCGCCTGCCGCGCGTTTGCCGCGGCTGGCCAGGCTGTCGTCGCCTGTGGCGATGGTGTCTTGTACTGAGCCGGACGGGGTAGGGGGCGCTTCTGCGGCGAGTTGGCTGGTGGCTGCAGGCGCAGTGTCAGCAGGCGCTGGCGTGATCGGTTCTGGCGCCACTGCGGATACGGCAGGAACGGGACGCGCAGCGGTTGCCTGTGCTGCGCGCGGGCGTGATGACGCTGCGGCAGCGGTAGCAGCGGGAGCAGCGGAAGAACGAGAAGGCGCCGGCGCCAGCACCGCCACCACGATGAACTCACGGGGCGCTGGCACAGCCGCCGGCAGCACCCGCACCCCGGTCGCCTGCAACCACCACCAGCCCAGCAGCAGGTGCAGGCCAATGGTGAGCGCAAGCGGCCAGCCGCGCCTGCGGCGCGGCATCAAGACCCCGGCAGCCGGCATGGGCTGGTCAGCCTTTCGGTGCGCTCAGCTTCGCCTTGATCGCCACGCAGCGCCCGTCTTCCTGCAGCGTGTCGAGCAGCGTGCGGCGCGTGAACGCCGACAGGTCCGTCATCGTGGCTGCCGCGCGGGTCAGGCGCGCCACGCTTTGCGGCGTGCAGGTCGCCGGGATCATCGTGCCTGCATACGCACGCATGAAGACCGGGCCGCCCGTCTTGTCCACCTGCGGCAGGCGCGCCAGGCGCGCATCGGCATCGCGCTCATTGAGCGCGCCCTGTTCGGCCGGGAAGATGCTGCCCATCGCGGTGCGGATACGCGAGAACGGCAGCGCCGTTTTCTGGTCTTCGATCTGCTTGACCCAGTCCGCCTTGACGGCGGCGTCAGGGCGGATGACGGTCGCTGCCACGGCCGCGATCTGGCCGGCGTCCGACTTGTCACGCGTGGACTCCTGCGCGATCAGGTCGAACGCGCCCGGATAGTTGTAGCGGTTCAGGCGCGCGATGATCGACCAGCGCTGTGGCTGGCCCACCGGCACGCCGGCCGCATCGACCTTGCCATCCAGGATGCCGGCCAGGCGCGCCAGCGCGTCCGGGCTGCTGGCAACACCCACGTACTGGTTGAACCAGCGGCGCTGGAAGTCGGCGTTGCCCTTGTTGGCCAGCACGCCATCCCATGCCATCTTTTCCAGTGCCAGCGTGGTCTGGCGCGTGTAGGCATTATCCAGGTTCATCGCATTGAGGTAGGCCTTCGACTCGCTGACCTTGCCCAGCACATCGCCCAGCAGCGTGTAATCCTTCTCGAGCGGCGCATTGTTCAGCGCCACGGTGAGGAAGTCGTTCAGCGGCAGTTCGGCATCGCGCACGCCGTCCCACAGGCTTTGCCACAGCATCGCGCGCAGCAGCGGATCGTCGACCTTGGCCAGGTTCGTGCGCGCGGTGGCGAACGAGCGCGCATCCAGCTTGACCTTGGCATAGCCCCAGTCCTGGTAGTTCGGGTACACGAGGTCGGGGCAGGCAGTACCGTTCATGTCCGGCACGGCGGTCTTCGCGCCCTTGTAGGTGACGGGGACGTTCTTCACGAGCGTCAGCTTGCCGCCGTCGATCTTGAAGGCGCCCACCTGCACGCGCTGCTCGCGCAGCGTCGGCAGCTCTTTCGATGGCGCGGTCTGCGCCAGCGTGAAGTCGCGGATCTTGCCGCCGCTGCAGCTGTAGTTCGCGGCGATGGTGTTCACGCCGGCGTTGTACAGCCACTGCTTGGTCCAGCCGGACAAATCGCGGCCTGCTGCTTCACCGAGGCTGCCGATGAAATCGTCGAGCGTCGCGTTCTTCCACGAGTACTTGACCAGGTAGTTGTGCACGCCCTTGCGGAACACGTCCTCGCCCAGCAGGTGGCGCAGCTGCTTGAGCGTCGAGCCGCCTTTTGAATACGTGATCGCATCGATGTTGTCGAAGGCATTGCTCGACGATGGCACCGGCACCTCGATCGGGTGCGTGCTCGCGGTCTGGTCCTGGATGTAGGCGCGCTGCTTGCCGCTCTGGTAGAACTTCTGCCACGAATCCTTGAACTCGGTCGACTCGACCGTTGCCAGCACGCCCATGAAGGACGCGAAGCTCTCGTTCAGCCACAGGCCGTTCCACCATTTCATGGTCACCAGGTTGCCGAACCACTGGTGCGCCATCTCGTGCATGATCACTTCGGTCATCGACTGCTTCTGCTCGGCCGTCATATTGGCCACGCCGTAGCGCGCTTCGGCAAACGTGATCGCGCCGGCGTTTTCCATTGCGCCGTACAGGAAGTCCGGCACGATCAGCTGGTCGTACTTTTCGAACGGATACGGGATGCCGAAGTATTCTTCAAAGAAGCCGATGCCGGCCTTCGTCTGGCGGAACCAGTCGTTTGGCACCACCAGCTTGGCCAGCGACTGGCGCGCGAACAGGCGCATCGGGTACTTGCCGCTATTGTCTTCCCAGACCTGGTACGGGCCGGCGTGCAGCGAGAAGTTGTAGGGGCTGAGTCGCTTGGTGGTCTTGAAGGTCCAGTGGCGGTTGGCGCCACGCTCGTCGATCTTCGTCTCGCGCGTGGTCGTGACCACATGCCAGTCGCGCGGCGCGGTCACCGACACCGTATAGCTGGCCTTCAGGTCGGGCTGGTCGAACACAGCGAACATCTGCTGGGCGGCGACCGGCTCGAAGTGCGAATAGGTATAGACGCGGCCATCGGCCGGATCGACCATGCGGTGCAGGCCTTCGCCATTGGTGCTGTGCAGGCGCTCGTAATCGATGACGACTGTATTGCGGCCCTTGGCCAGGCTGGCCGCGTCGAGCGTGACGAACCATTTGTTGTAGCGCGTGGCGACGGGCTTGCCGTTGACGCTGACCGACTTGACGGTCGCATCCTTCAGGTCGAGCGTGACGGGCGCGTCGGCATCTTTGAGGTCGAACGTGACGGTCGTGGTGCCGGCAAAGGTTTCCTTGCCGGTCAGCGTGAAGTCCAGCACGTAGTCCACGTTCGACACGCGTGCGGAGCGGGCAAAGGCGTCGACCTGCGACAGGAACGGCGTCTCGGCGCGCGCGCCCTGGGCTGCTGGCGCAGCGTGGACGGCGCCACCGAAGGCGATGGCGGAAGCGATGGCGAGCGCCATGGCGCGGTGTGCTGGAACGTTCACTGAAAATCCTCTCTCGGTAGGCGCATCGACGCGTGCGCGCAGTAACAATCTAACAATCTGACAATCGCGCAAGAATATCACTAACGTTCGTGGCTGGACACCCGTCATGGTGAACCTTTTTTTTGCATGCGTATGGCATACATATGCTTAATTCGGGCGTCAATACGAAAAAAAACAGGACCCGCAGGTCCTGTTCGAAGAAGCGCCGCCCCTCGCCGGCGAGAGCGGGCGAGGGCGCGGAGAAAGAGGTGCTTACACCGTGGCCGGCAACGCCGGATAGTCGGTGTAGCCGGTCGCGCCCGGATGGTAGAACGTGTCCGGGTTCGGCTTGTTGAGCGGCGCGCCCAGTTGCAGGCGTTCCACCAGGTCCGGATTGGCGATGTACAGCTGGCCCCACGAGACGGCATCGGCCGTGCCGCTGGCGATCAGTTCCTCGGCCTTTTCCTTGCTCAGCTGCTGGTTGGCGATCCAGACGCCGCCGAATTCCTTCTTGATCATCGGGCCCAGTTCGTCCGGGCTTTGGCCTTCGCGGGTGAAGATGAATGCGATCTTGCGGCGGCCCAGTTCACGCGCCACGTAGCCGAAGGTCTCGGCCGGCGTCGAGTCACCCATGTCGTGCGAGTCGCGCGCCGGCGCCAGGTGCATGCCGACACGGTCGGCGCCCCAGACGTCGATGCAGGCATCGGTTACTTCCAGCAGCAGGCGTGCACGGTTCTCGATCGAACCGCCGTAGGCGTCGGTGCGCTGGTTGGTCGAGTCTTGCAGGAACTGGTCGAGCAGGTAGCCATTGGCGCCGTGGATTTCCACGCCGTCGAAGCCGGCCAGCTTGGCATTCTCGGCGCCCTTGCGATAGGCCGACACGATGCCCGGGATTTCTTCGAGGTCCAGCGCGCGCGGGGTGACGTATTCACGCTTCGGGCGCAGCAGGCTCACGTGGCCGTCCGGCTTGATCGCCGATGGCGCCACTGGCAGCTGGCCGTCCAGGAACGACGGGTCGGAGATGCGGCCGACGTGCCACAGCTGCAAAAAGATGCGGCCGCCGGCAGCGTGCACGGCATCGGTCACCAGCTTCCAGCCTTCGACCTGCTCGTCGGACCAGATGCCCGGCGTGTCGGCGTAACCGACGCCCATCGGGGTGACCGAGGTGGCTTCGGACAGGATCAGGCCCGCCGAAGCGCGCTGCACATAGTATTCGGCCATCAGGGCATTGGGGACACGGCCGGCATCGGCGCGCGAGCGGGTCAGCGGTGCCATGACAATGCGGTTTGGCCATTCGAGGGCGCCGACCTTGATCGGATCAAACATGGTAGTCATCTTGTTTTCCTAGATTGCGTCGTTCAATTGGGCGAGGAAGGCCGCGATGGCTTCCTCGTTGCGATGATAAAAAACCCACTGGCCGACGCGGCGTGTGCCCACCAGGCCCGCGCGCTGCAGCGTGGCCAGGTGCGCCGACACGGTCGATTGCGACAGGCCGGTGCGCTGGTCGATCAGCTTGCAGCACACGCCCATCTCGAGCGGGTGTTCCTGCTCGCTGAAGTGCAGCTGCGGATCCTTCAGCCACTGCAGGATCTGGCGCCGCACCGGGTTGGCCAGGGCCTTGTGGATCGCGTCGATGTCCATCGGTTGGTTCCTTATATCGGGATCTTTCGATCCGAATATCGTCATCTTACGATATTCAAAAAAAGTCTGCTGGCGACGGTCCGATTTTCGCCCAGGGGCCGGTGATATACTCGCCGCCTTTTGACCCGACAACGCGTGAGGAAGCACCATGAGCTGGATCTATCTTGTCATCGCCGGTCTGCTGGAAGTGGCCTGGGCCGTCGGCCTGAAATACACGGTGGGTTTCACCCGGCTGTGGCCATCGGTGTTCACCGTGACGACGATGGCGGCCAGCGTCGGCATGCTGGGCCTGGCGCTGCGCCAGCTCCCGCTGGGCACCGCCTACGCCATCTGGACCGGCATCGGCACCGTCGGCACGGCGATCTTCGGCATGCTGATGCTGGGCGAACCGGCCGGCGCGCTGCGCTTGCTGGCGATCGCGCTGATCATCAGCGGCATCGTGATGCTCAAGCTGCTGTCGCCGGCGTGAAGATCAGTTCTGTTCGCGTCCGAACACCGGATTCGGGCGGGTGAGGTAATACCACTCGGTGTTGGCGGCGGCGCTCGCGGCCGGGAACAGGATGCGGCCGCCAAATTCGGCGGTCACCGGCGTGCCGTCGGCGCGGGTGCCGATCAGTTCACCTTGTTCGACCGGATCGAAGCTTTTCCACGGACGCGAGAAGGCGTCATCCGCGTGCAGCTTGTCGTGCACGACGACCATCGACAGCGCTTCCATGGCGTCAAAATCCACGGGCACGGGGTCGGGCGCCGCAATCAGGCCCAGGTGCGCCAGCGTATTCATGATCGCGCGGTAAGCGACGTCGGGCGCGGCCGGATCGTCGTGCTGGCCCGCTTCGAGCGTCAGCGCGTAGCCACCCGTGCTGCGCATGTATTCAGTGGTACCCACGCCGTAGCGCAGCACCGTTTCCAGTTCGTCGGCACTGCGGCTGCGGCGCTGCACGCCGTCGCCATAGGTCGCCAGCCAGCCATCGACAAACCGGCGCACGCCCAGGCGGCGCGCCCACGCGCGTTCTTTTTCGGCGTGGCGGAACGGCTGCAGCGTGCCGTCATTGTCGAGCGGACCGACCATCACGAACGGCTCGCCCGTGGCGGCAAACGAGTGGATATCGAGCAGCACGTCGTGCTGGCCGAGCAGCGGACACAGCCAGTTCGCGATCTGGTCTTCGAAATCCTGTGGATTGGCTTTCGGGAACAGGTCGCGGTTCAGGTTGCGGTCGCCATTGCGCGTGACCTGCTGGTACGCCAGCGGATTGACGATCGGGACGAACGTCAGGCTGCCGGCGGCGATGTGCAGCGCGCCGCTGTCGATCTCGTCCATCACGCGCCGGATGGCTTTGGTGCCGCACACCTCGTTGCCGTGGGTCGCGCCCATGATGATGACGCGCGGGCCCGGCTGCAGGCCGGTGTAGTTGATGGATTTGAACTGGAACTGGCGGGGCGAAGTCATGAAGTCGGGCCGGGAAAGGAAATGTGGCGATATTCTAGCGGGAAACCCTGGCCTGACAACAGGTTTGTGCAAGCGCAAGCCGTGGGGAGATTCAGGGCAGGCCCACACGGCGCGCGAGTCTGACAGGCAGACCACCCGAGCGACGCCCGGGGTCGCACCGGGAGCCGCCATGTTCCGCATACCCTTCATGCTTGCCGTTCTTTCTGCGCTGGCCGGTTGCGCCGCGACGGCGGGCACGTTCTTCAATCGCCCCGTGGTCGAAGACGACATTGGTAAAGTCGTTAGAACGGTGTCGCTATCAGCCGACAGGCGCACGGTCATCGTTGCTGCACCAGAGCATCCGCAACCGCGTTTCTGCGCCGAGCCGCCCCCGGACACGGCAACGAGCATCAAGGCGAGCATCGACGCCTCACTGACGGTGCCAGGCAAAAGCGCGACGCTCAAAGATGATTTCAGCACCGCCGTCACGGTCCTGGCATCGCGCAATGCGCCGCTCGATGCGTTTCGCACGGGCGTGTTCGCACTGTGTCAGTTTTACCTGAACGGGGCGATCAAGCCCGAGAACGTCGAACCATTGTTCAGGGTCCTGCTCAAGACCTTTGAGACCACGCAGAACTTCGTCAATGCTGCAGTCTCGACCACCAAGCCGCAGGCGGGCAAGGCGGCCGATGCTGCAGGTGCAGGGGGGAGTGCCGCGGTGAGTGCAGGTGCAGGTGCAGGTGCAGCGGCGGGCACGAGCGCCACGGCTGTGAAACCCGACACGCCGCCGGTCGCCACGGCCAGCTCGCCGCCGGCAGCGACGCAGCCTTGGAAAGGTTAGCGCCGCCGGTTGTGTATTACCTGTGTGCGTCGATCACGCCAAATCCGGCTGGCGCATCGCCCAGATACGCCAGCACTGCATGCGCCTGGATATTCGCATCGAACTGCGCATTGGCCGCGATCGTCGCGCGCAGGCCCGGCACGATGTCCGGCGTATGGGGCTGACGATACGCCCTGATCAGTAGCGCGACCAGATCGGCCGGCGCGTCGGCCCGGCGCAGGCGTGCTTCGATGATGGCCAGCAGCGCGCGCTGCATGCGGGGCGTGGGATTGCGGATCTCGCCGAACACATAGGGCGTGTTGGTGATGGCCGCGCAGATGATGGTTTCCATCCGTTCGGCCTTGAGGTCGGACGGGATGTCGAAGTAAGCCTTGTTCCAGCGGGTGTATGGGGAAGCGTGACCGCGCGGGAAGCGGTCTGCGTTTTCCAGCCCCAGCGCGTAGCTGGCGCGGGCGAGCAGGTCGCCCAGGGTGTCTAGCAGTGCCATGGCAGGCTGTGTTGCGCTTGTGTCATCCCGAGAGTGTAGCGCATGCCTGCCAGGTACGCAGGTTGGACGATGACGACGCGCTTACGCGAAACGCCCGGCGCGAAAATCCTCGACCGCCTGATGCAGCTCGGCCTGGGTATTCATCACGAACGGTCCGTACTGCGCGATCGGCTCGCTCAAAGGGCGCCCGGCCAGTATCAACAGGCGCGTGGGTGCGATCGCCTTGATCCGCACGCCGTCAGCGCCGGCGGCATTGTCGAGAATCGCCATGCGCGTTTGCGGCACGCCTTTGCCGTCGATGACGGCTTCACCACGAAACACATAGACGAACGCATTGTGCCCGGCCGGAATCGGCTGCTCGAACGTCACGCCGGCCGGGATCCCCAGGTCGAGATACAGCGGCTCGGTATGCGCCCGCTGCACCGCGCCGTCGATGCCGTGCGTGCGGCCCGCGATCACCTGCACGGTCACGCCGTCGTCGGTGGTCAAGCGAGGCACTTCCTCGAGCGGGATGTCGCGGTACCACGGCGCCGTCATCTTCTCGCTTGCGGGCAGGTTGAGCCACAGCTGGAACCCTTCCATCAGGCCGGCATTCTGCTCCGGCATTTCGGAATGGATTACGCCGCGCCCGGCCGTCATCCACTGCACGCCGCCATCGGTGACCAGGCCTTCGTTGCCGGCGCTGTCGCGGTGGCGCATGCGCCCGGCCAGCATGTAGGTGATGGTCTCGAAGCCCCGGTGCGGGTGCTCGGGAAAGCCGGCGATGTAGTCACCCGGCTTGTCGCTGCCGAAGGCGTCGAGCATCAGGAACGGGTCGAGGCGGCGCTGCAGAGGACCCGTCAGGATACGGTTGATGCGTACGCCTGCGCCATCCATCACGAACTGCCCGTTGATGATGCGCTCGACGCCCCGGCTTTTCGCCAGTAGCGCCGTGGTGAGCGGCTGCGGGACGGTAGTGGTCAATCTGTTCTCCTGTTGGTTGCGCCGCCTGACGGCGACCGGGTTTTTACCAGTATTACGCCAGCGCTGCTTCGATGGCGGCGTTGGCCGCTGCCTGGCCCGCTGCCACGGCATCGGGGCCCATCGCCATGCCCGACGAGTAGATATAGGTCTGGTCAACCAGGCCCAGGAAGCCCAGCAGCGCGCGCATCTGCGGCACTTGTGGATCCTGCGCCTCTTCGTAGACACCGCCGCGTGCTGCGGCCACATAGACCTTTTTGTTCTTGAGCAGGCCTTCCGGGCCGGTCTCGGTATAGCGGAACGTCACGCCGGCGCGGGCAATGGCGTCGAACCAGCTTTTCAGCTGCACCGGCATCGAGAAGTTGTACATCGGTGCACCCAGCACGATCACGTCGGCCGCCTGCGCTTCGAGGATCAGCGCATCGTCCTGCTCCACGCGCGCCAGTTGCGCGGCGGTGCGCTGCTCGCCCGGCGTGAACAGCGCGCCCAGGGCCGCGCCGTCGAGCAGCGGCACCGGGGCCGCGCCCAGGTCGCGGCGCACGACCGTGGCGCCCGGGTTGGCGGCGACCAGCCTGTCGACGATCTGTTGCGTGACGCGGGTGGATTCGGAGGCGTCGCCGCGGATGCTGGAGGTGATGTGCAGGATGTTCATGGTGGTGGTCCTTTCAGGGGTGGAGTCGCGATGTGCTCACTGTATCCTTTCCAAAAACAATGCGAAAGCCCGTAAAATGGATAACATTATTCTGCTGATGGGACAATCATGGACGTCGAACCAAATGACCTGCTGCTGTTTGCCCGCATCGTCGAAGCAGGGAGCTTCACGCGCGCAGCTGATCGCGTCAATTTGCCGAAGTCGACCGTGTCGCGCCGCCTGGCGCTGCTCGAGACGACCCTGGGCGAGCGGCTGCTGCAGCGCACGACGCGCAAGCTGGTGGTGACGGAATTCGGCGCCAGCCTGTATGAACACGCGCGGCGCCTGGCAGACGAGGTAGAGGCGGCTGGCGCGCTGGCCCAGCACCGCCAGGGCGAGCCGAGTGGCAAGCTGCGCATCTCGGCGCCGGGCGACTTTGCCAACAGCAGCCTGAATCACGTGATCGCGCGTTTTCTCGAACGTTATCCTTCGGTGACGCTCGAGATGGATCTGACGCCGCGCCGGGTTGACCTGGTGGCCGAGAACTTCGACATCGCCATCCGCATGGGCGACTTGCCGGACGACGCCACGCTCAGCGCGCGCCCGTTCATCCTCGAGCAACCGGGCCTGTTCGCATCACCGGCCTACCTGGCTCGGCACGGCATTCCGGAGCATCCGGACGACCTGGCGACGCACGACGTGCTGTGCATCCTGAGCCGTACTGGCGGCGCGATGCCATGGACGCTGATTCGCGGGAAGGTGCGCTGGCAGCGCGCGCTGCAGAGCCGGCTGACGGCCAACTCGCCCGACCTGCTGGCGCGCATCGCCGTGCGCGGCGCGGGGATTGCCCGCAGCTCGACGCTTTTTGCCGAACCGTATGTGCAGACGGGGGAACTGGTGCGGGTGCTGCCGGAGTGGGAAATGCCGACCGCGAATGGCTGGGCGGTGTTCCCGAGCCGGAAGCTAATGCCGGCCAAGACGCGCGCATTCCTGGCGATGATGGAAGAGACCTGTACGGCCCACGGCCACGGGCCGGAACAGATCGCTGCAGCCTTCAGGGCAAAGGCCGCGCTGGAGAGCGGTGCGCCGGACGTTGCCTGAGAACGCTCAGCGCAGCGGCCGATTGCCCATCACGTCGCCCAGGCGTACCTTGCCTTCAGGCGCCCAGGCCGGATTGAAGCGGATCGCGCCTTTCTGGAACAGCATCACGACGGTGGAGCCGAGCAGGAAGCGGCCCATCTCGTCGCCTTTTTTCAACGTGACCTGGCCCGGCTCGTACTGCCAGTCGCAGATGCGCGCCATGCGCGGCGGATTGACGACGCCATGCCAGACGGTGGCCATGCTGCCGACGATCGTTGCACCGACGAGCGTCATCACGAATGGCCCGAATTCGTCGCTGTCGAACACGCACACGACGCGCTCGTTGCGCGCGAACAGCCCCGGCACGCCGCGCGCCGTCGTCGGGTTCACCGAGAACAGCTTGCCCGGCACATAGATCATGCGCGTCAGGCGGCCGTCGCACGGCATGTGGATGCGGTGGTAATCCTTCGGGCTCAGGTAGACGTTGGCAAAGTGGCCGTGCTGAAAATGCGCCGCCAGCGTCTGGTCGCCGCCGACCAGTTCGGCCGTGGTGAACTTGTGGCCCTTGGCCTGGAAGATCTGGTGGTCATCGATATCGCCAAACTGGCTGATCGCGCCGTCGACCGGGCACACATAATCGGCCTGGGCCAGCGGGCGCACGCCATCACGCAGTGCGCGGGTGAAGAATTCGTTGAAGCTCGGGTAGCTGGCGATGTCCGGATTGGCCGCTTCGCTCATGTCGACGCCATATTTGCCCACGAACCAACGGATCAGGCCAGTCGTCATCGACCCGCCACGGTGGCCGGCGACGCGGCCGGCGAGGTTGGTCATTGCCTGCTTCGGCATCACATATTGGGGCAGGACTTTGAGTCGGGACACGGTCGATCGCCTTTCGCGGAAAAGTGCGCATTATAGCTGGGCATGTCAAAAGGAAATTCTGTTGCCGCTTTTAACACTGTTGAGGCGAGTGTACCGCAGGTAGCCGTACGATGGCGGACAGCGCGGGTGTGCGCACCCTTGTTATTCAGATGTGCCATTAAGTAGCAATTAAAAATGCTTGGCAGGCGAATTACAAATTTCTATATTTACGTTTACACTTTGCTACGAAGTGGCATATTCTGGCCGGGCCTGTTCAATAACCTGGAGAAGCCGCCGTGATGAAACTGCCAACGCACTACACCGTGTCTCTGCTGATTGCTGCAAGCGTGCCGCTACCGGCGGTTGCCCAGACCGAACCTGGCATCCCGCAGGTAGACATCCGGGGCAGCGCCGCCGGTTACGATGCGCGCCGTGATGACACGGCGACCCGGATCATCATCAAGCGCGACGAACTCACGCGCTACGGCGATCGCTCGATCCTGGATGCGCTGCGGCGTGTACCCGGTGTGACGATCGACGGCAGCAGTGGCCAGGGTGGAACGATCCAGCTGCGTGGCCTGGGCGCCGGCTACACGCAGGTATTGATCAACGGCGAACGGGCCCCCGGCAACTTCAGCTTCGAGACGCTGTCGCCCGAGGTGGTCGAGCGCGTCGAGGTGCTGCGCGCCGCGACGGCGGACCTGTCCACGCAGGCGGTGGCCGGCACGGTCAACATCGTCCTGCGCCACGTGGCCAAAACACGGGAGCGCGAGCTCAAGCTGGGCATGCTTGGTTCGGATGTCTTCAGGGGGCCGAACGCGTCCCTGCAGCTGAGCGACCGGCGCGAGGGCTTCGCGTGGTCGCTGGCCGGTGATGGCGTGAGCGAACGGTTCGATCGCGTCAATGGCATGCTGCTGGAAAACACGGGAACCGATGGCGCCATCGACCTGCTGCGCACGACAGCCACTGACGAACGTGGCCGCATGCGACGCCTGAACCTGACGCCGCGCCTGGAATGGACACTGGCTGGCGGCGACAAGATCACGTCCGAGACGTTCGTGAACGTGACCCGGTTTCGCAACCGTGGCCATGCCCTTGTCACCACGCTGCTCGGCGGCCCGCCACCCGCGCCCGACCTGGTCACGCACTACCGCGCCGATGACGAAACGGCGCGCACCGACCTGCGCTGGAGCAGGGGCTTTCCGTCCGGCGCCAGCATCGAAGCCAAGCTTGGCCTGACGGGTGAGCGCAGCGAGAATGTGGGATTGCGCGATGGGCGCGACGCTGCCGGCAATCCCGAGACCGATGGCCGCATCGACGGTGCGCGGCGTGACCGCGGCATCAATTCGACCGGCAAGGCAATGCGCAAACTCGGCAGCGGTCACGCGCTTGCCACTGGCTGGGACGGCAGCGTCACGTGGAGCGATGAGACGCGCATCGAACAGGATCGCGTGCGCACGTTCCCGTCAGGGCTGGCGCTGGACGAAACGTTCGAGGCGCGCGTGACCCGGCTGGCCATGTATGCGCAGGACGAGTGGGACATCACGCCGCACTGGTCGATGTACCTGGGCTTGCGCTGGGAGGGCATCCGCACCCGCGCATCCGGCAATTCGTTCGCCTCGACCCGCACGGGCTCCGGCGTCTGGAGTCCGGTCATGCAGACCTTGTGGAAGATCCCGGGCCGCAAGGGCGACCAGGTACGCTTTGCACTCACGCGCACCTACAAGGAGCCGGAGTTATGGAACCTGCTGCCGCGGCGCCAGGCCTTTGAGAACAACAGCGCCACCGAGGCCGACTTCCAGGGCAATCCGAACCTCAGGCCCGAACTGGCGTGGGGCGTCGACGCCGCTTACGAGCATTACTGGGCCGAGAACGCGATGGTGTCGATCGCCACCTCGCTACGCCGGATCGACGACTACACGAGCAACCGCATCTATTTTGACGGATACCGCTGGATCTTCACACCGGTGAACGACGGCCGCGCGGACACCCGCTCAGTGGAGCTGGAAACGAAGTTTCCGTTGAAGTCCCTGTTCGCGGGCGCGCCGGAGATCGACGTGCGGGCGGGCGTGGCACGTCACTGGTCACGCGTCGAGTCGGTACCGGGCCCTGATAACCGTCTCGAACGGCAAACGCCGCTATCGGCCAACCTGGGCATCGATTACCGCCGGGGCGCGCTGACGCTGGGCAGCAGCGTGGCCCACAAGCGCAACGGCCTGGTGCGCGTGACCGCCAATCGCGGTTACTACACCGCGCCGCGCACCGACCTGGATGCCTACGCCGCCTGGCGCATCGATGCAAAGCGCTTGCTGCGGCTGTCGCTGGCCAATCTGCTGCGCGAGAATGAAGGCTTCGAGCCATCGTACGCCGACCCGGTATCGGGCCTGGAAAAACGCCGGTTCTATTTCACCGGCCCACTTCGCGCCACGCTTACATATCAGCTCGCGTTTTGACGCTGTAATCCTTGACGTAGCACCCAAAAAAAAGCGGGGGTCAGGTCTGACATTCGGACACGACCTCAGCACTATTTTTTGATAAAGGCACGAATTCCCGCACTGTTATCTGAACCCACGTCGACAACTGCGCAATCATCATCCAAGCAAGTGCTTAATGCTGAGGCCGTGTCCGAATGTCAGACCTGACCCCGGCTTTGGATCTCGCCTTGGGGTTCGTCCATTTTGTGGCTGCGGAAGTAGCGCCAGGCGACGATCAGCGCCAGCAGTTGCATAAAGGCGCACAGGTAGAAGCTGCTGCCGACGCGCCAGTCCGATTGCGGCAAGTGGCTTACGGCGCTGAGGATGCCGGTGCCGAGCAGCGGGGTGATGATGACCGCGAGACTGCCGATCGACTGCAGTGAGCCCATCAACTCGCCCTGCTGGTCGGGTGGCGAGGATTTCGAGACGAGCCCCTGCAGCGCCGGGCTGGCGGCGTAGGCGAGCACGTTGCACATGATGAAGACGTACATCATCCAGCCTTCGGTCGCCAGGCCGTAAGCGGCATACGTCACGGCGCCCGAGCCCAGGCCCAGGAGGGCCAGGCGCAGTTCGCCAAAGCGCCGGATCAGGATGCCCAGCAGCCCGGCCTGCACGATGACCGACGTCAGGCCCACGCAGAAGAGGGCGAGGCCGTTGTCGCGCGGCGTCCAGTCGAAGCGGAAGGTGGTGTACAGCACCCAGGTCGATTGCAGCATCATCTGGGCGAAGGTGGCCAGGAACACCGCGACCACGAGGCCGCGGATGTCCTGGCGCCGCACGAGGCGCATCAGCGCCGCGAACGGGTTCAGGCGCGCCCACGCGAAGGGCGGGCGGGCGCCGGGCGCCAGCGACTCGGGCAGGAAGAAGTAGCCGTACACGAGGTTCGCGCCGGACAGCGCGGCGGCGACGTAGAACGGCAGGTGCAGGTTGCTCTCGCCTAGCACGCCGCCGAGCATCGGCCCGCAGATGAAGCCCAGGCCGAAGGCGGCGCCGATCTTGCCGAAGCTCTTGGCGCGGTTCTCGCGGGTCGAGATGTCGGATGCGTAGGCTGACGCCACCGACATGCTGGCCGA
>Ga0308158_10001433_pt1 | contig 25883 bp, 22 predicted proteins | sample PhyBR2_FD_201038 | JGI IMG/M metagenome (GOLD analysis project Ga0308158, IMG submission 201038) | Phyllosphere microbial communities from UC Gill Tract Community Farm, Albany, California, United States - DLSLB.R2 | ecosystem: Host-associated > Plants > Phyllosphere > Unclassified | place: USA... | reverse complement strand
ATAAATACCGTCGGCAGCAGCGACAGGCGCGTAGCCGCCAGCACGGTAATGGCCAGCGCCAGCAGCTTGGCCGGCTGGTCCGAGACAAAGGCCGGTGCGATCACGGAGATCAATACGCAGCCCGGCACGTTCTCCATCACCGCCAGCATGCGCGGGCTCAGGGTACGGTTGCGCAGTAGCAGAAAGCCCATGATGCGCGTCAGATAGGTGGCCGAGGCCATCAGCACGATCACCAGCAAGGTCGTCGGCGAGGTTGTCAGCGAGGTTGTCAAATCAAGCATGGCCATCCTCCAGCAGTACGGCGGCAACCAGGCCGGTGACGGCGCCCAGCGCCACATGCCAGGCGCCCGGCAGCAGCAGATAGGCACCGGCCGAAACGACCAGGCTGACCAGCCAGGGCCGGCTGGCACGCACGCCCTTCCACATGCCGCGCAGCAGCACCAGAAACACTGCCGTAAAGGCCATCTCGAAGCCGAACTGCTCCAGGTCGCCAATGCGCGGGCCGATCGCCGCGCCCAGCGCCGTAAACGCCACCCAGCTTGCATACAGGCCGCCAGCCACGCCCAGGTAGTACGGCATGCTCAGGCGCGTCGCGCCACGCGCCCTGGCGTCGGCCAGCGCCAGCGCCCAGGTTTCATCGCACATCAGGAACAGCGCCGGCAGCGCCTGGCGCCGCTTCAGATGGCGCATATAAGGCACCAGCGCGGCGCCCATCAGGATATGGCGGCAATTGACCAGCAAGGTCATGCCGACGATCAGCAGCAGATGCGGTGGTGACGTCCATAGCCGCACGGCGGCAAACTCGGAGCCGCCGGCAAAATTGAGACCGGTCATCAGGGCCAGTTCGGCCACGGACAGGCCTTTTTGCGCAGCCTGCGCGCCCAGCACCAGTGCAAACGGCACAAAGCCCAGCATGACCGGCAGCGATGCCGTCAGGCCGCGCAGCGCTTCGCGCGCCTTGCCGGTTTCCGGTACGCCGTCGGCGGCCGGGTCAAGAACAGGTACAGCGGGGGAGGGAGAAGTATGCATGGCGATCCTTTCCCCTCCATTTTCGGCCAGATCAGCTGGAATCGGATTGCGTTGTTGCCACGATTACGCAGCCAATTGGCAGTAGAATCCATTTTTAGCCATGATACTGGAATGGAGCGCCATGAAGCTTGACGCCATCGACCGCCGCATCCTCGGCGCGCTGCAGCGCGACGGCCGCCTGCAAAATATCGAACTGGCCAAAGAAGTCGGCCTGTCGCCTTCGCCCTGCCTGCGCCGCGTGCGCCTGCTGGAAGAAGCCGGCGTGATCGAACGCTATATGGCGGTGGTCAATCCGGCCAAGGTCGGCCGCGGTTTCACCGTCTTTGCGCGCGTCTGGCTGACCGGCCAGGACACCAAAACGGTACGCCATTTCACCACCGCCATCAGCCAGTTGCCCGAGGTGGTGGAATGCCACCTGATGGCCGGCGACTGCGACTTCCTGCTGCGCGTGGTGGCTGCCGACCTCGATGGCTACTACCAGTTCCAGATCCGCTACCTGACCACCATCAAGGGCGTGCAAAGCGTGAAGACCGATATCCCGATGCAGAAGATCAAGCTGACATCGGAGATACCGGTTTAACTTTCGCACGAAGGATAGATGGGCTGCTCAGGCGCCGAGCCGTCCCAGCCGGTATTGCATTTCGCTGGCAATACCGGCGTTATCGGACAAAGAAAACTTGCGGATCAGGTCGATGGCTTCCGGCGTGCCTATCCTCGCCAGCGCATGGCTGAACCACTTGGCGATGACTTCGTCTTCCGAGCAGGTGTACTGCAAATAGTCAAAGCCGCTTTCGAGCACAGCTGCAATAACAGCGATGCTCGATGGGCTTTTCAAGTGCTGGATTTCCATCGTGACCTGCTGATGCAATTCATGACCGGGCATGGCGAGCAGGCCATTGAGCAGCTCGGCCTTGAGAGCGAGGTCATCGGTCGAACACGCGATATCAAACACGTGCTCCATGGCTTCCCAGTCATCGGCAGCGATAGCGCTCGCCATCTTGTCGAGGAGGTGATTTTTGATAGTTGGCAGCATAATCGTGTGAATTAAGAGGCAAGTGTAAAAAATGGCGCTGCACGTTACCGCGCAGCGCCATGGTGCATGACTTGAAAGCGTCAAGTCACAAGCAGCAAACTCTTACTCCACCGTCACCGACTTGGCCAGATTGCGTGGCTTGTCCACATCCGTGCCGCGTGCCAGCGCGGTGTGATAGGCCAGCAGTTGCAGTGCGCACACGTGCAGGATCGGGGACAGCACGCCGTAGTGTTCCGGCAGGCGGATCACGTGCAGGCCTTCGCCGGAACTGATGCGCGAGTCGACGTCGGCAAACACATACAGCTGGCCGCCGCGGGCGCGTACTTCCTGCATGTTCGACTTGAGCTTCTCGATCAGGGTGTCGTTCGGGGCGATGGTAACGACCGGCATTTCGTTGGTGACCAGCGCCAGCGGACCGTGTTTCAGCTCGCCTGCGGGGTAGGCTTCGGCGTGGATATAGGAAATTTCCTTGAGCTTGAGCGCGCCTTCCAGGGCGATCGGGTAGTGCATGCCGCGACCGAGGAAGAGGGCGTTTTCCTTGCGGGCAAATTCTTCCGACCAGGCCATGATTTGCGGCTCCAGCGCCAGCACCGAGGCAATCGCCACTGGCAGGTGGCGCATGGCTTTCAGGTGCCCGGCTTCTTCGTCATCGCTCAGGTGGCCATTCACTTGCGCCAGGCACAAGGTCAGCAGGAACAGGCCGGCCAGCTGGGTGGTGAATGCCTTGGTCGAGGCGACGCCCACTTCCACGCCGGCGCGCGTGATGTAGGCCAGCTTGCACTCGCGCACCATGGCGCTGGTTGGAACGTTGCAGATGGTCAGGGTGTGTTCCATGCCCAGGCTGCGTGCATGTTTCAGGGCGGCCAGGGTGTCGGCCGTCTCGCCGCTCTGTGAAATGGTCACTACCAGCGTGTTCGGGTTGGGTACGCTGTCACGGTAGCGGTATTCGCTGGCCACTTCGACGCTGACAGGAATCTTGGCGATCGACTCGATCCAGTATTTGGCGGTCATGCCGGCGTACGAGCTGGTGCCGCAGGCCAGAATCAGCACACGGTCGATCTGCTTGAAGATATTGTAAGCGCCGTCGCCGAACAGTTCCGGCGTAATGCTGATCACGCCTTCGAGCGTGTCGCCGATGGCGCGCGGCTGCTCGAAAATTTCTTTCTGCATATAGTGGCGGTACGGGCCCAGTTCGGCCGCGCCAGTGTGTGCGTGCACGGTTTTCACTTCGCGCTCGACCGGCTTGCCTTCCACGTCAACGATCCAGACGCGCGACAATTGCAGATCGACGACATCGCCTTCTTCCAGATAGATGATCTGGTCGGTAATGCCGGCCAGCGCCATGGCGTCGGAAGCAACAAAGTTCTCGCCTTGGCCCACGCCGACGATCAGTGGCGAACCCTGACGGGCAGCCACTACGCGGTGCGGCTCTTCACGGCAGAAAACGGCAATCGCGTAAGCACCATCAAGGCGTTTGACGGCTTGCTGCACGGTTTCAAACAGGTCGCCGTTGTACAGGTGCTCGACCAGATGGGCGATCACTTCGGTGTCGGTCTGGCTCTGGAACACATACCCGAGGGCCGTCAGTTCGGCGCGCAGTTCGTCGTGGTTTTCAATGATGCCGTTGTGTACCAGCGCAATGCGCGCATTTTCTTCGGTTGGCGAGAAGTGCGGGTGGGCATTGAAGGTGACCGGTGCGCCATGCGTGGCCCAGCGCGTGTGGGCGATACCGGTAAAGCCGCTCAGGCCTTCTTCGGCGATCTGCTTTTCCAGTTCGGCCACGCGCGAGGTCGAGCGCGAACGCTGTGGACGGCCGTCAGCGTAGACAGCCACGCCGCACGAATCGTAACCACGGTATTCAAGGCGCTTCAGGCCTTCGACCAGGATAGGGGTGATATTACGCTGCGCTACTGCGCCGACGATGCCGCACATGGGAACCTCTGTTTAAAATTTAATCAATGCACGCATGCTAATCCAGAGCACATGAAATAAGCTTTCTAAATAGAGGTATTTCTGAACGAATATTTCATGTATATTTTGCAGTGAAATATTATTTCAATTAAATAGAAATTTTTTATAAAAAGTGAAAAAAGCGTGATTTTTGACGAGATTGATCGGCGCATCCTCAATGCTTTGCAGCTTGATGCATCGCAAACAAACAACGAACTGGCGCAGCAGGTACATGTTTCCGCTCCAACTTGCCTGCGTCGCGTCAAGCAGTTGACACAGGCGGGCGTGATCGAGCGCCAGGTGGCCATTGTTTCGCCCCAGCTGGTCGGCGCGCGCCTGACGGCCATCGTGGAAATTACGCTCGATGTGCAGGCAGCCGAACGCATGGCCGAGTTTGAACAGCTGGTCGCCAGCGAGGCGGCAGTGCTGCAATGCTATCGCGTCTCGCCCGGACCGGACTTTGTATTGATCGTGCAGGTGGCCGATATGCCGGCCTACCATGCGCTGGCGCACCGGCTGTTTACCAGCCATGCCAACGTGCGCAATGTAAAAAGCTATTTTTCCACCTTCCGCAGCAAGTTTGAAACACGCATCGCCGTGTAAACGCTGGCCATGACAAGTTATCCCGACTTGTCAGGCTGCTTGTCCACATTGTTATCCACACTTGCGTGACGATAGTTGAACGGCATGACAGACAAACTGCGTCGTGCCACAACCAGCAGAGATTGCTGACAAGCGAGTACAGCGATACTTATCCCAGCTTGTCCACTGCTTTTCCACCAGTTTTCCACCGCTTATCCCTGACTTGCCAAGAACTTGCCTACAGGCTTGTGCACAGAACTATCCACAGCAGGCATTTCAAAATTCAGATAAAAAATCATTTGAATCAAAGGCTTGCAAGTTATTCTACAATTATCCTGCGATTACCCACAGACTTGCCCACAATTTTCAGAGCATCTTTCAGGACTTGCTTAAGCCAGCCTCAGCAGCTTCCTCTTTTAAAAACTGGCTGAAGGCCCGAATGAATAAACTTATCCCGTCTTTCCCACAGGTTTTACTGTGCTTATACCTGGCTTATACCGCGCTTATTCAGCACTTTCCAGCCAGCTTGCCCACATCCTTATCCACACCAGCCGGCAACATCAACAGACAAACGTTGAAGACAAACTGACTTATCCCGACTTTTCAAACCACTACCCACAGGCTTATCCACAATCCAGGCAAAAAAATACCGCTAGCCCGGACAGGCTGGCGGTATCGCGTTCAGGCAATGTGTGAAACTTACTTGGGCTTTTTGACAGGGCGGCTCCAGCCCTCGACCGTCATTTGCTTGGCGCGCGAGATGGTCAGCTTGCCGGCTGGCGCGTCTTTCGACAGGGTGGTACCGGCGCCCAGCGTGGCGCCCTTGCCGACCGTGACAGGGGCGATCAACTGGCTGTCGCTGCCGATAAAGGCATCATCCTCGATCACGGTGCGCGATTTGTTCACGCCGTCGTAATTGCAGGTAATCGTGCCGGCGCCGATATTGACGCGCGAACCGATGGTGGCGTCGCCGATATAGGCCAGGTGATTGGCCTTGCTGTGTGCGGCCACCTGGCTGTTCTTGACTTCAACGAAGTTACCGATGTGGACGTCTTCAGCAAGCACGGTACCCGGGCGCAGGCGCGCGTATGGGCCGATAATCGAGGCGGCGCCCACCACCGCGTCTTCGATATGGCAGAAAGGCTTGATATGTGCGCCGGCAGCCACTTTCGCATTGACCAGGACGTTGTTGGCGCCCACGCGCACGCCGTCGGCCAGTTCCACCACACCTTCAAATACGCAGCCGACATCGATGGTGACATCGCGCCCGCAAATAAGTTCGCCGCGCACATCGATGCGCGCCGGATCCAGCAGCGTTACGCCACGCTCGAGCAGTGCGTGGGCGATATTGTTCTGGTGGATACGTTCCAGCTGGGCCAGTTGCACCTTGCTGTTGACGCCAGCGACTTCCCATTCGGCGCCAGGCTGGGCCGAAGTAACGGTCACGCCATCGCGTACGGCCTGGGCCACGATGTCGGTCAGATAGTATTCACCCTGCGCGTTATTGTTCGACAGCGACGACAGCCATTGTTTCAGATGCGCGGTCGGCGCCACCATGATGCCGCTGTTGATCTCGCGGATGGCGCGCTCGGCTGGCGTGGCGTCTTTTTCTTCGACGATGCGCACAATGGCGCCGTTCTCGCGCACGATACGGCCAAGGCCAAACGGGTCGTTCTGTTCTACCGTCAGGATGGCCAGCTTGTCGTTGCCGGCAGCCTCGACCAGGCTGCGCAGGGAGGCCGCGGCCGTCAGCGGCACATCGCCATACAGTATCAGCGTCGGCACGCTGTCGTCGAGCTGCGGCAGCGCCTGCTGCACGGCATGACCGGTACCGAGCTGCTGCGCTTGCTCTGCAGCGGCAATCGGTGTTTCCAGGCTGGCGTTATAGCCGTCGAGCAACTTGAGCACCGCTGCGCCCCCATGCCCGTAAATCACGCATAATTTGGACGGCGACAAGGTGCGCGCCGTATCGATCACATGCGACAGCAGCGGCTTGCCCGCCAGCGGATGCAAGACCTTGGGCAGGGCCGACTGCATGCGTTTGCCCATACCGGCGGCAAGAATAACAACATTCATGGTTTTGCTTCTTTTATAAGTTAAGAATATGAAAAATTTTAACACGCACGCCCCCATTTTCCGGCGCTTTGGCATCGCTCTCCTTGCCCTGATGCTGGTCGTTGCAGCTGGCTGCAGCAGCTTGCGTCTTGCCTACAACAATGGCGATACGGTGCTGTACTGGTGGCTCAATGCCTACGTTGATCTGGACCGCGACCAGAAGGGCTGGGTACGCGAAGATATCGACCAATTGTTTGACTGGCACCGCAAGACGCAGCTGCGCGATTATGTGGAAATCCTGCGCAAGGGCCAGCGCCAGCTGCAGGGCAACGTGACGAAAGAGGACTTGCTGGCCGACTACAGCGAGGTCAAGAGCCGTACACAGACGCTGCTGCAAAAAGCAGCACCGCAGCTGGCCGACCTGGCGCGCTCGCTCAAGCCGGAACAGATCGTGCAGATGGAAAAGAAGTTCAAATCCAATAACGACGACTACCGCAAGAAGTACCTGACCGGCGACCAGGAAAAACGCCAGCAGCTGCGCTATAAAAAATCGATGGAGCAATTCGAGCTGTGGTTCGGCAGCTTCAGCAGCGAGCAGGAAGCGGCCATCCGCAAGGCTTCCGATGCGCGTCCGCTGGATAATGAAATCTGGCTCGACGAACGGCAGCGTCGCCAGCGCAATGTGCTCAGTCTGGTACAAAAAGTGCAGCATGAAAAATTAAGCAAGGAAGCGACGGTGGCGCTGATCAACAACCTGATCAAGGAAAGCTTTGACCGGCTTGACCATTCCGAACGCAAGGCCTTCTTTGATACCTTTGAAGACAGCACCGCCAACCTGGTGCTGACCGTCATCAAGGTTGCCACGCCGGCGCAAAAAGCCCATGCCGTCAAACGCATGCAAGGCTGGATCGACGACTTCAATTCGCTCGCTGCACAGCCGCAATAAGCCGGGGCGGGGAGCAGGCACTGGCGGGCCATATGCTATAGTGGCCGCCAGTAAATCGAACAATTTCCCCATGCAAAAGAACACAAAGAAGCCGGCCAAAGTCCCGGTTCACCACGCACCGCCACCGAACCAGGTGCGCATTATCGGCGGACAATGGAAGCGCTCGGTACTGCCGGTGCTGCAGGCGCTCGGTCTGCGGCCCACGCCCGACCGCGTGCGTGAAACAGTGTTTAACTGGATCAACCACCTGCGCGATGGCGACTGGTCCCAGGCCCAGGTACTCGATCTGTTTGCCGGCAGCGGGGCACTCGGTTTCGAGGCTGCCAGCCGCGGCGCCGCCTCGGTCACCATGGTCGACACGCATACACCGGTAATACGCCAGCTCGAAGCAAACAAGGCCAAGCTCCATGCCGACAATATCCACCTGCTGCGCGGCGACGCCATGCTGGTGGCGCAAAGCCTGGCCGCACGCGGCCAGCGTTTCGACCTGATCTTCCTGGACCCGCCATACCAGCAGGATTTCCTGGCCAAAACCTTGCCACTGGTCGCCACGCTGCTCGCCGATGGCGGCCTCGTGTATGCCGAGTCGGGCCTGTCGCTGGTCTTCGATGAAAACAGCGAACATGCACAGCCGGACTGGATGGCGCCATGGGAAGTCATACGCGCCGACAAGGCAGGTACGGTCTACTACCATTTGCTGCGCTACAACAAAGTGCCGGCAACAAGCTGAATCTGCTTATAATTTAAGCAGTTATTACCCCCTGGCCCCGGGTAAAGCACCATTTTCAGGCATAATGCGCGTCTATATTGGTGCATCGTTAGGAGCCACAATGGTTGTCGCAGTTTATCCGGGTACGTTCGATCCGCTCACGCGCGGTCATGAAGACTTGGTGCGTCGCGCATCGGGTCTGTTTGACAAGCTGATTGTGGGCGTGGCCGACAGCAAGAACAAGAAACCCTTTTTCTCGCTTGATGAACGCCTGGAAATTGCCAATGAAGTACTGGGCCACTATCCGAACGTGCAGGTGGAAAGCTTTTCCGGCCTGCTCAAGGACTTTGTGCGTGCACACGATGCGCGCGTGATCGTGCGCGGCCTGCGCGCTGTCTCCGACTTTGAATACGAATTCCAGATGGCAGGCATGAACCGCTACCTGCTGCCCGACGTCGAGACCATGTTCCTGACGCCATCGGACCAGTATCAGTTCATATCGGGTACCATCGTACGTGAAATCGCCGCCCTCGGTGGTGACGTATCGAAGTTTGTCTTCCCCTCGGTTAACCGCTGGCTGCAGAAAAAAATTGCCGCCAACGCACTGGCCGAACAAGTTCACGTGGCAGGTTAGAGAACATCATGGCATTACTGATTACCGAAGAATGCATCAACTGCGACATCTGCGAGCCGGAATGTCCCAACGACGCCATCTATATGGGCGCTGAAATCTACGAGATCGATCCGAACAAATGCACCGAGTGCGTTGGCCATTTCGACGAGCCGCAGTGCCAGCAGGTCTGTCCGGTCAGCTGCATCCCGCTCAATTTCGCCTGCGTTGAAACCCCGGCACAGCTGATGGCCAAGTTTGAAAAGCTGCAGGCCGAAAAGGCCTGATCACTCTCTTCCCGCCGCCGTATTGTGCGGCGCGGCGATTTTCGACCAACTGTTCTACACTGTATGAAACTGCTACGCAGCATATGGTTAGCCATGGAGGCCGAAGATGCACCGCAACGTGTCCCGATATTGCCGTTTTTTTGCCGCAAGCTGCCTCAGCGCAGCCTTGTGCATGCCCGCCTGGGGCGTTGATGTGGGCGGTGTCAAACTTGATGACACGGTGCAGCTGGCCAGCCAGCAGTTAAAGCTCAACGGCGCCGGAGTGCGCTACAAGTTTGTTTTCAAGGTCTATGCCATCGGCCTGTACTTGCCTGAAAAGAAAAACCAGCTGGACGATGTGCTGGCGCTGCCCGGCCCGCGCCGGCTGGAAATTGTCATGCTGCGCGACGTCAGCTCAGAGGAACTGGGCAAATCATTCATGGAAGGCCTCAAGCGCAGCGCCGATCCGGCCGACCGCACACGGCTGCTGAGCCAGACCATGCAGTTTGGCAGCATCTTCGAGATGGTGCCGGGTTTGCACACGGGCGATATCCTGACAGTCGACTGGCTGCCTGGCGAAGGCACTTTGTGCCGGCTGAACGGAAAGCAGCTGGGAGAGCGCGTGCCCGAGCTGGCTTTTTATAACGCCGTACTGAAAATATGGATCGGCGCCCATCCGGCCGACACCGCGCTGCGCGCCCACTTGCTCGGTGAAGCCACGTAAAGCCACCTGTAGCGGCGTAAAAAAAGCCGGCATGGTTGCCGGCTGATCTGATGCTCCTGAAAAACCCGTCTTCAGACGCCCTGGCGCAGCTTCAGTGCCTGCGCTTCGCGCAATTGCTGGCGTGCCAGGCGCTGCTCGCGGCTGAGCTTTGGACGTACGACCAGTACCATGGCGCGCGCGATACCGACCAGCAATGGCTTGAACAGCAGGGCAAACGCGCCCACGGCCACGATCACCAGCGCAATTTGCACCACAGCGAGCAGCGTGATGTCGAAAGTAGGTACGGATATTGCGTATAAAGCGGTAGCGAAGCTAGACATGGTTTTCAGTGCACTATAGAATTTGACACTACTATAGTGCGGTGCAACATATAAATCTAATTTCAGTTTCTGATACCAACTATACGAATTGTGAATGTAAAGTGTAATATTCTTTAACGAGGGAAAAGTTTTCGCCTCAAGCCGGTTTACACTCAACAACAATTTATTCCAATTCAACCTTTTCCCGGACTTTCCATGAGTTTTCTGACGCTCGATCTGAACCTGCTGCGTGTTTTTGACGCCGTCATGACGGAACAAAACCTGACGCGCGCGGCCGGCCATCTGGCGATGACACAGCCGGCTGTGTCCAACGCTATCAAGCGGCTGCGTGAAAGCCTGGGCGATGAGTTGCTGATCCGCACGGCCTATGGCGTCAAGCCCACGCCGCGCGCCGAAGCGCTGTGGCCATCCGTGCGCTCGGCGCTGGCCAGCCTGGAAGCGGCGGTCACACCTGAAACGTTTGACGTATCGAAAACCCATGCCACCTTCCGCATGGCCATGGCCGACGCCACCGCTGCGTTCTGGCTGCCTTCGCTGATGCGCTCGATCGAACGCGAAGCGCCTGGCGTGAACGTGCGCATGATGCCGTTGACGACGCGCGAGCCGCGCCCGATGCTGCTGCGCGGCGATATCGACCTGGCTGTCGGCTTTTTCCCGGGCGTAGCGGCGCAACTGTCGAGCGAAACGGGCTCGCCGATTCGCCATGAGCGCTTGTATTCGGGTAAATATGTGTGCGTGATGCGGCGCGGCCACCCACTGGCCAAGGTGGAACTGACGCTCGACAACTACTGCGCCGCCAACCATTTGCTGGTGAGTTTTTCCGGCCGCGCACACGGCCTGATCGATGAAGCCTTGTCGCAGATGGGCCGCGAGCGGCGCATTTTGCTGACCGTCAACCAGTTCTTTACGGCCGGCCGCGTGGTCGCCAATTCGGACCTGATCACCGTGCTGCCGCGCCATCTGATCGCCTCGACCGGCATGACCGAATCGTTGCTGTACAAGGACTTGCCGCTGACCCTGCCGGCCGTGCATCTGGACATGCTGTGGCACGAACGCGATGCCCGCAGCCCGGCCCACAAATGGCTGCGCAGCCACCTCGAAAGCATGAATACGCCGACCTTGCGCACGGCAACGGCGGCAGGCGGCGGCGTTACGGCCAAGCCATACGCCGATTAAGCTGATAACAGTGCGTAGGTCGGATTAGGCCCTGCGGGGCCGTAATCCGACAACCTTGTTGGCCAGGACCGTGGTGGTGTCGGATTACGGCCTGCGGCCTAATCCGACCTACCCGACCTACCGTCCGACAGTGTGGTGGTTCATCAGGCGCTGCTGCTGCGATACCCCACACGAAAACCTCCCCAGTGCTTGCCGTCGACGTAGATCGGCGCCGACAGGTCATGCATGACCTCGCCTGTGTCGCGCTTATAGGTCTGCAGCAGGAACGGCCGCGTGTTGCTGCCGCAGCGCGTACCGGTGCGGTCGCTGAAAATGCGCTTGGTGCGGTTGTGAATGATGTCGTGATCGTAATCGCCCGTCAGCGGCTGCGAGAACTTCTTGTTATGGGTGGGAAAATAGCCATTGTTGTCGACAGCACCGGCATAAGCGAGCTGGGGCAGGGCAGCCAGCAGCGCTTCCTGCAGTTCCGGCAAGACCTTGTCGGTAAAGCCATCGAACCGGGTATGGTGCTTGGGCGGGTTGGTATTGGGAATTGGTCGATACTGGCGGTCAAACAGCGCCTCGCGCGTAATGCGCCCGCCGGCAATGGCCTGCTCAAACAACTTGCCCACCTCGCGCGCAGCACGCTGGGCCGCCTCGCGGATCTCGTCGTGCGGCGTGGCCACATTCGATTCCCCAAGAGCGCTGGCAATCAGTTCAGCACGCTCGGCCAGCGCCATGGCCGACTGCGTGGCGCGCGGCAACTCGGTATTGGTCGACAGCATGCTGTTACGAATTTGCATGATCGCATCGGCTATCACCTGAGTGGTCTCGACATGTTCGCGTGAAGCGCGTGCGATCTGGCCGATCTCGTCCTGCGACTCGCCCGAGGACTGTTCGATATGGCTGAGCGAGCCATGCACGCTTTCCACATTGCGCGCCGCCTCGGTCACGCTGGAAGCGAGCGACTGCATGCCACGCGCCGCTTTTTCCGATTGTTCGTTGATTTCTCGCACCATCATGCTGATTTCATCGCTGGCTTCCTTGGTGCGCTGGGCCAGCTGGCGCACTTCGCCGGCTACCACCGCAAAACCGCGGCCATGTTCGCCCGCGCGCGCCGCCTCGATGGCGGCGTTCAGCGCCAGCAGATTGGTGCGTGCAGAAATGTCGGAAATGGCTTCCGTAAAGCCGGTAATGCGGCGCGACTTGTCCTGCAGGCTCAACATCGACGTGGACGCCAGCTGCGCGTCTTCACGCGCGCTACGGATACGCTGCAGGCCCTGGTCGACCTCAGCGCGCGCCGCCACGCTTTCTTCACGGACGCCAGCGGCCACGCGCGCAGCGCGCTCGGCGTTGGCGGCAATTTTTTCCGTGGTGAGGGCGTTCTGGCCGGAACTGTCGGCTATCTCGCTGGCGGTCTGCACGTCGAGCTCGACCTTTTTCTTGACCGAGTCGACAAAATACGACGTTTCCGCCGCACCGATCATGATGGCGTCGATTGCCTTGCCCACCGTATCGGCAAACTGATGCTCGCCGTTGCCGCCGTGCTTGCGGCTGGCGCCGGCCACGATCGCCGCGCCCAGCAGCGCAGCAAGCACCGCAATCAGATAAGGAGAAGGACTGCCGCTGCCAGCCCACAGCAATACGGCCACCAGGCTACAGGCGGCCAGTACGGCCGCTGCGGTCAAACCAAGGAAACGTACCAGCGGATGCTGCAACTGCTTCATTTGTCCCCCGCTGCAACAATCCGTGCATCAGGGCCGCGATGGACCCAATGCCGTAGCCCGATGCGGCAGGCGCTGCACGATTGCAGCGCACCACACCCTGACCGACGTCTGCGCGGCGTATCAGGCAACTACCGGAAGGCAGAATAGTAGTTCTACCCTACAACATTTGATGGCTTAGCTCAATCGGAATGTCGCCGCTGCTGCAAGATTACTTGATCGGCAGCTTGGTGGTGTTTTTAACCTCTTCCATCACCGCATAGGTATGGGTTTCACGGACGCCTTTTTGCAGCAGCGTCTTGCCCAGGAACTCGCGGTAGGCGGCCATGTCTTTCACGCGCGCCTTGACCAGATAGTCAAATCCGCCGGCCACCATATGACATTCCAGTACCTCTGGAATGATTTGTACGCTATGCTTGAAGGCATCGAACACTTCCGGTGTCGTGCGGTCGAGCACCACTTCGATAAATACCAGTAGTGAAACGTCGAGCAATTGCGGGTTCAGCTGGGCCGTATAACCCATGATATAGCCGGACTCATGCAGCTTGCGCACCCGCTCAAGGCAGGCCGCTGGCGAGAGGTTGACGCGTGCAGCCAGTTCCACATTGCTGATGCGTCCATCGCTCTGCAATTCCATCAAGATTTTCTTACTGATCTTATCCAGCATCCGAAGCACTCCCCTAATAAATATTATTTGGTTAAATTGTCTCACCAAAAACTATCTATTGCTAGTCCTTCGTATTACCAGAATTAATCCATAAGAAACCACTTTACAATCGAATCATCTCATCGTTCGACTTTCTGCATTTTTTTGCACCGGAACAGGGCAAAAATATACCGGAAGTCGTGTCATCGTTTTCCTTGTAAAGAGTCTCTATGCACCCTGCTGGCCCATCGGCTTCTACCCCGGTTCCTTTCGCTGCACTCCAGGCAGAAATCCTGCCCGAAGCCTCACCCCAACGCGCTGCCATCACTGCTGCCTATAGGCGCGATGAGGTTTCTGCCGTGCAGTGGTTGTTGCAGCAGATACGCCCCAGCAGCACCGAAACCACGGCCGAAGGCCAGGCACTGGCGCACCGTCTGGTGGCAGCCGTGCGCCAGAAACGCACACGCGCTTCCGGTGTCGATGCACTGATGCATGAGTTTTCACTGTCGTCGGAAGAGGGCGTTGCCCTGATGTGCCTGGCCGAAGCGCTGTTGCGTATACCAGACAGTCAGACCGCTGATCGCCTGATTGCCGACAAGATCAGCAAGGGCGACTGGCGCAAGCACCTGGGCGAATCGCCATCGATGTTTGTCAACGCCGCCACCTGGGGCCTGCTTATTACCGGCAAACTGGTGTCGACCAGCAGCGAATCGGGCCTGGGTTCGGCCATGACGCGCCTGATCGCCAAAGGCGGCGAACCGTTGATACGCAAAGGCGTCGACCTGGCCATGCGCATGCTGGGCAACCAGTTCGTGACGGGACAGACGATAGAGGAAGCACTGAAAAACAGCCGCGACAACGAAACGCGCGGCTACCGCTATTCCTACGACATGCTGGGCGAAGCGGCACTGACGCAAGCCGATGCCGCCAATTATTACGCTTCTTATGAAACAGCGATCCACGCAATCGGCAAGGCTTCGAACGGGCGCGGCATCAAGGACGGCCCAGGCATTTCGGTCAAATTGTCGGCCCTGCATGCGCGCTACAGCCGCGCCCAGCGCGCCCGCGTACTGAGCGAACTGCTGCCGCGCGTCAAGGCGCTGCTGCTGCTGGCCAAGCAATACAACATCGGCTTCAATATCGATGCCGAGGAAACCGACCGCCTGGAACTGTCGCTGGACCTGATGGAAGTACTGGCTTTCGATCCGGAACTGGCGGGCTACGACGGCATCGGCTATGTGGTGCAGGCCTACCAGAAGCGTTGCCCGTTTGTGATCGACTACCTGATCGACCTGGCGCGCCGCAGCAACCGCAAGTTCATGGTGCGCCTGGTCAAGGGTGCGTATTGGGATGCGGAAATCAAGCGCGCCCAGGTCGATGGCCAGGCCGGCTATCCGGTCTATACGCGCAAGGTCTATACCGATGTATCGTACCTGGCCTGCGCGCAAAAGCTGCTGGCCGCCAGCAGCCTGATCTACCCGCAATTTGCCACCCACAACGCGCAGACGCTGGCCACCATTTATACCTGGGCCAGGCGCGACGGCGTTGACGATTATGAATTCCAGTGCCTGCACGGCATGGGCGAAACGCTGTACGACCAGGTCGTCGGCGCCGACAACCTGGGCAAGGCCTGCCGCATCTACGCGCCAGTAGGCTCGCATGAAACGCTGCTGGCCTACCTGGTGCGCCGCCTGCTGGAAAACGGCGCCAACTCCTCGTTCGTCAACCAGATCGTCGATGAAAACGTCGCCATCGACAGCCTGATCCGCGATCCGCTGGAACAGGCGCGCCTGCAGGGCGGCCAGCCGCATCCGGCGATTGCCTTGCCCGAGGCGATGTTTGGCCAGGAGCGCAGGAACTCGCAAGGCATCGACTTGTCCAATGATGACACGCTGCGCGCGCTGGCAAGCGGCCTGGAACAGACACATGCATGGCACGCAGTGCCGCTGATCGATGGCGCGGTGAGCCTGAATGCGCCCACGCAAATGGTCAGCAATCCGGCGCACCATGAAGACTATGTAGGCAAGGTGACCGAAGCGCTGGCCGCCGACGTGGAAACGGCATTGGCCAGCGCCAGCGCTTTTGCCATGGACTGGCAGACCACCGAGCCGTCGCTGCGTGCGCAGGCATTGCTGCGCGCCGCCGATCTGTTTGAAAGCCATCATGTTGAACTGATGGCACTGGCGGTGCGCGAAGCAGGCAAGTCGCTGCCGAACGCGATTGCCGAGATCCGCGAAGCGGTCGACTTCCTGCGCTACTACGCAGCCCAGGTCGCCCATGCGCCCAATACCCTGGCGCTCGGCCCCGTTACCTGCATCAGCCCGTGGAACTTCCCGCTGGCCATCTTTACCGGCCAGCTCGCTGCAGCGCTGGCCGCCGGCAACGTGGTGCTGGCCAAGCCGGCCGAGCAAACGCCGCTGATCGCCTGGCGCGCCGTGCAGCTGCTGCATGAAGCAGGCGTGCCCCGCGGTGCACTGCAGTTCCTGCCAGGCAGTGGCGAAGTAGTGGGCGCTGCGCTGTGCAGCGATGCGCGCGTCAAGGGCGTGATCTTTACCGGCTCGACCCAAGTGGCGCAGTTGATCAACCGCACCCTGGCCGCACGCGCGGTGGCCGAGTCGGCCGATATTCCATTGATCGCCGAGACTGGTGGCCAGAATGCACTGATCGTCGACTCGTCGGCGCTGCCAGAGCAGGTGGTGCAGGACGTGATGTCGTCGGCTTTTGACAGTGCCGGCCAGCGCTGTTCGGCACTGCGCGTGCTGTTCCTGCAGGAAGAAATTGCCGACAAGACCATCAAGATGCTCAAGGGTGCGATGCAGGAACTGCGCGTGGGCAATCCTGACCGCCTGGCCACCGATATCGGTCCCGTGATCGACGCTGAAGCGCAAGGCAATCTGCTGGCCCATATCAACAGGATGAAAAACGAAGCCATCAGCACCTATACGCTGGACCTGCCGCCAGTGCAGGGCACGTTCGTGGCACCCACGGTGCTGGAAATCAAGTCGCTTGACCAGCTGACGCAGGAAGTATTCGGTCCGGTGCTGCACGTGATACGCTACAAGCGCGCAGAATTGCCGCAACTGGTGCAATCGATCAATGCCAGCGGTTACGGTCTGACGCTGGGCATCCATACGCGCATCGATGAAACCATCGACTTCATTACCCAGCGCGCGCATGTGGGCAATATCTATGTAAACCGCAATATCGTGGGCGCCGTGGTGGGCGTGCAGCCGTTTGGCGGCGAAGGCAAATCGGGCACCGGCCCGAAAGCGGGCGGACCGCTGTATCTGAAACGCCTGCAGAAAAATGCGCCGGCCGGCGCGCAGCACCAGCGCCAGGCGGCGCCGGCATTGGACGCGCTGATTGTCTGGGCCAGGATGCACGGCCATGACAAGCTCGTTGAACTGGCGCAGGACTACACGCGTACCACCCTGCTGGGCAGCACCACCGTGTTGCCTGGTCCGACGGGCGAGCGCAATACGCTCAGCTTTGCCGCACGCGGCATCGTGCTGTGCGCAGCGCTCGACAGCGCCGTGCTGATGAACCAGCTGGCAGCGGTACTGGCGACCGGCAACGAAGCGCTAGTACTGGCACAGTCGACCGGATTGATTCCGGCCGACCTGCCGCCGGCACTGAAAGACCGCATCCAGGTAATCAGCCAGATCGAGGCATGCGATCAGTCGTTCCAGATCGCCATGATCGAGCCGGTGCTCGACAGCCAGCTCAAACCCTTGCTGGCGGCCCGTGATGGCGCTCTGGTCGGCACCATTGAAACGACGCACGATACGGCCATCCCGCTGTGGCGTCTGGTGGCAGAGCGCGCGCTGTGCGTCAACACGACGGCCGCTGGCGGCAATGCCAGCCTGATGATGCTGAGCGTTTAAGCGCCAGTGATGTAAAAGCCGAAGGCAGAACCGATGGTTCTGCCTTTTTTTACGCCTGCGCCAGGCGCAGGCACAAGTTATGCACTACATGAAATGCATAGCGCGAAGCAACCGTCTGCACAAACTGCATGAAGTCGACCGCCGCTTCGTCATTGGCATTATCGGAAATGGTGCGCATTACGGCAAACGGCACACCGAGTTCAAAACACACCTGGGCCACGGCAGCGCCTTCCATTTCCACCGCCAGCAGGTCCGGCAGGGCCTGTTTCAACCCGGCCAGATGGGTGGCGCTGCCGATGAACTGGTCACCGCTGGCAATCAGGCCCACATGCATGTCATTGCGCTGCAAGGCAAACTGCTTGATTTCCATCGCAGTCAGCACCGCATGCGCGCCTTCAAGCAAAAAGTCGCTGGCAGCGCCAGCCAGGTGACTGGTGAGGACGGCATCGCTGGCAAAGCGCTGCAAACCGGTCAGCGGCACTTCAAAGCGGGGAAACAGTGGACGCGCGTCCATATCGTGCTGTACCAGCTGTTCGGCCACCACAATATCGCCAACTTTTACCAATTTATCCCCGCTGCCAGCAACACCGGTAAAGACGATGTGGGTAACTCCGTACTTTTCCACAAGGATAGAAGCTGTCATGGCTGCTGCAACCTTGCCTATACGCGACAGAACGCACACAGCGTCGATATTCCATAGCGACCCCAGGGTGAACTCGCGCATGGCGTAGTCGTGCCTCTGAGGGCCGCTCATCGCGTTTACCAGTCCCTGCTGTTCTTCCTTTAATGCACTGATGATGCCTAAACGCATGTTTTTTCCTGATTTCATGGGATTGCCTGAGCTGGTCATGGCTTGTTCTGGTAGACAAAACAGGCTGTATACACACGTTTACGCTGTTTTTCCACTGGCCGCGCTTGTTTCTGTGTTTTAAATAAAGATGTATACATAAAAATAGTAATGATAGTAAACGGCGATTTTTCTGTGGATAACTCTGTATACCGTCGAAAAATCAGCAACTTGGCGTGCAAAAAAGCCGCTGCATAAGCATTGTATGTAGTCAGGATGGCTTTGGGATAAAAACAGGCTTGTGGACAAAAACCGAGTTTTCCCACATCCCATCCTGTGGATATGCAGGCGTTTATCCACAGCGACAGCCAAAAACGGGTTTTGCTGGTCGTTTACTGTTACTCCGAACGCAAGTGCCTGGCCCTGACTCTCAGGACCCGACCCCGGTTTTTCGCCGCAAGGGTGAAAAAGCGAGCTGGTAGACGGCAGTTGGTCGACATCGAGGAACAGCTTTCAGCAATCAGTCCACTGATTTCAGACTTTCACCCTGGACAGTTGCCTCCCACTTTACTGCCAAACGCTGTTGCAGTAGCACTTCGCATCGTCGTTAACGTTTTTTTGCTGGTTCAGCACCATTTCCGCCTGCAGTGCTGTTGGTTTACAAAAGAACTATAGATAAAAATAGTAATAGTAGTAAACGCGGAAATTTCTGTGGATAAGTCTCTTTTTTTCAACAGGATCAATTGTTTACACGAAAAAAAAATCCTGCATAAACGCTGTATCAGCGTAGGAGCAAAATTGTATAAATTTCCGTTCCCTGCGTAACTTCCTGTTTACGCACAAGTCATCCTGTGGATATCAAGGTGCTTATCCACACGCCCCGGTGATTGTTCCCGATTTTTCATCTGCACGCGCAGTAAAAAGCTGGCAAAACAGTCTGCAGTCAGACTGCTGGTCTGCCAGCGCAGCGATGATTTTTTTTGCTGTCCTGCTTTTTTCCAACCGGCTGCCGTGGGGGTTCCTGAAAAAACGCGCGTGCCACGGTTACGTTAACAAGTATGTATACAAACAATAGTAATAGTAGTTAACGGTGAGTTCGTCTGTGGATAAGTGCTGATTTATCCTTGTAAACAATTGCTTGCTTCAAGTACAACCGCTGAGTAAACGCTGTATGGAAAAAGGATGAGTTCTGGACAAAAAAACACAGTCAAAAAAATTTTTCGTTTACACACATTGTGTACCTGTGGATATCCAAGTGCTTATCCACAGCTCGGAGAGGCGGATTTGTGTCAAATTTTGCTTAGGAACAAGATGCAAACTGTTAATTAATGTCGCCGTGCCACCTGTCTGGTGTTAATCTGGTTGCGACTTAATAGTCATGCATGAACACAGACTCTGGTGGGGCAGCGGCGAAGAGACACGCCGCGCACCGCGCGCATTGCAAGAAACGCACACCTCAAGGAGCTTCATGGAATCGGCTGGCGAATACGACTACATCATTATTGGTGGTGGCACGGCCGGCTGCGTGCTGGCCAACCGGCTCACGCGCGATCAATCGGTGCAGGTGCTGCTGATCGAGGCAGGCGGCAAGGACGATTATGTCTGGATACATATCCCCGTCGGCTATCTGCATTGCATTGGCAATCCCCGCACCGACTGGCTCTATTCCACGCAAGCCGATGCCGGCCTGGGGGGACGCAGCCTGATTTATCCTCGTGGCAAGGTGCTCGGCGGCAGTTCATCGATCAACGGCATGATCTATATGCGCGGCCAGGCCGGTGACTATGATCATTGGGCCGACCTGTGCGATGACGCTTCCTGGCGCTGGGACAAAGTGCTGCCGGTATTTATGCAAAGCGAAGATTATTACGGCGGCGCTTCGGAAAACCATGGCGCCGGCGGTGAATGGCGGGTGGAAAAGCAGCGTCTGTCATGGGATATTCTCGACGCCTTCCGCGATGCAGCCCAGCAAGTTGGCATCCCGAAAACCAGTGATTTCAACGGCGGCGACAACAGCGGCAGCGCCTATTTCGATGTCAATCAGCGCCGCGGCATACGCTGGAATACTTCCAAGGCTTTTTTAAAACCGGCTGCCAGGCGGCCGAATCTGACCATCATGACCGGTTGTCACGTGGAACGGCTGCTGTTCGAGCAGACTGATGCCGGTCCGCGCTGCACTGGCGCCGTTTTTACCGGTGGCGGCACCCAGTGGCAGGCGGCCAGCCGCCGTGAAACCGTGGTCACGGCTGGGGCCATCGGTTCACCGCAATTGCTGCAATTGTCGGGTATCGGCCCGGCGGCGCTGTTGCGCGAACACGGTATCGAGCCGGTGGCCGAGCTGCCCGGCGTGGGTGGCAATCTGCAGGATCATTTGCAGCTGCGCATGGTGTTCAAGGTGCAGGGTGTCAAGACGCTCAATGTGATGGCCAGCAAATGGCTGGGCAAGATGCAGATCGGCCTGCAATATGCGCTGTTCCAGAGCGGCCCGATGTCGATGGCGCCATCGCAGCTGGGCGTGTTTGCCAAGTCCGACCCGCAACAGGCCACGCCCAATCTGCAATATCATGTGCAGCCGCTGTCGCTCGACAAATTCGGCACGCCGCTGCATGCTTTTCCCGCATTTACTGCCAGTGTCTGCAATTTGCGGCCAACCTCGCGCGGCCATGTGCATATAGCTTCCGGCGACAGCTACCAGGCACCGCACATCGTGCCCAATTACCTGAGCACGGAGGAAGACCGCAAGGTGGCGGCCGACGCCTTGCGCCTGACACGCACGATCGCCGAAGCGCCGGCCTTGCGCAAATTTGCACCGCAGGAATACAAGCCAGGTGTGCACTATCAGAGCGAAGCTGAACTGGCGCAGGCCGCCAGTGAAATCGGCACCACCATTTTTCATCCGGTCGGTACTTGCCGGATGGGCGTGGCCAGCGATCCGCTGTCGGTGGTCGACAGCGAACTGCGCGTCATCGGCGTGCAGGCACTACGCGTGGTCGATGCCTCCATCATGCCGTATATCACCTCGGGCAACACCAATTCGCCGACCGTCATGATCGCTGAAAAGGCGGCGCAAATGATCGTGGCGGCCTGGGCGAATACACCATAAATGAACGAAAAAGCGCGAAAAATCCCCGTAGTTATACTGTATTGTGCGCCAAAATCAAGTTGTGTAAGATTAAAAAAAAGACTAAGTAGTACAAAAAGTACAACTAGGAGACACGATGTCAAACATCATCTTGGAAACAAGAAATTTGACCAAGGAATTCAAGGGTTTCACGGCCGTCAGTGGCGTGAACCTGAAGGTAGAGCGCGGCCATATCCACGCCTTGATCGGTCCGAACGGCGCCGGCAAGACTACGTGTTTCAACCTGCTCACCAAATTCCTGGTCCCCACTTCCGGACAGATCCTGTTCAACGGAAAAGACATCACCAGCGCCAAGCCGGCGCAGATTGCCCGCATGGGCGTGATCCGCTCGTTTCAGATTTCAGCTGTCTTTCCACACCTCTCGGTATTGCAGAACGTACGCATCGGCCTGCAGCGCCAGCTCGGTACCTCGTTTCATTTCTGGCAGAGCGAAAGGGCGCTGAACCAGTTGAATGACCGCGCCATGGCGCTGCTGGATGAAGTCGATCTGACCCAGTTTGCCGACACCATCACGGTCGATATGCCATATGGCCGCAAGCGTGCGCTTGAAATTGCCACCACGCTGGCGATGGAGCCGGAAATGATGTTGCTCGATGAGCCCACGCAGGGCATGGGCCATGAAGACGTGCACCGCGTAACCGAACTGATCAAGAAGGTGTCGGCTGGCCGCACGATACTGATGGTGGAACACAATATGAACGTGGTGTCCGGCATCTGCGACAAGATTTCTGTGCTGCAGCGCGGCGCCATGCTGGCCGAAGGCACGTATGCGGAAGTATCGCGCAATGCGCAAGTGATGGAAGCCTATATGGGCACCACCAGCGCCGAACTGGAAGGAGCGCATTGATGAGTGTTGTCAACACCGGCACCGGCCGCACCAGCGCACTGGAAATTTCCCGGCTGCAGACCTGGTACGGTGAATCGCATATTTTGCATGACGTGAACCTGAAAGTGGAGCAGGGCGAGGTCGTCACTTTGCTGGGCCGCAATGGCGCCGGCCGTACCACCACGCTGCGCGCCATCATGGGCCTGACCGGTGCGCGCACCGGTTCGATCAAGGTGAATGGTGTGGAAGCAATCGGCTTGCCGACGCACCGCATTGCCCATCTGGGCATCGGCTACTGTCCGGAAGAGCGCGGCATATTTTCATCCCTGTCTGCGGAAGAAAACCTGCTGCTGCCGCCTAAGCTGTCGACTGGCGAGAAGGGCATGTCGATCGAAGAGATTTATGCGATGTTCCCCAATTTGCAGGAGCGCCGCCATAGCCAGGGTACGCGCTTGTCCGGCGGCGAACAGCAGATGCTGGCCGTGGCGCGCATCCTGCGTACCGGCGCGCGCCTGCTGCTGCTCGATGAAATATCGGAAGGCCTGGCGCCGGTCATCGTGCAGGGCCTGGCTCGCATGATTACCACGTTGAAAGCCAAGGGCTACACCATCGTCATGGTGGAGCAGAATTTCCGGTTTGCCGCACCGCTGGCAGACCGGTTTTATGTGATGGAGCACGGTCAGATCGTCGAGACTTTTGCTGCATCCGAACTCGACGCCAAGATGCCGGTCCTGACCGAGCTGCTCGGCGTGTAGGTCGCGCAATCGCCTGGTCACAAAACATAGCCACAATTATTTCCACAACGGAGACACTATGAAACGTAACGCTATTGCCATTGCTACCGCTGCCATTTGCGCACTGGGTTTTTCTGCTGCCGCGCAAGCCCAGGTATCGGGCGACACCATCAAGATCGGTTTTATTTCCGATATGTCGGGCGTGTATTCCGACGTCGATGGCTTGGGTGGCGCCGAAGCCATCAAGATGGCTATTGCCGACGCCGGGGTGGTCATCGCCGGCAAAAAAGTGGAATTCATTTCCGCTGACCACCAGAACAAGGCCGATATTGCCGCCTCCAAGGCACGCGAATGGTTCGACCAGCAGGGCGTCGACATGCTGATCGGCGGCACCAACTCCGGCGCCAGCCTGGCCATGGCCAAGGTGGCGGCAGAAAAGAAAAAAGTCTTCTTTGCCATTGGCGCCGGTTCGTCGCGCCTGACCAATGAAGAATGCACGCCCTACACCGTGCACTACGCGTATGACACGGTGGCGCTGGCGCGCGGCACCGGCGGCACCATCGTGAAACAGGGCGGCAAGAACTGGTATTTCATGACGGCCGACTATGCGTTTGGCCACTCGCTGGAAAAAGACACGGCCGATGTTGTCAAGGCGGCCGGCGGCAAGGTACTGGGCAGCGTCAAGCATCCGCTGGGTGCATCCGACTTCTCATCCTTCCTGCTGCAGGCGCAGGCTGCCAAGCCGCAGATTCTGGGCCTGGCCAACGCCGGTGGCGACGCCATCAACAGCATCAAGGCCGCCAACGAATTTGGCGTGTCGAAAAGCGTCAAGCTGGCGGGCCTGTTGATCTTCATCAATGACATTCACTCGCTGGGCCTGAACATGACCCAGGGCATGTACCTGACCGATGGCTGGTACTGGGATCTGAATCCGGAAACGCGTGCCTGGTCGAAACGCTATTTCGCCAAGATGAAAAAAGAGCCATCGATGCTGCAGGCAGCAGACTATTCGGCCGCCACCAATTATCTGAAAGCGGTCAAGGCGCTGGGCACGGACGACTCGGAAAAAGTCATGGCTTACCTGAAGAAAACCAAAATCAACGACATGTTCACCAAGAACGGCGAAGTGCGTCCCGATGGCCGCATGGTGCACGACATGTATCTGATGGAAGTGAAAAAGCCATCGGAGTCGAAATATCCATGGGACTACTACAAGGTGGTGGCGACCGTGCCGGGTAGCGAGGCTTACCTGACCAAGGCCGAGTCGAAGTGTTCGCTGTGGAAATAAGTCATCTTTTCTGCCCGCCCCGTGCGGGCAGTTTTTCCTGCGGCATTTTGCAAGATGTACCTGACACCTTGTGCCGCCACTATTGCGGCGCGTTTCCCTGATACCACATCGCTATTAGCGGTGCTTTTTATACTGTGATGCCATGGAAATTTTCGGCGTTCCTTTACCAGCCATGATGAGCCAGCTGTTGCTCGGTCTCGTCAACGGCTCGTTCTATGCCATGCTGTCCCTCGGTCTGGCCGTGATTTTCGGCCTGCTCAACGTCATCAACTTTTCGCACGGCGCCATGTACATGATGGGCGCCTTCCTTGCCTGGATGGGCCTGAGCTATTTCGATATCAATTACTGGGCCATGCTGGTGATCGCGCCGATTATTGTCGGCGCCTTTGGCATCGTGATTGAAAAAACCATGCTGCGCTGGCTCTACAAGCTCGACCACCTGTACGGACTGCTGCTGACGTTCGGCATTACGCTGATCGTCGAAGGGGTGTTCCGTTCCTTCTATGGCGTATCGGGCCAGCCGTATGCCGTGCCCGAACTGCTGGCCGGTGCTACCGACCTGGGCTTCATGATATTGCCCAACTACCGGGCCTGGGTGGTGGTGGCGTCGCTGTCGGTCTGCCTCATTACCTGGTTCGTGATCGAGAAAACCAAGCTGGGCGCTTACCTGCGCGCCGGTACGGAAAACCCCAAACTGGTCGAAGCGTTCGGCATCAACGTGCCGCTGATGGTCACGCTGACCTTTGGTTTCGGCGTGGCGCTGGCCGGCTTTGCCGGCGTGCTGGCCGCACCGATCATCCAGGTGTCTCCGCTGATGGGCTCGAACCTCATTATCGTGGTGTTTGCCGTGGTGGTGATTGGCGGCATGGGTTCCATCATGGGCTCCATCCTCACTGGCCTGGGCCTGGGTGTGATCGAAGGCCTGACCCGCGTGTTCTACCCGGAGGGCTCGGCCACCGTGGTGTTCGTGGTGATGGTCATCGTGCTGCTGCTGCGTCCGGCCGGCTTGTTTGGCAAAGAGAAATAATCCTCATCAGTCATGTATTGGAGCTACCACGATGAATAAAAAAGTTGGCTATGCAATTGCCCTGGCAATTGCGCTGGCCGCACCGTTTTACGGTTACCCGGTCTTCCTGATGAAGCTGTTGTGCTTTGCCCTGTTTGCCTGCGCCTTCAATTTGCTGATCGGCTATACCGGGCTGCTGTCGTTTGGCCATGCCGCATTTTTTGGTGGTGCCGGCTATGTGACCGGTTATGCGCTGCGTACCTGGGGCTGGCCCACCGAGCTCGGGCTGCTCGCTGGCGTTGCCACCGGTGCGTTCCTGGGGCTGGTGATGGGCGGCCTGGCGATACGCCGCCAGGGCATTTACTTCACCATGATTACCCTGGCGCTGGCGCAGATGGTGTACTTCCTGGCCTTGCGCCTGCCCTTTACCGGTGGCGAAGATGGTTTGCAGGGTGTTCCACGTGGAA
>Ga0308158_10001431_pt1 | contig 25907 bp, 26 predicted proteins | sample PhyBR2_FD_201038 | JGI IMG/M metagenome (GOLD analysis project Ga0308158, IMG submission 201038) | Phyllosphere microbial communities from UC Gill Tract Community Farm, Albany, California, United States - DLSLB.R2 | ecosystem: Host-associated > Plants > Phyllosphere > Unclassified | place: USA... | reverse complement strand
ATAATAATTCACATGAGGTTGTGGTCATGAACCATAAAAACCTGTTTGCAAAGTCAGCCGTGGCGGCTGCAGTGGCGCTTGTCTCTTCACACGTTTACGCAGCTGGATTTCAGTTAAATGAATTCTCAACGATTGGTTTAGGTCGCGCATATTCAGGCGAAGGGGCAATGGGTGATACGGCGGCGTCAGCCAGCCGTAACCCGGCCACGATGGCGTTAATGGATCGCCCGGAATTTTCACTCGGGGCAGTGTATATTGCGCCGGATGTCAACATCAGTGGTCGCAGTCCCAGTGGCCGCAGTCTGGATGCCAATAATATTGCCCCGAATCAGTGGGTCCCCAATATTCATTACGTTCAGCCTATCAACGATCAGTGGTGGATTGGGGCGTCCGCAACGTCAAATTACGGCTTAGCAACAGAGTTTAATAATGGTTATACCGCAGGCGGCTATGGCGGTAAAACCGACCTGATGACCGGCAATTTAAATCTCAGTACCGCCTACCGCTTTAATGAACATTTTAGTGTGGGTGTCGGTTTTGATGCCGTTTATGCCAAAGCCAAGATTGAACGCTATGCGGGTGAGTCAGGTGCAAGGCTGGGGGTTCCGGCTGATACCCAGGTGGCTCATCTGAAAGGTGATGAATGGGGCTACGGCTGGAATGCTGGCATCCTGTATGAAGTGGATGAAAATAACCGCTTCGGCTTTACCTATCGTTCAGAAGTGAAAGTCGATTTCGATGGCGATTACAAAAGTAATCTCTCCTCCCGGCTGAATGCGGTGAATAATCCGCAAGTGTCAGGCGTACCTTTTGGCACCAACGGCACTACCGTTCCGGGCGCGTTAACTCTGAATCTGCCAGAGATGTGGGAAGTGTCGGGCTGGCATAAAGTGGCACCGCAGTGGGCGGTTCACTACAGCATGGCGTACACCAGCTGGAGCCAGTTCCAGGAGCTGAAAGCCACCGGTTCAAACGGCCAGACGCTGTTCTATAAAGATGAAAGCTTCCACGATGCATACCGCATCGCGCTGGGCACCACCTATTCCTACGACAAGAACTGGACGTTCCGTACCGGTATTGCGTTTGATGACAGCCCGGTGCCGGCTGATAAGCGTTCAATCTCTATTCCTGACCAGGATCGTTTATGGCTGAGTGCCGGTACCTCTTATGCCTTTAACGATGATGCTTCGGTCGATTTAGGTGTTTCTTATATGCATGGTCAGAAAGTAACGGTGAAAGAAGGTCCTTATACCTTTACCTCTGAAGGCAAAGCCTGGCTCTACGGCGCGAACTTTAACTACAAGTTCTGACTGGCGAGCAGGATCAAAAAGGGCGACTCAAGTGAGTCGCCCTTTTTCGTGGCTGCGTATCGCTGGCTGGCTCAGAGAGCATGCATTTACTGCGCGTCGATATCTTTCAGGTCATCCTGAATCGCGGCGGCGTTAGGATTGTCTTCCGGCTTGAGCTTACCGCCGCGCGCCAGGAAGTCGTGACGCTGGAAGTAGGCATTACGGATAAAGGCGTACGGATCGCTCTGCTGTTTCAGGATCGCATCGGAATCCAGCAGCTGCGCGCGGGTCTCGATGCCTTCAAGCGTCCACTTACCGATCGACATCGGCCAGGTCAGCCAGCCGAGGATGGGATAGAGGGTATCAACGTAGTCGCCGCCATCCTGACGCACCGTGAAGCTGCCGTAAGCGGGCAGTTCAACATAAGGGCCATAGCCAACGCCGTAATGGCCCAGCGTCGTCCCGAAACGGTGCGGTTCTTCACGCGCCAGTTCCGGATTCGCTTTACCAGCAACGTCAATGAAACCGCCCAGACCCAGCACGCTGTTCAGGAAGAAACGGGTGAAGTGAATACCCGCGTCACGTCCGTCACCGACCAGGATGGCATTGACCATGCTGGCAGGCTCTTCCAGGTTGCCGAGGAAATTGCTCAGGCCGGTGCGGGCCGGGACCGGCACATAATCACGCCAGGCCACAGCGACCGGACGCAATACATACGGATCCAGCACGTTATAGTTAAAGTTAAACATCGTGCGGTTAAAGCCTTCGAACGGATCGCTGCGCTGAGCAGGATCGCTATTCGCCGGCTTTGAACTGGCACAACCCACCAGAAGGACGCTGGCCACAGCCAGGCTGGTCAGGCGATAATTCATTCCAATCTCCCTGTGCGGATGAAAAAGGTCTACCCATCGTTCAGGTCACAGCCCGGTGTCGAACCGGCTTACCCGATGAGCATAGCTGACTTTGTGCCAGAGGCAGGAGGCAATGGCACGCATCATTATTAACGTTATCAATTTTTACGTTCAGGGAAGCTGCTTATTGATCTCTACCGCGATTGACTGATGCCCATCCCAGGGCGTTACGGCGCTCAGCCCCAGCCAGTCACCCGGCTGCGGATTGGCGCTGCCATCGCGGGAGATTCGCACCCGAACCTCCACCTGATGCTGCGCCGAAAGCAGACGATCCGGCATCATGGCATTACTGTCATCCAGTGTCAGCGACAGCGGGAAGTGGCTAAGCGGCATCCGCTTAACTGCCACCGGCACGGGTGAATTTCCGTCAGAAACCGAAATATACAACACTCCGTCCGGCGGTAACATTTTTTCTGCCTTTGGTGTCAGCGTCACGGTCAGTGCCAGCTGACGACTCTGCTGCCCTGCCTCACTTTTTGCCTTTTCAATGCTGCGGGCGATCATCGCGTGCCGCTTATCATCGGCAGGCAACAGTCTTAAAAGAGTCTGCCATGCGTCGATAGCCTGATCGTATTGCTGCTGGCCATAGGCATTAAATGCCAGCAGGCTCAGCGTCCGCAGATTTTGCGGATCGGCTTTCAGCAATGATTGCAGCAGCAGTAACGCCTGACGATTATCCTGCGGATCAGGGGATCGCGTCAGGACTTCTGCATAATCCTGCTTCAGTGCCAGATCGTTGGGGGCCAGCTGTAATGCATGCTCAAACGCCTGGCTGGCGATCTCCGCATTATTCAGCACCATGCCGAGCCGCCCAAGCATCGTCCAGTCGGCCAGATTATCCGGTTCAGTCTGCAACGCGGTACGCAATCCGAGCTGTAAACGTGCCAGCTCTTCCATGCTAAGCGGTTTAGCACCGGGGTCCATCAGTCGGGCACGCAGCTCAGGATACGCCTGCTGCACCTGCATCCAGCCGGTAAATTGTGCCAGTCCTCCGGTTTTCAGATAAGTCCCCAGCGATACCGCAATCAGCACGATCAGGCCTGGCAGCAAAATCCAGCGGCTGCTGCTGTGTGGCTGCATCGTCTGTGCCGGCGGAATATCTGCCAACAGCGTCTGCTGTAATTCCTGCTCCATCAGCGGTCGCTCAGTGACAACGCCCTGCTCTTCATCCTGCGCCAGCTCCTCTACACGCTGATGGTAGAAACGCTGATTAAGGCGATCGCGATCGCCTGCGCTGGCCTGACGTTGCCGCCATCCCGACGCCAGAAAGAGTGTGCAGGCGGCCAGAAGTAACAGAAAAAGGGTGATCCAAAATGCACTCATTACGGCTTCCTGTCTGACTTCAGTAGCGCATTAAGACGCTGTTGCTCATCTTCATCCAGCTCACTGCGGGTTTTACGCTGACGGCTGCGCAGGATAATTACCACGCCGCCCAGCAGCGCAAACAGCGCCGGGCCAGCCCAAAGAATCACGGTTGAAGGCGTCACCGGTGGCGAGTAGCTGACGAAGTTGCCATAGCGCGCCACCATGTAGTCAACAATCTGCTGGCGACTCTGCCCCTGCTTCATCAGTTGATAGACTTTCAACCGCATGTCGGCGGCAATCATGGCGTTCGAGTCGGCGATGCTGTTGTTCTGGCATTTCGGACAGCGCAGTGAAGCCGTCAGATCGCGGTATTGCTCTTCCTGCGCCACCGAGTCAAATTGCAGCGTGTCGATAGTCGCCCACAGGTTCATGCTGAACAGCAGACCGCAGAGCAGTAACAGCGTTCTCATGATCCCGCCTCCGCACTGTATTTCATCCACAAGGGTTTCACTTCCTGATCCCAGACGCGCGCATTCAGATCGCCCGCGTGGCGATAACGGATAATCCCTTTACCGTCGATGAGGAAGGTTTCCGGCGCGCCATAGACGCCGAGATCCAGGCCCAGCATGCCGTTGCCATCATAAAGGCTCAGCGCGTAGGGGTTGCCCAGTGTGTTCAGCCAGTTCACTGCTTTTTGACGATCGTCTTTGTAGTTCAGCCCGACAACGCGAATGCCCTGCTCCGCCAGCGTATTCAGATACTGATGTTCGGCGCGGCAGGTCGGGCACCAGGTCGCCCAGACGTTCAGCAGTATCGGTTTGCCATCGGTCAGTACGCGCTGGTCGTAGATTTTGCCAGGCTGATCCAGTGCTTCCAGCCGGAACAACGGCACCGGTTTGCCAATCAGCGCGGATTCGAGACGGGTCGGATCGTCACCATCGGCATTACGGGTCAGCTGCCACAGCAGCGCCGCCGCCAGCAGCAGAAACAGCATCAGAGGTATAAACAGGATTTTCTTGTTCACGGTCGCGCCTCCGGTTCCGCTTTTTTACGCGAACGGTAGCGGGGGTCACACAGGCAGAAGAGCCCGCCCAGCGCCATCAGTGCGCCGCCAAACCAAATCCAGCGGACAAAGGGTTTGTAGTAAATGCGCACGGCCCAGCCACCATCCTCCAGCTCTTCGCCCAGCGCCGCGTAGAGATCGCGGCTGAAACCGCCATCGATCGCTGCTTCGGTCATCATGGTACGGGCAGCCGTATAAAAGCGTTTTTCTGCCTGCAGCGTCGCTTCATGTTTGCCGTTGCGGGTCACATCAATAATGCCCATGCCACCGCTGTAATTAGGCCCCTGCAGATTCTGCACGCCGCGGAAGACAAAGTGATAGTGATGAATATCGACGCTATCGCCCGCCTTCATCCTTACATCGCGTTCCACGCTGTACTGCGTGCTGAACGCAATCCCAATTACCGTTACACCCACACCCAGATGGCCCAGCACCATGCCCCAGTGGCTGCGTGAAAGGTGACGTAAACCGGCAAAGAACGGATGACGATGGGTGGCGCGCTCATGCAGCTCCAGCAGCGTCAGCACGATAATCCAGAGTGACATCAGCAGGCCAACTACGGTCATTGCTTCAATGCGATCCTGCAGCCACCAGGGAATGATGACGGAACAGGCCAGGGTCACGATCAGCGCCAGCGCCAGCCGTTTTGCCAGCTTCTGCGGCTCATCGCGACGCCAGCGCACCAGCGGACCGATCCCCATCAGCAGCGCAAACGGCGCCATCAGCCAGCTGAACATCGTGTTGAAGAATGGCTCGCCCACCGAAATGCTGCCCAGGCCCAGCTGCTTGTGAATCAGCGGCAACAGCGTGCCGAGCAGGACCACCAGCATCGCAGCAATCAGCAGCACGTTATTGCCCAGCAAAAACGATTCGCGCGACCAGGTTTCATTCTGTACCCGGCCACGCACCTGCCCGCCTTTGATAGCGTAGAGCAGCAGAGAGCTGCCGATGACAATTACCAGAAACGCGAGGATGAACATGCCACGCGCCGGATCGGAAGCAAAGGAATGCACCGACACCAGTACCCCGGATCGCACCAGGAACGTCCCCAGCAGGCTCAGCGAAAAGGCGGTAATCGCCAGCAGCACGGTCCATGCCTTAAAGGTGCCACGCTTTTCAGTGACCGCCAGTGAGTGCATCAGGGCGGTACCCGCCAGCCACGGCATAAACGACGCATTTTCAACCGGATCCCAGAACCACCAGCCGCCCCAGCCCAGTTCGTAATAGGCCCACGCAGAGCCAAGTACGATACCGATGGTCAGAAAGACCCAGGCCGCAGTCGTCCAGGGACGTGACCAGCGCGCCCAGGCGGTATCCAGCCGGCCAGCCATCAGTGAGGCGATGGCAAAGGCGAACGCCACTGAAAAACCGACGTAACCCATATAGAGCAGCGGTGGATGGAAAATCAGGCCGATATCCTGCAGCATCGGATTCAGGTCATGGCCGTCTATCGGGAAGTCCGGCAGCGTGCGGCCAAACGGATTAGAGGTCAGCAGGATAAACAGCAGGAAGCCGAGATTGATCATTCCCATCACCGCCAGCACACGGGCCAGCGCATCCTGCGGCATACCGCGACTGAATATCGCCACTGCCAGTGTCCAGGTGCTCAGCAGCAACACCCACAACAGCAACGATCCTTCATGCGCGCCCCAGGTGGCGGCGATGCGATAATATACCGGCAGCAGGCTGTTGGAGTTTGTGACGACATAGGCAACGGTAAAATCGTTACTGATAAAGGCCCAGACCAGCAGCGCAAAAGCCGCCGCAATACAGACAAACAGACCGCTGGCCAGCGGACGCGCCATCGCCATCAGGCGGGCATCCTGGCGCACTGCGCCCCACAGCGGATAGCTGCTCAGCAAGAGGGAGAGACCCAGCGCCAGGCAGAGTAGAAAGGTACCAATTTCGGGCATCATGATGATTTATTTCCCGCCTGATAAAGCGACTGCGGGCCGGTGTGATTACTCTTCATCGCGTCTTCAATCTCCGGCGGCGTATATTTCTCATCATGTTTCGCCAGCACTTCTTTGGCGATCACCTGATTGCCCGCCGCCAGCACGCCCTGCGCCACGACACCCTGCCCTTCACGGAACAGGTCTGGCAGGATGCCTTCGAAACTGACGCTGACCACGCCACGCGCATCATAAAGTTTGAACGAGACCGCCAGCGTTTTCGGATCGCGCCGGACACTGCCCGGCATGACCATGCCACCCACGCGCAGCCGCTGTCCCGCTTCAGGCTTCTCGTGCGCCTGACCTTTGCCGTAGAGGATTTCGCCAGGGGTATAGAAGAGATCGATGTTTGAGCGCAGTGCATACATCACCAGCGCGGTGGCCAGGCCGAGGCCGAGCAGAATGGCCACTGCGGCATAGAGGCGGTTGCGTCGACGGGTATTCACACTGTCTCTCCTGCCGCTTCAGCCGCGGCTTTTTTAGATTTCGCCGCCCGGATACGGCGTTCCCGCGCATCGCGCTGGCGGATCTCAGCCAGCAGGCGGCGGCGCAGCAACAGGGTATGCAGCGTCAGGCCGACAAGTGGAAGCAACGTGCAGGTAACCGCAAGCCAGACGTAGAAGGCGTAGCCTCCCATCGCAAAGAAGGCGTGCCAGGAGGAAAAGGCTGGAGTCATGCCTGTTCCCCCCGCTTCGCCACATCAATCGCCCAGGGACGATGGCGTTCGGTTAACAGAATCAGGTTGCGCAACCGCATCAGGGTCAGCGTGACAAACAGCAGCAGATAACCGAGGATTGCCCAGCGCAGCGGCGTGCGCATGACCGGCGCAATCGCCTGCTGGAGAATGCCTGACGAGCCCTGATGTAGAGTGTTCCACCACTGTACTGAAAAGTGAATGATCGGCAGATTGACCACGCCGACCAGAATCAGAATACCCGCGGCCCGGCCTGCGGTGCGGCGGTCATCAAAAGCGTGATAAAGCGCAATCACGCCCATATAGAGGAACAGCAGCACCAGCTCTGACGTGAGTCGGGCATCCCAGATCCACCAGGTACCCCACATCGGCTTGCCCCATGCAGAGCCGGTGACCAGCGCAATAAAGGTAAAGACCGCGCCCACCGGAGCCATGGCGGCAGAGATCAGATCGGCCATTTTCATCTGCCACACAAGGCCGATAAAGGCGGCGATAGCCATCGAAGCATAGATGCCCATCGACCACATCGCGGCGGGTACATGAATGTACATGATGCGGAAACTGTCGCCCTGCTGATAGTCAGCAGGTGCAAAGCCAAATCCCCAGACCCAGCCCAGCAGCAACGCCGCCAGCCCGGCGATGGCGAACCACGGAACCAGTCGCCCCGAAAACTGATAGAGCCGTTCGGGCCTGGCCAGCTGATGTAACGCTTTCCACATATCAAATGCTCACATTAACGATAAAAGAGTGTTGCCGCGTCTTTTACGCGCGGTTACTGCAACGTAATTCTTAGCGCCGCCGCCGTGGCAAACGGCGCGAGCGTAGCGCTGCCCACCAGCATAGCGCCGAGAATTGCCAGATAGCCGCCAATCGGAAGCCCCTGACTGGCCGCCTCCATCGCCGCACTGGCGAAGATCAATACCGGAATAGCCAGCGGTAATACCAGCAGGCTCAGCAGCACGCCGCCGCGCCGTAATCCCACTGTCAGACCCACGCCAATCGCACCGAGGAAACTCAGCGTTGGCGTGCCGAGCAGCAGCGTCAGAGCCATTGCCCGCCAGCCGTTAAAATCCAGCGACAGCAGCAGCGCGGCCAACGGTGACAGGATAATCAGCGGCACACCCGTGACCAGCCAGTGCGCCACCACCTTGCCGATAACTGTTACCGGCAGCGGCGTCGGCAGCAACACCAGCTGCTCCAGCGAGCCATCGCTGAAGTCATCGCGAAACAGCCGCTCCAGCGCCAGCAGCGACGCCAGCAGTGCGGCAACCCAGGCAACGCCCGGTGCAATGCGCGCCAGCTGTTGCGGGTCCGGTCCGATACCCAACGGAAACAGGGTAATGACGATCAGGAAAAACCAGAGTGGATTAACGACATCCGCACCGCCGCGAAAGGCGATGCGCAGTTCACGCTGGATGAGGCGGAACAACATCAGTCTGCCTCCACGTCGCCGAGGCGAATTTTACGCACCCGCGCTGCCTCTACAGGCAGATCCTGATGGGTGGTCAGGATCACTGCACCGCCGTTATCGGCATGCCTGACGAATTTCGCCATTAATTTTTCAATGCCCGCTTTGTCGATGGCGGTCAGTGGCTCGTCGAGAATCCAGATGCGGGCCTGGCTAAGCCACAGCCGCGCCAGCGCCACACGACGCTGCTGCCCTGCCGACAACCGGCTGATCGGCACCTCTTCATCGCCAGTGAGATCGACGCTTTCCAGCGCAGAAAAAATCTGCGCATCCCTGCAATCGGGATGGTAAAAGCGCAGATTTTCCAGCGGCGTGAGCACGCCTTTGACACCGGGTTGATGGCCCAGATAGAGCATCGCCTGATGCCAGGCCTCGCGCTGCCGTAGAATCGGTTGATGCTGCCAGCGTATTTCACCCTCTTCCGGACGGCTCAGGCCAGCCAGCAGGCGCAATAACGAGGTCTTACCGGCACCATTGGGGCCTTCAATCTGCACAATGTCACCTGCGGATACGTGAAATGAGAGCCGCTGGAACAGCGACCGTTCGTCGTATGCACAAGTGAGTGTAATGATTTCCAGCATTCAGGGGGGAGTCGCACCAGCTAAAAGTGGCCGGGATATTACCACAATGTTGCTGTGGGCCGAAGTGTGAGCCAGCGCTCAGTTTGGCTGGTGAGGGATTATTCGTGCGGTATCAGCAGTAGTCGGAATAAAAATGCAGTTCCGAAAAACGTTGTTACGCTTATTCGCATCAGCCGTTACATTTCCGACAAATAAAAAACGGCTACGCTTATAACGTTACAGCACTATCACCAGGAGAAAATATGAAGCCTTCATCAGATAATGAACAGGGTCCTAACGACGTAGAGAGCGAAGAGAAGGACAAGGGAACTGACATCGAAGTTGATGAAGAGGCTTTACCCTCCCGCGCTGCTGCAATTCATGAAGAGATTCGCCAGGACGGCGAAAAGGAGCTGGAGCGCGACGGCATGGCGCTGCTCTGGTCAGCTATTGCGGCCGGCTTATCCATGAGCGCCTCGCTGATGGCTAAGGGGATATTCCATGTACATCTGGATGGCGTACCGGGCGCATTCCTGCTGGAAAACCTCGGTTATACCTTTGGTTTTGTTATCGTCATTATGGCGCGCCAGCAACTGTTTACAGAAAACACCGTAACAGCCGTGTTACCGATAATGCACAAACCGACCTGGGGTAATGCGGGTCTGCTGTTACGGTTATGGGGCATTGTGTTGCTGGGTAACCTGATCGGCACGGCACTGGGTGCGCTGGCATTCAATGAGATGCCGATATTTGACGAGGCCACGCGTCAGGCCTTTACCAGCATCAGTATGAAAGTAATGGAAAACACCCCCGGTGAGATGTTTGCCAATGCAGTGATTTCCGGCTGGATTATCGCCACCATGGTCTGGATGTTTCCCTCGGCGGGCGGCGCCAAACTACTGGTGATTGTGATGATGACCTGGCTGGTTGCGCTGGGCGATCTGGCGCATATCGTGGTGGGCTCGGTGGAAGTACTCTATCTGGTGTTTAACGGCAGCATCAGCTGGCATGAATTCTTCTGGCCTTTTGCCCTGCCGACCTTACTGGGCAACATTACTGGCGGCACGCTGATTTTTGCGCTGATCAGCCACGCGCAGATCCGTAATGATATGAGTGAAGCGGCCGTGGCGAAAGCGAAGGCTGATAAGAAGAAGCAGGAGAAACGCCGCCAGCGTGAAGAGAAGGAAGAGGCGGAGTAAACGGCAAAGGCAGACAGAGCAGATGTGACTGCGTTGTCTGCCTTCAGGCATGCTGGCTGAATAGGTAACATTGAGAACCTGGCTGCAGCATGCGGGAAAGCGTCATTTTCAGCGTGAGCGGATTTCAGCGATTCGCCCGCGACAGCAGCGAGCGCAATATCGGGATTGCTGGCAGAATGAGCAAACGCGCGGCAGCCTGGTGAATCTTCAGGACTGTTTCGCTATACTGCACGCCGCTGTCCTCTTAGTTAAATGGATATAACGAGCCCCTCCTAAGGGCTAGTTGCAGGTTCGATTCCTGCAGGGGACACCAGGCTCACACTATACTGAACCCGCCCAGTCAATTAAAATCCTTTATAATCAACAAGAAGTTATTCACAACGGCTATATTCTTCGCCCTTTATCTGCTCAATAACTCACAATCATTTTAAAACACGCGCTATCTTGTTCAGATAAATCAATGAATATCAGTCAATGAGTTGTGAGCATTACCTGTCAGATCTGGATTACGGGCGGCAGACATATCCCTCGAATATCTTTTTTATTTTAACGCATGCTGTTTTATTTCTGCATAGCGGGCAGTCAGTTGCTTCAGATGCATCTCCAGTTGAACTGTGGCAGCAGCGGGTAGAGGTTCGCCTGATGGCTTTTGTGACAATATCCGTAATTGCTCTTCAGCAGGGATTGATTGATTAAAAGACTGCATAGCCGTAAAAACCACGGACTTCAGCTCACTGACCGTTATGTACTTACCTTTCTGCTCATCCAGTCCGTTCAGCCAGTCACTCAGCTTTTGTAACGTGGTCACTCCCTGATACCAGCCATTAAGCTGTTCTGCTGGTAATGCGGCTGCATTAAGCTGTTGCTGCCACTGGTGTAACAGGGACTTTGCCTGCTCCGGCCACAATGCCTGAACCTGTTCGATGAGTTTTCTGCCGTATGCAATATCCCAGTCAGGAGGCAATTTATCCAGCCGGGCGAGCTGCTGCTGTGTCTGGGCGATAAGGTTCTGCGGTAATGGAGTCTGCTGACGCAATATATTCAGCTGTTCAGGCGTAATAGGTGCAGGAAATGGCATCAGTGAGGCTGTAAGTTGGGTCTGTAGCGGGTCAGGCTGGTGAAAATGCTGCCAGCCCCACATTGCCGCAACGTTTCCCACCAACATGGTACACATGCCAGCAGCGAAGGATTTCCACTTTTTAACCGGAGCAGGCTTTGTCAACAGCACTTCCACATTTGGCTGCGATTCCGGTTGCGCAACGTAAACCCACTTCACTGCACTCTCTGGCGTGTCTTCATCCGGTTCACCAGCAAAGTCTCTCGTGGATGCTGTCGCATCATTCATCACGGTGGCAGGCAACACAATACCTGGCTGAATGGTCGATCCGGTACGGGTAATGCCATCGCTGTTTTTCAGCCGGACAGCACTGCAGTGCATCAGGGTACGCAACGTATCGAGCTGGCTGAGATGTTTTAGCTCCAGGCGCTGCAATACCTCTCCCAGACCTGTAAGCAGTTGCTCCGCACGGTACAACTGGCTAAGGTCACTGTAATTCAGCAGGAGCGAACGCATCCGTTGATGCAGGCGCTGGCTCAGACTGCTGAGGATTTCCATGCGGGCATGGACTAGCTGAGGCCATAGCGCCCCCCACTGATGGCTTATCAGGGCCTCGAGTATCGTCAGCCCTTCATTGAGCCCGAATAAGCCGGCCAGCTGCGTACGCGCAAGCGTATACCAGGCCGCCGTTTGCAGTTCCACACCGTTCTGCTCAAACAGTGAGAGGCAGAGTTTTTCGACATAATGCCAGTTCACATCCGGGCGAGCCGGATGTGTCAGCTTACTCAGCTCACCACGCAAGGCGGCATAATCCGGAAGCGCCCTGGGGTCGCCACCGGTTTTAATTTTTCGCGGGTTGATGTCATTCATGACCAGTCGTCCATTTGGCGTATCAGGAACTATTGAAGGTTATCGTTTAGCAGCTTCGCTTTCTGCATATTCAAGGAGACAGGTACTGTAATACCCGCAGCTATGGCAGAAGCGTTAGGATCAAACTAAAAATGTACTTTCATCAAAACACTGCCAGGGCGAGATAATGTACATGGGGGAGTAAAGATCCAGTTGTTCGTGGTACCTGACCGCATGAACAAACGTCCCAGTGACGTCACATTCCCTCCATCATGAAAGGTCACCTCCATGCATCCGGTCATGCCCTGGCCGTACAAAAATACCGGCACAAACTTTACGGCCCGGTTGTCGACACGCAGGACGATACCGGAAATATCAAAAGCCCCGCCCTTCACCAGCAGGTCCGTGACGGATGCCGTGAACGCCTCCACACTTAGTCCGGTATCCACCAGCCAGATGTCCATCTGTTCCTGAAGCTGCGTTATTCGCAGGCGAAAGTCTGCAATATCGGCCTGAGTCTTGCTGGCAAACGAGACGGGGCAGACTGTCTGGCCTGCAGTTTTTTGAGGAACTATGATTTTACTGACAGGGTGTTATCTGGCCTTACAGACGGGTTGTTGTGTCAAGATACTGCTGTTGCTTAAGATGTCGCAGGAGAACACGCCCTTCCGGCATAAACTCGGTTCCATAGCGCACGAAGCCAATGCCCTTCAGCTCAGCATCAATGGCGTAGCGCAGTTCACCGGGAACGTTCTGCTCCAGCAGACCGACCGCTATTTTTTTCAGGCGGGGCTCATATTTCAGCAGTACCTCAGACAGGGTCCCCATCAGCTCATGGGCGGTACCCGGCATCCCCTGTAAAATTTTGGTCATATCCGGCAGGCCGTAATCAGGAAGATGCGCCAGCGTCCCGGCGCGGCAGTTGAGAATGCGCTGCATGTTGTCGAGCACTGAGAGGATGACCTGGTTTTGTTCACTGACCTGTTGCAGAGGAAGCCCGCCGGTAAAATGGCCGGTGAGCATTTCATACAGCGACGGCGTGTGATGTCCCTGGGGCATTAGTCATCCTTCAATGGTTGCAGCGTCAGATGGTTATTCCCGGCTTCCAGAATACGCGGCTTATCCGGATCCAGGTCGTCACGCTGGATAACCAGCTTCCAGGTGTTGTTGACCATATCCGGATGGCGGAACAGTCCTACTACGGCCACGAACTGCGCATCGGTTTCCATCGGCATATCCAGGTTCGCATCACCGCCCGGTTTCACCACCACATCGCGCGTCGCCAGCAGGTCGTCTTTCAGAATAGTGTCGCCATCTTTAAGGAGCTGCTGATAGACCGTTTTGTCGAAGGTCTTGCGGTCTTTGAGCTGGTAGACACGAACCATAACGGATTCGGATAACGCGTTGCTTTCACGGGCATCCGTGTTCAGGGCTCCGCGGGCCGTAAAGTCCAGGTGCAGCAACTTTATCTTCTTGTAGAAAATGGCTGTGTAGGCCGATTTGGTGCCATCAGAGATACCCTGCGTTACGCCACAGCCGGTCAGGCTGAGTGCCAGAAGGCAGCATGTGGATTTAATCAAACTTGTAGGTAACACGTCGGTTTCCTTGTTGTGGTGTGGCGGGCTCCAGCCCCGTGTAATAACCCAGTTCTGTGGTAAAGGTTTGCGGAATATCGTCCGCCAGCTCCCCTTCTTCTGCGCCCAGCACGCCATTCATGCCGAGCCAGAACGGGCCTTCGCCCAGAGGCGGCGCGGCCAGCAGACGGGTACTGGTGGTCAGGGTGATTTTTGCCTTAAAGCGCCAGCCCAGATAGACCCGCAGCATCACCAGAAAATCCTGGTACAGCAGACCGTCCGGTTTCCAGCCCTGCGACTCTTTTTCATCTTCTGTCGAGAGTGCAATCAGCAGCTGACTGTTGGCATCCATCGCTTCCTCACCGAGCAGCGTGTTGCCGTCCAGCAGAAAATCCTCATCGCCGTAAAAGCCCAGCGGCTGGATGATTTCTACTGGGCGCAGACAGTACGGACTGACCTGTACCCGGGTATGCGGCGCCAGCAAACTGACTAGTGCCTGCATCCCCTGCTGGGTTTTTCCGGGCTGCTGTAACACACCAAGCAGTGCCAGAAATCGCGAGACCGGAGTGGCAATATTTTTAGCCGTTCCGGGAATGCCGAGTCCTACCAGGCCCAGCAGCGACTGTGAAATACTGTCAGTCCCGCCGGGCTCGAAGCTTGCCGGGTAAGAGTATTTACGCCAGATGCGGTAAAACTGCGTCAGAACGCGGTGGCTGAAGATATCGAGAAAACTCTGCAGCGCCTCGTGCCCTTCCGTGCGCAGCGTGATGTCATCGAGATAGGCTGTCGGTAATGGTGAATCGACGCCGTACATGCCCATAAAAGTGGTGCGAACAACCGGCGATTTACGGTCGTCATCCTCGTCGTATTCGACGGCTTTCAGCTCACTGGCCGGAAAGCCCATTCCCGGATGTGGGGCAAAACGTACCGGGTCATCAGCCGGATGGCTGGTTGAACCCATCAGCGGTCTGCCCGGATTGCGTTTCTCCAGCAGCTGGCAGAAGCGGTAAAAGTTAATGCGGTGCAGGTCGGCTTCCAGCCGCGGGGTCAGCCGGGAATGCGGCGATTGTGCTTCTCTTCCCATTCCAGGCGCTCTCCGGTCGGTTGCAGGATGATAATCAGGCGATTAAACAGGTAGATATCGGTGTAGAGCGCAAAGAAGCGGCTCAGCATTTCACCAAACAGACAGATGTCGCCGCGCCCGGCAAAGCCATGGCTGTCGAGCGTCACCTCAATCTGTACGCCACGGACCAGATAGCCCTGCTCAAAGCGCTCGGTTTCGCTGTGTTTAACCTCAATGATGGCTTCGAGGCGACGGCGGTTCATCTCGCTGTTAGTCCACTCATACAGCGCCAGCGTCCCACGCAGCACTTCCGCGTTATCCATCATCGAAAGAAAACTGCTGCCAAGATGGCTCAGCACACGCCAGTGAAAACGGTCCTGGGCTGGCGGATAACAGGGCAGCGTTGGGGCACAGAGATTACGCACGGTAATACTGGCGGAGGTGGTTTTCATTACCGTATCGAGAACGGTGCTCTGCAGGGCGCGGCGCGGCAACTGCCCGTTGGTCCCGGTCAGCGCCAGCGACAGGCTTTCGTCTTCCGGCACGGTGTGATTATCAAACGCTTCGCCGCCGAGGATAAGCCAGGTGTTATGCAACCCTGAAGGACCGCGCCGTACGCGGGTGTGATAGTAATATTCCGGTGCTTCATGGCGCATCATGCCGCCTCTGTGCCGGAAGCTTGAGAACGGAACGTAGGTATGCTGGCTCGATGACACCACTGAATCCACGGCGTAAATCTCAGTGTGACCATCCTGCACACGCATCGGACGCAGCATATATTCGGTCTGCAACGAATTCAGCGTCAGCGGGTCTGATTCCAGCGGGAACAGGTTAATCACCGGTACGCAGTTCATACGCAAATGTTTTTCCGTAAAGCTGAAGTCATGCTCCCAGCGTTCCGCCAGCACCACGTCGATTTCAAACCAGGAAAGCTCCGCCGGGAAAGCCACGGTATCCAGACCCCGCAGCCCGTTGAACATGAATTTCTCACGGAACGTGAAGTACTCCAGCAGCAGCTGGTAGCCGCTGAAACTGCTGTTTCCCGTCGGCCACAGCGCATCGTCGTCACTGAACCCAAGCGCAGTAAAGTGACCATCAAATGGTCTTCTGTCCACATCTCCGGGAAGACGCAACCACATCCGGGCCACGTTCATAGTAAAGGCTTCGTGCATGGCATAGGCTAGCGGTGCGTCAGCATTGAGATAGAGAGGAAGATAGCTGAGATCAATGCGGCTCCAATCCGCCAGTTTGCTACAACTGAAACGCAGCGTCACGACGGAGCGGCCATCCGGATCGGTGGCCAGACTCGCCCGCGCAAGCGACAGCGGCTGGAGGCTTATTTCTTTTGTTGTGGTATAGCGGCAGCGCGTGCCCTTCTCACCAATGGGTCGGGAATGGACCTCGAAGCCTTTTGCTATCCGCATCGGCTCCTTCATTTCACGCCAGTCGGGAGAAAACTCGACCACGGATAGCGATGGGATGGTGCGCAGATAATGCGGCCACAGCAGGCTGACCAGCCCTTCGGTCAGTTCCGGCAGATCGTCGTCCAGCTTCTCGCGAAGACGCCCCATCAGGAACGCAAAGCCTTCGAACAGGCGTTCGACATACGGGTCACGGGCGCCCGCTTTATCAAGATTGAGCATCGCCGCCTGCTCGGGGTGAGCACGGGCAAATTCTTCACCCGCTTCAAGCAGGTAGCGCATTTCGGCGTCGTAATAACGCAGGGTTAAGTCGTCCATAGTAGTTTCTGTTTAGTTAATTACTGCGTGATGAGCGATGAAGGGAATTCCAAAAATCGACAGGCGACTTCAAATAGAAAAGGTCGCTCATCAATATGGTTTACAGGAAAATCTTTCTTTTACATAACGAGTGGCTGTACCTGGCATCCAACCCGATGGAATGCCATTGCAGCGTACATATCCTCTGCTAATCAGCTCTTTTGGATAGAGGATGGAGTACAACAGACCTGGTACAACGATAGCAATGCAACCCCATTTTAAATAAACGACATAGTAATCAATCTTCCTGAAAGCAAACTCTTTGCCCTTGAAGAGAACCAGAATAAAATAGACCAGTGGGAATATCATTACAAAAGGCAACGCAACCAAAGCAACGGTTTACCATAAAAAAACAACCTCATCACCAACGCTGAAATATTCTTTAAATATACTTCCCCCAAGATAAAAACTCAGAGAGCACAACCCAGGAATGATAATGATAGCGAAAAGTGCGCGGACTCTATCTTTCATATTGCAAACCCGAACTGAAACATAATTTTTTATCTACTACATATTTACTTGCTGTTCCTGGTGTCCATCCAGAGGGTACTCCCGAGCAAAGAGTATAACCTTTGCTTTTTAGTGCTGATAAATAACCAAACGACATTGCACATGACAATGCAAAAGTAAACACACACATAAGCTTAAAAAGCGGCATAATTCCATTAATTTTTTTTAGTGCATATTTCTCCCCATGTCGAAGTGAGAGGAAAAACCAGTATAAGGGAAATGCAAACATTATCGGTATCGATATAAGACTTAATGATATCCACGAAAAAACAATCTCTTCAGGGAATTCCAGATAATCAGAGATTTCGCTCAACCAAAAGCAAAATGACACAATAGAAACAACCAACAATATAACAACTGAAAAAACAGTCTTGGCTTTTTTATTCATATATTAGTATGTCCTTTTGGTAATATCGCCAATCGAATCTCTCAAATATCCTCTAATCTCTGATTCTATAATTTGCTTTCCTTTTATTAACATTTTCCCTGCAAGCATAGAACCTAAGTCCCAAAAACCATCTTCCATTTCTCTAGCTTTTTCAGCAAATTCTTGTTGAGCCGCATCAATGTACTCAACTACTTTGTCTGTCACACCAAATTTCTGGTCCAGCTTATTTAAACCCCAGGCAGCAAAAAATCCAACGCCAATGACGATTACAAGGTTAAATGCAATCAACGGGGTCACTACGACACTTCCAACGACAAATGTGACTACTGATACAATGCCGATTTTCACTACATCAGTAGCCAGAGATCCTATGAATTCCGCTAAAGACCTCTCATCGTTCAAAATGAAATCAATAGTCCTGTAAGCGGCTGCGACATAAGAAGAGTAAGCAGCATCACATCCTGATTAGTTTGCCTTAGCATAGCCCTCAAATTACCATCTGGTAAATCATGAGTATTCCGTAAAACTGGATAATCAGGTACAAAGCCAGTCGGCTTTTGCTTACCGGTCAGATAACCCGGCAATTCTGGCGAAGTTTGCACAGGTGCTGCAAAGCCTGCTGCTGATTCTGTTGTAGATGCTCCACTGCTCTCCTCATACGTATCATCCAGCATCGACGGAATAAATTTTGCTTTGCAGGGGCAGGTGCTGTAACTGTCGAGGGTGCCAGCCATACGCCGGTCATGAATGGTGTCGTTATCGATACCGCCGGCAATTTTAAAAAGCCCGGCATGCTTACCACAGGTCACACTGTCCCGCTCTCTGGCAACGGGTTTATCAAAAAGGGTGTGATCCTCTGCACCCGTCGTTATTCTCCCGCCACAGGTTGTTTTATCACCCTGTACCAGATAGTTACCTTCTGCCATGTGTGGCTCTCCTTGATAAATTCAGTCCTGATTATCCGCACAGTACCGCGCTGCTTGCCGGGTCAAGCGCGATAAGACCCGCCAGAAGCAGATCCATCTCGGGCTGGAAGCGCGATTTGTCGGTTTCACTGCGGGTGGCTTTCATGCGCAGCAGCCGGAGGCGGCGTGATTTGACTTCAAACAGCAGCTCTGGCGTCCACTGTGTCAGGGTGATGGACTGTGCAGTCCCATCGAGTTCACCCAGCAGATGAAGGGCCAGCTCATTCTTTCCCTTCTGCTCAGCCACGCGGGCCATCAGCAGGCGCAGCAGCCATTTATCACGGGCGTTGTCTGTGCCCGGCCGGGTCTGAAGCCACTGCAGTGTGGCATCAAGGCCTTCGCTGTCCGCTTTCTCCAGCGCTTCCGGCTCCAGGGCCAGAATATCGTTGTCCATGGCACTGATGGCGGTGACGGGCTCATCTTTCCAGCCCGGCATATCGTCCAGCACGCTTTCGCTTATCCAGTTCAGCGTGACCTCATCGGCAAACGGCATCCCGTCATTAAAGGCCAGGGTTTCCAGCCCGGTGAGGCGGCGAAGAAGCCCTTTCAGGTCGGCCACGATAATCTCTGCGAGGACGTTCTGCCCGGATTTCAGTAGCGCCTGATGGATATACCATTGCAGATCCAGCCAGAGATGGTTGGCGCCACGGGAAAAGGCACTGTCAGCCTGCTCCAGCATTTCCGACCAGCTTTTCTGCAGGTACAGGCGCTTGAGCATAGCCCGTTGATCTGCTCGCGGCGGTTCGATGCGCGTTTTCCCTTCCGCATCCGGAGCCGGGATCGCCCTCAGCGTGTCATGACGCAGGCTTTTCATCAGCCGGTGTGCGGCAAGCCAGCCATCAGGCTGTTCACGCAGGTAGCCCGTCAGCGTGCGGGCCTGTGCCAGCAGATCCTGTCCGGACGTGATGCGGGTCAGCACGGGAGCCGTGCTCCCCGTCATGTCAGGTACGAATGCTGGCGTGCTGCTGGCGTTCTGCGGTACCACCGCATCCACGCCGCCAGCTTTCATCAGACGGGATCCCAGTGCGCTGTAAAGCGCATTGAGCTCTGGCCGGGAGGCTTCCGGCTCTGACTCCAGGCATTCCCGGATAAGCAACAGCGCGCCGACAGTACGCTGTGCGTCATCACCCACGACTTCCGGATACAGCGACAGGCTGTCGAGCACGCGGGAGCCCGCCAGCCACTCCAGTGAGGCTTTACGGCTTCGGTCGCGCTGCGGATGCAACTGCGTGCCAAAGTGCTGCAGCATCCCGGCCAGCAACTCCATTCCTTCGGCGAACCCGGCTTCGCCATCCTGATGCAGGCGCGCCCAGCAGTAATAGGTGGCAACACGAATGTCCAGGGCGGTGGTGGTGAGCAGCTTTTCCGCCAGCTGGCAAATCAGTGCAGTATCGATGCCGGAGAGTTTATTGACCTCTTCACGGATACGCTGGAAATCATCGTCGTATCCGGGATCTTCACCGGTCGGGTGACTGTCGCTGACGGGTGTTGTCCAGCGATGCCAGCTTTCCGTTCGCGCCTGTGCCTGTTGTTTCAGTTGGGTTTCATCAGCCTGACAGGCAGTCACAAGGTTCTGCAGTGTGCTCATTGTGTTATTCCACTCCGTCCATATCACTGTTTCCTGAACTCATCAGAGCCTGCGCCGTGGCGGCGCTGTCCACACTGAAAATCTGGTCCGGTAAGGTGAACCCCCGGAGGTCAAGCAGTGACAGCGGGCCTTTGCCCAGTTGGGAACGCAGCACCCACTGCAGTGTGCGACCATCTGGAGCGGTGAAACTCATCATCCACTGGCTGCGGTCAAGTTGCTGACGTTTACCCTGCTCCAGCCAGCGAATGAAACCCCATGTTCCGCTGTAATCCCCGAACAGCCGCGCACCTGCACTGGTCGAAGTCCAGGTCAGCATCGTACCGGGTTTGTAAGTGTCTCCTGGCCAGCGGAAGGTCTTCCAGTCGGCCATCTGGTTGAAGTAGTGCAACTGCTGACCATCGATGGTCAGTTGGGTTTCCACCACCTGCGGTACCGCATGGGCCTGAAGTTCGAAGCTGATGCCCTGACTGCCGTCGGTGAACAGAATGTCTGACAGCTGGCTCAGCTGGTTGACCGCTTTCAGGAACGCCGGGTTAAACACCAGCCCCTGGCTGTTCACTTTATCTGGCACCCACTGGCTGCCCTCTTTGTGCAGCACACCACTGAGCTCCGTGGTCAGGAAGCGCTCAATACGTCCGCTGTCCTTACGCAAAAACTCCGCCAGCATCGGCAACGAGGCGTCACTTTTACTGGCGGCAAACGGATAGCGGCCATCAAAGGCCGTGTGCCAGTTGGCCACCACCGAACGACTCCACTTGTCATTGAGGCTCGCGGCTGACGGTTGCAGAACCGTTTCCCAGGCCTGGGTCAGCGGCTGCACAAATATCGTGCTGCCAAAGCCACTCCATTCTTCGCCAAGACTTGCCGAAATCAGGCTGCCGTACTGCTGGGTATCGGTCAGATCGATACTTTTACCCTGGAATACCGTCTGGGCCAGAGTCTGCATCATCTCCTGGGGGTCCGACGCGCTGGCGACCTGCTGCAGGCGCAGACGGACACGAGTGATGCGCGTCAGCCAGGTCTGCAGACTGAGCGAGGTGTCGGCCGACATCACGTTGCTGCCGGTGTTTTTCCCCATCAGGGTTAGTAGCGGACCAAAGGTTTCATCCATCGGCCCCTGTGGACCGGATGCAGTCTGGTCAATGGCTGGCTTCTCACTTCCACCCACCAGCTCTTTGGCTGATTTGATAATGGAGTCAGACAGCCCTTCACTTTTCTGACCGGTCTGGCCCTGCCAGGCAATGGTGTTCATCAGCGCAATCAGCGGGGACTGGCGAACATCACTCATCAGCGTGAGCTGGTCGGTGACATCGGCGATATTGTTCGCCGGATTAAGTCGGAGGCTGTTGAGGAAGTTCAGCCAGCGGCTGGCAAAGTCGGTGAAATAACGCTGCGTCAGGCGCGCTTTCAGGGCTTCCGGCGACAGGTCAGCAGATAGTGCCTTATGACTGTCACTCAGCACCCAGTCAATTTCGTCACGACGGGAAGTTGCTGCTTTCTCAATCGCCGGCTGAATGCCCCCTTCCCAGGCCTGACGCGTGAACATCCCCGGCACCACTTCTTCAGTGGTGAACAGGCGGCGGGCATCAGTGCCGCTGGTCATGTCTTCAAGTGTTACATCCGCAAAGTTGCGACGAACGGATTTGAGCATGTTTTCATACAGCGTGCTTTCGGCGTTACGGCGACCAATCTGCTGGAGCAGCACCTGACGACTCTGGCTGACCAGCTGCGCGTCCGGAGTGATTTTCCACTGCGGCTGCTTCGGCAGTTCGTAGAGATAGAAGGCCCACAAATCCGGTGACAGGCTCTGCCACAATCCGGTGGAAATGCCTGTTCGGGTAGGCTGAACGGACTTCATCGTTTCGGCATAGAACACGCCGTCAACCTTATCCGGACGTGACATCATCAGCCAGGCCTTGAGCTGGTCATAACCCGGTTTCGCCAACTGCGTGCGCTGGTCACTATTGGGGGCCGAGTTTGCCAGCGCACTGAGCTTCTGCTGCAGGGCAAGGTTTGCCGGGTCACGAATAAGGCGGTTATTCGCCACGCCGTACCACGGCAGCATGGCATCGAGCAGTTGCTGATTATGGTCGAGGCCAAACCGCTGGTACCACGGCGAACCCTCGCTGATGTTATGCTTCAGGCGACCCGCATGGTTACGCAGGGTATGCAGTGCAGTCAGCTGGTCATCGGAAACGGAAGGGTGTTCCACCAGGGCGTGGGCCTGTTCGGCAACAGAAACAATCTGCAACCGGTTTACCGCAAACGACAGCAGCGTTCCCGCCCCCCAGATACCGATAATGGCCATCAGTGACCAGGCCAGCGTCTGCTCCCAGGCCATCCCGACCCGGCGGCCGCGTACCCGGGTACAGTCGTCCACAACTCCCTGCCAGGTGGCTGGTAATGTCAGGGCATGGCGCTGTAATGCCGGAATAAATTTCTCTTCACCGGCCGTCACCGGCGTGACTCCCTCCGGGTCTTCTGCAGGCTGGCTCTGTGGCAGGCTGAACATCAGGCCACGTAGCGGGATGCGTTGCTGAGTGGTATACAGCCAGGGGGACAGCTGCTCTGCCCAGCGGCGGATACCGCCTGTTTTCAGGGACTGGCCAAGACGCAGCAGAAAGTCGTTTTGCCGGTGTTGAGCAATCTGACTCACACCCTGTTCCCGTAACCCGGAGAGCATTGACTCCAGCTGATGGGTCACATCGTCAGTGCTGGCACGCAGCGGGAACGACGCCCCAACGGCCTGTTCGGTGCGGTTCGTTTGCGACCAGTCACTGTCGCACAGCTTCCATATCCAGACGGGAGACGAATAGCGCAACAGCTCGCTGATTTTTTCAAACCCGCGCAGGTCGTTATCGCTGATTTGAGAGGTGAGATTCAGCGTCTGTGGTAGTACCCGGACAATACCGTCCAGAGGGCGGCCCCGACGCAGTTTGCGCAGGGCGGTATATTTTTCTTTGTCGTGTTCAGCGGTCAGACTGCCACCATAAATCAGCACCGTGCGGTTCCCTTCCAGCCACTGATTTTCCTGCAGGCCGGGGAGCAGTTGTTCAATGGCTTCTTCGTTACCCGTGACCAGCAACAGGCGGACCTTACGGCGCCAGAAAAGGCCGAAACGTGAATGCAAATGGCGTCTAAGGGTGTTACACATCGCTACGGCCGGATGAACAGCAACCTTCTCTGTTTCTCGTTTCTTTTTCTCGTCATCACCGTTTGTGCCATCCACCAGGTCATCAAATTCAGTCTTCCCGGCACTGCGAACTGCGACCAAAAGCAACAGTGAAGCAAGCAAGGCACATCCCGTGACACAGCCCCCGGCAATAAGCCAGTAAGTCTGTTGCTCGCTGTCAGGCTGAAGGCCTGCCATGTCCGGGCGTTTCCAGACAATAAATGTCATGGCGGCCAGCAGGACCAGGAAGAACAGGGCGACAGCACGGTAGCGGCCTTCCGTTGTTTTCGGTAATAGAGCTTTCAACCTCACGCGTCCATCTCCTGTCGGGAAGCAATAGGGGTAACGAGTGTGCTCCACAGCACATCCTGTGTGGTGTCGCCGCTGATGATCATCTGCGGTAATTGAGTTTGTCGGGCGATGTCTGTGGCTGCAGCAATAGCCAGCCAGGGAGCGGCTGCACCGGCATGTCCCATCGATACGTCAAGGTTTGCTACAGCGTCGTCTTCAACGGACTGAGCAGGATGCTTGTTCTGGCTCTCCACAACCTCCGCACGTTGCTCTTTCGTCAAGCCGGCAAGCCACAGGTGTTTGACGATATTTTCTTTGAGCGGAACATTATAGGCGGCCATTCGCATCCCCTCTTCCAGCCCTCCTGGTGGGGCGGGCTCTGGTCGATGCAGCAGTGCAACAGGTTCGAGAGCCTCCTGTGTCAGGCGGTTGCCGAGAAGAATGGCCACTGCCGCTTCAGCAGAGTTATTTGAAACCACTGGTGCGATCTGAAGTGACACAATCAGCAGCATTGCGGTCTCTTTAAAGCGATTGTTCATCCAGCTATCAATAACGCCAGGACCAGATCCATCGAGATACTCAACAGCGCAGTTTATGCCACTCTCCTGCCATTCTTGCTGCCAGATATCACGGACAGCATCGAGCGACACTGATGATGAAATATCAAGAACAACAACCAGTAAGGCATGTTCGGGGAACCGATCGACAGGCAGACCAGCAATGAGTTCTGAAAGCAGGCGTGATATGAGTAATTCCGGTGTATCTTCTGGTCCCACCAGAATGCGGCTCACCCGTTTACTTTTTTCTCCCTTCCAGTCAGCCTGGGAGGCGATGATGCTTTGATTGTTCAGCATCGCGGTAGCAACAACGTCCTTCTCAATCTCAGGATAAGCCGTTATATATGTAGTATTCAGCACTTGAAGCGCGCGCCTAGCCCTCCGGGTCTCGCGTAAAATCCATTGTTCCCTGCGGCTGTCGAAACCATTCGCTTTACTGTCCTGTAATGACCAGAACCACATGCGAATACCGAAACTGACAATCCACACAACGACTGGTGTGCCAATAGCAATTAACCAGAAGTGGCTGTTATCGATGTAGCGTCCAAATATACGCATGAGGATCACACTAATGACCAGCATTAACGCCAGAACAGCAAACCACCGGAATGTCTTTGGTGGGGCTGGTCGAGGGTAACGTTCAGGAAGATGCTTAAGGGAATACGGCATTCAAACTCTCATATGTCAATATTTATAAAAATCAACTAAAATAGAAAGATCGTTTGGTTTTCTCGGGGTATCTATCAAAAAGCACCTTATCTTTTTTAAAATCTCTATTTTTAATTTCAACAAATGCCACATCACCATTCCGAACATAAATCACATGAACGCCTTCCTCTACATAGTTCCCTTTTACGCAAACATAATTAATCTCTTCATTAGGACGGCCTCTCTCAATGCCTGACTCAAAATATCTTCGGCATTTCATTTTTTTACCATCAAGTGAACAAAAGCCAAATTTCGCAAATGCAATCCCACTCTTTTTAAATGTATAAATAATGATTATATCTCCCTTGTAGAAGAAAAATTTATTTTCTAATCGGGATGTGTAAGCACAACCCAAATATAAATTACTTCTTTTGTCATTATCTATACCTGCTGGAGGCATACCATATCCAGCCCTGTCAATTTTTGAAACGTAAACTTCACCTATTTCTTTCTTTCTTGAGCAAGTTTTTTATTCACAAATTCAACTTTTTTTATCCCGCGAATTTATTCTTCATTCTCAGATTTATAAGTCATGCATGCGCATGAATATTTTTTCGACATTAACCGTTTATCTTTCATTTCTGTTTCGAATTCTTTAACACCATTCTTATCATAAAATAATAATGTGTCGCCTCCAGAGTTGATAAGTACCCCACATGATCTTTTCAGATTGCCTGCTGCAAATTTTGACCAAGAAATAACCAAGAATAAAAGTAAACCTAAACTTTTAACATTCATACCCTTCCCCAAATACGACCAATAAAATACGTTCTCCAATTCAGATACCTATGGATTGTTAACGGTAATTAATCGGTCAGAGAATTGGCCAAATGTTCATGGTGAAGATTAGCTGTTTCTTACTGAAAATATAAAAGAGTAAATTTACTGAGGATTGATAATCCATAGCTTACACCTCATGAAAAAGTAAGATTGTGATCAATTACTGATGACTCACAAGAAAATTGA
>Ga0308158_10001430_pt1 | contig 25911 bp, 28 predicted proteins | sample PhyBR2_FD_201038 | JGI IMG/M metagenome (GOLD analysis project Ga0308158, IMG submission 201038) | Phyllosphere microbial communities from UC Gill Tract Community Farm, Albany, California, United States - DLSLB.R2 | ecosystem: Host-associated > Plants > Phyllosphere > Unclassified | place: USA... | reverse complement strand
CTTTTGCGCGGAGTCTTAACCTTAGCCCGCGCTGTCCGGTACGCTCACGGTATGGGGTCCGACCATTACTTCACTGCGGCCCCGGCAAGCCCCGAGAACCTGCGTACGATCCGTGTGACGCTGGCAGGCCGTGAGCTCGACGTCACCACCGCTGGCGGCGTCTTCAGCCCGGATCGGTTGGATGCCGGCACTGCAGTTCTTCTCGCCAACATGCCACCTGTTCCTCCCGGTGGCAATCTCCTCGACCTCGGAAGCGGATGGGGTCCCATCACGCTCTCGATGGCCTTGGCGGCTCCGCACGCCACGGTGTGGGCTGTCGATGTCAATGAGCGCGCCCTCGATCTGGTGCGCCGCAACGCGGCGTCTCTCGGGCTCACCAATGTCAACGCCTCGCTTCCCGAAGATGTTCCCGACGACGTCACGTTCCGCACGATCCGCTCGAATCCGCCCATCCGCGTGGGCAAGAACGAGCTGCACGGCCTGCTGGAGCGATGGATCCCGCGCCTCGACGAACGCAGCGATGCGTGGCTCGTCGTGCAGCGCAATCTCGGGGCCGATTCGCTGCAGCGCTGGATCGCGTCGACCTTCCACCCCGGATACAGCGTGTTCCGCACCACGACCGGCAAGGGCTACCGCGTCCTGAAGGTCCGCCGGCACGGCACACCTCCGACCGAGCCGATCACCATCGCGTGAGCTCGGAGAAGGCCGGGGTCATATCCCGGCTGCCACGCCGAGCAGACCTGGCAGGTCGGCCATGTCCGTGAACACCTCGGTGTTCTCGCCCACCAGCCACTCTTGCGGCGTGAGCCCGCCGGCGTACCCGTACGACCGCATGCCGGCTGCCCTGGCGGCCTCGATCCCGAATCGGCTGTCTTCCACGACGACGCATCGGGACGGCGCGACACCCATGCGGGCGGCAGCGTGCAGGAACAGATCCGGCGCGGGCTTGCCGGTGATGACATCATCCGCGCTGAAGATGCGCCCGTCGAATCGCGAGAGGAGACCGGTCAGGCCCAGCGTTCTGCGGATCTTCTCGTGAGGTCCGCTCGACGCGACGCAGGTGGCCACGGGAATCGCGTCGAGAACGCTCTGCACGCCGTCGACGGCTTCGAGTTCACGCTCGAACGCCTCGATGTACAGGTGCTGGAAGGGATCCTCCCAGTCGTCGGGCAGCGACTTCCCGAGGTGCGCTTCGACCTCCGCACGGAAATGCCCGGCGGAACGGCCGACGAACCGGTGCACGATCTCCTCGTGGGTGAGGTTCCAGCCGAGGGTGGCGAGCACCCGGCGATCGACCTCCACGGACAGCTTCTCGCTGTCGACGAGCACCCCGTCGCAGTCGAAGATCACAAGCTCGATCGGTGCGGCCACAGCGTCAGATCAGGTCGACCTCGCCGTGGAAGACGAGAGTCGCGGGACCGGAAAGAGCGACGTGCTCGCCGTCTTCGGCGGGGAACATGCGCACGCCGAGCGTGCCACCGGGAACCTCGACGCGCCAGTTGTTCGGCGCCTTCTCCCCCGCCCAGTAGCGGACGGCCAGGGCGGTGGCCGCCACTCCGGTGCCGCAACTGAGCGTCTCGCCCACGCCGCGCTCCGACACGCGCATCTTCACGTGACCGATCCCGTCTCGCACCAGTGGTTCTCCGGGAACCACGAACTCGATGTTCGCACCCGCCGGCAGAGCGGGGTCGAGTTCGGGCGTGCGGTGCAGTTCGAGGGACGCCAGCTCGGCGTCAGAGGCGAGCGCGACGACGACGTGCGGGTTTCCCACGTCGATGCCGAGGCCGGGTCGGGTCACGGCGAGTCCGTCGGCCGTCACCAGCGGATCGTCGCCCGACAGCTTCCACAGCCCGAGATCGACCTGGTAGCCCGTCTCACTGCGGGTGACATCGCGCACGCCCGCGCGGGTCCCGATCGGCAGAGTCGATCCCGGTTCGATCGTGGCGAGTCCCGAACGCACGAGATAGTGCGCGAACACGCGGATGCCGTTGCCGCACATCTCGGCGATCGACCCGTCGGCGTTGCGGTAGTCCATGAACCACTCGGCTGCCGGCTCCTCCGCGAGTGCGGCGGCGCCGTCGGGGATCGCGGCGGAGCGCACGACCCTGAGGATGCCGTCGCCGCCGATGCCGAAGTGACGATCGCAGAGCGCCGCGACCTGCTCCGCGCTCAGATCGAGAGCGCCGTCGGGGTCGGCGATGATGACGAAGTCGTTGCCGGTGCCGTGCCCCTTGGTGAATGCGACCATGGAGCCAGTCTATTCAGGCGCGGCTATGCGTCGGCGATGAGTCTCTTCCCCGTGTTGTGAACGGAGAACCGCTCATATCCGAGGCCGTCGTAGAACCCGAGAACGTCTTCGTTGCCTTCCCGCACCATCAGCTGCACCTTCGGGCAGCCCATGTCGAGAAGCCGATTCTCCGCATACTCCACGAGTGCACGAGCCACCCCTCGTCCGCGGTGCGACTCCGCGGTGGCGAGATAGTACAGCCAGCCGCGGTGGCCGTCGTAACCGGCCATCACACTGCCGATGAGTTCTCCCAACATCGACGGATCCTCGGCGACCAGGAACAGCTCCGGCTGCACCAAGAGCTTTCTCTCGATGTCGAGCCGGGGGTCGTTCCATGGACGAGTCAGACCGGCCTCTGCCCAGAGGGCGACGACCGCCTCGGTGTCATCCCGTCGGAAGCTTCTCACGTGCCAACCCATGAATAGACCCTAGGCCGTCTTCCGCCGTCAGACTTTCAGCACCCGGTAGCGACCGCACAGGAAGGCGCGGTTGCGCGCGACCTCGATGAGTTCGAGATCGAGTACCCGCGGCAGCACGGGCGCACCTGCTCCGAGCGTCACGGGGGCGTACTGCAGCCACACCTCGTCGAGAAGGCCGGCATCCGCGAACTGACCCGCCAGCTCGCCGCCGCCGACGATCCACAGATCTCTGCCGCCGGCCGCCTCGGTCATCTGCGCGTGCACCTCGCGCACGTCGGCCTGAGTGAAGCGGACGTCACCGGAGGCAGGAGCCTCGAGGCCGCGATGACTGAACACCCAGGTGGGCTGCGCATAGCCCCACACGCCCTGCTCGGCGCGCATGACCCACTCGTACGTCGACGATCCCATGGCGAGGGCGCCGATGGACGCGACGAACCCCGGGTAGGCCATCGGACCGTCCATGTCGATGTCCTGCTTCAGCAGCCACTCGAGCGAGTGATCGCTCGTCGCGATGAAGCCGTCGAGACTGGTGGCCGTGTAGTAGTGGGTCGTCATAGGTCGATGATGGCACCGGCATCCGACATCGGGGGCAGCTGCTCCAACTCGGGGTAGCGCTTGAACCACGACACCTGCCGACGGGCGTAGCGCCGCGTGAGCGCCTGCGTCTCGGCGATCGCCTCCTCCTGGGTCAGGCGGCCGTCGAGTTGTCCGAGAGCCTGCGCGTAGCCGATGGCGCGGCTCGCGGTCGCGCCCCGCTCCAGGCCGACCTCGCGGAGATGTGAGACCTCGTCGACGAGGCCTGTGGCCCACATGCGCTCGACCCGCGCATCGAGCCGCTGCACGAGTTCAGCCCGCTCGACGTGCAGGCCGATCAGGCGGCTCGACGGATGCCACAGCACCGGCGCCGGCGGCAGCGTCGCCCGATGCGTGGTGCTCCCCTGCTCGAGCACCTCGAGTGCACGCACGATCCGGCGTCCGTTGCGCGGATCCACTCGTTCGGCGGTCTCGGGGTCGGCGGATCTCAGCCGGTCGAAGAGCACACCCGTGCCCAGTTGGTCGAGCTCGCGCTCGAGGCGTGCCCGGATGGCACGGTCACGCGGCGGGAACCGGAAGTCGAACACGACGCTGGACACGTAGAGTCCCGAGCCCCCGACGAGGATGGCATCTCCGCCGCGCGCATGGATGTCCGCGATCGCGGCTCGGGCGAGCGGCTGATACCACGCGACCGCGGCCTCCTCTGCGACCTCGCGGACATCGAAGAGGTGATGCGGAATGCCCCGCCGCTCCTCGACCGAGAGCTTCGCAGTGCCGATGTCCATTCCGCGATACAGCTGCATCGCGTCGGCGTTGACGATCTCCGCAGGGTTCCCCCGCGCACGCAGCCTCTCGGCGAGGTCGAGGGCCAGGTCGCTCTTGCCGGTGCCGGTGGCACCGACGACGGCCCAGAGCCGCGGTGAGGTCACACGCCCACGCGCAGGCTCGGCAGCCCGAGCGAGACCGCCCGAGGAGCGCCGTCCGTCGCGGGAGACGGCACCGCGCACGACTCCGCCTGCGAACGATCCCAGGCGTCTCCGCCACGTGTACGGCGGATGCGCAGAGGCCGACCCGTCGGGTCGTCGGCGAGCAGGTGGAACGGTGCCGCGTGCGTGATCGTGACGGTCACTGCATCGCCCGGACGCGGGACCTCGGAACCGGGGGTCACCTCGAAATGCACCAGGCGGTTGTCCTGCGCGCGTCCGGTGAGGCGGTGCGTCTCCGCGTCCTTCTTCCCTTCCCCGACGGAAACCAGCACCTCGACCTCGCGGCCGACCTGCTTCTGGTTCTCCTCGAGCGAGATGCGCTCCTGCAGGGCGATCAAGCGATTGTAGCGCTCCTGCACGACCTCCTTCGGGACCTGGTTCTCCATGGTCGCGGCGGGTGTGCCTTCTCGGATCGAGTACTGGAACGTGAAGGCCCCGGAGAACCGCGACTGCTCGACCACCCGCATGGTGTCTTCGAAGTCCTCGTCGGTCTCGCCCGGGAAGCCGACGATGATGTCGGTCGTGATGGCCGCGTGCGGGATGCGGTCGCGCACGCGCTCGATGATGCCGAGGAAGCGTTCGCTCCGGTATGAGCGCCGCATCGCCTTGAGGATGCTGTCGCTGCCCGACTGGAGCGGCATGTGCAGCTGGGGCATGACGCTCGGCGTCTCGGCCATCGCGTCGATCACGTCGTCGGTGAAGGCGGCTGGGTGCGGGCTCGTGAACCGGATGCGCTCGAGCCCCTCGATCTCGCCTGCGGCGCGCAGCAGCTTGCCGAACGCCTGGCGGTCGCCGAACTCGACCCCGTAGGAGTTCACGTTCTGGCCGAGCAGCGTGACCTCGATGGCGCCGTCTTCGACGAGCAGCCGGATCTCGTTCAGGATGTCCCCGGGGCGGCGATCCTTCTCCTTGCCTCTCAGATGCGGAACGATGCAGAAGGTGCACGTGTTGTTGCAGCCGACGGAGATCGACACCCAGCCGCTGTGCGCCGAGTCCCGCTTGGTCGGGAGCGTCGAGGGGAACACCTCCAGCGATTCGAGGATCTCGAGCTCCGCCTCTCCGTTGTGACGCGCTCGCTCGAGAAGCCCCGGCAGGGAACCCATGTTGTGCGTGCCGAAGACGACGTCGACCCACGGGGCCTTGTCGAGCACGGCCTGCTTGTCCATCTGCGCCAGGCATCCGCCGACAGCGATCTGCATGCCGTCTTTGCGCCGCTTGACCGACGCGAGCTGACCGAGTGTTCCGTAGAGCTTGCCCGCGGCGTTGTCCCGCACCGCGCAGGTGTTGATGATGACGACGTCGGCTTCATCGCCGGCGGCGGCCCGCACATATCCGGCGCTCTCCAGGGAACCGGAGAGCCTCTCCGAGTCGTGGACGTTCATCTGGCACCCGAAGGTGCGCACTTCGTACGAGCGCTGTCGCCCGTCGATGTCGAATGCTGCCGACGACGAGTCGATGATCGTCGGTTCACTGCGAGGGATAGTCATGATCCTTCGATTCTACGATCGACGCCCGCCGTCTCGCGTTCGCGATGGCTCCCGCACCATCCTGGACTCGCATCGACGGGAGTGCGACCGGCCAGCGCCCCGTCGAGCCCGCGATGCGACTGCCGGGCCGGTCGCACCGTTCACTCGAAGCGCACACCCGAGGGCCGCCGACCGGAGTACTGCTCAGCCATCACCGTCCGGAGCACGGAGGACACGACGCCCCCGGGGTAGCCGCGTCTGGCGAGCTGGCCCGAGAGACGCCGCGTGGCCGTCTCCTGGTCGAGTCGGGCGAGCGATCGCATCTTCGACCGGGCGAACTCGAGGGCGCGCTCCACGTCATCGTCAGGAAAATCGTCGAGTGCCGCATCGATCACATCGCGCGGGATGCCGCGCTGCGCGAGCACCCGAGACAGGGCGACTCGTCCCTGGCCCTTCCTCTCGACACCCGAGGTGATGAGATGGCCCGCAAGGATCGCATCGTCGAGATATCCGAGCCGACAGAAGTCGTCGATCACATCGTCGACCTGGGTCGAGTCGAGCCGAATCCCGCTCTGCTCGAATCCTCGCAGCACCGCGCGCGCTTCGGAGATGGACAGAGAACGGCTCCGCAGCTTGCGCACGAGAATCTCCTCGGCCGCCTTGCGAAGCGCTTCCGGGTCGGACGTCGCCTCGGGATCTCCGCCCTCAGCGTCCGTTTCGTGCGGGCGCAATGCGCGCAGCCGCGGAGACGTACGATCCGCCGCACTGCCCGCAGGATGGCGACTTCTCGATGCTTCGGTCTCCGCGTGCGCTTCGCCCGCGGACGACGGCGCATGCCAGGTGGAGCGCCACAACCCGGCGTCCCCGGTTCCGCGGGGAACGATGCTCTCCGCATCGCCCCCCGAAGAACCGGACTCGGGCTCCTTCGTCGCCCCGCCGAAGAGCGGGATGACAGGCGCCAGCGACTCGTCGTCAGCGCTCACAGCTCACCCCGGTTGCCGAGCCACGCCGAAGCACGGTTGCCGAGCCGCGCCGAAGCGAGGCTGCTGAACGACGCCGCGGCATCAGGCCGGACGACGCTCGGCAAGCTCATCGGCCGGAGCAGCAGCCGGGACACCGATGCCGAGCTTCTGCTTGATCTGGGATTCGATGGCCAGCGCGATGTCGGGGTTCTTGAGGAGGAACGATCGCGCGTTCTCCTTGCCCTGTCCCAGCTGGTCGCCGTCGTAGGTGTACCACGAGCCCGACTTCTTGACGATGCCGTGCTCGACACCGAAGTCGATCAGGCTGCCCTCGCGGGAGATGCCGATGCCGTACAGGATGTCGAACTCGGCCTGCTTGAACGGCGGCGCCATCTTGTTCTTCACGACCTTGACGCGAGTGCGGTTTCCCACTGCGTCTGTGCCGTCCTTCAGCGTCTCGATCCGGCGGATGTCGAGTCGCACGGAAGCGTAGAACTTCAGTGCCTTACCGCCGGCAGTGGTCTCGGGCGAACCGAAGAACACGCCGATCTTCTCGCGCAGCTGGTTGATGAAGATCATCGTGGTGTTGGTCTGGTTCAGGCCACCCGTGAGCTTGCGGAGCGCCTGCGACATGAGTCGGGCCTGGAGACCCACATGGGAATCGCCCATCTCGCCCTCGATCTCGGCGCGGGGCACGAGCGCCGCGACGGAGTCGATGACGATCAGGTCGATGGCGCCGGAGCGGACGAGCATGTCGGCGATCTCGAGCGCCTGCTCACCGGTGTCGGGCTGGGACACGAGCAGCGCGTCGATGTCGACGCCGAGCTTCGCGGCGTAGTCGGGATCGAGCGCGTGCTCTGCGTCGATGAAGGCGGCGATGCCTCCTGCGCGCTGAGCGTTGGCGATCGCGTGCAGGGTCAGGGTCGTCTTACCCGACGACTCAGGACCGTAGATCTCGACGATGCGCCCGCGCGGCAGTCCGCCGACGCCGAGAGCCACGTCGAGAGCGATGGAACCGGTCGGAATCACGGCGACGGGGGCGCGCTCATCGCTGCCCAGCCGCATGACCGAGCCCTTTCCGAACTGACGGTCGATCTGGGCGAGTGCGGTCTCGAGGGACTTCTCGCGGTCTGCGGGTGATGGCATGATGTGTTCCTTCTGCTCGCGTGTTGCCGCCTGTAGGCTGTCGCGGCCCTCCCCCGGATGGGGCGAGCTCTCCGACAAGGCGTATGGCTTCGAGGCCTTGTCTTCACCGTACGAGGAGCCTCGGACATTGCGTCGGGACGCCCACGAACTGGGGATAACACGGCATCAGAACCACTTGTGCAGAAGACTACGCCCGATCGAACACATCTTCGAGGAGCCGACGCATCCGGCGTGTCGAAACACGGATCACTCGAACAGCCGCATCAGCGCTTGCGCGGCTCCAGTCGCCCCGCGCCGTGCCGGCGTTCGATCGGCACATCCATCTCCGCGCACAGCGCGAGCCAGATCTCCCGAGGCGCGATGCCAGCGGCAAGCGCCTCGGCGGCCGTGCGGTCGCCGAGCTGGGTCAGGACGAGGTCACTGACCAGAGATGACGCACGGCCGCCGAACTCGGCGTCGACGGCGCGGAGGAACTCGCTGCGACGCATCGAAGAGGCGTGCCGCGATCAGCGCAGCGTGAGCTGCGGCTCGATCGATGCGACGAGATCGTCGGGCACGACGTCGGGGAAGACCTGAATACCTTCGAGAACCGAGATGCGGTCGCCCACTTCGCGCATGATGGTCGAGATGGGGACGTCGAGCGCCTCTGCAACCGAAGCGAGGATCTCGCTCGATGCTTCCTTCTGCCCGCGCTCGACCTCACTGAGATAGCCGAGAGCCACGGATGCCTTGCTCGCGACCTGCCGGAGCGTGCGCCCCTTCTGCTGACGGAAGTCCCTCAGCACATCGCCGATTTCCTGTCGTACGAGAATCATCGGAACCTCCTCCCAGTTCCCGAGGTTTCCCTCGAAGAGATCGCCAGTCTAATACCTCTTGCTTGCACAGAATCTACCTTGACACCCTGTGGTTTGAATGTGAGCACACTCATATCAACTTTGATGCGGAGCCATCTATTCCCGCAGCAGCTCGAGCAGCACCGCGAACGCCGCCTGCACCGCCTGAGCCCGGATCTGCGGGCGATCTCCGGAGAAGAGGAAGGCCGCCGTCCGCGCACCTCCTGGTGTCGCCACGCCGATGTGCACGGTGCCGACCGGCTGACCGTCAGGCGAGTCCGGGCCTGCGATGCCTGTCGTCGAGATGCCGGCATCCGCTCTGCGTCCGTCGACCGCCACCGCCGACCGCACCCCGTCGGCCATCTGGGCCGCCACCAGCGGGTGGACCGGCCCGTGCTCGTCGAGCAGCGCGGCATCGACACCCAGAAGCGTGTGCTTGACCGGGGTCGCATAGGCGACCACGCCGCCGAGGAGGACGGCCGAGGCTCCCGGCACCGAGACGAACTCGGCCGTGACGGCTCCCCCGGTCAGCGACTCGGCGATGCCCAGCGTCCACCCTCGCGAACGCAGCTCCTGGAAGACCGCGGATGCCTCGCTCACGCCTTCGCCCGTGAGCCCCGCATCTGGGCGATGATGTAGTCGATGCCGCTCGCGACCGTGAGGATGAGCACGATGATCATGAGCACGGCCGTGACGAGAGTCCACGGCTGGAGTCCGATCAGCACGTGCAGCGGCAGCAGCGCCCAGCCGAGCGCGACCGCCTGCACCGTCGTCTTGAGCTTGCCCATCCAGGCCGCGGCGACCACGTGCTCGTTCACGATCATCAGCCGGTGGATCGTGATCCCCCACTCGCGCACCAGGATGATCGCGACGATCCACCAGTTCACCTCGCCGAGGATGGCGAGGCCGATGAAGCCCGCGCCGGTGAGGAGTTTGTCGGCGATCGGATCCCAGAGCTTGCCGAAGTCGCTGACGATGTCGTACTTTCGCGCCAGATAGCCGTCGACCCAGTCGGTGGAGATCGCGAGGATGAACAGGGCGCCCGCCACCCAGCGCAGCGTCAGGTCGGGTTCGCCGTACGTGCCCCCGAGCAGCAGCAGAATGAAGAAGACCACTGCGAGCGGGATGCGCGCGACCGTGATCGCGTTGGGCAGCTGCCGAGGAATGGCCATCAGTCGCGCCCCGTGAGTCCCCAGGCGTCTTCGTCGCCTTCCGCCTCGACGACGGGAAGTCCTTCGAACTGCGCCTCGATCGGATCGTGCGCGCGTCCGGCCGGTGCCGCGGGTGCAGCCGCAGCCGCCGGAGCCGGGGTGTCCTCACCGCGGAGCTTCGCGAGCACCTGGGGCAGCTGTTCGGCGGTGGCGAGCACGTCGCGCGCCTTTGATCCCTCGGACGGTCCGACGATCTCGCGGGACTCGAGAAGGTCCATCAGGCGCCCGGCCTTGGCGAAGCCGACGCGGAGCTTGCGCTGCAGCATCGACGTGGAGCCGAACTGCGAAGACACGATGAGCTCGGCGGCCGCGAGCAGAAGCTCGAGGTCGTCACCGATGTCCTCGTCGACCTCCTTCTTCTTGGCCGGGTCCATCGCCTCCTGCACATCGGAACGGTACTCCGGGCGCGCCTGACGCGTGACGTGCTTGACGACCGCGTCGATCTCCTTCTCGTCGACCCATGCGCCCTGCAGACGGAACGGCTTGGACGAGCCCATCGGCGAGAACAGCGCGTCGCCCTGGCCGATCAGCTTGTCGGCGCCGGGGCTGTCGAGGATGACGCGGCTGTCGGTGACGCTGGTCACGGCGAAGGCGAGGCGGGAGGGCACGTTCGCCTTGATCAGACCGGTCACGACATCGACGCTGGGTCGCTGCGTGGCGAGCACGAGATGGATGCCGGACGCGCGGGCGAGCTGGGTGATGCGGACGATCGAGTCCTCGACGTCACGAGGGGCGACCATCATGAGGTCCGCCAGCTCGTCGACCACGACCAGCAGATACGGGTACGGCTTGAGCACGCGCTCGCTGCCCACGGGGACCTCGACCTCGCCGGCGCGCACGGCGCGGTTGAAGTCGTCGATGTGGCGGAATCCGAACGACGCGAGGTCGTCGTACCGCATGTCCATCTCCTTCACGACCCACTGCAGCGCCTCCGCGGCCTTCTTCGGGTTCGTGATGATGGGCGTGATCAGATGCGGAACGCCCGCATAGCTCGTGAGCTCCACGCGCTTCGGGTCGATCAGCACCATGCGCACGTCGGACGGACGCGCCCGCATCAGCAGGCTCGTGATCATCGAGTTCACGAAGCTCGACTTGCCCGAGCCGGTGGAACCGGCGACGAGCAGATGGGGCATCTTCGCGAGGTTGGCGATCACGATGTTGCCGCCGACGTCCTTGCCGACTCCGATCGTCATCGGGTGCGTGCTCTTCTGCGCGGCCTGGGAGCGCAGCACGTCGCCGAGAGCGACCATCTCCTTGTCGGCATTCGGGATCTCGATGCCGATCGCGCTCTTGCCGGGGATGGGCGAGAGGATGCGCACGTCGTTGGACGCCACGGCGTACGCGAAGTTGTTACTCAGCTGCAGGATCTTCTCGACCTTGACGCCGTGCCCGACCTCCACCTCGTACTGCGTGACCGTCGGGCCACGGGAGAACCCGGTGACCTTCGCATCGACCTTGAACTGGGTGAGGACGTTCGTGATCTGCTCGATCACCTTGTCGGTCGCCTCGGAACGCACGACGGGAGGCGGACCCTCCACGAGCAGGTTGGGCGGCGGAAGGATGTACGGCGCCACCGGCGCCTGCGGCCCCCGCTCCCCCGGGCCGTCGGTGCCGAAACCGTCGAGACCCGGCAGCTCGGGCATCTCACCCGTGTAGGAGTCGTCCAGGAGCGCAGTGGTCTGCTGCCCCGCGAGCGCGTCGGCGACCGAACGCACGTCGGAGAGCACCTCCGTCGCGGCGTCGTAAGGGTCTTCGACGACCACGGCCTGGTCGTACGCCGGTGTGGGATCGGACGTCGTGAGAAGCGCGGTGATGTCGTCCGAGGCGAGAGAGCCCTCGTCGGGGTCTTCTTCGCGGCCGGTCTTGTTGCGGCGCCACCACGGCAGCACGTCCGGGTCGTCGACCTTGTCGGCTTCGTCGATGGCCGCATCCTTCGCGGGCTTCTCGACGCGCTCGGCGTCGAACATCCACGCGTACAGGTCTCCCAGACGCTGGCCGATGCGGTTCGGCGGGGTCTTGGTCAGGATCAGGACGCTCAGGGCCGCGACCAGCGCGAGAACGATGTAGGCGGGGATCGTCGTGAGATAGGTCAGCGGCTGACCCACCATCCAGCCCGACAGCCCGCCGGCGGCGCTCAGCGCGACCATGCCCTGTTTAGGCTGCGGAGCGCCTCCCGCGATGTGGCAGAAGCCGGCCATCGCGATCGCGAAGAGGCCGAACCCGATGCCGATCCGCCCGTTGTCGTGCACCGACGACGGATGCCGGAAGAGCCATCCGGCGAGCAGGAGGAGCAGAACGGGCATCACGAAGGCGACGCGGCCCACGAGGAGTCCCACGGAGTAGGCGCTGATGTTCCCGGCGACCTCGTTGCCGATGAAGAACCATTCGTTCACGGCCCCGGCGATGGCCAGCAGCACGAGCAGGAACGGGAAGCCGTCGCGGCGGTCGTCCTTCTCGAGCGTCTCGGGCCCGAAGGCCCGGAACATCCCGCCCACGCCGTGCGCGATGCCGTTCCAGGCGCGCACAGCCAGAGGCGGCTTGTCGGCTTCGTCGATGTACTTCTTCGGAGCCGCCTGAGCCTTCGGCGCGGTCTGCCGCTTCGGGCGCGACGGCGCGCTCGCCGACGCGCGCGCGGACTTCGTAGTGCTCCTGGGCATGCTCTCACGTTACGACCAGCAACCGACAAAGCCCGTAATGACGCGGCTTTCCGGCATCCTTCGACGCCGGATTCCTATCGCGACCGCCCTCAGGACAGCCGGTGCACCATGGTGTCGCGGCCCTCGCCCTGCACCGTGGTGACGAAGCCCTCCGAGCGATACAGATTGCGGGCGAAATTGTCGTGCTCGACGCTCAGGCTGAGCCGGCGGTGCCCCTGCTCGTGCGCGTGGAGCACGAGCCGACGCAGAAGCGTGCGGCCGACGCCGTGCGCGCGCCAGATCGGCAGCACCCCGATGATGAGTTCAGGCACCGCGGTCTCGACGAATCCGAACCCCGGATCGCTGCGCGGCAGCATCCGGTACCAGGCCGCGCCCATCTCGTTCCCGCCCGCGTCGATCGCGACGAAGCCCGCATCCGCAGGGCGCATCCATCCGGAGATGTACCGACGATGCACGGGAGATGTGAGGATCTCGTGTCGCGCCTGAGGTCCCCGGCCGCGCCAGTTCGCCGCCTCGACGACCATGTCGCCGAGGAAGCTGCCGTCGCTCTGCGCGGCGGGGCGGATCGAGAACTGCTCGGTCATGACCAGAGCATAGGGCGCGCCGGTTACGCCCGAATGACGCGCGCCTGTGAGTCCTCGGCCGTCATCACGCCTCGATGACCAGCGGCACGATCATCGGACGACGACGGAGCTTCTGGTTCACCCAGCGCCCGATCGTGCGGCGGACGACCTGCGACAGCGCGTGCGTGTCGCGCACGCCGTTGCCCGAGGCGTCCTTGAGCGCGGCGATGATCTTCGGCACCACGTCGTCGAACACGGAGTCGTCCTCGGCGATGCCGCGGGCGTGGATCTCGGGGCCCGAGATGATGCGGCCGGTACCGGCATCCACCACCACGATGACCGACACGAAACCCTCTTCGCCGAGGATCCTGCGGTCCTTGAGGTCCGCGTCCGTGATCTCCCCGACCGTCGAGCCGTCGACGTAGACGAATCCGAGGTCGAGTTGGCCGACCACGCGCGCCACGCCGTCCTTGAGGTCGATGACCGTGCCATTGGACGCGATGATCGTGCGCTCCTCGGCGATGCCGGTGTCCTGGGCGAGCTTGGCGTTCGCCATCAGGTGCCGGTACTCGCCGTGCACGGGCAGCACGTTCTTCGGCTTGAGGATGTTGTAGCAGTACAGCAGCTCGCCGGCCGCGGCGTGGCCCGACACGTGCACGCGGGCGTTCGCCTTGTGCACGACGTTCGCGCCGAGCTTGGTGAGGCCGTCGATCACGCGGTACACCGCGTTCTCATTGCCGGGGATGAGGCTGGACGCGAGGATGACGGTGTCGCCCTCGCTCACCTCGATCGCGTGATCCATGTTGGCCATGCGGCTGAGCACGGCCATCGGCTCGCCCTGAGAGCCCGTGGACATGTAGACGATCTGCTCGTCGGGGAGGTCGCGCGCCTTCTTGAAGTCGATCAGGACTCCGTCCGGCACCTTCAGGTAGCCCAGCTGCTCGGCGATCGTCATGTTGCGCACCATGCTGCGGCCGAGGAAGGCGACCCGGCGGCCGTGGGCGTATGCGGCATCGATCACCTGCTGCACGCGATGCACATGGCTCGAGAAGCTCGCCACGATGACGCGGCGAGGCGCCTTGCCGATCACCTGGTCGAGCACCGGGCCGATCGACCGCTCCGTCGGGGTGAAGCCGGGGACGTCGGCGTTGGTCGAGTCGACGAGGAACAGGTCGACGCCCTCTTCGCCGAGGCGCGAGAACGCGCGCAGGTCGGTGATGCGCCCGTCCAGCGGCAGCTGATCCATCTTGAAGTCACCGGTGGCGAGCACCATGCCGGCGGGCGTGCGGATGGCGACGGCCAGCGCGTCCGGGATCGAGTGGTTGACAGCGACGAATTCGAGGTCGAAGGGCCCGACCTTCTCCTGCTGACCCTCCTTCACTGTGAGCGTGAAGGCCTTGATGCGGTGCTCCTTGAGCTTCGCCTCGACCAGCGCGAGCGTCAGACCGGAGCCGATCAGAGGGATGTCGCTCTTCAGCCGGAGCAGGTACGGCACGGCGCCGATGTGGTCCTCATGGCCGTGGGTGAGCACGACGCCGACGATGTCGTCGAGACGGTGCCGGATCGGCTCGAAGTCGGGCAGGATGAGGTCGACGCCTGGCTGGTGCTCCTCGGGGAAGAGCACGCCACAGTCGACGATCAGGATCTTGCCGTCGTACTCGAACATGGTCATGTTGCGACCGATCTCGCCGAGGCCGCCGAGCGGTGTGACGCGCAGGGTCCCCTCGTCGAGCGCTGCCGGATCTGCGATGGGGATGGACATGCTGTCTCCTCAGTCGGACGCTTCGCGCGTCCGTTCGTTCTCAGGGACGCGTCTCCGCGCCCGATGTCTCAGCGCGTGGTGCCGTGCACCTTCGGCAGGGCACCGCCGGCGGCCGCGTTGCGGTCGGGCCGGAAGTTCGAGAAGTCCGCGCCAGGCACATCCTTGACGAGAGCGAGCTCGTCCTCGATGAGGGCGGCCTCCCACTCCTCCGGACCCACCAGGGGCAGACGCACGCGCGGGCTCGAGATGCGCCCGAGTCCGTGCAGGATGTACTTGGCCGCGACAGTGCCGGGCACGTGGGTCATCGCCGCGCGCACGAGCGGCTCGAGGCGCTTGTGCTCAGCGGTCGCGGTCGCGAGATCTCCGCGGTTCACGGCGTCGACGATCGTGCGGTACGGGGTCGCCGTGATGTTCGCGGTGACGCCGATCAGACCTGTGGCGCCGATGGCGAGGTGGGGCAGCACGTTCGCGTCGTCGCCGGAGAAGTACATCAGGTCGGTCTGATTGAGCACTCGGCTCACCTCGGAGAAGTCGCCCTTGGCGTCCTTCACGGCGAGGATGTTCGGATGCTTGGCGAGCCGCAGGATCGTCTCGTACTTGATGGGCACCCCGGTGCGCCCCGGGATGTCGTACAGGATCACCGGCAGATCGGTCGCATCGGCGACGAGACGGAAGTGAGTGAGGATGCCGGCCTGCGTGGGCTTGTTGTAGTACGGCGTGACGATCATGATGCCGTCGGCGCCGAGCTTCTCGCTGGCCTTGTACAGCTCGATCGCGTGCGCGGTCTCGTTGGACCCGCCGCCCGTGATGATCTTGGCGCGCCCGGCCGAGACGGACTTGCCCACCTCGACCAGCTTGAGCTTCTCGGGGTCCGTGAGGGTCGAGGTCTCGCCGGTCGTTCCTGTCACGACGATGCCGTCCGCACCTGCGGTGATGACGTCATCCATGTGCTTCTCGACGGCGGGCCAGTCGACTTCGCCGTCGGCGGTCATCGGAGTGACCAGCGCGACGAGAACCTGTCCGAAAGGATTGCCCGAATGCGTCATGTTCCCAGCGTATCGGTTCGTCGCTCGCTCACGCTGACTCGGATGTGCGGATGACGTCGCCACGGGCCAGGTCGAGGGCGTCGCGCAGCAGAAGTCCCGCCATCGTCCCCGCTGCGGCTTCCGAAGCCTTCGTGCGGAACGTCTCGATGCCGGTGATCTCCGACGAGCCCACGTCGACCCCACCGCGCTGCACCACGATGCGGTCGCCCACTCGCACGACGCCGGTGGCGACGGTGCCGGTCACCACCTGGCCGCGCCCCGTGATCGTGAACACGTCCTCGACGACGAGCTCTCCCGAGACGAACGCCGCCGAGACGGTCACCGGCGCGGCGACTGCGCCGTGCGTCAGACCGGCGAGACGTGACGCCTCCGCCTCGTTGTACTGCCGCAACTTCTCGTTCGCGTCCTGCGGATCGCGCTTCCTCCCGGACCACCCCATGACGTCGATCCTACGCAGGAGCCGCCTCTAGGCTCGAAGCATGAGCTGGCAGACGCACGCCTCCACGTCGGTCTACGAGAACGCCTGGATCTCGGTGCGTGAAGACCGTGTCACAGGCCCCGCGGGAGAAGGCATCTACGGCGTGGTCTCGATGCAGCATCCCGCCGTCTTCATCGTCGCCCTGGACTCCGACGACCGTGTCTGCCTCGTCACCCTCGACCGCTACACGACCGGATCCTCGATCGAGGTGCCCGCCGGCGGGAGCGACGGAGAGGACCTCCTCGTCGCAGCCCAGCGGGAGCTCCTCGAGGAGACGGGGTTCGAGGCCGCGGAATGGACGCACATCGGCGCGATGAATGCGCTCAACGGCATCGCGGACGCGCCGGAGCACGTCTTCCTCGCCCGCGGTCTGCGGCCGGCACCCGCGGCTGCCGCCCACTCGCAGGCTGAGGAGGGCATCGATGCGGTCGCCTGGGTGCCGTTCGGCGAGATGCTGGGCATGATCGCCGACGGTCGCATCACCGACGGCGAGACGGTCGCCGCGATCGCCTATGCCGGCATCCGGCTCGGGCGATTCCGCTGAGCCGAGGTCCGATCAGACCCGACCGCGCCGCGCCACGCCCGCAGTGAGGGATCGCGGCAGGATGCCGGTGAGCGCCACGACGGCCTTGTACCGCAGCGACGGGATCGAGACGGCCGTGCCGCGTGCCGCATCCCGCAGCCCCGCGCGAACGACGTCGGGCGCCTGCAGCCACAGGATGCTCGGCACGCCCTCCTGCCCCCTCTCGAGACCCATGCGCTCGTGGAAGGTCGTGTGCACGAAACCAGGGCAGAGCGCGGTCACGGTGACGCCGTCCCGGGCGTACTCGGTGTTCGCCCAGCGGCTGAAGCCGATCAGCCAGCTCTTGCACGCCGAGTAGGTCGAACGGGATATGAACCCGGCGACCGAGGCCACGTTGATGATCCGGCCGCCGCGCCCGCGCATGGTCTGCAGAGCGGCGTGCATGAGGCGCATGGGCGCCTCGACGTGCACGCGCAGATGACGCACCTCGTCGTCGATGTCGTTGTCGGCGAAGTGCAGGGGAAGGCCGAAGCCCGCGTTGTTGACCAGGAGGTCCACCGGGTCGCTCGCGTCGCGCAGGCGCGCGGCGACGCGCTCGACGTCCTCCGCGACCGCGAGATCCGCGGTGATGATCTCGACCGCGACGCCGTGCGCGCTGCGCAGTTCGCCGGCGAGTTCCTCGAGCGGTCCGATCGAGCGGGCGACGAGGATCAGATCGGCTCGGCGACGGGCGAGCTGACGCGCGAACTCGGCGCCCAGGCCGGCACTGGCGCCCGTGATCAGTGCGGTGGGCATGTCAGCGCTCGTATCCGAGGAAGCGGTAGCGGATGCCGCTGCGAGAGGTCTGCCACTCCCCCTCGTCGACGAGCCTCCAGCCCGCCTTCGACGGAGCGTAGGCATCGCCATCGACATCGACGTCGAGTTCGGTGACTTCGAGGCGATCGGCCTCCGCGGCGACCTGACGGAAGATCTCGGCGCCGCCGATGATCCACACCCTGTCCTGGCCGCGAACCGCCTCCGCGATGGTCGCGGCTCGGCGTGCACCGTCCGCCGACCAGTCCTGCTGGCGGGTGATGACGATGTTCTCGCGGCCGACCAACGGGCGGAACCGCTCAGGGAGCGAATCCCACGTCTTGCGGCCCATCACGACGGGAGCGCCGAGAGTGACCTCCTTGAAATGCGCGAGATCCTCGGGAACATGCCACGGCATCCCGCCCTCGGCTCCGATCACGCCGCCGTGCGCCTCGGCCCAGATCAGCCCCACCCACGTCATACGGCCACCGCCGCCCGGATCGGAGCGTGATGCTGGTAGTCCTCGACGATGAAGTCCTCGTAGCGGTAGTCGAGGATCGACTCGGGCGTGCGGGCGAAACGCAGTGTCGGGTACGGGTAGGCCTCACGCGTGAGCTGCTCGCGCACCTGCTCGACGTGGTTGTCGTAGATGTGGCAGTCGCCGCCGGTCCAGACGAAATCGCCGGGTTCGAGCCCCACCTGCTGCGCGACCATGAGCGTCAGCAGCGCATAGGACGCGATGTTGAACGGGACTCCGAGGAAGAGGTCGGCGCTGCGCTGATAGAGCTGGCAGGAGAGCTTCCCGTCGGCGACGTAGAACTGGAAGAGCGCGTGACAGGGCGCCAGGGCCATGTCGGGGATGTCCGCGGGGTTCCACGCCGACACGATCAGCCGTCGTGAGTCGGGAGTCTTGCGGATCTGCTCGATCACCTCGGAGAGCTGGTCGATGCTCTGACCGTCCGGGGTGGGCCATGAGCGCCACTGCACGCCGTAGACCGGACCGAGGTCGCCGTCGGCATCCGCCCATTCGTCCCAGATGGTGACGCCGTTCTCCTGCAGCCAACGCACATTGGAGTCGCCGCGCAGGAACCAGAGCAGCTCGTAGGCGATCGACTTGAAGTGCACGCGCTTGGTGGTGATCAGGGGGAACCCCTGCGCCAGATCGAATCGGATCTGCCGGCCGAACACGCTCGTCGTGCCGGTTCCGGTCCGGTCGGACTTGTGCGTGCCGGTCTCCAGCACGTCTCTCAGCAGGTCTTCGTACGGAGTCGGCACGGCTTCGCTCATGAGAGCCAGACTACCTTCCCGGGTGCGCCGAGGGGCTGAGCGTCATCCTCGGAAACATCGGCCCTCGGGTGCGTCGCGCGGTCGTACTCTCGATCCATGTCGCCACTGTCCGCCCTTCTGATCGCCGCCGCGCTCCTCGTGGTCGCGGTGATCGCGGGGGTCGTCGTGCGGCTCGTCGACGGCCGGCGCCGTGGCGGCGGACACCTGCGATTCGACGCCGCGGATGCCGCTGGAGAGCTGGGCACGAAGGCCACCCTCGTGCAGTTCAGCACCGAGATGTGCGCGCGGTGCCCCCAGGTCCGGCGGATGCTGGGCGCCATCGCCTCCGTCGACGACGGCCTCGCCCACGTCGAAGTGGATCTGACCCATCGTCCCGACCTGTCGTCGCGGTACCGCGTGCTGCAGACTCCGACCACGTTCCTCGTGGACGGAGCGGGCGTCGTCCGCGCACGATTCAACGGCGTGCCGCACCGGCACGCTCTCGCCGAAGCCCTCGCGGCCGTCTGAGACACGAACACCGGAGCCCACCATGACCTCTCCCGCAGGCATCGACCCTCGCGGCCCGCGCTTCGCCGCGACCATCACCGCCGTGCTCCTCCTGATCGCGACGTTCCTGGGGTTGATCGGGACCTCGCCGGTCGCGGCATCCGTTGCTCTTCCCGCGCGCGTCATCGATCCCGCCTTCCTGCTGACCCTCGTGATCGCGCTGCTGTTCCTGTGGAGCGTCGCCTGGCCGCAGACGGCGCCGTGGGGCGCCCTGTTCCGCTCGGCCATCCGCCCTCGGCTCTCGTCGCCCTCCGAACTCGAGGACCCGCGCCCGCCGCGCTTCGCGCAGGGCGTCGGCCTGTTCGTCGTCGCGGTCGGGCTCGTGCTGCATCTGATCGGCGTCCCGTGGGCGCTGCCGATCGCGACGGCAGCCGCTTTCATCGCGGCGTTCCTCAACGCCGCCTTCGCGTTCTGCCTCGGCTGCCAGCTCTATCTGCTGCTGCAGCGGGCGGGCATCCTCGGGCGCGCGGCATCCGCCTGAGCGCAGTTCCCCGTGACGTGCACGCTCGGTAGGCTGGCCACGATGCGACGCCGCCACCCAGGCAGCGCGAGAACCGGAGGTCATCATGCCCGTCACCAGTGAAGCCAACAGCACCTGGACCGGATCGCTCATCGAAGGATCCGGCACGGTCGCCTTCGCGTCGTCGAACCTCGGCACCTTCCCGATCGACTGGAAGGCCCGCAGCGAGGGCAGCAGCACCACGACCACGCCCGAGGAGCTCATCGCGGCCGCGCACTCGTCGTGCTTCAGCATGGCGCTCTCGAACGCTCTCGCCGAGAACGGCACCCCGCCCGAGCGTGTCAACACCAGCGCGTCCGTGACGTTCAAGCCCGGCACCGGCATCACCGGCAGCCACCTGAACGTGAATGCGGTCGTTCCCGGCCTCACGCCGGAGAAGTTCCAGGAGATCGCCGAAGGCGCGAAGACCGGCTGCCCGGTGTCTCAGGCGCTCGCGGGCATCGAGATCACCCTCGAGGCCACCCTCGCCTGATCAGGCGCGTTCGAGGCGGATCGCCTCGCGGATGCTGGCCCGGGCGTCCTTGCGGCGCCCGGCCGCGTCCTGCACGACACCCAGCCGGTAGCGGGCGCGCCAGTCCTCGGGCGCGGCGTCCGCGGCAGCGGTGTAGCGCTCGATGAGAGGATCCGCGTCGACGCGGGCGATCCTGCCGCTGGGGGTGAGCTCGGTCTCCACGGGCGGCATCCCTCCTTCGGAATCGAGCACGCGGCCAAGACGATCCGCTCCGAACCCGAACTGCATCTCCCTGATCAGCGCCCAGGCTCCGAGCGGAGCCAGCACGATCAACGCCACGCCCATGCCGATCGACACGGGTGTGCCCACGGCGATGAACATCACGGCCAGCCACACCGCTACCGCCAGATAGACCACGAGGGCGGCGCCCATCAGGGCGACGCCGATCCTCGACATCACGAGCGGATGCCGATGTCGATCATGTTCTCCAGCCCCACGACGACGCCCTCCGCGCGCAGAGCGAACGGCAGCGCGAGACGGATGCCGGGGGCGTACGCCTTGGCGGGCTCGACCGTGTCGTGCGTGAACGTGAGCGATTCGCCCGGCCCCGACAGGATGACCTCCTGCTTGGCGACGACGCCGGGGCGGCGCAGCGAATGGATCGGCACGCTGCCCACCTGCTGGCCCCGCGCGCGCTGATCGGCATGCGGGGCGCTCACCGGTCCCTGCTCGGCGCGCGCGGCGGCGATGAGCTCGGCCGTGCGCACCGCGGTGCCGCTGGGCGAGTCGATCTTCGACTCGTGGTGCGCCTCGACGATCTCGGCCGAGCCGAAGAACGGAGCCGCGGCCGCGGCCAGAGCCGTGCCCAGGACCGAGCCGAGCGAGAAGTTCGGGATGAAGACGGCGCCGGTTCCCGCGGCGTCGACGAGCGGGCGCACGAGCGCGATGCGCTCGGCCGACCAACCCGAGGTGGCGACGAGGACGTTCATGCCCCGCTCGACAGCCGCCCGCACGACGTCGATGCTGATCTGCGGCGTGGAGGCGTCGACCACGAGGTCTGCGCCGTCGATCTCGGAGAGATCGCTCGACGACGTGAGCACGCGGCTCACCTTGAACCCGTCGAGTTCGTCGATCACCGCGTGGATGATCTGCCCGAGCTTGCCGGTACCGCCGACGAGGGCCACGCGCGTTGTCATGCGTCCAGTCTATTTCGCGCGCGGAGACCCGGCCGCCCGATCGGTCAGACCGGCATTCCGTCGGGGATGCCGGTGCGCAGTTCGACCGGGAGATGGCCGGTGTCGTTGTGCGTGAGCAGCGTCCACGGCCTGCCCTGCTTCTGCGCGATGACCGTGAGACCGCAGTGAGCCTGGTTGAGGGTCATCCACCGCCACTCGGGAGCGCCGAGCACCTCGCGCACGAACCACGAGATCACGAAGTTGTGCGTGATGAGCACCTCGTGCACATCGCCTGTCTTGCGGACCAGGAACTCGTTGACGGCATCGGCCATCTGCGCGCGGCCCGCCTCGATCTCGGCATCCGTCACCGAGCCGAAGAACGGCTCGAAGACCGCCGGTGTCTCTTCGGTCATGCCGGTGGGCACGCAGTCGAACAGCAGCGCCGTGGGCTCCGGGTCAACCGACGGCAGCCGCGCCGCGATCGCGCGCGCCGTCTCGTTAGCCCGCAGCAGCGGAGAATGCCAGACCGCGTCGAGAGGAAGACCCGACAGGCGATCGGCGATCAGTTCGGCCTGTCGCTGCCCCCTGGGTGAAAGGGGTCCGTCGGCGAGACCGTGCTCGGCGTCTTGATGTTCACCATGTCTGACCAGATAAATGTAATGCGTCACAACTCGCTCGCTTCATCGCCAGCATCCGCCGGGCTTCACTCCACCATAAGCCAGGTGTGTGACAGACGCGTGACGACCCTCAGATGCCCGCGCGAGTCAGATCGGCCAGCTGCGTGCGCGACAGCGTGACCCCTGCGCCCTGCATCAGCTCGTCGACGTGGTCGGTCGCGAAGGCGTTCACGATCGGCGCGGCGATCGTGCGCTGAGCGAGAAGCCAGGCGATCGAGACCGCGGCGACAGGCACCGAGAGCTCGGTCGCGACCTGGTCGAGAGCACGGAGGATCTTGATGCCCCGGCGGTTCAGATGACTGCGCAGCTGTTCGCCTCTGACGCCCTGAGCCGCCAGCGCCTTGCTGCGGTGCCGCCCTGACAGGAAGCCGTGCTCGAGAGCGTGCGATGGCGTGACCGCGAGATTCTGCGCGCCGGCGACCAGACGCAGATCGCCTTCGAAGGGCTGGCGCCTGATGAGGTTGTAGGGCGTGTCGATGACCTCGATGCGGGGATAGCCCGCAGACGCGAGGATGCGCGCCTCGACAAGCCGCTCGGGCGTGAACCCGAAGGCGCCGACCGTCGTGATCTTGCCCGCCTCGACGAGCCACTCGACCGTGGCGAGAGTGTCTTCGAGGTTGGTCGTCGCGTCGAGGGTGGCGTCGAGGTACAGGACGTCGATGCGCTCTACGCCCAGTCGGGTCAGCGAGCCCTCGACCGCGCGGACGAGGTTCACGGAGCCGAGGCCCGGGTTGTCGGCGTGCGCCCCGATGCGCACGCTCAGCAGAGTGCGCTCCCGGTGACCGCGCGAGCGCAGCCACTGTCCGATGATGTGCTCGCTGCGTCCGCCCGAGAATCCGTCTGCGGTGTGGATCGCGTTGCCGCCGAAGTCGATGTAGCGGTCGAGGATGCCGTGGCTGGTCTCGAGATCGACGTTCCAGCCGAACTCGGCTGCGCCCAGCATGAGCGGGAAGGTTTCGAACCCGGTCTCGCCCAGCGGCACTCTGATGGTCTCGCCGACACCGGCCCCCACGATCGGGATGGGCGCGGACGGATGCTCAGCCGACGCGTGCTGAGCACGCTCGTCGGACGCTCCTGCGCCTACGCTGAACAACCGCATGATTCTCACCCCCGCGTCGACCGATGCGTTCCGGTCTTGCGTCACTGCTGCCTATGCACCCCCCGGTGCGTACTTCGAGGGTATGCGACAACGGCGCACGCGCCGACCAATCCGGGGAACGGCGCGGAAACACCGCATAACGGTTTGATCACATCGGATACGACAGAACCCGGACCTCGCTCGGCGAGGCCCGGGTTCCGTCGTGTCAGCAGTGCTTACTCGGCTGCAGCGTCCTCAGCAGGAGCGGCGTCGGCCTCGGCGGCGGGAGCGTCGTCGAGAACGGGCTCGAGCGACAGCTTGCCGCGGTCGTCGATCTTCGTGATCTTCACGAGGATCTTCTGGCCGACCGACAGGACGTCCTCGACGTTCTCGACACGCTTGCCACCGGCGAGCTTGCGCACCTCGGTGACGTGCAGCAGGCCGTCCTTGCCAGGAAGCAGCGAGATGAAGGCGCCGAACGTGGCGATCTTCACGACGGTTCCGAGGAACTGCTCGCCGACCTCGGGGTTGGTCGGGTTGGCGATCGCGTTGACCTGGGCACGGGCGGCCTCGGCCGAAGGGCCGTCAGTCGCTCCGATGTAGACGGTGCCGTCCTCCTCGATGGAGATCTGCGCACCGGTCTCGTCCTGGATCGCGTTGATCGTCTTGCCCTTCGGGCCGATCAGCTCGCCGATCTTGTCGACCGGGATCTGCACGCTGATGACGCGCGGCGCGGTGGGCGCCATCTCGTCAGGAGCGTCGATCGCGGAGTTCAGGACGTTGAGGATCGTCAGACGGGCCTCGCGGGCCTGGGTCAGCGCGCCGGCGAGCACCGACGACGGGATGCCGTCGAGCTTCGTGTCGAGCTGGATCGCGGTGACGAACTCGCTCGTGCCGGCGACCTTGAAGTCCATGTCGCCGAGAGCGTCCTCTGCACCAAGGATGTCGGTCAGCGCCGCGTAGCGGGTCTCGCCGTCGACCTCGTCGGAGACGAGGCCCATCGCGATGCCGGCGACAGGCGCGCGCAGCGGCACACCGGCGTTCAGCAGCGACAGGGTCGACGCGCAGACGGAGCCCATCGAGGTCGAGCCGTTCGAGCTCAGCGCCTCGGACACCTGACGGATCGCGTACGGGAACTCCTCGCGGCTCGGCAGAACCGGAACGAGTGCGCGCTCGGCGAGGAAGCCGTGCCCGATCTCGCGACGCTTCGGGGAACCGACGCGGCCGGTCTCACCGGTCGAGTACGGCGGGAAGTTGTAGTGGTGCATGTAGCGCTTGCTCGTCGTCGGGGACAGCGAGTCGATCTGCTGCTCCATCTTGAGCATGTTCAGCGTGGTGACGCCCAGGATCTGGGTCTCGCCGCGCTGGAAGATCGCGGAGCCGTGCACGCGCGGGATGACCTGCACCTCGGCGTCGAGCGGACGGATGTCCGCCAGGCCGCGACCGTCGATGCGGGCGCCCTCGGTGAGGATGCGTCCGCGCACGATGCGCTTGGTGACCGACTTGTACGCGGCCGAGAACTCGGCGAGGGCCGATTCGGGCAGCGTGCCCGCTTCGACGGCCGCGGCGAGCTCGCCCTTGACGCGGTCCTTGATCGCGTCGTCGGCGTTCTGACGCTCCGCCTTGTCGGCGATCTGGTAGACGTCGGTGAGCTCGGCGAACGCGCGCTCCGAGACGAAGTCGAGGACCTCGTCGGCGTACGGCGGGAAGACCGGGTAAACACCCGGCTCCTTCGACGCCGTGGCGGCGAGCTCGGCCTGAGCCTTGACGAGCTGCGCGATGAAGGGCTTCGAAGCCTCGAGGCCCTGCGCGACGATCTCCTCGTTGGGCTTGGTGGCGCCGGCCTTGATGAGGTTCCAGCTGCCCTCGGTCGCCTCGGCCTCGACCATCATGATCGCGACGTCTTCGGAGCCGTCGGCCTTGGTGACGACGCGACCGGCGACGATCAGGTCGAACACGGCCTCGGAGACCTGCTCAGCGGTCGGGAACGCGACCCACTGGTCGGCGTGCTCGCCGTGACCGGGGATGAACGCCAGACGAACGCCGGCGACGGGGCCGGAGAACGGCAGACCGGAGATCTGCGTGGAGGCGGAAGCCGCGTTGATCGCGAGCGCGTCGTAGAACTCGCCGGGAGCGATCGACAGCACGGTGATGACGATCTGGACCTCGTTGCGCAGTCCGTCGACGAACGACGGACGCAGCGGACGGTCGATCAGACGGCAGACCAGGATCGCCTCGGTCGAGGGGCGACCCTCACGACGGAAGAACGAGCCGGGGATCTTGCCTGCGGCGTAGGAGCGCTCCTCGACGTCGACCGTCAGCGGGAAGAAGTCGAAGCCCTCGCGCGGGTGCTTGCCTGCGCTGGTGGCCGAGAGGAGCATGGTCTCGCCGTCGAGGTAGGCGGCTACTGCGCCCTGAGCCTGCTGCGCGAGGCGGCCGGTCTCGAAGCGGATGGTGCGGGTGCCGAAGCGGCCGTTGTCGAGAACGGCCTCGGTGGCGGTGATTTCAGGAC